>Ga0190275_10001458_pt1 | contig 17575 bp, 16 predicted proteins | sample Popmic550T_FD_133745 | JGI IMG/M metagenome (GOLD analysis project Ga0190275, IMG submission 133745) | Populus adjacent soil microbial communities from riparian zone of Yellowstone River, Montana, USA - 550 T | ecosystem: Environmental > Terrestrial > Soil > Riparian zone > Trees stand | place...
ACGGAGAAGAAATGCGTTGCTGCGTGCCCAACAAACTCGCGGCAAATATTACCCCGACCGGGATTCGGGCGATTGACATCTGCGTCCCGATCTTAATACACTGACCGTACCTCCTATTGAGGATTTCAGATGTCAGGTTGCAGTTCCGTGTCGGAACGCGCCACGAAACAGGGGTCTCCGTATGTCCGCTCAGGGTTTTGTACGTCTTTTTTGTCCGCTAGCCGTTTTACTTTCTACCGCTATATGTTGGGGGCAACAAGCCACCGGAACGATCACAGGCACAATCAGCGATCCACAGAATGCAGTAGTACCTGGCGCTGCCATTGAGATTCGAAACGTCGCGACCAATGCCGGTTTTGAAACCACCTCGAACGACGCCGGTTTCTACAATGCTCCCAATCTACCCGTCGGAGAGTACACCATCACCGCTAGCGCCAATGGCTTCAAGCGGGCCGTCCGGACTGGAGTCGGCCTCCAGGTAGGGCAAAACGCGCAGATCAACATTACTCTCGACGTCGGACAGGTCGCCGAGACGGTGGAGGTCCAGGCAGAAGCGCCGCTGGTTGACACCGGTAGCGCAACCCTGGGTGTCGTCATCGAAAATCGACGCGTGCGGGATCTGCCTCTGAACGGCCGCAACGCGCTGGCGCTGACGCTGCTCAATTCCGGCGTCATCTCGAATGCCGGGCCGACGAATTCCGGATTCGGCGATCGAGGCGTACAGATTTCTTCTCTGAGTATCAACGGCAGTCCGAACTCTATGAACGCTCAGATGCTCGATGGCAATAACAACGTCCTGAGCTATGTGGGCGAGGTTGGAGTTCCTCCGGCTGTCGATGCAGTAGAAGAATTTAAGGTTCAAAGCGGAACGATGTCCTCTGAGTACGGCTTCACCGCCGGCGGCGCGATTAACCTGGTGACGAAATCCGGCACGAACCAGTTCCACGGTACCCTTTATGAGTTTTTGCGCAACGACAAACTCGATGCGAGGAACACATTTGCTACCCGCAAGCTGCCGCTTCGTTACAACCAGTTCGGCGGATCGCTCGGCGGTCCCATTATCAAGAACCGGACCTTTGGTTTCGTGAACCTCGAAGAGTATCGTCTTCGCCAGAGCACCCCGCGTATCTCGACAGTCCCGCTGGCGGAATGGCGGCAAGGCGACTTCAGCAATTTCCGGACCGCCCAGGGACAACTCATCCCCATCTACGATCCCCGCACGACGCGAGCCAATCCGAGTGGACAGGGACAAATCCGCGACCAGTTTCCCGGTAACATCATCCCGGTGTCAAGATTCGACCCGATTACGCGCGAAATCCTCGATTTCTGGCCGCTTCCGAATCGCACGCCGATCAATGCGTTCACCCAGAGCCAGAATTTCGAAGATCAGGCCCTGACCAAGACGAACTGGACGCAGTCGAATTTCCGCGTGGACCATCGATTCACGGATCGCAATTCAATCTTCTTCCGCTACACGCACGCCAAGCATGGAACGTCGGGCAATTCGATCTTTACCGATCCAACTGTCGGCCAGGACCGCGTGGACAATCAGATCAATCGCAATGCGATGATCTCCGATACGCACACGTTTTCCCCGACGTTATTGAACAACCTGCGTGTCGGAGTGATGCGGCAGGCATTTGACTTCGCCGCGATCAACGCCGGTAAAGATTGGCCAGACAAGCTAGGTCTACCGGCGGTCATCCCTAGAGATCAATTCCCGCAGATTGACTTCGGCTATGGAACAATCGGCGGACAGGCTTACGGTACACGAGGCTCATTGAACTGGGACATCCAGGAGACGCTCACCTGGCTCGTCGGCAGTCACTCATTGAAATTCGGATATAACCACCGCATTATGCAGGGCAGCAATCGGCAAGGAGCCGCATTATCTGGCAACTACACGTTCGCTGGTTTGACTGCCAATCCACAGGCGACCGCGGGCACTGGCTCGAACCTTGCACAATTCCTGCTCGGGGAAGTCGGCGGGGCCAGCATCGACCGCATTCTCGGGAACTCATGGCACGGAATTGCCGCCAGCGCATTTGTGCAAGACGACTGGAGAGTGGGCCGAAGGCTCACCCTGAACCTAGGCCTGCGCTACGACTATCAACAGAAGCCGTACGAGCGAAACAACGGCCAAATCAACTTCGATCCCACGAAGCCGGTCGCCGGAACCACTCTGATCGGGTCTACAGTATTTGCAGGAGTCGACGGCCAGCCGCGGACGTTCCTCGATGAGGACTATAACGACTTCGGCCCCCGTTTCGGGTTCGCTTTCGACGTCTTCGGAACCGGAAAAACCGTGATTCGCGGTGGCTACGGCATTTTCTATCCGAGCATCTTCTTCCGCACTTTCCTCGGCAACACCGCGTTGTTCACGACCACCACGACGGCTTACGTAGCATCGGCTCCTGGCTTCTCGGCATTCCAGTTCAGTCAGGGACCGCCACGGCCTCCAATCGAGTCGCCGGGACCATCGGCCGGCCCGGGCGCCCTTCTCGGCCAAGGTGTTTCGATCACGGAGTCTGACGGTACGACGCCGATGACCCAGCAGTGGAACGCCTCGATTCAGCATCAGATCGGAACCTGGATGTTAGACATTACTTATGCCGCGAACAAGGGCAATCACTTCGCGGGCAGCGGCTACGATCTGAACCAGGTTGATCCGGACACGCGCTTGGCGCTAGGACAAAGCTTGAATACTCCGGTTCCGAACCCGTACGCAGGTATGGTTCCCGGAGGATTGGGCGCCGCGACGATCACCAGAGAACGATCGCTGATGCCGTTCCCGTATTATTCGAGTGTCTCTGTTCGTAATCCGCGTCTCGGCAATTACATGTCGCACCAGCTCCAGTTCAACATCACCAAACGGATGGCGAACGGGCTGCTCGTCAATCTGGCCTTCACCGGCGGTAAGAAACTAAGCGACTCCACACTCGTCCCAGTTGACTTCGGTCCGATTGAACAGGTCACCGAAAACGGCTATCAGGACGGGCTCTATAACCGCCAACTCAACAAGTCGGTCGATCCTGGCGATGTCTCCAAGCGCGCCGTCGTCTCGGCGTTGTACGAACTACCGTTCGGTCCCGGTAAACGATGGAGCCCGGATAATGGATTCCTCCAACGCTTAGTTGGCGGCTGGCAGTTGAACACGATCGGCGTCATGCAGACGGGCATTCCGCTCATCGTGCGCGGCGCAAGCAACTTCGCTGCAAACCGTCCAAGCTCAACCGGCGTAAGTGCCAAGCTCGACAATCCAACTCGGGAACGCTGGTTCAATACCGACGCCTTTGTAAATCCGCCCGACTTCGTGTTAGGGAATGTTGGCCGCACGCTGCCGGATGTTCGCACTCCCGGGACCGTCAACTTTGACATCTCGGTTATCAAGGACACGCGCATCACCGAACGTGTCAATCTTCAGTTCCGGGCCGAGTCGTTCAACTTCCTGAATCATGTGAATCTCGGCGCTCCGAACGCCAGCTTCTCCCCGGGCGCGAATGGGAAGAACGCGAGCGCCAGCTTCGGAACAATCACCACGGCACGCGACGCGCGTATTAACCAACTCGGACTGAAGGTAATCTTCTGATGATGAGGTCGGCGGTTCTGCTTGCCGCAGCGGCATGCCTTGTCGTCAATGCGGAAGAAAAGGCGCCGTATCGGTCGGCGGGATTCATCAACATCCCGCCGCAGGTTAAGGTCGATTCGGTCTCGGCGGTAGAAGTCGATTCCAAGGGCCGGATCTATGTCCTGCACCGCGGTGAGCCGCCGCTCCTTCAGTTCGACAAAAAGGGACGTTACATCAAAGGCTGGGGTGAAGGCACGTTCAAAGTAGCCCATGGCCTGCGCATCGATCGTGACGATAACATCTGGACGACCGATAACGCCTTACACGTTATCCGCAAATTCTCGCCGGAAGGAAAACTGCTCCTGACGCTCGGTGAGGAGGGCAAGCCCGGCAAGGGGGAGTCGCATTTCCGTTCTCCCGATGATCTCGTTTTCAACTCCGCGGGCGAGATGTATATCGCCGATGCCGGAAATGGTCGTGTGGTTCAACTTACGAAGGACGGGAAATTCATTCGTGAGTGGGGTCGCAAAGGCGGCAAAGACCAGCCGCATGGAGCGGGAGAATTCGCCGCGGCTCACGGCATCGCTATCGACCGCGCCGGCAGGATCTTCGTTGCCGATCGTGGCAATAAGCGCATCCAGGTGTTCGCAGCCGACGGGAAGTTCGTCGCCGAGTGGACCGGCTTCGGCAATCCGTTCGGAGCGCTCGTCGTCGGCAAAGAGTTACTGGTGAGTGATGGCGATGCCAATACCATCAGCCATCTTTCGTTAACCGACGGCAAAATAGTCCAGCAGTGGGGCAACGCTGAGCTGCTCAAACTCCCTCACTTGATGGCTATTGCCGCGGACAAAAGTTTATACGTTGCTGAAGTGAATGGGAAGAGGATTCAACGCTTCGTTCCCGTCCGCTGATATGTGTTATAACAGATACGTTCGGAGGCCCTGTGTTTCGTCCCGCCATTCTAGCCTTCCTGCCGTTGGCTCTCTGCGCACAAGCGGTATCGCCCGAAGCCGAACAGAACATTGAGAAGGCGCACGAATCACTTCTCAAGCCGAAGGTGAAGGCGTCGAAAGGTGCCGAATCGCTGACTACTCAGACTGCGCCATTGCGTCCGGCGAAAGTTCTGTCAGGTCCGATCACGCGCAAGAACTTCATTGACGAACACATCTTCGGGCGAATGGAAAAGGACCGGATTCCGCATTCGTCACTCGCGGCGGACGAAGAGTTCGCGCGCCGAGCGTGGCTCGATGCGACAGGCAGAATCCCGCCAGTTGCCGACCTCACCGCTTTCCTCCAGGACAAGGACCCCAACAAGCGCGACAAATTAGTCGACCGCCTCGTCGACAGCGAAGACTTCGTCAGTCGCTGGGCCTACTACTTTGAGGATTTATTCCGAGCCGGCAATCGAATGGGCTTCGGCGCCAATCTGTTTCATTACTGGATCGAGGAATGGCTCAGGCTCGACCGGCCTTACTCGGAAGTAGTGCAAGACCTGCTAAGCCAAGGCGGGAAAAGCAGCCATTCTTCGCCCGGAGCTCTGTACTTTGCGCGCGACTTCGTCAAGGCCAAAGATGATCCGGAAGAGAAGGACGCGCACGACCTCGTTAATCGCGCCGACTCCATCGATGAGTTCACCATCACGTATTCGAAAGTATTTCTCGGCATCAACATCGGCTGCATCTCCTGTCACGATGGCCGCTCTCACCTCGAGCAGGTGAACCTCTTCCTGACAAGTAAGAAGCGATCCGAGTTCTTCCAGCAGGCTGCGTTCTACGGCAAGACGCGGATGATCATGAATTGGGAGAACGGCTTTCAGGCAAACACCGAATACACCGTCGATGATGTCGTCGAAGAAGGTTATCCGACCAAAGGCGAGAGCATCGTTCGCGTGCCTCGTACCGGCGGGCCGAATCAACCGGCCTTCATCCTGACCGGTGAGACTGCAAAGCCCGGCGTGGAACCACGTGATGAGCTCGGAAGGATGCTGACAGCAGACATCCAGTTTGCCCGCGCAACGACGAATCGTATCTGGGCCGAGTTCATGGGCTTCGGGATCGTCGAACCAATCGATGACTTCGATCTCAACCGGTACTATCCCGACCAGCCGCTACCAAAGGGGTGGACAGTTCAACCCTCGAACCCCTACCTCCTTGACGCGATGGCCAAGGATTTCCAGAAAAGCAACTTCAGTTTCAAGCATCTGGTCCGCACGATCATGAAATCGAGCGCTTACCAGCTATCGTCACGATTTGAAGACGAATGGAGGCCGGAGTATGCGTCTTATTACGCTCGGAAGTTCGTGCGTATGCTAAGTCCAACGCAGTTGCAGGATGCTCTCTACACCGCGACTGCCCGTACAGGAAGCTTCGGAAGCCGCGGCAAAGGCGCAGCCATGTCGATGGAATTGCTCGATCCCGCCCACGCGACACGTGAGGTCGCAGAAATGATGCGTGCCTTCGGACAGGTAAGCCGCGATGAGATGCCCAAGCGGGCGCACACTTCATCGCTGCAAGCGATGCTGATGATGAATTCCAAAGTCGTGCTCGACCGGGTCAAGGCCGAAGGGAACAGTCAAGTCGAGCAGCTATTAAAGGTTCGCGAAACGGAACGACCGCATATCGCAAAGTCGATCGAGGCCGCTAAGAAGCGCGAGGCGGTTCCGGCAGAAATCGAACTTGCGCTCGACCGAAGCCTGGTAACTAAGCTCTACTTAGCCACCCTGAGTCGCGATCCCCTCGAAGCCGAAGTTCGCATCGCGATGGGAGAGCTCGAGCGTGATCGCAAAAAGGGTTTGGAAAATTTGCAGTGGGCGCTTCTAAATAGCCCTGAGTTCCTGTTCAACTATTAAGGAAGAACGCATGAAGACGATCTCCGATCTCATCCCGACGCGGCGAGAAGCCCTGAAGTTCGGAACGCTCAGCATGCTGGGCGCGTTTGCCGAGACGGCCTTGTGGCCTCCCAAGCTTCGTGCCGCCGGCAAGTCAAATCCCCGTGGAAGCGCCAGGTTCTGCATTGTTGTCGAAGCCGCCGGCGCCATCAGTCATGTCGACACCTTCGACTTCAAAGAAAACGAGGGCACTCCCAAGGATCTCGACATCAGGCCAATCAAAAATGACCTGTACATGTCGCACAAGCTCTTTCCTGAGATGTCGACGGAGATGGAGAAGGTGTCCATCGTGCGCACTTTCAAGAGCCACGAGGTCGTGCATTTTCGAGGCGAGTACTACACACGCGCGGGCCGGCCGCTCAATCCGGCCCAGGTAGCCGAAATTCCTCCGGTCGGATCAGTTGTCGCCTATGAACTCGAAGCGCAGCGCCGACAGTCCGATACCTTCCCGACCTATGTTTCTCTGAACCTCAACTCCTCGGCGCTGCCCACCGGATTCCTGCACCCGAAGTTTTCCGGGCTCGATATCGATGCCAGCGCAGGACCGGGAAGCGTCTCGAGCGAAGGAGACGCGCTCGCCCTGCTCGACGAGCGATTCCGATTGCTCACCGAACTCGACAAGGTCCTATCGAGTCAGCGGGAATATCGCGGACGCGAATTGGCTTCGTTTCGTAATTTCCAGGAGGATGCTTATCGCATCCTCGGTGACGGGCGATGGCCGAAGGCCCTCACAAGCTCGAAAGAAGAACGAGCACGATACGGTGAAAACGAGGTTGGTCTCGGATGCCTCTTGGCCCGCAACCTTGTGAAGGCAGACGCGGGAACGCGTTATATCCATATCCGCCATTCGGGATGGGACCACCACAAGAGGATCTTCGATCACGCCGCCGCCACGAACCACTACAAGCATTGCAACGAACTCGATCGAGCCGTCGCGAATCTGCTCCGCGATCTGTCGAGCCAGCCATCGTCCCTCACTCCAGGCAAAACACTCCTCGACGACACGCTCGTTATCGTCGCCACTGAATTCGGTCGAGTACCGGGTGCGCTCAATGGAGTCGCGGGACGTCATCATTACAACGGAACCTACATCGGTCTTTTCGCCGGAGGGGGCGTCAAGGGCGGTCAGATCCTTGGCCGCACCGATGCAGCAGGCGAAAAGGTCGTCGAAGCGGGCTGGAAGTACAAAGGTCAGATGAAGACCGAAAACATTTACGCGACCGCGTATTCTGCTCTCGGTATCGACTGGCGCAAGGAGATCACCAACACTCCTTCGAAGAGAGTCTATCGCTACGTCGATCCTCTTGGCGCGACCGAATTCTGCATGGACGACGAGATCGCCACGCTCTTCGCTTAATCGATGACTGCCCGTTTTCTTACAACCGCGCTCTTAGTGTGTCTGGCCTCCGTCCCACTACAAGCCGAGCAGCAAATGGTCACCATTCCCGCCGGCGAATTCACGATGGGCAGAACGCGCGAGACCCCCGACGACAAAACGAATATGCGTCCGATGATCCTCCGGGATGACCGTCCGGCGCACAAGGTTTACCTCGATGCGTTCGAGATCGACACACGTGAAGTCACGCAGTCCGAGTACGCATCGTTCGTCAAAGCCACAGGCCATCGCCTTCCGTATCACTGGCAGGGAGGCAAGATCCCAGACGGCGCCGAGCAATTCCCGGTTTATAACGTCGCCTGGCAAGATGCAAACGCCTACTGTACCTGGGCTGGCAAGCGGCTCCCGACAGAAGCAGAATGGGAGAAGGCGGCGCGCGGGGGCGTCGAAGGCCTCGACTATCCATCAGGAGACAAAATCACGCCGGTCGAGGCCCGTTTCAACGTCTCTGACGGCCCTGGCGTGGTCGGAAAGTTCAAGCCTAACTCGTACGGTCTGTTCGATATGGCGGGCGGCGTAGCCGAGTGGGTTAACGATTGGTTCGAAGCGAATTACTACCAATCGAGTCCCGCTAAGAATCCGCCGGGTCCGGAGACAGGTAAATACAAGGCCGTTCGTGGAGGCGCGTGGTCTGACGGACCCCGCCGTGTCACTGTCTTCTTCCGGAATTGGGTGCGTCCTACTCAGACCACACCGAATCTCGGCTTTCGTTGCGCGAAATTGATACTTCAGTAATTTACATCCACTTATCCCGGCTGGCGTTAAATGATAGCAACCGGATTTTTCGCCGGCCAATCCGAAGTTGCATGCACCGTTAATTGTGACAGTATATTGTGTAACCGTTAGCTTTACTTACTGTGGAAACCGTGACGGCTGTCAGTACCTCAAACGGGGGAGCAAAGACCGTGATACCAGCGACTGCAGATACCCATTTTAGATCGCCGCATACCGTGATGCGCGAAGCCGACCGTGATTGTGCGATCACGGCGGGGCTGACGAACGAAGCTATTCATTCAGAGTTGGATCGCGTGCTCTCCAGCGCAACCTTCATTCGTTCAAAGCGCCTCGGGCGGTTCCTACGGTTTACCGTCGAACAATGTCTGGGCGGTCATCAAAACGCATTGAAAGAGTACTTGGTTGGCGTCGAAGTATTCAACAAATTGGAAACATTCGACCCAAGGATCGATTCAATCGTTCGCGTTGAAGCGCGCAGATTACGTTCCAAGCTTGAGCGTTATTACCAAACCGAGGGTCGCGACGATCAGATCGTGATCCAATTTCGCAAGGGTAGCTACGTTCCGATGATACTGACCCGCGAGCAGTATCAGGTTCACGGATACGTCGATGGAGCTCCAAGGCCCCGGTCGGGAAAAAAATCGATAGCCGTTTCTCGCTTTACTAACCTTGGTGTGGAACCCAGCTATTCCTTTTTCTGTTCCGGGATTACCGAAGACATCGTGAGTGCGCTGACTAAGCTCCCCGATTTCAGAATCGTTGCTCGACACCCCGCTCTTCAGGGAGCCGAAGAAGTAAAATTCGACTTCATTCTGGAAGGCAGTGTTCGCAAACAAGGAGATAGGCTTCGCATTTCGGCTCAACTCATTGATACTTCTTCAAGTGTTTATGTCTGGTCGGAAACTTACGAGCGGGATCTATCAGACCCGTTTGCAGTACAGGATGAGATCTCACGAGCAATTGTCTCTTCATTACGTTCCGAATTTGAAGAAGTGCACAATTAATTTCTAGTACTTATTGCATCTGAGTGCCACTTGCCTTAGGATAGTGAGGCACACTTTTCCGAATAGCCGAGTCTGACACTCTCGATTGGATTGTGCTCAGAACTGTTCGCTAGGGTGGCCTTATGCCTTGGCGCAATCCGCAATCTATTCCGCTAACTCGCATCGATATAGTCTCACAAATACCGTCCGAATCGAGTATTTATGCGATTTATGATGGCGAGATTTGTCTGCTAGTAGGCGAAGCCTGGAATCTCAAGGCGCGGTTGCTGGAATTAATGAATGTGCTTCAAGATATCGGGGAGTTTCGCGTCGTATACGAACGTTGTCCGGAAGAAGAGCGAGCGGAACGTAAAGAAAAGGTGGCTGGAGTTTTACTGCGAACTCCCCCACCGACCAAACTTCAGGCCAGAGAATTGCCAGGAATATCTTTCTGGAATTCTCCTCCCCACTAGCGGTATCCGGAATACGGCGAGTAGAGGAGTTGGCGCGCCCGGAGAGATTCGAACTCCCGACCTACTGGTTCGAAGCCAGTTGCTCTATCCGGCTGAGCTACGGGCGCGTTTCGACGTTCATGATAACATGCGCCCATGACTCGCGACGGGCGCCGTTTTTGTGACGGATGCGGGCAGGCGATCCCATCCACTTCGAAATTCGCTGCTTCTGATGAGGCAACCGGGCAGGACCTTTGCCTGCAATGTCGCATCCGGGCCGCCCAGGAGCCCCAATAATGGCAACCGGTGGGTCGACCGAGACGGAAATTAAACTCAAAATTGACGACCCTGGCGCCATTCAAGAACACCTCGAAGCCCAGGGGCTTCGTATCGTTCGTTCGCGCGTGTTCGAGACGAACACGCTCTACGACTTTCCCGACGCCCGCTTACGCGCCCATCGAAGCATTCTGCGGCTCCGTCAAGTGGACGGAAAGGCAATCCTGACCTTCAAAGGACCCGCCGAGGCAGCCAAACACAAGACCCGCGAGGAGTTGGAGACCGCCCTGGGCGACGCTGAGATCGGCCGCAAGATCCTCGAAAAGATCGGCATGCAGCCGGGATTCCGCTATGACAAATATCGGACGGAGTTCGAAAAGCCCGGAGAATCAGGCGTCGTGACAGTCGATGAAACACCCGTCGGCTGGTTTCTGGAACTCGAAGGACAGCCTGAATGGATCGACCGCACCGCTTCAGCTCTCGGTTTTGATGAGCGTGCTTACATAACGGAAAGTTACGGATCGCTTTATGTGAAGCATTGTCGAGAAAACGGCTTAGAGCCGGCCATTATGGTATTCGGGGAGACACTTAAGTAAAGTGTACGTATCACCTCTAAGTATTATGGGTGACTTGTGATTCTCAATTGACAGTGGTAATCTGCAAGAACCGTTAGTGACGTAGTACTAGTCGGCGTGCCCAATTGACCGGTTGCCGACGGGGTTGAACTGTGGCTCTCAGCATCATCATCATCGTGATCTCGACCGCACTTTTTGTGTACTGGTTCCGGTATACATGTGTCTTGATCCTGCGCACGCGCAATGTCCGCGATTACGCGCAACAAGTAGCCGCGGCAAACCGCCTGAGTTTCGTAACCGCTCAACAGCAACTCACATCGAGCCAAGGGAAGCCCGAGGGCATGGACGACCTTCACTCGTCGCTCGATCGTGACTACCGCGTGGTCAGCTATCTGCTTCGCCATACAAATACACAGGGTGGACAGTCCCTTGAAGAGCATATGCTCCGTCTCGACTACCAGATCATGCGCATTTGTTACTTCCTCGCCAAGCCATTCTCACGCTCCTCAGCCCGGCAGGCGCTTCTCGAACGCGCGTCCATTATTAGCCATCTGGCGAACGCGATGGGCGAACGCGTCGCCCTTTAAGGAAGAGAGCGAGCGGGCCGCCCTTTAGCAAAGGTATCGAGCGGGTCGCCCTTTAAGGAAGAGAGCGAGCGCGCTTTACTCTAAACGCTATCACTTCCGTTGTGTCGCCGCGGATGTTTCGGCTTGTAAGCTGACCTCGTGAATAATCTCCGTTGCGCGCTCGAGAAGCATGACGGCATCGTTCGAGCAACTCAGCAGACGCATCCCCCGTTCGCGCCACATCTTTGCGATTTTGGGGACTCTCACGTGGATTCCTGGCACGATGTTCCGGCGACTGCACGTGTCCATGATCGACTCAATGGCGGAGATGAGCAGCGGGTGTTCGAACTCTCCCGGAATTCCGAGTGAGATAGATAAGTCTGCGGGGCCGACAATCACCGCGTCCACGCCTTCGATTGTGAGCAATTCCTCGCGCGCTTCGACAGCCCTCTGGGTTTCGATCTGCAGGACCGTCATCACGTTGTCATTCCAGTACTGCATGATTTGCGGCATGGAGAGAGCCGCGTAATCGACCGCTCCCCGCGATAAACCGAAGCCTCGTGTTCCCGTGGGCGGAAATTTGGTCCAGGTCACGGCTCGTTCAAGCAACTCCGGACTTTCCACTCTTGGAAAGATGACACCTTCGGCGCCGCAATCGAGCGCTCGGGCGACCAGCGCGTATTGCACGTCGGCGACACGCACCAGCGGCGTAAGATCGATCAAACTGGCGACACGACAGACATCTTGCACCGTCTCAATGTCGAAGTTTCCGTGCTCGGTATCGATGAAGACCCAGTCGAAACCGGCAGCCTTATAGATCCGCGCGATTTCCGCGGATCGGAACTGGCCTAGAATCGATCCGACTTGAACGTTGCCGGCTGCCAGCGCGGCCTTCAGAGGGTTATTTCGCATGCGTGTTTATTCGATCTTACGGTGGAGCAGTTCCTCGATGGCACTGGCAAGCAAATTCGGCAGAAACGGCTTCTGCAATGACGCAAACCGGCTCTGAATCGCGTCCGGCAGCGAATCGACACAAAAGGGATAACCGCTGCACAGTAAGATTCTGAGATTCGGGTTTTGCGCTAGCATCCGCACTGCCATCTCTTGACCAGGAAGATCGGGCAAGGTCAAGTCAGCAACGAGCAATTCAAACCGCTGCGGGTCCCCGCCGAAAATCGCCAGAGCTTCCGTCGCCTGCAGCGCACTTTCCACGTTGTACCCTAATTTCCCCAGATAAGTCTGCATCAACTTAGTCAGCGCCGCTTCGTCATCGACGAGAAGGATATTTGCCTTCTTGGGCGGTTCCATATTCTCCTACCAAATCGACAAGGGGAAGCGCGACGGACTGTAACTCAGACCGACAGCTAGCGAGGTGCCGTTGCGACCGACAACGGCGGGCGACTCGAACTTGCGGCGATCGATCTGGGCGCTAAAGTTGAGATGTTCCATCAATTGGTAGTTCATTCCTCCGCCGACCTGGATAGATTCATAGTCCCCGACTCGTAGCGCTAAACTTCTGAATTGTGTGTAACCAGCCGATGCGCCTAACGATAGCCGGCGGATCCCAGAGTAACTATATCCGAATCGCATGGAGTCTTGCCGCGACGTCATGTAGATTCCATTGCCGGGAGTGATGCCACTCCGGACGGAAGCCATGAAGCGGGAACGCTCCAGCAGGTATGACGCATTAAATTCGAATTGCGGCACAATGCTTGTCCGGCTGAACGCTTCAAAACCGGTCCTTCGTCCCAGGATCGCGGCTATTTCCGGACTAAGCTGAACTTCCTCAGTGCCTACAGCCGTCAACCCGTAGAGACCTGCATTCAATTCCAACTGCCAGTTTCGATTCAGCCGCCGTTGATACGTCCCTATGGCTGAGTGAGCAACAGCATTCCCGTAGGCCCGCGGAAAGTTATATACGATGTAGTCGTAAGTCACTCCGACCGTATCCGATCGCGTTAGCCGATAAGAGTAACTCCCCACCGCGCGATAGCCTTGGATTCCGATAAGCGAATTGTTTTTCCGTTTGATGACATAGCCTTCGCCCATGGCCATATAGATCGATCGGGCGGACGCTTGGTAAACGACTCCCCCACTGACTTGCGCGAAATTAGCCCTTGAATCATATACTTCGTTTAGAGGAACACCAAAATTATCCTGATCGGAAAACGCAGGAGCCGAGAATGCGCCAAACGCTCGATTGGTTGTTCCGGCCGTCAGCCGGTTGAAATAAGTCAAACGGCGCGCCGGACGATATGTAAAGTCGAGCGCGAGCGCCTGATTCACGCCGCTAAACCGATTTGCCTGCGAATACTTCCGGTAGTCGCCGCGATAATCGAGCCCCATACTCGTCTTCTTCCAGCTCTTAGCGCCATACGCGCCGAATTCGAATTGGACGCCGTAAGAATCTACGGGAGAGAGGTTCCCCTCTTCGTCAACCAGGGGGGCCAGCAGACCCGTGTCGTAGGTGCCGCGCGTCGCCCCGTAGAAATTGAAATCGACTGGCGCTCTGCCGCGCTGGCCCGGCTGATTGCCGCCACGACTGAGCAGAGACGGACCTCCATAACCCTGCGAGTGCAAATGTGTTGGAGCCAACAGGATTATTGAGGCGAGAACGAAAATTACGGGGGATCGACTCAACGTTTCAGTCTCCCCCGTGGGCCCGCACGGTGTCAAGCCAAGGCGCAGTGGTAAGGTGGACTTGGAGCTTTCGGATCTAGGGTTTGCGCGAAAACACCTCATGAGATTAATTCGGTTCAATCACGGCGCAACTACATACTCCGGAGTACTTACCGGTAACGGTGTCATTCCAACAGTGGCAATCAATGCACGGACGGGAATTCAGGTTCCGGACAATCTTCTCGACCTCATCCGGCACGGTGTCGAAAGTCTCCGCGATCTCCCCAGCGACATCGAAAGCATCCCCCTCGCCGAGATCACACCCCTTCTGCCCTACGACAATCCGCCCAAACTGTGGCTGATCGGCCTGAACTACAAGTCGCACGCCGAAGACATCAACGCAGTACAGCCCGAAGAGCCGGGAAGCTTCATGAAACCCGCCTCCTGTATGTTTCAACCGGAAGGCACGATCGAGTTGCCACCCCCGGAGATCTCGAATGATGTCGATGCCGAAGGCGAATTGGCCGTCATCATCGGGAAAAAGTGTCGATATGTTCCCAGGGAGTACGTCAATGAGGTCATCTTCGGCTATACGGTGACGCTTGATTTAACGGCGCTCGACGTACTCCGCAAGAACCCGCGCTACTTAACGCGCGCCAAAAGCATCGACACATTTTTCAGTTTCGGACCCGTGATTGTCACCAAAGATGAAATCCCTGATGTCAATGGATTAGAAGTAATCACGGAACATAACGGAACGATTTGTTCGCGCGATTTCGTGCGCAATATGCGGACGCCTCCCCATGAGCTCGTTCGTTTTCACTCCGACTTCATGACGCTCGAACCCGGGGATCTAATCTCCACCGGCTGTCCGAAAGGCGCCCGCATCAAGCCTGGCGATCACGTTCGCGGGCGTATCGAAGGTATCGGTTCTATCGGCGCCCACGTGAAACAAGGAGTCAGGCGCGACTGGCAGCCCTCAATCTAGCGGCCTTGGGCTGGAACGGTTACATGTGGCGGCGCCGAGTAAAAACTTGCGCATTAGAAGGTAAGAGCAGGTGATACCAAAATGACGAACATACACCAGGAACTCAGAGCCGGAGCAGACGTACTGGAACTGATTGACCGCAAACGTGCTGAGTCTGACAATCCAGCATTAGGTTCGGCCATCGAACGCGTGATCCTGGAGCTATTGCCTCGGTGAGCTTGAGCGGGATGCAAGCAATTCCCCTGCATGCGACGCAGCGGATGTGGCTGAGCTAAGCCTCGTGCGCGTAGCGGCTCCTCGGCAACTAAGAAAGCCGTGGTAAGCGAGAACAGGCAGTCATGCCGTTCTGGCAGCTCCGATACGAGCCGCCAGATGTCGGTGGACTGAGCAGGGAAGCTGGGTTAGTGGTGCGCCGCAGCGGGCGGCGCGTGGTCGGTGGGCGTCTTGCCTGGTGATTCATCGGCGTCGGGCACACGCGAACTCTGGACAATCACCGAAACTCGCCTGTTGGCCGGATCGTTAGGAGCATCCGGTTTTCGCAGCCGGCGATCCGCATATCCCCGAACTTGCGTAATTTGGGTGGGATTGACCCCGCTCGATTCCATGACGCGCCGCGCAGCGTTCGCGCGGTCCGTCGATAGCTCCCAATTCGTGTAAGTCCCCGCAGATCCGAACGGCCGCGAATCCGTATGGCCTTCGATCGTCAGCGGATTGCTAAGCTTGCTTAACTCCGCCGCGAATGCAGCAATCAGTTGCTTTGCCGCATTCGTAGGAGTCGAGTTTCCTGACTGGAAAAAGAACCCCGCCTCTGTTTCGAGTAGTTCGATTCGGAGCCCTTCCCCCGTGATCGTCATTTGGACCTGTTTCTTCAGCTTCCCAAGTTCCGGAGCCTTCTCAAGCGCCATCTCAAGGACCTGCTTTAACTTAGCCATTTTCGATTGATCGAGAACCAGCGTCTCGCCCGAGCCTGCCACGCCACTGCCCTCGTCTTTCGCGCGGCCCATCGGATCATTGAAGTACGCGCCGACAGCCTTCTTCACGCCGTCATTTGCGCCTTGCAGCCACAGAACGATGAAGAGCGCCATCATAGCGGTTGCGAAATCCGCATAAGCAACTTTCCAGGCTCCGGAATGGTGTCCATGGCCGCCGTGGCCGGATTTGCGCTTGATAATGATCGGCGGATTGGCAGGAGCGCTCACGCCGCTGCGGCCTCCGCCGCCGGTTTCTTCAGATTCGCTTCACACTCTTGGAAATGCGGGCGGACATGGGGCGGAATCGTTCGGCGGGCTTGTTCGACGGCCACGATCGGAGCCGCGCCTTTGACAAATCCCAGAATCCCGTTCCGTAAACATTCGTAGTATTGGTGTTCTTCTTCGTTGCGCAGAGTCAAATTGGCTGCGATCGGTCCCACAAACCCATAACAAAGTAAGATGCCGAGAAATGTTCCCACCAGCGCAGCTGCCACTTTGTGGCCGATCATTTCCGGCGGTCCCCCGAGCGCGCCCATTGTGATAACCACACCGAGTACCGCAGCCACAATTCCGAGACCCGGCAACCCCTCACCCACCGATTGAAGCGCTTTTACCGGTTCATTCGTGTCCGCATGATGAACCGCCATATCGTCCTCCATGATCTGGTCCAGATCGAAAGGCGTCACTCCACCTGTTACATGCATTCTGAGCGTGTCGCAGAAAAAGTGCAGGGCGTGTGGGTTTTTAATCAGAACAGGATGCTTCGAAAGAACCGGAGCCTCCTTCGGGTTGTCGACCTCACGCTCGAGAAACGCGCTGTCTTTCTTCTTGGTTGTCGTGAATAGCTCATACATCATTGCGAGCGTCATCATGTACACGTCCTTGGTGTAGTGGGACCCGCGAAAAGCGCCCCCAATGCCTTTTACGAGTGCGAGAATGGTCCGCATTGGGTTCGCGATGAAGACCGTACCGAGCGACGCGCCGCCGATGATAACCAACTCGGCGGGCTGGAAGAGCACTAGCAGATTGCCATGCTCGAGCAGATACCCGCCGACCACCGCGGCGATGACTATGATGATTCCTACTAACGCAATCATTGTTTAGCTATAGGTGGAATGACCTGGAGATTCCTCTCAGCGCCATAACGTATTGCTGTACTAACCACCGATGCCGCCGTCGAGCGGCAGGACAGGCTCATCATCGGCGTGTACAACACCGCACGGAAGCGGTTGAGGTTGCTCCGTGCGAGCGAAAAGGTACGCAGCTTTCCGGTCGAGGTCGTTTACTTCCGCAGCTGGACCGATTTTTAGGAGTACCTCATTCCGCAGTCAATGCGGTCAGAAAAGCGAACTCATTATTATGCAGCGCCCCGCTCAAACATACCGAGATCTCGGACATAAAAGAAAAGCCGCGTCGATTAAAAAAGCAGATCCAACCCAGCATTTTCTAAACCGTGAATGAGCCTGAAGGTTTGAAGGTCGAGCGGGCGCAGGGTTGGGCTCCTTTGGGTGGTTTTCGGTTCGTTGGGAAAGAGAAAAGACAAAGGTCCGTCGGCGCGG
>Ga0190275_10001459_pt1 | contig 17556 bp, 15 predicted proteins | sample Popmic550T_FD_133745 | JGI IMG/M metagenome (GOLD analysis project Ga0190275, IMG submission 133745) | Populus adjacent soil microbial communities from riparian zone of Yellowstone River, Montana, USA - 550 T | ecosystem: Environmental > Terrestrial > Soil > Riparian zone > Trees stand | place...
GCACCCGCGGCCTGGAAGCCCCACATCCGGGGCAGGGAGTCGACACGGGCGGCGGACGCGTAGTCGCGGAAACCCGCCCAGTACGCGCTGATGTTGCCGGCGTTGCCGACGGGGATTGCCAGGATGTCCGGCGACCGGCCCAAGTCATCGCAGATCTCGAATGCCGCGGTCCGCTGCCCCGCGATCCGATGCGGGTTCACCGAGTTGACCAGCGTGACGGGGTTGTCGTCCTGCTCGGCGAGCGCCCGGACGATCGCCAGCGCCTGGTCGAAGTTGCCGTCGATGGCCACGACCCGCGCCCCGGCGACGAGGGCCTGCAGCAGCTTGCCGAGCGCGATCTGGCCGCGCGGCAGCACGACCACCGCGTCGATCCCGGCCGCAGCGGCATAGGCAGCCGCCGACGCCGAGGTGTTGCCGGTCGAGGCGCAGATGATGGCCGTGGCACCTTCCTCGACGGCCTTGGAGACCGCCACGACCATGCCGCGGTCCTTGAACGAGCCGGTCGGGTTGGTACCCTCGACCTTGGCATACAGGTTGCGCAGCCCGAGCTCGGCGCCGAGCCGCCCCAGTCGGACGAGCGGCGTGAACCCCTCCCCCAGGCTGATCCGCGGCGTCGCGTCGGTGATGGGCAGGAAGTCGCGGTAGCGCTCGACCAGCCGCGGGCGCGCGGCGTCAGTCATCGACGGGATACAGGGTCACGTCGACCCCCGGCGGCAGGATCGCGTCGAAGGCCGCCCGGGCATCGGCCAGCGTCACGGCTTCCGTGCGAAGGGCAGTCCCGTCCTCGAACGACACCGACGCAGCCTCCGCGAGGGCCGCGGGCAGCGGGACGGACTCGACCGGCGGCACGAACGCGTACCAGTGACGGGCGGCGTCGAGCCCATCAATCGCGGCGACGGCGGGTGCCCCGGCCGGCGGCAGGCCTGCCCACGTCGACGGCTGCCCGCGGGCCACGGCCAGCAGGTCGCCGAGCACCGCGCTGCTGGTCGCAGCGCCTCCGGCGCCCGGCCCGGCCAGCCGGACCGTCCCCAGCGGCTCCGCGTCGATCTCGATCCGGTTGGTCACGCCGTCCGTCCAGCCGAACGGGCTGTCAGCGGGCACCGCGGTCGGGAGGACCGAGGCGACGATCCCGGCATCCGTCCGCGCCGCCGTGGCGAGCAACTTGATGGACAGCCCCAGCGCGCCGGCTCCCTCGATCTCCTGGTCGGTCACGCCGGTGATCCCCGGCCGGCCCGTGCCGCGCGCCGTCGGCGGCGCGCCCACGATCGAGCCCGGCACGAGCCACACGTCGAAGGCAAGACGGGCGAGGATCACCAGCTTGTTGACGGCGTCGAGACCCTCGACGTCGCCGGTCGGGTCGGCCTCGGCATAGCCCAGGTCCTGCGCATCGATGAGCACGTCCTCGTAGGGCCGGCCCTCCTGGGCCATCGCGGTGAGGATGTAGTTCGTCGTCCCGTTGACGATGCCGCGAACGCGCCCGATCCGGTTTGCGGCGAGGTCGCTCGCGAGCGGGGACAGGACCGGGATCCCACCGGCGACGGCGGCCTCGAAACGCAGCGCCGCGCCGGTCTTTCGGGCGATCGCCTCGAGCTCCGGGCCGTGGTGCGCGATCACGTGCTTGTTCGCGGTGACGACCGGCTTGCCGGCACCGAGCGCCGTTGCGATCAGCGTGTGGGCGGGTTCGTCGCCGCCCATCAGCTCCACGATGACGTCGGTGTCGTCCGCGGCGATCAGGTGCGCCGGGGCGTCGGTGAGCATCTCGGCCGGCAGGCCGCGCTCGCGTGCCGCGTCGAGGTTGCGCACGGCGATCGCCGTCAGTTCGAGGGCGCCACCGTCGGCCGGCGCCAGGCGATCGCCCAGTTCGCGCAATCCGCGGACCACCTCCGTCCCAACGGTTCCGGCTCCAAGGACGGCGACGCGCAGAGGGGCGCGGCTCATCGAGCCACGCTCGTGTGACGGGGATTCGGCATCAGCGGGAATGGTAGCCTCCGCGGCGATGACGATCGAGCTTGCGCCGGCTGCCGCTCCCCTGGAGACCGGCGCGCCGCGCCCACGCATCTTCTCCGGCATCCAGCCGTCGGGCGTGATCCACCTCGGGAACGAGCTCGGTGCGATCCGCAACTACGTGCGGCTGCAGTACGAGTACGAGGCGATCTACTGCATCGTCGACTACCACGCCCTCACGAGTACGCACGAGCCGGACCTGCTTCGCGCGCGCACGCGCGACATGGCTGCGGGCCTCCTCGCGCTCGGCCTCGACCCCGAGCGCTGCACGCTGTTCGTCCAGAGCCACCGCCCCGAGCACACCGAGCTCGCCTGGCTGCTCGCCACGGTCACGCCGGTCAGCTGGCTGGAGCGGACGCCGACCTACAAGGAGAAGAAGCAGAGCCAGCCGCACGACATCAACCACGGGTTGCTGACCTACCCGGTCCTGCAGGCCGGCGACATCGTCATCTACAAGGCGTCGCTCGTGCCGGTCGGCAAGGACCAGGCCGCACATCTCGAGCTGTCGCGCGAGATCGTCCGCGCGTTCAACTCACGCTACGGCGACACGTTCCCCGAACCCGAGGCAGTGTTCACCGAGGCGCCTGTCGTCCTCGGTACGGACGGCGTGCGCAAGATGTCGAAGTCGGTCGGCAACACGATCGACGTCCTGGCCGACCCGGACACGATCCGCAAGCAGATCATGTCGATGGTCACCGACACGAAGCGGATCCTGCGCACCGACCCGGGCCGCCCGGAGGTCTGCAACGTCTGTCAGCTCCACCGCTTCTTCGGTGATGACTTCGAGGAGATCTGGGACGGCGAGCGGACGGCACGGACCGGCTGCGTCGACACCAAACGTCTGCTCGCCGATCGGATCATCCGGCACTACGCGCCGGCTCGCGAGCGATACCTCGAGCTCCTCGCGAACCCGGGCGAGGTCGAGGGAATTCTCGCCATGGGCGCCGATCGGCTACGCCCGATGGCCGAGGAGACGATGGCCGAGGTCCGCCGGCGGATGGGTCTGCGCTAGCGACGCTCCCGCTACCATGGACCGGAGCGCCGGCGCATTGCGCGCCGGCCTGGACCCCGAGGAAGGGTCGTTGATGCTGCAGAACCAGCTGGAGCCGCGCGATCGCCAGCTCCTCCGGACGTTGCTCGTCCTGGGGGTCGTCGCGCTGGCCCTGGTGGTGGGCTCGCACGTCATCACGGCCTTCTACTTCTTCGGCGACATCATCCTGGTCTTCTTCCTTGCCTGGCTGATCGCGTTCGTCATCAGCCCGGTCGTGAGCTGGCTGATCGAACGGATCCCCGCGTTGCCGCCGGCCGCGGCGACCGTTCTCGTGTACGCCCTCGTGGTCGTGGTCGGGCTGGCGATCCTCGTCGCCGCCTCGGCGGCGCTGGCTTCCTCGATCGACCAGTTCATCCGCGAGATCCCGAACATCCGGGGCAAGCTGCCGGAGCTCGTGCGCCCGTACCAGCAGTGGCTCGCGTCGCTCGGCTACACCGAGGTCGACCTCGAGCAGCAGGCCACTCTTGTGCTCGCGAACCTGAACGTGTTCGCCGGCCAACTGGTCGGGCCGCTGCAGCAGCTGGCCGTTGCCAGCGTCGGCATCCTCGGCACGCTGCTCATCACGTTCTTCCTGTCGGTCTGGATGGTCCTCGACCGCGCCCAGATCGGGGCCTTCCTGTTCCGGCTGATCCCGCCCGCGTACGCCGAGGAGGCACGGGTGCTGCAGACCGCCACCTCGCGCTCGTTCGGCGGCTTCCTGCGCGGCCAGGCGATCATGGGTCTGTCGTACTTCTTCGTCGCCCTGACGCCCCACCTGCTGTTCGGGCTGCCGTTGGCGGTGTTGTCGGCGACCGCCGCCGGCGTCCTCATGGCGATCCCGTTCTTTGGGCCGTTCGTGTCGTGGGTGCCGCCGGTGCTGGTTGCGCTCGTCTTCCAGCCGGAATCGCTGCTGCCGACGGCCCTGATCATGGGCATCGGCTGGTTCATCGCCATGAACGTCCTCCAGCCGCGGATCATGCAGGGCGCGGTCGGCATTCACCCAATCGTGGTCCTCGGCTCGGTCCTCATCGGTTCGAAGGTCGCCGGGGTCGCCGGGGTGATCTTCGGGATCCCGATCGCGGCCGTCCTGTCGGCGCTCTTCTTCCACTTCCTCAACCTCGCGAGCACCGAGCGGAACGTGGCGTCGCGTGCTGCCCGGCGGCTCGAGCGACGCGGCGGCAAGCCGGTGCGCGTCCCGCGTGAGCCCGCGCCCGGGCTCGACGCCGACATCGAGGAGCCATCGGGCACGACCTCGCCGGCCGAAGGGCACGCCGGCAGCCCGTCGTGACCGACGGGGGCGACGAAGGCGACCAGGGCGTCGCCGGGGGCCGCAACGCCGGACGCCCGGACATGTCCCGCGAACGGGCGCGAACCGAGCGACGCGACGTCGATCTCGAACGTGGCGAGCCTCTCGCCGACTCCGCACTGCGCGGCGGCCCGCGAGCGCTGCGTGCACACGCCCGGCCGCTGCCGGACTGGACGACCCGGCCGCGGATCCTCATCACCAACGACGACGGGGTCGAATCGCGCGGGCTGCTGGCCCTCAAACAGGCGCTCGAGCCGATCGGTGACACGATCGTCGTCGCGCCGGACACCAACCAGAGCGCGGTCGGCCATCAGAAGACGCTCATGCGACCGCTCCGCGTCCGCGAGCGCACGCTCGCCGACGGCTCGCTCGCCTACTCCGTCGACGGCTCCCCGACGGACGCCGTCAGCCTCGCGTTCCTCGGCTACTTCGACCAGGGCTTCGACCTCGTCGCCTCAGGCATCAACTACGGCGCCAACCTCGGCGACGACATCACGTACTCGGGCACGGTCAGCGCAGCGATGGAGTCGGTCATCAACGGCTGCCCGGCCTTCGCGATCTCGCAGGAGTACTACGAGCACCCCGATTTCACGCTGTCGGCCATGGCGGCCGCAGTCGTCGCGCGCAACATCCTCGAGCACGGCCTGGCACCCGGCGAGCTGATCAACGTCAACGTCCCGGCGGTCGATCCGAACGAGTTCGAGGGCTTCGAGGTCACGCGGCTCGGCAAGCGCGTGTACCAGGACGAGCTCATCCAGCGGGTCGACCCGCGCGGGATCCCGTACTACTGGATCGGCGGGCCGCCGCCGTCCGGCCTGGCGGTCGAGGGGACCGATTTCCATGCCGTGGTGAACCGCCGAATTGCGGTGACCCCGATCCACCTCGACCTCACCGGGCGGCGCCTCCTGAAGCGGCTGCGCACGTGGGAGTGGCAGGCGCCCGACAGCGCGCTCGTCGCCGCCGAGCCCGCGACGATCCTGCCGCCCGGCCAGGAACGGTCGCCGGAAGCGGATCGCGAGCACCTGCTCGACGAGGAGCGCCGGCTCGAACGACGCTGAGGGCTGCAGCCGAACGGTTGGAGCGGGGCCATCGCACGGGATTACCTTCGCTCATCGATTTCTCATGAACCCGCACGCCCATCGCCCCACGACGCATTGCGTGCGCTCCGGCGTGCGGGTTCGTGCGATTCCGATTACTGGTGGTGATCAAGAGGCAACGGGGTGGCTCGGCGAAACGCCGGAAGCTGACGTCGTCCAACGTCCATGCGCGAAGGCCACTGTGGTTGACGGCCCGCGCGGAGTGCATCGGCGATCCTCCGGCCATGAACGCAGCGACCGCCGCACTCGCCGAAGCCCGCCTCGATCGGTTCCTGTCCAGCGAGCCGGTTGTCTGGCTTTCGACCGTGCGTCCCGACGGCGCACCCCACCTCGTCCCGATCTGGTTCACCTGGGACGGGTCGTCGCTGCTCGTGTTCTCGAAGCCGGGAGCCCAGAAGGTGCGCAACCTGCGCGCCCACCCGGTCGCCATGCTCGCGCTCGGTGAGCCCGAGGACGACTTCGACGTGGCGCTCGCCGAGGCACGAGTCGAGCTGTTCGATGCGCCGGCGGCTGGACTGCCCGACACACACATGACCAAGTACGCGGACCGGATGGCGGCGCTCGGGTTGTCGCCCGAGAACTTCGTCGCCACGTACTCGCAGGTGCTCCGCATCACGCCGACCCGCTCACTGCCGTGGCACGGCCGGACGACGCCACGGAGCGTGCTCGCGGTGGCCACGATCGAGGAGCCGGTTCCCGAGGTGGTCCGGAGGATGCACGGGGAGCCGCTCGGCCTGGGCCCGACTTCCGGCCAGGACGGCGTCGCTCCCGTGGAGTCGCCGCGGCCGTGGTGGTCGCGCCTCATGGATGCGGTCCTGCAGTCACCTGCGCCCTCACCGGCGGCGGGATATTCCGCCCAGGTCTAGCCGGCGTCATTCCTGCCGGGTCACAGCCCGATTCGGGCGCTGTATGGCTCCTGCATTCGAGAGAGGCATATCTGCACTGATAGAGGGGGCTTGCCGCGTCCAGGCACCCACATATGCGCCCGGATAATCCTGGTGGGAATACGGCCGCAGAGCCGGAGACGCCGGAACGACCGGGGTCAGCTCCGCCGCTTTCGGAAGTCCGCAAGGATCTCGCGTGCCGCGTTCTTGCCCGGCTGACCGGTCACGCCGCCACCGGGATGAGCTCCTGAACCTGCCAGGTACAGCCCGTCGAGCCCGAAGCGGTAACGCGCGTGGCCCAGCATCGGCCGCCACAGGAAGAACTGGTCCAGCCCGGGTTCGGCGTGGAGGGGGTGGCCACCGGTGAGGCCGAAGTCGCGCTCGAGGTCGAGTGGCGTCAGGACCTGCCGGGCCGTGACCAGCGACGACAAGCCCGGGGCCACCTCGTCGAGCGTGGCGAGGACCACGTCACCGACCTCGTCGCGACGTTCCTCCCACGTGCCCTCGCGAAGCGTGTACGGCGTGTACTGGACGATCACGCTCATGACCTGGGTCCCTGCCGGTGCCCGGGCCACGAGGGTCGGATCGGCCAGCGACGGGATCGTTGCCTCGAGGACGGGCCGCCAGGGGAGGCCGCCGTACTTGGCGGTGTCAAACGCCGACTCCATCGCGTCGATGCCGACCGCCACGACGATCCGCCCGCGAAGGACGTGCTCGTCCATGCCGCCCGCCGCGGGGAACGTCGGCAGGCCCGACAGCACGAGGTTGACCTTCGAGACCATCCCGGGCGTGCGAATGTTGCCCGCGCGCCAGCGCAATGTCGGCCCGACCGCCACGGGGTCCACCAGGCCGGTCAGCGTCCGCTTCGGATCGATCGCGCTGACCACGGCGTGTGCCTCGATCTCGTCGCCACCCGCCAGGACGACTCCTGTTGCACGGCCGTCACGCGAGGGGATCGCGGCAACTTCGACGCCCGTCCGGATCTCGGCGCCTGCGGCACGGGCTGCCGCGGCCAGCGCGGTGGTCAGCGCGCCCGGACCGCCCTCCGCGTAGACCGTCGGCCCGGCGGCACCGCCGTCGTTGCCGGCCGAATCGCCGAGCAGGACCGCAGCGGTGCTTGCCGACCAGGGGCCCATCGCCGTGTACGCCACGCCGCGCCAGGCGAGCGCGGCCTGCAGCGCGTCGGTTTCGAATGCCTCGGCCACGAAGTCGGCGACGGCCATCGGCAGGACGCGCAGCACGGTCCGCCCATCGTGCCGGCCGAGGCCGCGAAATCGGCGTCCCAGCGCCAGCCCGAGCAGCGCATCGCCCGGCCCGGGTGCCTCGATGGCGGGCGGTGTCCTGGCCGCGAGCTCCGCGAGGAACCGGCCGATCGAGCGGACCTGCCGGTCGAACTCGACGTACCGCTCGCCGTCGTGCGCCGATCGTTCGCCGATCGCTGCGGCGGTCTCATTGACGTCGGCCGATAGCGTGAAGGCCGTGCCGTCGGGCGATGGCGCGAAACAGACGACGTGCGGCGACACGAGACGCAGGCCATGGCCCTTGAGGTCGAGATCGCGCCAGATCGATGGGCGCAGCCGGCCGACGTTGTGGGCCAGGGTCGGCACGTGCGCGCCGGGTGCGAGTTCCGTGGTGATCGCGGCGCCACCGACGACGTCACCCCGCTCGAGGACGAGCGTGCGCATCCCCCCGCGCGCGAGGTAGGCCGCGGTGACGAGGCCGTTGTGGCCGGCCCCGATGACGACGGCGTCGTAGCGGCTGCCGCCCCCGTGCGAGCCCGCCACTCAGGCCGCCTTCTTGCCGCGCGCCCGAAGCACCTCGAGCGCCGCGATCCGGCCGTTCGCGCCCATGATCCCGCCGCCCGGGTGGGTCGCCGAACCGCACAGCCACAGGTCACGGACCGGGGTGCGGAACCGGGCATAGCCGGGAACCGGGCGGTTGAAGAAGAGTTGCTCGAGGCTCAGCTCGCCCTGGAAGATGTTCCCCTCCGTCAGCCCGGTCGTGCGCTCGATGTCGAGCGGGGTCTGCACGTTGCGATACAGGATGATGTCGCGGATGTTCGGGGCGAACTCGGCGATGCGATCGATCACCGCGTCACCGAATGCCTCGCGCTGGTCATCCCAGGTCCCGAGATCGGGCCTCAACTTGTAGGGCGCGTACTGAACGAAGCAGCTGATGATGTGCTTGCCGGGCGGCGCCATCGACGGGTCGACGAGCGTCGGGATGATCATGTCGATGTACGGCCGGCGGCTGAAGCGGTTGTACTTCGCGTCGTCGTATGCCTGCTCCATGTCGTCGATGCTCGGGCTGAACGAGATCGCGCCGCGCAGGTGCTCGCCGGTGCCGGGCAGGCAGCTGAAATCGGGCAGGTGGTCCACCGCGAGGTTGACCTTGCCGGATGAGCCACGGAACTTGAAGCGCCGGACCTCCTCCTCGAACTCGGGTTGGAGCGTGCCCGGCTCGAGCAGGCCGAGGAACGTACGCCGGCTGTCGAGGGAGCTGAGCACGTCGGTCGCGTCGATCTGCTCGCCGCCCTCGAGCAGCACGCCGATGGCCTTCCCGTCGCGGACGAGGATGCGTTCGACACGGGCCTCCGTCCGGATGTCGGCTCCGAGCGCGCGCGCCGCGCTGCCGATCGCGTTCGAGACTCCGCCGGTGCCGCCCTTCGGGATGCCCCACGCGCGGAAGGCGCCGTCGATCTCGCCCATGTAGTGGTGCAGCAGCACGTACGCCGTACCCGGCGAGCGGACACCCTGGTACGTGCCGATGATCCCGGACGCCGCCATCGTGGCCTTCAGCGGGTCGGTCTCGAACCACTGGTCGAGGAAGTCCGACGCGCTCATCGTCATGAGCTGGACGAAGACGGCCTGCTGGCGCTCCGTCAGCTGCTGGAACCGCCGGGCGAGTCCCGCCAGCGGCAGCAACGGCCGCGGGTCGAGCGACGTCGGGTCCGGCGGGACGATCGACAGGATCGGCTTGATGAAGCGGGCCATGTCGACCATCAGCTGGCCGTATTCCTCGTACGCCTCTGCGTCGCTCGCCGACCAGCGGCGCAGCTCGCGCATCGTCCGGCCGTGATCGTTGACACGCCACAGGTAGTCCCCGCCGCCTTTCGCCGGTCCCTCGCCTTCGCGCAGCGGGGTGAACGTCCCGTCGAGCGGCAGTATGTCGAGACCGTGCTTCGGGAGCTCGAGGTCGCGGATGATCTCGGGCCGTAGCAGCGACACGACGTACGAGAAGACGCTGAAGCGGAAGCCCGGGAACAGCTCCTCGGTGACGGCGGCTCCACCGAGCACCGGCCGCTGCTCGAGGACCAGCGTCTTCAGGCCGGCCCGCGCGAGGTATGCCGCGCTGACGAGGCCGTTGTGGCCGCCGCCGATGATCACCGCGTCGTAGCGTTCCGCCAACGAGCTCCCTCTCTATCCAGCCTGCATACCGTTCATGCACTCTAGCCGATCGGTGACAGCCCGGGCCGGTTCCGCGGACGGCGTGCCGTGGGGCGGCAGCAGGGACGAAAGAAGGTGCCGGTTCGGACGGTTCGTGCCGCGCCACGGCAACGTTGGACCTGGCCCGTCGGCTTCGTGCCGTGGGCCGGCAAGGTCGGTGTGTGATCGGCGCACCGTGCGTCCGTGCTGCCGTGGGACGGCAGGCGCGGCGGCGGCAGCAGTTCCGGCATACTCGACCGCATGAGCGTCGGCACGGCCTTCCATCCGCGGACAGCAGACCTGAACCGCAAGATGCAGTGGCGGGAGTGGTCCGGCTACTTCGCGTCCTCGGTCTACGCCGACTTCCACGACATCGAGTACAACGCGATCCGCGAGGCGGCCGCGCTGATCGACGTGTCCCCGCTGTTCAAGTATCGGGTGCGCGGCAGCGACGCAACGCGTCTCGTCGACCGCGTCATCACCCGCGACGCGACGCGCATGACCCCGGGCGCCGTCTATTACACGCCGTGGTGCGACGAGCACGGCAAGGTGATCGACGACGGGACGGTCCACCTGCTCGACGACGGCAGCTTCCGCTGGACCGCGGCCGACCCGCAGCTTCGCTGGCTGCGGCTCAACGCCGCCGGACTCGACGTCGACATCGTCGAGGAGACCGAGGCCGTTGCGGCACTCGCTCTCCAGGGCCCGCTGTCGCGGGCCGTCCTCGAGGCAGCCACCGGTGAGTCGTTCGCGGACCTGCGCTACTTCCGCCGCCGCCCAGCCACGTTCCGGGCGGGCCGCACGAAGATCCCCGTCGACGTGTCGCGGACCGGGTATACGGGCGACCTCGGCTACGAGCTGTGGATCCCGGTCGAGCACGCGGTCGCGGTGTGGGACGCAGTCATGGAGGCGGGTGCGGCGTACGGAATCCGGCCTGCCGGCATGCTGGCCCTCGACGTCGCGCGGCTCGAAGCGGGGCTGATCCTGCTCGAGGTGGACTACACGTCGGCCCGTCATGCGCTCAACCCCGAGCAGAACTATTCGCCGTTCGAGATCGGGCTTGGCCGGCTCGTCAGCTTCGATAAGGGCGATTTCGTCGGTCGTCTCGCGCTCGAGCGCGAGCAGCGGGCGGGCGGTCCCGAGCGGCGGCTCGTCGGCCTCCAGCTCGACTGGTACGACATCGAGAACCTGTACGACGCCCAGGGCCTGCCGCCCGCGATCTCGCCCAGCGTCGACCGATCGCCGGTTCCCGTGTTTGGCGGCGGCCGCCAGGTCGGCAGGGCGACGAGCCACGGCTGGAGTCCGATCCTCAAGCAGGCCATCGCGTTGGCTGCCGTACCGCCGCGCTACGAGCAGCTCGGCAGCCGGCTCGACGTGGAGTGGACCGTGGAGGGCCGCCGCGGTCGGGTCGCCGCGACCGTCGTGCCGCTCCCCTTCCTCGACCTGGATCGCAAGCGCGCCTGATATTCGTCGCCGCTCATTGCGCCGGCGTTGCGCGATGCGCCGACAAGCGGCCTTGAAACCGTCCTGCAAGGCGCACTTCCGCAACACCTGAGTGTCTGCCACCCAGGCGCGGCGAACGTGCGCCGCATGTCCACCGAACTCCTGTCGCGTCCCGACGGCCTTTCCGTCGCGGGCGCCACGGTTTGAATCCCCGACGAGCCGTTTCGCTTGCGTTCCTCGCAGCGATCTGCACGCTGACGGTCACGACAGCAACCACGGCTCGTCCCCCAGCGACCCCTTCCTCCCTGGAGCCCGACGCGTTCCGGCCCGTCGTGGTCGCCGATTCCGTCGCCGGTACGCCCGCTCCGCTGCCATCGATCGACTACGGCGCGCCCGCGTCACCGGTCAAGATCGGCGACTTCCAGGAGCAGGACCGCTCGTTCGAGCCACGTCCCGATGCCGACCAGCCGATCCGGGTGGAGTCCGTGCTGAAGCCGACGCCCAGGCCAAAGCCCGTCCCGGCGGGCGCCGGCGGCGGTGGTGGGGGTGGCGGTCAATCCGTCCGCGGCACGGCGAGCTGGTACTGCAAGTCCGGTGTCAGCGTCTGTCACCACGCGTATCCGGGCGGCCTGTACGCGGCCGCGGGCCCGGCGCTCCGCGTCGGCAGCTGGCGCGGCCGGACCGTGACCGTCTGCGGGTCGGGCAGCTGCGTCAACGTGAAGCTGATCGACTGGTGCGCGTGCGGAAGCGGCCGGGTGATCGATCTGTACAGCGACGCGTTCAGCCGGCTGGCGCCGCTCTCCAGCGGCACGCTTTCCGTTCGGGTCAGCTGGTAGCGAACGCGAGCCGGGCGGTCGGCGGCTTCCCGATCGCCGGTGGCTCCCCCGTTCTTGTGTATACTCGGGCGGCGCTGGCAGTTCCCAAGGTTTGCCAGCCATGCTTGGAGCCAATCCTCCAACAGGCAATCGCGCTCACCGCGGTGCCACCCCTTCCCTTCCGCGACATGGAGCGCAGGCGCGCGCCTGAGCGCTGGAGCGGAGCCGTTTTCCGGGGTGCTGCGGTGACACATCTGAGGAACCTGCAATCGATCCTGAGCACGCCCCCACCGGAACTGCCGAGCGTCCGCCAGCCCGTCGCGCGCGTGGCCGTTTGACCGTCCGACGAGCGGTTCCGCTTGCGTTCCTCGCTGCGATCAGCGCGCTGACTGTCACGACGGGATCGATGGCTCGTCCCCCTGCCACCCCGTCCTCCCTGGATCCCGGGGCGTTCCGCACCGTGGCGGTGGCGGATTCCATCGCCGACAACATGCAGCCGCAGCCTTCGATCAACACCGGCACGTCGGACTCGCCGGCGCAGATCGGCGATTTCCAGGCTGGCGAGGACCGCTCGTTCGAGCCGCGGGCGAAGCCGAAGCAGCCCGCACGCGCGGAGTCCGTCCTGAAACCGACTCCGAGGCCGACGCCACCGCCCAACCCCACCCACAACGTGAACGGCCGCGCGGCCTGGTATTGCCAGAACGGCAGCGGCTGTCCCGCGGGCTACAGCGGCGGTTTGTACGCCGCAGCGGGTGAGGCACTCCGCGTCGGCAACTGGCGCGGCCGGACAGTGTCGGTGTGCGGCGCGGGGAACTGCGTCAACGTGACGCTGGTCGACTGGTGCGCCTGTGGCGGCAGCCGGGTGATCGACCTGTTCAGCGACGCCTACCGCCGGCTGGCACCGCTGTCCAGCGGGACCGTAGCCGTTCGCGTCACCTGGTAGCCGGCGGCTGCCTCAGCCGCCCACCTCGACCACGTCCGCGGCGATCTGCCGAGCGGCCGCCTGTCCGACCCCGCTGATCGTCAGCAACCAGCTCGGTCGCTCGCCACGGTCGACGACCACCGCCCAGCCACCGTCCGTGGCGACGAGCGTCCCCTCGCGGTCGCCGAAGGCGGTCGGCCCGATTTCCTCACCGGTGGGCACGCAGTCGCCATCGCCCGGACAGAACGAGCCTTCCTGGAGCAGCAGGCCGGCCCCACGCGGACCGCGATATGAGATCTCGAGGCGCTCGCCGTCGGCCTGGCGCCATTGACCGGTGCCGACGAACCAGCCTGCCGGCAGGACGGGACAGTAGACCGCCCAATCCACGACCCGGGCGAACTCGGCGTAGAAGGCCACGTTCTCGTCCGTTCCGGTGCACTCGGCCGCGCTCGCCGGGAGCCCCGTGGGCTCCGGCTCGGGAGTCTCCGGTTCGGCGCTTGGCGGCTCGGGCGAGGCCGGTTCGGGCGTCGTGGGCTCCGACGACGGCTCGCTGGTCGGCTGGTCGATGGGCGGCGCCTCGGTGGTGGGCGCGCTGCTCTCTGGAACGTTCGATGGCCCCGCAGTGGCCGTCGTACCGCCACAGGCCGCCATCACGAGCATGGTCAGGATCAGGAACAGGAGCACGCGGAGCGCGCTGGCAGGACGCACACCCGGCGCACTCGATCGACGCCGAGTCACGCGCCGGAGGGTACCACGGGGGTTGTCCCTAGGCCGGAATCCGGACGAGCCCCGGATCGACGCCGAATACGTCGCGGATGCGCTCCGGTGCCAGCACCTGGGCGGGCGGGCCGTCGGCGACCACACGGCCGGCGTCGAGTAGCACGAGCCGCGGGAAGAAATGCGCCGCAAGGCCAAGGTCATGGAGCACAGCCAGGATCGTCGTGCCGTCGCGCTCGTTAAGGTCGACGAGCAGGTCCATCGCCCCGACCTGGTGGCGCAGGTCGAGGTGGACCGTCGGCTCATCGAGGACGAGCAGCGGCGTCGCCTGGGCAACGGCGAGCGCGATCAGCACCAGTTGGCGTTCCCCAAGCGACAGCTCGCGCACGTCCCGACCCAGGAGGTGCCCCACGCCGACCCGCTCGATGGCTGCCGCGATCGCTGCTCGGTCCGCGGGACGCGCTCCGCGGAGGGGATGCTCATATGGCAGCCGCCCGAGCCCCACGACTTCCTCGACCCGCGTTGCGAACGGGAGGGTGGCCTGCTGCGGGACGACGGCGAGCCGTCTCGCCACCTCGAGCCGGTCGAGCGCGCCGACGGGCATCCCGCCCAGCTCAGCATGTCCGCGGGCCGGACGCAGCAGGCCGCCGGCCACCCGGAGGAGCGTCGACTTGCCGGCGCCGTTCGGACCGACGAGCGCCACGCGTTCGCCGGGCTGGATCGCGAGATCGACCCGGTCGAGGACGTCGCGATCGCGATAGGTGACCGTGACGTTGGCCAGCCGGAGGATCGGCTGCGCCACGGCCGGGAGGGCGCTCACAGTTCGGACCCCGCCCGGGCACGGCGCAGGATCGCCAGGAAGAAGGGCGCGCCGATCACCGCGGTGACGACCCCGACCGGGATCTCGCCCAGGAGCCGCGCCACCAGGTCCGCATAGGCCAGGAGCGCGGCGCCGCAGATCGCGGAGAGCGGCAGGACCAGCCGTGCCGATGGCCCGACCACGAGGCGCACGACGTGCGGTACGACGAGCCCGACGAATCCGATCAGGCCGCTGATCGCGACGGCCGCGGCGGTGGCCAGCGAGGCGAGCCCGAGCAGGATCCTGCGCTCACGGGCTACGTTGATGCCGAGATTCGCAGCCGTCTCCTCGCCGAGCAGCAGCCCGTTGAGGGTCCGCGCCCGCAGGAGGATGGCGACAGTCGCGATCGCGACGATCGGCAGCGCCCACGCGAGACGGGTCCAGCTGGCTGCGTCAAAGCTGCCCAGGAGGTACGTGAAGATCTGTCGGAGCTGGGCGCCGGACAGGTACATCGCCATCGCGAGACCGGCCGCCAGCAACGACCCGACCGCGTACCCGGTGAGGAGCAGGCTTGTCAGCGGGGCAAGCCCGGTCGTGCGGGACAACTTGTAGACCGTGTAGATCGCGAGCAGCGCTCCGACAAAGGCAAGCACCTGGATCAACCCGAGCTCGAGGATCGCGATTCGGACCGGGATGAGCACGGCGATAGCTGCGCCGAGGGCCGCCCCGGACGAGGTCCCGAGAACGTACGGGTCCGCCAATGGGTTGCGCAGCAGGCCCTGGAACGTGACGCCGGCCACGGCCAGCGCCAGCCCGACGAGCATCGCCGTGAGGACCCGCGGCAGGCGCAGGTCCATGACGATCGTCTCCGCGGCGGCGCTGTATGCGCGCCCGAGGTCGATGCCGGTCAGGCGTTGCGCCAGGATCGCGACCGTGTCGGCTGGGTCGATCAAAACCGACCCGAAGCCGACACCGAGCACGAGCGCCACGACGAGCGCGGCGATCCCCCCAACGGCCAGCACGAACGGCCGGCCACGGACGCCCGCTGCCCGGCCCAGCGCCAGGCCTGCTGGCGTCAGGGACTCGCCGCGCGTTGCCATGGCGCTCAGAAAGCCGGGGGCCGAAATACGGGAAACCCCTCGCCTCGGGCGTCGAGGGAGGGGCTCACGTCGGTCGGTCGCATCGGTTTGCCTACCCTCTCTCTCGAAGGTTCGAGCATCGAACCGCGGGATCGGCGACCGGACTTGCGCCTTCGAAGGGCGACCACCGTAGCGGGACTGTGCCGGATTCGCACCGGCTTCGCGACCACGCGGCGTTCTGTTGTCGGCCGAAATGTAGCACGGTCCCCGTGGCGGTCCGCTCTGGCACACTGCGGGCGCGCATGGCATCCATCGACCGCCGCCAGCTCCTCGTCGCCCTCTTCGCCGTCAGCGTCGTCGCGGTGCTGGCCGGGTGCGAGCAGGAGCGGGAGGACGAGGCGCTGACCGACGGGCTGCTCGTGCTGTCGGGAGATGTGGGCTCGGTGCGGCTCACCGTCCGCGAGGACGACGGAGAGCGGAGCCGTGGCATCGAGCTGCCCGACTCGGGCACGTCCTGGGTCTCGGCCGGCCGCACGAACGTGCTGCTCGCAACTTTGGTCGACGGGCGGACGTACGTCAGCGATCCCCTCGGCGAGGACGACCCGACGTGGCGGCTGGTCGAACCCGTGACGCTGACCGACCAACCGCCGGAGCCACCGCTGTTCTACGGGACGTGGGACCCGCCGGGTGGCGCGTACGCGCAGCTCGGAGCGGACTTCTCCGAAGGCGGCGGGATGCGCGCGATCGTCGTCGATCCCGGCCTCGACCAGGCCGTCGAGGTCCCGATGAACCAGAGCCGGCCCGTTGCGGCGCCAGCCGCGTGGATCGATGACGACCGGCTCGTCCTGATCTCGGCGACAGGCGAGGGCACAGACGCCGTCATTGTGGACTCGGCGGCGCAGGCGTACGAGCCCGGGCCGAGCGGCGTACAGCTCGTGGCGACGTCCGCCGATGCAGCGACAGCAGCGGTGTGGCGCGGCCCGGGCCAGCCCGTCGAGATCCAGTCGACGACGTCATGGCTGGCCGGGGAGCCCGCGGGCGTCGGCATCGATCCTCCGGACGGTGCCGCGATGCCGATGGTCCTCGCGCTCGACGCCGACGGCAAGCGACTCGCGGTCGTGTGGGGAGACGCGGAAGGCACGCCAACCGGCATCTCCGTTCACGCGGCTGCGCGCGAGTGGGCGCGGGTGGCCACGCTCGACCTGGGCGAGGCGAACGCGGCGACGGTGGCCTGGCTCCGCTGAGAGGGGTTTCGGGGTTTCGCGGGCTTCGGACATGCCGAGGCCCGGCGCGCGGCCGGGCCTGCGGGCTCTGCTCTGCCGGGGCCGGCGGGCCCCGCAGCTCAGGCGGTGACGGGCTGTCCTGCGGTGAAGATCGACACCTGCGACTCCTCGGGGAGCATGACCCCGAAGACCTTCTGGAGCGTCAGCAGGTGGACGCATGAACCCCAACTCTCGAAGTAATGGCAGGTGCAGTGCCACTGGCCGGCGTCGAGACTGACGTGGTGGGTGTCGTTATCACCGCGAAACGTCAGGGACAGGCGATCGATCGTCATCCGATCAAGCTCCCGCGCATAGCGGTTCGCCTTCTCGACCTTGCCGATCAGTGAGCTGTGCATCGACAGGTACCTCCGTCGCCCTCTCGGGCGCTCGCCAAGCCGCCGTCCGGTCTCTGCACCATCGACCGGTGGTGACGGTCGTGCGTTGATTGTAGCCCGCGGGCGGGGCCGCGGTCACCCCGAAAAACGTCGCGGTCCGGGCGGCGGCGGAAGTCAACCCCCTTCCGTGATGCAACTTCCCGGCATCAACGAGGCAGTGGCGACCGCGGCGACCGGCGATCGGCGATCGGCGATCGGCGACCGGCGACCGGCGATCGGCGACCGGCGACAGATATGCCGGGAAGTCGCATCACCGACAGAGGTGACTCCAGGCGCGGAGCTCGCCTCAGGCTTCCGACGTGCCCTCGCGACCGAAGTCGTCCTCCAGCCGAACGACGTCGTCGAGCTCGGGCGTCGACACCTCCATGAGCTCGACCC
>Ga0190275_10001460_pt1 | contig 17553 bp, 12 predicted proteins | sample Popmic550T_FD_133745 | JGI IMG/M metagenome (GOLD analysis project Ga0190275, IMG submission 133745) | Populus adjacent soil microbial communities from riparian zone of Yellowstone River, Montana, USA - 550 T | ecosystem: Environmental > Terrestrial > Soil > Riparian zone > Trees stand | place...
GTCGGCACCGTGAGATCCAGCGGGGGGTAGTGCAGGAGCTGGAGGATAACTGCAGGGCCGCCGTTCTGCAGGGCCTGCCGGCACGCTGCCGCGGCGAGCGCACCCCCGGCGCTTTGTCCGCCCACGCTGATCCTGGCGGCGTTCCAGCCCTGCTTGTCCGAATTATCGGCGATCCACTGCACAATTTTGTAGGCCTGGTGGGGCGGTGTGGGGAACGGATGCTGCGGGGCCACGGCGTAATCCACGTCGATGACGATCACCCCGGCCTCGACCGCGATCGTGCGACATAGGGCGTCGTCGGCGTTCATCTGTCCCAAGATGAAGCCGCCTCCATGGAAGTTGATGTGTACGCCTGGATTCTCACCGATCCCGGCGGGACGGTGCACGACCGCGGGGGCCGGAGGATCTACAGGCATCAGAAGCTCGCGCCGATCCGTCGCATACTCGGACATCCGATCGCGGGGGTTTGCGATCCCAGTTTGCTTTGCGAGCATTTTCGGCATGACTGACTGCAGTCTGCGTGCTGCGAAGGCGGCGACACGAGGGGGGGATAGGACGGACATCGTGGTGGTTCCTCGGATTCTGATTCGCCTGGTCTTAGTGTCGCGCCCACAGCCTGTGCCGGGTTTCAACGAGTGGACGCCAAGGTGTGGAGGCATGTGAGTCACGCGATGACCTCGTTGCCCTGCGATCCGGAATCACCGCCGAATCTACTTGCGTTGGGATGTCGAGCACCGCTGCTCAACATGAGTCACGTTATATGCAATAGTTGAACAACGCAACGATTGCACCTATCCACGATTGAGACTGGACGCGGTGCGAGAGGTCTGGTAAGCGTCCACTGCCGACCACATGCCCCGCCGTTCCCAGTCGTGCAATTTGCGTGACCGAATGACCACGCGGGGTCACACCCGGTCGAATGGGTGACTGTGTCTTCTATCCTTGCCGCGAGGCGGAAGACCGCGAATGAAGGAAGCGCGCCTTCGGGTCAGGTGACGTTCGGCTCTTGCCGAGGCAATACGGTGAGCACCCGCTGAACATGCTCTCGGAACTCCGCCATGAAAGCGCGCAGGAACTCCTCCGTGCGCGGACTGGTGATCGTGCCGTCGTCGCGGTAGTCGTCCGCGGAGAACTGGATGTAGGCCTCCGGCGCGGTCATCTGGCGCGCATTGCAGAAACTCAGGACGCCACGAAGACTCTGCTGGGCGAGGGCGGTGCCGATCTGACCGATCGATGCGCCGATCACTGCCGCGGGGATGTGGTCGAACGAGTTCTGACCCCAGGGGCGGGACGCCCAGTCGATTGCGTTCTTGAGGCCACCAGGGATGGATCGGTTGTACTCCGGGGTCACGAAAAGCACGGCATCCGTCGCGGCGATGGCGTCCTTGAGCGCTCGCGCTTCGGGCGGATAGTCGGCATCGTAGTCCTGGCTGTACAGCGGTAGATCGCGGATCGGGATCTCGGTGAACTCCATGTCGTCTGGTGCGACAGCGATCAGCGCCTTCGCGAGGATCCGATTGATGGACGTGGAGGACAAGCTCCCCACGAAGTAGCCGACTTGGTATGACATGGCTTCTCCTAACAGTTGCTCCCTTGGCGAACATTGTGCTCCGGGCGGGCACCGCTGGCCACCCTTTGTCCCGCTGTTGGGGCGTCAGGTGGCGTGCACATCCAGGATGACTCGTCCCGGCATCCCGGTTTCGATGTGCCTGTGCGCTGTCACGATCTGCTCCAGAGGTAGGACCGATCGGATGTCGAGCTGGAGCGAACCGTCGAGCCTGCGTGGAACCTGTCCGAGCTGCTGGATCAGCTACCACGATCCGAGCAGCAGATCCTCGGTCTCCCCGGTCAGGATCCCTGCGGTGAGGAAGTGTGCGTGAACGGCGATGATCACCAGCACCGGCAACTGCGCGGCCGCGCCGACCTCGAGCGGGATTCCGCGGCGGGAACCAGAGATCACACTGCGCCGCAACACCCGCCCCCGCTGAGCCGACCGGCCGGATCAACCGGTCGATGCTCGGGCCTGAGACGGCGGACGTCACGGAATCAGCGGATCGAACCCGACCACTCCACCCACTCCGTCGCACCCCTCAGCAGCCAGCCTGCGGATCACCGCCAAATCCTCCAAAGTGATCACTCTCCTAGGCGCCGCTACCGACCAGTTCTCAAGCGCCGCCGACACCACTGGCATAGGCCGCCGTCGGTTGCACAGGCGCCGTTCTTCAAGACTCGAGCGGGCGAGGTCGGAGGGCGCTCATTCCCCCGTCGACTTCCATGTACGTCCCCGTCGTTGAACCGGCGAGTGGCCCGACCAGGTAGCACACCGCACCCGCCACCTCGTCGGGAGTCACGAGTCGCCCGTGGGGCTGCCGCGCTTCGAGCGCCGCTCGCTCCATCGCCGGGTCTTCGGCGCGGGATAGGAGCCGCCCGATCCACGGTGTGTCGGCTGTGCCGGGGTTGACCGCGTTGACGCGAATGGCGTCGCGGAGGTGGTCCGCCGCCATTGCGCGTGTCAGCGCCAGGACGGCACCCTTGGAGGCGCTGTACAGTGCGCGTTCCGGGAGTCCGACGGTTGCCGCGACCGATGACATGTTGCAGATCGCGGCGCTCGGCGACTGCCGGAGGAAGGGGAGCGCTGCGGTTGTGACGCGGGCGATGCTGGTGACGTTCACCGACAGGACTCGTTGCCATTCATCGTCGTCGTTCGCGGCGATGTCCCCCTGCGCACCGATGCCCGCGTTGTTCACGACGATATCGATGCGTCCGAGAACCTCCGCGGCGCGGGCGATCGCGGTCTCAACCGAACGTCGATCGGAAACGTCCGCTTCGATGCCTAGCGCCCGCGGGTCTGCGCCCTTCGGTGCGAGGTCGAGCACCGCGACACGAGCCCCTTCGCTCATCAACCGGCGCGAGATGGCATCGCCGATCCCTGACGCTCCTCCGGTGACGACTGCCACCAGACCTTCCATCGATTCGTTCATACCGCTTCCTCCCATGCCCGGAACTTCTGTCGTTGCCTGCCCAGACCCTCGACATGGATATCGATCACGTCGTTTGGAGCTATGTAGGGGAACCGGCCCGACAGCGCGACGCCTTCGGGAGTTCCCGTGAGAACCAGGTCGCCCGGTTCGAGGCGCATGAACTGCGACAGGTGCCATACCAGGAACTCGACGCTGAAGATCATGTCCGCCGTTGAGGAGTCCTGGCGGGCATCGTCGTTTACAAAACTCCGAAGCCGCACGTTGCCGTGGGCTACCTCGTCGGGCGTGACCAGCCACGGCCCGGTCGGGTTGAAGCCTGGCGCGCACTTGCCTTTCGACCATTGTCCGCCGGAGAGTTCGAGCTGGAACTCTCGTTCGGACACGTCGTTCACGGCGACGAACCCCGCGATGTGCTCGAGAGCGCGATCGGGCGACGCGAGTGCGTGCGCGGCCTGCCCGATGACGACGCCGAGCTCGACCTCCCAATCTGTCTTCGTGCTGCCCCTGGGGATTGTGACGTCATCGTAAGGACCCACCACCGTGTTGGGGTGTTTCAGGAACACCACGGGATCCTTTGGGGGCGCGGAGCCTGACTCCGCCGCGTGGGCGGCATAGTTCATCCCTACGCAGATCACTGCACCGGGACGCGCGATCGGCGATCCAACTCGGAGTGCGTCGGCGTGCGCCAGCAGATGCAGCTGCCCGGCCGCGGTTGCCCGGGTCACACGCTCTGCGGGTTGGGATGCGAGGAATGCACCATCCACGTCGGCTGTGATGGGGCGGAGGTCGAGATACGAGTTCCCGACGACGACCACCGGGATCTCATCGCCGATCGGTCCGAGCCGCGCGAACTTCACGACTCCCTCCTGTCTCGCGCACGGAGGACTTCGACGTCGGCACGCGCCGTCGTCTCGTCAGTCGCGACACGAAGTGTGAAGTCGTTGACCTGTCGGAGGCCGGTCGCGTAACCGAGTCGGATCCGGAAAGGGAACGACACATCTACTCCTTCGGATCGCAGCCAGCGAGTTGCGCTGGGCAGGTCCAGCACGAAACTCACCGTCTCCTCAGACCATCGGAGCTCCACGACCGTTGTCCCGTTCCGCACGCCCAGTCCTGTCGCGCGTCCGACCGGCCACTGATCAGGCAGCGCGGGGAGCATGCGAATGTGCCCCGGTGACGATCCCACGAGCATTGCCGCCACGACCGCGGGCAGTGCGCCGGAGGCGTCGAGGTTGAAGATGGCACCGGCATCGTGGGTCGTGGTGAGGGCGGGCGTGAAGTGGTCGCGTGCAAGCCAGAGTGCGCACTGATATGCGGATTCGCTGTCTCCGAGCGCGGCGGCAGCGAGTCCGATCGACGACAGCCCGAACGCCATCTCCATGCGACCCGGCGGCCCTTCGGGCTTTTCGGCGCGCCACGCGATCTTGGCTCGCACGGTCTCGATTGCCGCCTCCTTGAGTGCGCCCTCAAGCAGTCGCGGATCGGGATCGTACCAGAGGCCCTGGAGCTGGGAGGCGTGGCGATGCTCGATGTGCTCCGGCCACTCGCCGTTCCATTCGGCCAGCGTGCCGTCTGTGGCAACGCGATAGTCCGGCAACGACGCGCGCGCGGAAATCCACTCTTCTCGCCTGGCATCGTCGCCCCGGAGCGAGGCGAGCCACGCGCCCACGGTGAATCCGTCATGCAATGCCGCGATGTCGGCAGCCGCGTCGGTCGCGAGGGGGTTGTCACCGCCTGCCGGAGTATTCTCCGGAGAATAGGACGGCGAAAGGATGCCGGCGCCATCACGCAATACGCCTGCGCTGAAGTCGAGGATCTCGACAGCGAATTCCCAGAGCCAGTCGTCGATCGGGGATGCATCGCCGGTCACCTGGATGTAATCGGCGGCCATTCTGAGCAGCCACGGTCCGCTGCCGAGCCAGAACTCATGCGGATAATCGCGGAGGAAGTGGTTCGCGTGCCCGTGGGTCGTCAGTCGCGCCGGCAGCAGCATCCCTTCGCGCCCGAAGATCCGCCTCGCGTTCGAGCGGAAGTCTTCGGCGAAGGGACGCACCAGCCGAAACAGCGCGGGCATGATTTCCGGCATCCCTGTCCAGAGCGCGGCGGCCAGGGCGCCGAGCTGCACGTTGCCGTTCATCGTGTAGTCAGCGGACCACGCGGGCGACCACGTACCTTGCCAAACGCCCTGCAGCGTCGGCGGCAGCTCGCCCGTGGATGCGAGCACGTTTCGCCGTCCGGCCGCGAAGCCGAGCTCGATCACGCCCGCTTCGGCCCGCGGGTCGCCGTGCCGGGCCGCGGTCCAGAGCCGTTCGACGGAATCGCCCTCGAAGCTGGACAGCGAGGAGTGATCGAAGCTCACCTCGCTGCGTGCCAACAGTGTGGCTGCGTCCAGCCCGAACAGGTGAGCGCCGGGTGCACCGCCGCAGGCCACCTGGACGGTCACGCGTACGGGGACTCCGCCGCGGATACCGATATGCCACCCGCCATCCTCCAGCTTCTTTCGAGCAGGAGAAGAAACGGTAACGTCAGTCGACGCATCCTCGCCCGGCTCACCACCTCGCGCGTGCGTGACGAGAACGAGTTCCTCAAGGCTGGATCGAGTGGTGATATCGACCCGGTTGCCGTAATCCACGGGAACGACCGTTGATGCGCTGGCGGATCTCTCGGTCACCGGTTGAAGGGTGAGCACTCCTTCGAGGTCTGCATCAGACCACAGCTCGAGGGTCACCTCTTCCGTCCCGTGCGCCGCGTGTATGCGGATACCGGCCCTCCCGCCATCGCCGATCGCCCAAGAGATCGCGGCGTTGCCGTCAAGCATGGAGATCTGGCGCCGATAGTCGGCGATTTCGCTCTCAGGCGTGGTCCACACGATCTCGCCTGCCGGAGCGAGAGGATCCGTCCAGATCAGCTCGTCTGGATCCCAGCCCTGCGCGCGCAGTTCCGCGTCAATGACATCGGCCGCTGTCCCTTCATCGTGTGATGCCAGAGCGAGGCGCACCGCGGGCAGGACCCCTGTCAGATCGGGAGCCGCACGACGACTGTTCGCGGGCAGGAAGAACCGCTCGTGGCTGAGCGTGATGACGTGTCGGGCCGGGGCTCCATGAACGATCGCGCCGATCACACCGGTCCCCGCGACGATGCCGGCGTCCCAACGCTCCGCCACGGTCCGACTCCATGCTGAGTCGATCACGCGACTCCTTGTGCGACCGAGACCATTCTCACGTCGGCCGGCACACTCATCTCACGCGTGTGGTCGACCTGGCGAGTGTGACCGATCAGTTCGACGGTGGCCATCTCTCGCCCGCCGGCCGCGTCGGTGGCGATCTCCAGACCGATGAGCCCTGGATCTACGCGCCGTCGAAGTGCGCGGTCGGTGTAGGACGTGAGGTCAGCGTGCACGCGAAAGGACACCTCGGCCGTTTCTCCCGGTTCGAGCCACACTCGCGCGAATCCGATCAGTTGCCGCACGGGCCGTGTCACGTCCGCCTCGAAGTCGCGCAGATACAGCTGCGGTACGCACACTCCCGCGCGGGCGCCCGTGTTCCGCACGAGGGCGGCGGCCACGACGTCGCCGTCAGTGTCCATCGTCGGGCGGGAGGTGGTTGTGCCTTCCAGTTCGAAGGTCGTGTAAGTGAGGCCGTGCCCGAACGGGAAGGCGGGAGTCGGATCGATGTTGCTGATTCCTTCGCTGCGGAGGGCAAGCGGGGGTGCGAGATAGGTCCCGGGCTGGGCTGAACCGGAACCCGGGATCTGGACGGGCAGTCGCCCGCTCGGGGTGACGCGGCCGGAGATCACCCCGGCGATGGCTGCAGCCCCGCCTTGACCGGGCAGAAACACCTGAAGTGCCGCCGAGGCACGGCCGGCGTGCGCGCCGATCGCATACGGGCGGCCGGACACGACGACGAGGATCACGTTGGGGGTGGCGTCCAAAATCGCCGTGACGAGCCCTTCCTGATCACCGGGAAGCTCCAATGTCAGCGCGTCGCATCCCTCACCTGACGTGCCGTGGCCGAACATCCCCGAACGGTCGCCGACGACCAGAACTGTCAGGTCCGACCGCTGCGCTACCTCGACCGCGTCGGCAACACCGCTCGTGCCGTGTTGCGAGATATCCACGCCCGCGACATGAGTGACGTCGGAGGTCGGGAATTCGGCGCGTAAGCCGCTCAGGATGGTCGGCGCCTCGATACCAAGTTCGGTCGCCGGGAAATTGGGCAGAACGTGGTTGGGGAACGAGTAGCAGCCGAACAGGCACTGGGCGTCGTCGGCCACCGGCCCGATCACCGCGATCCGTGCAGGCGGGCGCGCCAGCGGCAGTGCGTCACTCCGATTGTTCAGGAGCACGATGGACTTCTCAGCAACTTCTTCGGCCAGACGACGGTTCGTCGGCGAATTGAGGTCAGCATGCTGCGAAACGCGAGGCTCCCAGTCGGCATCGAGGAGCCCGAGTTCTGCCTTCTGCGTAAGAACTCGCAACGCGGCCCGATCGATCAATTCGAGGCCGACACGGTCCGCCATCGCTTCGTCGAAAGCGAGCGTGTGAGGAAGTTCGACGTCAATCCCGGCCCCGAGTGCGAGCACACCGGCGGCGGTGAAGTCACTGACCAGGCGGTGCATGGTGGAGAGGAAGCCGATCGCCCAGTAGTCCGACACGACGGTCCCGTCGAAGCCCCATGTGTCGCGGAGCAGATCGGTGAGAAGGTACCCGTCCCCCGCGGTCGGGACGCCATCGAGCTCGGTGTAGGAGTTCATGACAGAGCGCGCCCCCGCTTTGACGATGGCCTTTTCGAAGGGAATGAGCATCACGTCGCGCAGCTCACGCGGGCCGATCGAGACGGGTGCATGGTTGCGCGCACCCCGCGATGCGGAGTATCCGACGAAGTGCTTGAGGGTCGCGACGACCCCCTCGCTTTGCAGGCCGGATACGTACGCTGCGGCCATCTCGGAGACGAGATGTGGGTCTTCACCAAGCGTCTCTTCGACCCGCCCCCAACGGTAATCCCGTACCACGTCGAGCACCGGCGCCAGTCCCTGGTGCACTCCGAGCTTGACCATGTCACCGCCGATGGCGGATCCCACCTGGCGGACGAGGTCGGTGTCGAAGGTCGCTGCCCACGCCAGGGGCGTCGGGAACACGGTCGCTTGCCAGGCGGTGAGTCCGGTCAGGCACTCCTCGTGCGCGATGGCCGGAATGCCGAACCGGTTGGCCGCCGCGACTTGGCGCTGCAGATCTGCAAGTCGCACCATGCCGTCCACGGGGTCGATCGGGGCAGTTCCGAATGGCCGGGTGATGTGCCCAATGCCATCGCGGATGGCGTCGGCGAAGGGCAGAGCCATTAGGTGGCTTTCCTGCAGCGGAGCGACGGCCTCGTCGAGGTCCTCGGATCCCGGCCAGGTGCTGCCGAGCTGCTGGAGCCGCTCTCTAAGCGTCATTTCATTCAGCAGCAGCTCCGCCCGACGCCGCGCCGGAAGGGTGGGGTCGCGCCAGTCCACGGTGAGGGGCATCGGCTGATCAGGGCTGAACATTCATTTCCTTTGGGGTGAGTTCGGGTCGCGGCGCGGTCGACGATCGCACGACGAGATGCGTGGACAGTTCCACGCGCTTGGTCGCGAGGTTCTCGCCATTGGACAGGCGAAGCAGGGTGCCCACCGCGGCGCGCCCGATGTCGGCGATCGGCTGATGCACCGTTGTGAGCGGCGGTGTCGACGTGCGAGCGACGATTGTGTCATCGAATCCGACGACGCTGAGGCTGTCGGGCACCGTCACGCCGAGTTGCCTCGCCGCCTCCAGCACACCCATCGCCGAGATGTCGCTGCCCGCGAAGATCGCGGTCGGCGCGTTGGAAGAGGAGAGCAGAGAGAGCGCGGACTCGAGGCCGTGCTCAAAGGTATACGCGCCGCGAGGCACACCCTCGAGGTCCACGCGGATCCCCGCTTCTGCCATCGCCGCCGCCCAGCCGTGCGCGCGCACGACATCGCATCCCGCCCGCGGCGGCCCTCCGATGTAGTCGATACGACGGTGGCCGAGGGAGAGAAGGTGTTTGGTCGCCTCGTACGCACCTGCCCAGTTCGTCGCGCCGATGCTCGGTGTGGATGTGCGGGGGACGTCGATCGGATCGACGAGGACCATAGGGAGGCCCGCGACCCGCAGGGCGCGTTCTCGCGTCGGAGAATATTCGCTTGTGACCTCGATGACGCCGATCCGGCCGGCACGCGCGAGGGTGCTAGCCCATGCGGTCGGTGTGTCGGTGATCGCCGACGCGATCGAGCGCGTCAACAGCCCGATTCCCAGGCTGCTCGCGACCTCTATTGCTCCACCAAGGAACGCCGCCAAGTAGGGATTGCTGACGTCGCCCGGCTCGATGAGCATCTCAATTGTCGACTCACCGGCGAGGTGAGCTGCCCTCTGCCGCTCGGCGAGGGCGACGAACCCGAGACGCCGTGCCGACTCCTCGACCCGTTGCCTCGTTTCCTCGCCCACTCCAGTTCGCCCGTTGATGACTTTTGATGCGGTTCCCAGGGAGACGTTCGCGTCTTCTGCGACATCGCTGAGGGTGACTTTTCGGTCGTTCGAGGACATGGCCATCATTTGCCCCCGACGCCCATGAGGCCTCGCACCAGTGACTTTCGGGCAAATACGTAGACGAGCAGGATCGGGATGATCGTCATCACGATGGCCGCCATGAGACCCGGGATGTTGAGGGAGTACTCCTGTTTGAAGATGCCCAAGGAAAGCGTTGCCACCCGGATGTCCTGCGACCTGGTCAGGACGAGCGGAAGCAAATAGTTGTTCCACGCGTTCAGAGCCGCGAACACAAGGATTGTCGCGAGTCCGCCGCGAGAGAGCGGCAGGACGAGCGTGCGGAAGGTCCTGAAGGCGCTCGCACCGTCCAACGCCATCGCCTCGTAGAGTTCGTTGCCGACCTCGCGCATCGAGCCGGACAGGATGAGCGTGGTCAGCGGGATGAGGAACACGGCGGAGGGAATGATGACGCCGAGCAGGCTGTCGTAGAGGCCGATCCGATCGATGAGGTAGAACACGGGGATCACGACCACCTGGGCGGGAATCGCGAGGCCGAACAGCATGATCCGGAACACCCAGCGAACCCAGCTGCTCTCACCGCGCACCACGGCGAAGGCGAGCGGTGGCACGACGAGCAAGATGATCAGAACGGTACCGATCGCGACGATCGCCGAGTTGAGCAGGTAGAGACCGAACCCCTGCTGGAAGGCGTAGACATAGTTCTCCAGGGTGAATTCGCGCGGCAGACCGAGCGGGCCATTGGACGAGTAAGTCTCACGGCTCTCCAGAGATGCCCGCACCATGACGTAAACAGGGATGAGGATGAGCAGGAGCCAGATGCCGGCGAACACGCCTGCCGGCCAGTTTGCACGAGCGCGCATCAGATGCCCTCCTGGGTGCCCTGCATCTTGTCGTACCCGGTGACCCGCACCATTCCGATCGAGACGATTGAGGCCAGGATGATGAGGATCACCGCGATCACGCAGCCGTACCCGAAGTCGAGCGCGGTGATTCCGCGGTCGTACATGAAGAACGGCAGGATCGAGGTGGCACCGCTCGGGCCGCCGCGGGTGAGGATCAGAATCAGGTCGAAGGTCGTGAACGTTCCCACGACGACGAGGATCGTGCAGGTGATGATGGTGTTACGTAGCTGCGGGATCGTGATCGCCAAGAACTGCCGGACTGTTCCGGCGCCGTCGATGGCGGCGGCCTGGTAGAGCGTCTCGGGAATCGCGCGTGCGGCGCCTTGGAAGATCAGCATGTAGAGCGGCGTCGCTCCCCAGAGATAGATCAGCACGACGAGTCCGAATGCCGACGCGGGTTTGCCGAGGATGTTGCTGAAGGCGTTGTCGGGTCCGAGCAGTGGCGTCAGAAGCGACGGGATGCCGAAGTTCGGGTCGACGAGCGAGGCCCACAGAACAGCAACGGCCGCCGTCGACATCAGCAGCGGGATGAAGTAGAGCGTTGCGACGAAGGCACGTCCCCGCTGGGGTCCGGCCGCCCATACTCCGAGCAGCAACGCAAGCGGGATCTGCGTGATGACCGCGCAAACCACCAGCAGGAGGGTGATCCCGATGCTCTTGTGGAGGGCGGTGTCGGTCACTACGCGCGCCCAGTTCTCGAGTCCGACCCACTGAGGTGGGACAAGACGAATCCCGTTGTACTTCGTGAACGAGAGGTAGACCGCGAACGCCAGCGGCAGCAGCGCGAACAGCGCAAATGTGACGATGGCGGGAAGCGCCCAGACGAAGCCGGGGCGGCCTGCTTTGCGCAGACCGCCCCTTCTCTTCGCGGGGGCCTCCTGTTCGATCTGTCTGAACATCCGGGGAGGTGCCTTTCGATGGGGGTTGGTGGATCGACTACTGCGGAGCTGTCGCGGCCTGTACGGCGGCGATCCATCCGTCGGCGTCGATCGTGCCGTTGAAGTAGTCCGCCATCGCGTTCTGCAGTGGCGTCTGGTTGGCGGCCGAGACGGCCTGGTCCCACGACAGCTGAAACGATGGCGCCTGCTCCACAAGGCCGACGACGAAGGTCAGGAAGTCCTTGTTCGCCGCATCCAACTCCGTGTCGGCCGCGATCAAGTCAGCAGCGTTCGTGGTCGGAGGAAGGTTGCCGAGGGCCAACTGGTCGTTCAGGAACTCATCGCTGTACAGCTCCGCCAGGAATGCGCGCGCCGTGTCCGGGTAACGGGTGTCCGCTGCGACGTTGTAGAAGTTGCTGAGGTTGCCCGCAATGTCATCCGCGTTCTCCGCGCCGATCGACGGGAAGGCCACCCACCCGAGATCGTTCTTCACGAACTCCGGGTCCCCGCCGGCGACCGTGGCATAGTGCCAGGTGCCCATGAGTTCGTAAGCGGACTTCCCCGTCCGCAGGAGAGCCGCAGAACCGTCCGTGCCGTATGCCACCGAGTCGAAGTTGCCTCCGAAACTGCCCGCATCGACCAGCGACTTGAGGTCGGCCAGCGCTTCTTTGCTCTCATCGCTTTCCCACACCTCTGCGTCGCCGCCCAGTCCCGCCTTGACCGCGTCGGCGCCGAGAACGCGGGCGAACGCGTACTGGTACCACATCTGGGTGGGCCACTTGTCGGCCCCGGCAAGGCCGAGAGGGATCACGCCACTCGCCGTCAACGTATCCACCTGGCTGAGCAGTTCATCCCACGTCGTTGCGGGCTCCAGACCGGCATCCGCGAGCACCTGCTTGTTGTAATAGAGGAAGGTCGGGGCGACACCGCGCATCGGGATGCCGTAGGCCTCGCCATCGATCACTTCCTCGTCGAAGACCGACGGGAGGAATGACGACTGCAGCTTGGGATCCTCCTCGATGAACGAGTCCAGCGGCAGCAACGCACCGGCGTCGACAAGCGGCTGGATGTTCGCTGCCCCCCAGCTCATGAAGATGTCAGGAGCCGAAGCCGTGCCTATGGAGTTGCGCACGGCAGTGGTGTACTCGGTGCCGGCGGTGGCGCCCGTGTCGATAACCACCTTGACGTCCGAGGTCTCATTGAAGCGCTCGGCTGCCGCCTCCTCAGCGGTGGCGGCAGCATCGCCGAGTACCAGGACGTGGATCTCGCCCTCCGGACGGCTGTCGTTCGGTCCCGCATCGCCCGACGCGGATCCGCCGGCGCATCCGGCGAGTACCCCACCGGCCAGCAGGAACGTCGCGCCCAGCGAGACGATCCGAGTGGATCGACGAGCTCGGGTATTCATCATCATTGCCTCTCTGCAGTGTGATTGCGCTGGCTCGGGATGGGCCTCGCAAGTCCCGCTTCTCCGTGGGACTTGAGCAAAGTAGCAAGCCGGCAGGGCCAGAAGTTTCCTTGCCATTACGAAAAGTTTTCCAAGTGTAGGCAGATTTGAGTCGTATGCGACATTGCTCGGTCCCTCAGTACACGGGCTGGCGTTTCAGGTGAAGCGCACGGCAAGATCACAGGTGTGCGCGTTCTCGATTCCCATCTGCATCTCTGGGATCCCGACACCCTGAGCTACGGGTGGCTGACCGGCGATCTCCTGCGCCGCTTCGGGCCGAGGGAACTGGACGAAGAGTTTGGACTGGCGCCTCATGCGGACCAACGGGGGTTCGTCTTCGTCCAAGCAGACTGTGTGCGAGAACAGTCCCTTGCCGAAGTCGATTGGGTTCTCGACCAGTCGATCCAGTTTCCGCTCCGGGGGATTGTGGCTTTCGCTCCGGTTTCGGACGGCGTCGCCGTGGACCACGCCCTCGAGGAGCTGCGTTGCAGGCCGATGGTCATCGGCGTTCGTGAACTTCTTCAGGACCACACACCGGGCTTCTTCACGTCGGCCTCGTTCATTTCCGGCGCGCGAGAGGTTGCCAGCGCGGGTTTCACTTTCGACGCGTGCGTGAGGGCTGGCCAGCTCGATGAGCTTGCGGACTTCGCAGACCGGGTACCGGAACTGACGATCGTTCTGGATCACCTGGGCAAACCGCCGCTCGGCCGTCCCGACATCGTGGGGCAACCGGACGACGCGGATTGGAGTCGCGCCATGCGAGCTCTGGCGACGCGGCCCAACGTCGTCTGCAAACTATCCGGTCTGCCAGCCGAGGGACCGGGAGGCTGCAGCGCGATTCAGGTCCGGCCGTTCCTCGACCTCGCCGCGGATGCCTTCGGAAGCGACCGACTGATCTTCGGGGGAGATTGGCCTGTCTCGCGACCGTACGGTGTCTGGCTCGAACTCGTGACGACCTGGCTCAGCGGAACCTTCGCCCCAGCGCAGCAGGACGCGATCCTATGGACCAACGCGGAGCGGGTCTACGCGCTCCCGTGAGCCGCGTCGCTGCCTATGGAAGAGCTCTCCTGTCTTGTTGCGAAATCCTTTCGCGTAATCCGCAGTGTGTTTCCTCGCCCCGATGGCGCATGTTTGTTGGACATCCCAACCTGATACCCGGAGACGTGACGTTGAGTACCATCACCGCATTGCGGACCACCGATATTCGCTTTCCGACCTCGCTGAGCCTCGACGGGTCGGACGCCATGAATGCGGACCCGGATTACTCCGCGGCTTACGTCGAGCTGGTCACGGATGCGCCGGACGCGCACATCGGGCACGGATTCGTGTTCACGATCGGTCGCGGAAATGATGTTCAAGTGGCCGCGATCGATGCCCTCACGCCGCATCTGGTCGGGCGCGACGTCGAGCCGCTTCTCGCCCGCATGGGCGACACGTCGCGCGAACTCGTCCGCGACTCTCAACTTCGTTGGCTGGGGCCCGAGAAGGGCGTCATGCACATGGCGATCGGTGCCGTGGTGAACGCCCTCTGGGATCTCAAGGCGAAGCGCGCCAGCCTGCCGTTGTGGCGACTGCTCTCTCGGATGTCTCCGGAGGAGTTGGTGGATCTGGTCGACTTCCGATACCTCACCAACGCACTCACCCCCGACGAGGCGCTCGCGATTCTCCGATCCGCCGAGCCGACGCGAGCCGAACGAGAGGCTGAACTTGTCGCCACCGGCTATGCCGCGTACACCACGAGTCCCGGCTGGCTCGGCTACTCCGATGAGAAGCTCGCCCGCCTCTGCGGCGAGGCCCTCGCGGCAGGGTTCACACAGATCAAACTCAAAGTGGGAGCCGACCTGGCTGACGACGTGCGCCGCATGAAAATCGCGCGCGCCGTATGCGGCCCGGACTTTCCCATCGCCATCGATGCGAATCAGCGCTGGGAGGTCGCAGAGGCGATCGAGTGGGTGCAGGCGCTCGCCGAATTCGACCCTGCGTGGGTCGAAGAGCCGACCAGCCCCGACGACATCCTCGGGCATGCAGAGATTGCGAGCGCTGTCGCCCCCATCCGGGTCGCTACAGGCGAACACGCCCACAACCGCGTCATGTTCAAGCAACTCCTGCAGGCCGATGCGATCAGGGTCATGCAGATCGACGCTGCGCGTGTGGGAGGGGTCAACGAGAACGTCGCGAATCTGCTGCTCGCGGCCAAGTTCGGTGTGCCGGTGTGCCCTCATGCCGGAGGTGTCGGGCTCTGCGAGGCGGTGCAGCATCTCTCGATGTTCGACTTCGTCGCCGTCAGCGCGAACCGCGACGGCCGCATGATCGAGTACGTCGACCACCTTCACGAGCACTTCGTCACTCCCACGATCATCCGCGGGGGCAACTACGTCGCACCCGAGGCGCCGGGCGCGGGAACCGAGATGATCGCCGAAAGCCGGACTGCGCACCGCTGGGTTCCTGCCAATGCCCGGCCCTGAGCGTCTTCCCGTCCTCGGCTACGGTGCAGCCAACCTGGGGAACCTTCACCGGGCGCTGTCTGATGAGGAGGCAATGACGATTCTTGAGGTCGCCTGGGACTGCGGGATACGACACTTCGACACCGCACCGCACTATGGTCTCGGCCTATCCGAGCTGCGCCTGGGCGCCTTCCTACGCGAGAAGCCGCGCGACGAGTACACCCTCTCCACTAAGGTTGGCCGCCTGCTCCGCCCGAATCCAGGCGGCGCCGGCGAACTGGACGTCGCTAACGACTTTCACGTCCCCGCGACTCTTCGACGGGAGTGGGACTTCACGGAGGGGGGAATCCGGGCAAGCCTTGCCGAATCGCTTCACCGCTTGGGTCTCGATCGGGTCGACGTGCTGTACCTGCATGACCCCGAGCGCTATGACCTGGAAGCCGCCCTGAACCAGGCGATTCCCGCCCTGGAGCAGCTGAGGGCGGAAGGGGAAGTAAGTGCGATCGGGATCGGTTCGATGTCATCCGCCGCGCTCACCGCTTCTGTGCGGGCTTCGAGTCTCGACTTAGTTATGGTGGCGGGAAGGTACACGTTGCTGGAACAGCCGGCCGAGGTTGACGTGTTTCCCGCCTGCCGCGCGCGAGGCACGAAAGTGGTGGCGGCATCGATCTTCAACTCGGGCATTCTCGCGAAGGACGAACCCGGCCCTTCCGACCGATACGAGTACGGAGCGCTGCCGCCGGAAGTATGGGACAGACTGCAACGGATCCGCAGCGTGTGTCGAGACTTCGGAGTCTCTCTGCCGGCCGCAGCGGTGCAGTTCCCACTGCGAAACGCGCTCGTCGAGAGCGTCGTCGTGGGCGCCAGCCGGGCTGGGCAGTTGCACCGCACCGTGGAGTTGATGAAGAGCGAGATTCCGAAGGGATTCTGGGACGCTCTCTAGCGTCCCTTACCGTGGGGCAGATTCCCACCGTCGATTTCGCGGACGAATCCGCCAGATTCCGGCGTTCCAGCGTCCACGTCTAGGCTGGCCAACCAGCGTGAGTACGAAGTGGCTAAACGAGCTTCCTCAAGCTTTACTCGCGAACAGAGCTCAAAACCCGCGGAATCACGCCGCCAACCGGCAATAGCGCAGCTCTCGCCGATGCGACCTCTACTCACTTCCATTGAACGGAAGTGGACAATACCGTCTGATCAGGAATTTACGACGGTGACGGTGTGATTTGAAGCCACGGTAGGCGCTTCGCCTGCCGCGAGCCCGGATCGTCCCGGCTCCCACATTGCAGACTGGGCATCCGTATGGTGCGGTCGAGTGCCCATCCCACATCGAACGTTGCCTGGGGATTGTCGTTCGCGTCAGTGCTCAGTCGGGAACGCGCGTTCAAGCAGGTCGGCGGTGGCGGGGTTGACCAAAGCTTGGCCTTCAAAGCCCGCTCCGCAGCCTTCGGAGTGTCGCCAGTCGCTTGCACGAGTCGGGTCCGGCCGTCCCAGTCCCGGTAACGCACCCGTGCGACCACCCGACCGCCGGCGGTGTGGACGAAACCGATGTCCCCGAATGTGCCGATCGACAGGCGTGGGGCGCTCATCGGGTCACCGCCGTGGCACTGGGGTAACCGGGTCGTGTTGCTGCTCGATCCAGTCCCGGACGTCGGAGACAGCGAACTTCAGATGCTTCCCGAACCGGTACGCCCGTGGACCGACACCGCGCGTCCGCCAGTCGTAGACCGTCGAAACCGGCACGTGCAGATACGCGCCAGCTCTTTGACATCCAACAGCGGCTCCAACCCCCACGGGTTGCCGGCGGCCGTGCGTTCGATATCCATACCAAACAGGTGCGAGCCACTCCCCCACGGAACGGATCCAAAGTAACCGCAGCGGTCGGACGTGTATCGGAGAACGTTCCCGTGGACGCGGGGCGGGCAGCTCATTGCGATGACTTCGCGATGACACGATCAAATCTCACCAACTAAAAGGTCCCGGGAACCCTTGAGTTCCCGGGACTTTTCGGTCGGGATGACAGAACTTGAACCTGCGACCCCTTGCACGCCCCGCGCCTCGGCACCGAATGTCGGGAGTCCAACGAGGAGGTGAGTCACCCCGGTGTGTCCGGAGGCAGGATTCCTTGGAAGGATCTGTCTCATGGGACGTCCCAGCAAATATCCGCGCGAGCTTCGCGAGCGCGCTGTTCGAATGGTCGCCGAGGTGCGGCCCGACTATCCGAGCGAGTACGCCGCGATGATCGCGGTCGCGCAGACGCTCGGCATCGGCTCGCCCAAGACGATCCGCACCTGGATCCGCCGGGGCCAGATCGACGCCGGCGACCGGCCCGGTGTCACGACGGATGCGGCGTCGGAGATCAA
>Ga0190275_10001461_pt1 | contig 17546 bp, 10 predicted proteins | sample Popmic550T_FD_133745 | JGI IMG/M metagenome (GOLD analysis project Ga0190275, IMG submission 133745) | Populus adjacent soil microbial communities from riparian zone of Yellowstone River, Montana, USA - 550 T | ecosystem: Environmental > Terrestrial > Soil > Riparian zone > Trees stand | place...
CGAGTGCCGGCGGACACAGTGGAAGAGCACCTCCAGATGCTCGAAGTCCGCGGCCAGTGCCTGGTCGCGGGCGGCGAGCACCGCGCCCGGTACCAGTTCGACCTCTGCCGCCCGAAGACACTCGCGGTCGGTACGTCGTCCCCCAACGCCGTTCGACCACGACGCAGGACCTAAACGCTTCCGGCCGAGGCCAGAACCCGCCGGGGGTGGCAGTAGCGTACTGGCTGCCCCCGTGTCGGGTGGACGACCAAGCGTTTACCCGGTAGCCGCCCGCGTCTCGGTATGACATCGCATCGACGACCGGCCGCCTTCCCATCATCCCGGTTTCCGACCAGCCAACCCCCCGACCCGCAGCCGCGATTTCTCGGCCCGGGGGCGGCGTGGGCCGTCGTCCACCGAATCCGAGTCGGCGTGGCACGGGAAGGCGGCCTCGCCCCGCCCGCTAAGCGCCGGCCGCCGCGTGCGGGACGGGTACACCTTCGCGTCGAGTCGATAGGCGACTTCTGCGTCGGCGGGCCTCTGCTCGGTAATCATCCAGACGGCCTGGAGCTCGAACCCGGCCATCCACGTCGAGCGATTCCTGGGCGTCGGCACCCTCCTCGATTCGAGTCGATACCCCCAACCGCGTGTCCATGAACCTTGGGGAACCTCGCGCTTCCACGCCCTCCGGCTGTCCGGCCTTCACCGCACTTCGCGAGCTTTCCCGGCCTGACGTTAACGAATCATTGCTTGACTTGAGACGCGGTTTGCACGGGTACAGGATGGGTGCACCCTTCGCCCGGAGTGCAGGCTACGCATGAGCCCGTCCAAGCCCGATCCGCCCCTGACGAACCTGTCCGCGTACTGCGACCGCATCCCGGGGGCCCGGCGGAACGCCCGCACCCACCCCTCCACCCTCACCCGCTGGTGCACGTCGGGGGTCAAACTCCGCGACGGCAGCCGGCTGCGGCTGAGGGCCGTGCGGGTGGGGTCGCGCTGGATGACCACGGAGACGTGGTTCAACGAGTTCGTCGTCGCCCTGACCGCCGCCCACGTCGCCCCCGCACCGGCGGCCGGGCCCCGCACCCCCACCGAGCGGCTCAAGGCCAGCCGCGCGGCCGACGCCGAGCTCCGGTCGCGGGGCATGTAGGCCCGGCCCTCGATGCGATTGAATGACCCGCCCTACGCCCCTTTCGCCGTGCTGTTTCGCGGACATGAAGGGGGTTCAAGACGTACAGGCCAGCCTCTGAGTTCGCCCCGTGGTGATCAGTCCAACTTCAACAGGAGGAGAACGAGATGGGCATCAGCCTGAAGTGGCAGCAGGGTGAGGCCGGCGGCGCCGGCCGGGGCATCCGCGTCGTCTGCGACCACTGCAGCAAGGAGATCCTCGACCCCGCCGAGGGGGCCATCATCCAGGCCGTCGACACCTGTGGCGAGGGCGAGGGGCCCCTCCAGGCGGGGTTCTACCACCTGGCCGAGTGCCTCACGCTGCACCTGCTGCTCGTGTGGGCCGAGCCGTTCAGCGCCGTCATCACTCGTCTGCCGGAGTACACGGCCGCCATGCGGGCGCTGGGCGTCAGCCGCCCGTACGAGTGGAAGGACGTCTCGTCGCCGACGACGCCCGCCGACCCCGCCCGCGTCGAGGAGGAGTCCGACCCGCCGCCGGCCGGGCAGGAGGCCGACTTCGAGCGGTTCAGGAGGGCGATGGAGGAGGCGCAGAAGAAGCGCCGCAAGCCGCGCGGCGAAACGTGACCGTTACCGCCGACGGCTGCGGGCGGTAGCCCTCGTCGGCCGCCCGCAGCCGTTGTCCATCAGGCGTACGGCCAACCACGCCAGCAGTTCGGGCCGGGTGTCGACAGCCCGAACAGTCTGGAACGGTGCCCCGGCCACCGTCCGGCACCAAGGTCGGCGTCCGCCGCAAGCTCCCGAGCCTCGAACCGACCGACCTGCTCGCGGCCCGGCCGCGACCGCCTGAACAACTACCCGGGGTCGACGGCCACGGCGGCTGGTCGACGTCGTCCCCGGAGGAGGCCCAACGCCGACCGGCCGATTACCGAAAAAGCCCCGCCGGGTGCCAGCCCGGCGGGGCCACCGTCACCAAGAGGAACATCACATGAGCCAGCTTAGCACACCCGTGCCGGGGGCCGCAGCCCCGGCCCCCACGCCGCCGCCCGTCCGGGCCTGCGCCGCGTACTACCGCAGCCGCGGGCTCGCGGTCTGCCGCATCAAGCCCGGCGAGAAGTCGCCGTCGACCCCGGGCTGGCCGACCCGGTCCGCCGAGCCGGGGGAGTTCGCCCCGGACGAGGGGATCGGGCTGCTCCCGGGGCCGCTGTCCGCCGCCGGCCGCCCCGGCCACGCCCTCGTGGTTATCGACCTGGACTCGCCCCCGGCGCTCGCGGCCGCCGACGCGCACCTGCCCCCCACCGGGATGGTCGAGGGCCGGCCGGGAAAGCCCCGGTCGCACCGCTGCTTTCTCCTCCCGCTCGACTCGATCCCGCCGTGGGCGACGAGCACGGCGGAGCAAGCCGCGCCCGCCGCCCGCGCCGCCGCCGGCCACCCCGGCCCGCGGAAGTTCGCCTTCCGGGGGCCGGACGGCACGACGCACTACGACTTCCTGGGGACGGGCTCGGCGGTCGTCTGCCCGCCGTCCGCCCACACCTCGGGGGAGCTCCGGGAGTGGGAGGGCGGGGTCGTCGGCGAGCCGCCGGTCGTGTCGTTCGACGAGCTGTGGGTCCGTCTCTGCAGCCTGGCCGGCGCCGTCGGGGCCGTCGTCCCGAACGCCGCGGCCGCCCCGGCGGCCGGCGTGCCGGCGGCCCCGACGGCGGCGCGGGGGGGCGAGGCCGACGCGGCCGCGACCAGCTGCCCGATCCCGGCGGTCGAGCGGCTCAAACTCGCGCGGCGGTACCTCGCCGACGTCCCGGACGACGAACTGTCCCGGTCCGAACACGGCGGCCACAACCGGTTCTACCGGCACCTGTCGGCGGCGGGCAACGGGTTCCTGGTCCGCGACCGGGACCTGCTCATCGGCGTGGCCCAGGAGTCCAACGCCCGGCTGACCCAGCTCGCGGTGCTCCGCCCCGGTGAGGGGTTCGAGCCGTGGTCCGCGGCCGAGGTCGCCCACAAGGTCGACGACGTGCTGGCCGCCGGCCCGCCCGCCGGGAAGGCCCCGGGCTGGCTCCTGCCCGGCGGCGGGGAGCCGCCGCGCCAGTGGAACGACCCACGGCTGTTGGGGGAGCGGGTCGCCGCCGACCACACCCTCCGGCTCCTCGGCGGGCGGTGGTACGCCCACGACGGCGTGGCGTACGTGCGCGTCCTGGACGAGGTGGTGCGGCACCTCGTCCAGCGGCACGCCGAGGCGGCGGCCGAGGAGCACTTCAGGGCCGCCCAGCAGGGCCCGGGGAGCCGGGCGGGCGTCGCCGCCGTGGTCCCGCCCGTCACCATCACCGCCGTGAGCAACGCGGTCGCGTCGCTGGCCGCGCGGGTCGCCCTCCCCCCCAAGACGGAGTTCGACGTCCACCTGTCGGACGGCGCCACCCGCGACTGTCTGACGGTTGCGAACGGGGTCCTCCACCTCGGCACCCGGCACCTCGGGCCGCCCGACCCGGACTGGTTCTCGCTGGCCGCACTCCCGGTCGGGTACGACCCCGCCGCGCCGGCACCGGCGAAGTGGCTGCGGTTCATCAACCAGGTGACCTGCGGGGACGACGCCCTCGCCGGGCTGCTCCAGCAGGTCACCGGCTGGTGCTTGGACCGCCAGTCCGCCGTCCAGGCGTTCGTGATGCTGGTGGGCGCGGGTGCGAACGGGAAGAGCGTGTTCCTCTACGTGCTGGGTCAGCTGCTGGGGCCGCGGAACGTGGCGGCCGTGCCGCTCGACCAACTGGCCGGCCGGCAGAGTCGATTCGCCGGCTTCGGGCTGCTGGGCCGGCTGGCCAACCTCGTCGGCGACCAGGGCTACTTCGAAAGCGGCGACGAGTCGGTCCTCAAGACGCTGACCGGCGGGGACCCCTTTGCATTCGAGGAGAAGGGGATGATGCCGGTGTACCAGCCGAACCGCTGCAAGCTCATCTTCGGCTGCAATCAGCTGCCGACGTTCAAGGACCGCTCCGAGGGGACGTGGCGGCGGGCCGTCCTCGCTCCGTTCGACTGGACCGTGCCGCTGCCGGACCGCGACCCGGCCCTCCTGACCCCGGGGTACTGGGAGGTTGAGCTGCCGGGGATCCTGAACTGGGCACTGGACGGGCTCGGCCGGCTCCGGGGCCGGGGCCGGTTCGAGCTGCCGCAGGCGTGCATGGCGCTGGCCGCCGGGCACCGGCTCGACTCGGACCCCATCCGCCAGTTCCTCGACGAGCGGTACAAGTTCACCGGCGAGGAGGGGCACCTCGTCCCCACCCAGCACATGTACGAGGAGTACCAGACGTGGTGTGGCGACCGGGGGCTCGACCGGCCGGTCCTCTATAACACCTTCGCCAGGCAGGTCGGGCTGGTGTTCCCGAACTCGGAGGCCAAGACGGTCCGCTTCGGCGGCGTCCTCAAGAAGGCCCGGGTGGGGCTCTGGCCGGTGGGGGCGGGGCGACCGGCCGGCGGCGGCCTCTTCGGGAACGCCGGTGGCGGACCAGATGCGGCCACGTAGGGGTGAGTCGGGCGACTGCGCTGGAACGGACAGCAACCGCCCGTCCGACCATCCTGCAGCCTCTGCTCGGCGTGGAAGTGGAATCTGAAGTCGGTCGTGACGGACACGATCGAGTGGGCGTCACCCGGGACGGAGCCCGGGTGCGGTCCCGTACACCGCATCCGGCATAGCGGCGGCTTCGGTAGTCGTCGCTCCGCCACCGCCCCGGAACAGTCCGGCCATGCCAATCTCGAAAATGCCTCCCGACCCGTCCCGTTGGGAACATTCCCCTGGTCCTCGGCACCAGCCCTACGCGCCCGTCATCGCCGACGCCCCGCCGCCGTCGGCCCCGCCGCCGCTCCCCCGACGGGCCACGTCGGCAGGCCCATAGTGTTACGTGAGTTACGGCATGTTACGGGGCCGTTTGGGCTCCCGTAACACAGCCTTCCGATTGCAAGTCCCTATTCCATAAAGATTTATATCTTCAGATTCTCCAATGTTACGGCAGTTACGGGAGAAAGAGAGAAGTTGAGCTTAAGGTAGTCGAGGACGTTGGCTGTAGAAGGCGGAGTAGTTGAGGCCGGTGCCGTAACACCCGTAACAAGCGGCTGGGCGGGGTCGGGTGAGGGGAAACCCGGCAGGCGGGGCAGCCGGGGTACGAACGAATCGCCCGCCGGCGGTCCAACCAACGGACGATCGCTCCACGACCCATCCCCGGAGGTTGTTGCGCGGGTGTCGTCCCGGCGGAGTCCCGACCGCCGCACGCCGACCCCTGGACCGCGCCGGCCAGCGCGACTTCTAAAGGCGGCTTCGACCCGCGGCTGCGGCCTCGGGTTGCGGCGGCGTGGCTCCGCTTCGGGAGGGACACCACCGCCGTCACCCCCGCCGGGACCCGTGCGAGACCGCTGTCGCGGTCGGCAGCGACGGGACGGTCGGAAGGACACATGGAGCGGAGGCTGCCGCCTCCGACTCAATCCTCGGCGGCGGGCATGAAGCGGTGACGAGCCGGGGGTGATCGCGTCGTTTTCCGCGGGTGCCGTCAGCAGCGCGGACCCGTTGCCCCGGTCGTCGCCGACCCGGACAAGTCGGCCACTCGGCCGGCGAAGCTCGGGGCGGACGTCCACTTCAGCTGGATGAGGCCGAGTCCGACGAGGTCGGTATCGAGCAGGGTGTGCCAGGTGACGAGGATGTCGTCGGCCCCGGCCCCGCCGACCAGGACGTCCCGGCCGTGCCCGCCGAGTCGGGCGTCGTTCCCGTCGCCGCCGACCAGGACCGTGCTCCCCCGCCGCCCCGAAGTTTCTCGATTCCGGCTTCGCCGGACACGAGCGCCGGGGGCGTGACCCCGCCGACGACCTGCGCGTCGTCGTCGCCGGCTCCCGTGCAGATCACGACGTCGGTGACCCCGAGGAACATTTGCCGGGGCCGTTCAGCTCGACCATGAACTCCGGCGCCCAGCCGCCCGGGCTCACCTTGAGGTCGTCGTCCCTGGGCGTGCCGATAAGCAGCAATCGCCCGCCGGGCCGGAGCGTCGCTCCCGGGGCGTCGGGGACCAGGACGGTGTACTTGTTTCGCGGGTCCAACTCTGTCGCGTACCGATCACCGGACTGGGGGGCTTTCCCGGGACGGCGCAGTACGGTACCCTGTCACTTCCCACAAACCGACCACGTTGCCCCCGCCGTGCCCGATTAGGATCGCGCTTGCGACCCTCCGTCGGACGACATGCCGACTCTCAAGGAAGCCCCATGCGGAATCCTCTCGTCCCCGCCCACCGGGTGTCGGCCCGCGTCGCGGCTCAGCCGCCCCTGCGCGTCGAGCGGTTGGAAGACCGGACCGTGCCGGCCGCGCCCGTGTTCCCGACCGATCCCGGGTTCCAGGTGCTCTGGGGCTTGCACAACACCGCCCAGACCGGGGGCCAGGCGGACGCCGACATCGACGCGCCGGAGGCGTGGGGCGTCACGACCGGCAGCACCGGGGTGACCGTGGCCGCGATCGACTCGGGCGTCGATTACACCCACCCGGACCTGTACCTCAACGTCTGGATCGACCAGGGCGAGATCCCGCCGGCGATGCGCCCGCAGCGGCTGACCGACGGCAGCCCGGACCCGACCCGGCTCCGGGACACGGACGCCGACGGCCTCATCACCTTCTACGACCTCAACGCCGCCGCCAACGCGGCGTTCGTCGCCGACCTCAACGGCACCGGGTACATCGACGCCGGTGACCTGCTGGGCCGGGCGGGCGGCGGGCCGGACGTGCGGACCAGTTGGGAGAACGGGCTCGACGACGACGGGGTCGGCCACGCCGACGACCTCATCGGCTGGAACTACGTCGCGAACACCAACGACCCGTTCGACGACAACGGCCACGGCACCCACACCGCCGGGACGATCGGCGCCGGGTGGGACGGGTCCGGGGTGGTCGGCGTGAGCCGGCGCACGCAGATCATGGTGCTGAAGATTTTCGGGCCGGTCGGCACCGGGACCGTCGGCGAGGTCGTCGCGGACGCGGCCGCGGCGATCCGCGACGCGGCGGACAACGGCTCGCGGGTGTCGAACAACAGTTGGGTGTTCTACGACGGCGGGACCGGCCGGGTGCCCGGGGAGACGGTCCAGGGGACGAAGTACCCGGCCCTGTACGCGGCGATCCAGTACGCCGGCGAGCGGAACCACCTCGTCGTGGCGGCGGCCGGGAACGACGGGTACGACAACGACGCCAACCGCCTGCGGACCTACCCGGCCAGTTACGACCTGGCGAACATCATCACGGTCGCGGCGTCGGACAAGTACGACAAGCGGGCGTCCTTCTCCAACTACGGCGCGAGGACGGTCGACCTGGCGGCGCCCGGGGGGACGGGCGCGGCGTTCCCCCAGGCGAACGACAACATCTGGAGCACCGTCCCCGTCAGCCGGGACACCGACGGGACGCCCGACGGGTACGCCTCCTACCGCGGCACCTCCATGGCCGCGCCGCTCGTCACCGGCACCGTCGCCCTGATGCTGTCGGTGCGGCCCGACCTGTCCGCCGCTCAGATCAAGGCGGCGGTGCTCGGCACCGTCGACCCCCTGACGGACTCCTCCTGGCTGACCACCACCAAGGTGGGCGGGAAGACCGTGACCGTCCACCGGCTCGGCAGCGGCGGCCGGTTGAACGCCGCTCGGGCGCTCCAGGCAGCGGTGGCCGCGCCGCCGGGTTCCGCGTCGGCGGGCACGACGTCGTCGTCGGGCGGGCCGGGGTCGACCGCACCGGACGCGGCCGACGGCGGTTCGGCCGGTGTCGCCGGTGTCGCCGGTGTCGCCTCGCCGGCCGCGGAGACGGGGTCGCGCTCGGCGGGTCCGGCGCTCTCCGTCCCACCCGTGTCCATTGAACCAGTGCGAACCTTACCGGCCCGAGTGCGGGCCGCCGACCCGGAAGGCGTGCGGGGCGTTTACCTGCTCCTCGTCGGTGGCGAGCCGGCCGCCCCGGTTGCGGTGGCGCGACCCACGGGCACAGCTGCCGAACGGCCGGACCTCCCGGCCGTCGGCCGCGACTCCGTTCCGCTCGCCCTCGCCCCCGACCGAGCCGACGGGCCGCCGCACGCCCCCGCCGGCACGGAACCGGACGGCGAGGGCGGCGGTCCGGACGGCGCCGAGGAGGAATGGCTCGACGGGGTGCGCGTGTAGCCCGCCCGTTCTCAGTTCAAACCGATCCCAGCCGACGCGGAGTCACCGTCGCGCCGGTGCCCTCCGCATTTGATGCTTGCTTCCCGGCCGGGCAGCAGCGCAGGGCGTTGTAGCAGTCTGTTGCCGAAGGAGCGTAACGTCTGGCCGATGTCATCCACCACCCCATGCGCCTGACGCCGGCACGTCTCCAGCACGGACATCAATTCACGCTTCGCGCCGTTCGGTTGGCGGCGCTGCGGCGGCGCCGGGGGCCGGCGGTAAAAGCCGACGCAGGTCACCGTCGCCGGGGCGGAGACGGTGGTGGTGGGATAGACGAAAATCGAACGACTCGAGTCCTGGCGCTGGACCCCGGCCCGACGGCTTGATGGCCGACGGCCCGTGTGGTGAAGCCGGCCGGTCAGCACTCGTACACGGGCGGGCGAGCCCGTGCCGCTCCAGGTCGTGCCGGACGGCGTCCCTGACGAAGCCGGTGGAGGCGTTCCGGTGCCGCCCCTTCCGCTTGCTCGCCGGGGACCCGACCCGGCCGCCCCAGACGGCCAGCCGGTGGGAGTGCATCCGCCGCTCGGCGTACGGGAGCAACACGTTGAGGAAGGCGCAGGCCTGGTCGAACGACACGGCCGGGATCGGGGGCGGGTTGGTCCACCCGATGATCATCTCGTTCTGGCGGGCGGCCTGGAACGCCGTATCCGAGGCGTAGCCCAAGAGCTTCCCCTGCGTGTCCGCCCACTCCCGGAGCTGCGTCAGCTCGGCGGCCAGGTGCTCGCGGAGCGTCTGGATGGCGGCCTGGTGGTCGACGCGGATCTGCACGATGTCGGCCTGGTGGTCGGCGACAGCGGCGCTCATGTGCCGCAGCAGCTCCATCATGGCAGTCCGCTCGGCCCGGTCCGTCACGATCGCCGTCGTCAGTTCGTGGACGGCGATGACGAGGGAGGTCGTGTCGCCGGGGGCGGACGCACAGACCGTCGCCCCCGAGTGGTGCGTCACACACCCCGCGGAGACGTCCGTCGTAATGATCTCCGTCCCCGAGTGGTCCGTTGCCGGGCCCACGCGGACGTTCATCTCACTGACCGTCGCCCCCGAGTGGTACGTCACCGGGCCTGCGGGGACGTCCGTCTCACTGACGCGGGCCAGTGTGGCGTCGTCGGGCGTGGCCGCCGTCAGCGGGGGTGTCGTGACGCCCCACGCAGCGTCGCTGATGGCGGTCAGGACGCGGCAGGTCTCGTCGCTAACCCCGGCGCTGCCCCGGGTCCGTTCCAACGCCTGGAACCACCGCCGCAACGTGTCGAGCGTCAGGAACGTCCTGAACATGCTCTGTCCCGGCTGGCGGTACAGGTACACCGGCTCGACGGCGAGCCGACGCATCCGCCGCTGCTGGTTGTTCCAGTCTGGCCCCAGGGTCTTGACCGCAGACCAAGCGTCGAAGAGCAACTCGCCGTTGGGGCCGATGATTGCGGACAACGTCGGGCCAGGAATACTGGTCGGCTGGTGGCACGTCCCCACCGGCTCGGTCGGGCGGTAGCGGGTTGCGATCGCCATGTGCGTCGCCCGCGCCCGGCCTTTATCGGCCTGGTGCACTCTCTCCGTCGCGCACCGGGGTTGAGTGAGCGTGTGGTTCGGAGCCCGTGCGGCGCGTCGGGACGAGGGGAGTCGCTGGTGGCGGGTTGGCGGGCCCTCCGGGCCGGAGGCCGAATGGTTGGGTTCGTTTCGCCGAATCGTGCCGCCGCCCCGATTCGCCGGGAGAGGCGGCCGACGTCGGCGGCCGACCGGCCGCCTCTCGACACCCCCTCGAAACCGCAGGATTTGGTGTGCCCCGCCGTTACCCCCGCGGCCGAACCCTGCGCCGTGGCGCTTCGCCACTGGCCGCGGGCGGTGGGTTCGTTTCGTGAATCACGTCCGGCCGCCGCCCGTGTGCCGGCCTGCCGCTGCGGCCGCCGACCCGGCCGTGGTACACTCGGCCCGAACCGCCCCCGCCGGAGCCCGCCCATGGTGTCGTCCGCCCGCCTCGCCGCCAACCGCGCCAACGCCCGCCGGTCGACCGGGCCCCGCACCCCCGCCGGCAAGGCCGCGTCGGCCCGCAACGCCGTCCGCCACGGCCTGTACGCGGCCGCCGCCCTGGTCCCCGCCATCGGCGAGACGGCCGCGGACTGGAACACGTTCCGCGAAGCGGTGGCGCGGTCCATCCACCCCGAGGGGCCGGCCGAGGCGGCGGCCGCCGAGCGGGTCGCGTGGGTGCAGTACCGGCAGCGCCGGCTCGCCGCATTGGTGACTGGCCCGGAACCGACGACCCTCCCCCCGGACCCGGACACGATTACCGGCGCGGGAGTCGATCACCTCATCCCGGTCAGCCCGGCCGCCCCACCGGCGGTGCGGCTCGCCCATGTTCGGGCCGCCCTCGCCGGCCAGCGGGCGGCGGCGGCCGGGGACCGGGCGGTGACGGCAGCCCTGGCCGGGGAGGAGGTCGAACTGTCCTACAGCGCGGTGGCGACGGCAACGCGGACGGCGGGCAAGTTCCTCGGGTGGAACTTCATGGCGCGGCCGGACCCGTGGTGCGAGGTGCTCGCCGGGCTGGGGGTCGCGGTCGCGTCGCGGCTCGACGCCGGCTGGACGGCCGACCTGCTCCGGCGGGCCGTGGGCGCGGCCGGCGGTCGCGACGGTCGCGACCCGAAGGTGTTCCTGGGAGACGTGCGGGCCGCGGTCCTGGCCGGCACCGAGGCCCGCGGCCGGAAGGTCGGCGGCCTGGAGGCGGAGGAGGCGGCGCTCGTGGCCGACCTGCGGGCGGCCCGGGGCCGGGCGGTGGCCGAGGCGCTGCTGGCCGCGGGCGGAGCGGGAGAGCGGGCCGACCGGGCCGAGGCCCACCTGTCCCGGGAGCTGGACCGGGCGCTGGCGCACCTCGCCCGCCTCCGGGGGCTGCGGCCACCGCTGCCCCGGGGGCCGGCGCCGGCGGACGCGGGGGGGGAGGTCGAGTTCGTCCTGCGGCGGGCGGGGCTGGTCGGTTGATTCCACGATCCCACAACCGCGGGGGTGCTGTTCGAACGCCGGGGAACGGGCGATTGTCGTGTATGGGCCGGCCGCATCGGCCGGAGGGCGAGGAACGAGGAGGCGAGTTGCGTCGGCGCCGCCCCTCAGCCGCGAGCTCGGACCGGGCCCGTGGCGCCGCCGCCGGGCCAGCCCGACCTCAGGCTCCCGACGGCCGTTTCGAGCCGGCCCGGGTGGCGGCCGTGTCGGTGGTCGCCCCCGACCCGCGGCGGTGGATCGATGTCCGCGCGTCACCGCCCCCGATGGCCGACGGGCCCGCGCTCCGGGACGTGAGGTGTGCTGGTGCGGGTGAAGTGCTTCTTGCTGAGGTCGGCCCGTCTACCTGGCCGAAGGTCGCCGGGCGGGTGGCCCACTCCTGGGCGACAGTCCACCAGGTGGAGGTGGTGCTGGCCCACGAGCGGCCAGGGTCGCCGGGGCACCAGGTGGTCGAGGAGGTCGTGGGGCGGGCCGACCGGCGGCTCCGGGCGACGCTGGGGGGCTGGCGGCGCTGCGGCGGCTCCAAAGCCGGGCGGCGAAGCTGACGCAGGTCATCGTCGCCGCGGCCGAGACTGTGGTGATCCGATAGACGAATATCGCCGCCTCTCCTCGGTCGGAATCGCCGACCCCGTCCGGCCGGGTCTGCCCCGGACGTCTGCGGTGGCCGTCGCAGCCGCACCCCTACCGATTCGACGGTGTTAACGAGGAGTTTGGCTTGACCCATTTCGGGGTGGGACGGATAGAGCCTGTTATTTACCCAAGCACCTTGGCCCGCTGCGATGGAAGTATTCGAATATCGAGATACTGGATGGGTCGCGTTAGGAGCCGCGGCGAACGGGGTCGAGACGAGGCGTAGCGACCCCCGATGCGATGCGAATATGAGTCGAGCCTTCGCCCTTCGTTCGCGACCGTGCCTGGAACCGGACGCCAGATTTGCAGTTGGCCCGCCGCGCGGATACCATATCACACCACGACCCCCCGACCTCTGCCCACCCACCTATGCTTGAGCTCGTCAGTGTCATCGACGCCGACCGGTTTGCCGACGCCCTTGAGCACTGCCGACGGTTCCTCCTCTCAGTCGCCAACGCCGAGATGCCCGGCCATCTCGTCCCGAAAGGGGGCGCGAGCGACATAGTTCAGGAGTCGTTGCTGGCCGCGTACCAGTACCGTGACCGATTCCACGGCCGCACACTGGCTGACCTCCGGGCCTGGCTCCGCGGCATTCTGCTCCACGAGCTGGCCGACTTCCGTCGACGCTACACGGCGGCGCGGCGGGACGTGGCCCGCGAGGAGGTGGTTGAGCCCGGTGCGGCGGCCGGCCGGCCGGAACCGGTCGAACACCTGATCCGGATGGAGCGGTCGGTGGCAGTCACCGCCGCGATCGACCGGTTGCCGGCCGACGCCCGCGAGGTGGTGCTCCTGCGGCTCGAACACCGGCTCGGGTTTCGCGAGATCGGCACCCGGACCGGGCGGACTGAGGAGGGGGCGCGGAAGGTGTTCGTCCGGGCCGTCGACCGGCTCCGCCGCGCCGCCCCGGACCCGGCCGCCTGACCCGCTCGACCCCGAGGCACCGGCCATGTCGGCCCCGAGCCCGCTCCCCCGCCGCCCGGCCCTCCCGCCGGAGGGGGCCTCCGAGCTTTTACGGCTCATCGACGCCCTCGACCTGCTCGACCGGCTGATGCTCCTCCCCGCCGCCGGCGGCGCGTCAGGGGACGTCCCGGTCGGCCGGTTTCGGGCCCAGTCTCGGGTCGGAGCCGGGCGGTTCGGGGTCGTGTTCCTGGCCGAAGACCCCGAACTACGGCGGGAGGTGGTCGTCAAGGTGCCGCAGCCGGCGGTGCTGGCCGACCCGGAACTGCGTGGGCGGTTCGTCCGCGAGGCCCGGGCCGCCGGCCGGCTCGACCACCCCGGCGTCGTGTCGGTGTACGAGGCCGGGGAGGACCGCGGCCTCCCCTACCTGGCGGCGCGGTACGTGCCCGGCCCGACCCTGGCCGGCTGGCTGGCGGCCCGCCCGTCGCCGCCGAGCCCGACTGTCGCCGCCCGCGTCGTCGCGCGGCTGGCCGCGGCCGTCCACCACGCCCACGAGCGGGGCGTCCTCCACTGCGACCTGAAGCCGTCGAACGTTCTGCTCGGCGCCGGTCAGGCGTCTGGGGGTGTGCACGCGGTCGAGGTCGCCCCCGGTGAGTTCGTCCACCCGCAGGTGACGGACTTCGGCTTGGCCCGGTTGCTCGAGGACGACCCGTCCCAAACCCGCACCTTCCAGGTGGCCGGCACGCCTCTGTACATGGCCCCCGAGCAGGCCGCCGGCGACCGGCGGACGCTCACCTTCCGGACGGACGTCTACGCCCTGGGCGCGATCCTGTACGAACTGCTAACCGGCCGGCCGCCGTCCGCCTGGGGGCGCGACGCCGCGGCGCCCCATGACCCCGCCCGGCTCCGCCCCGGTGTGCCCCGCGACCTGGCGGCAGTCACGCTTCGGTGCCTGGAAACCGACCCGGCCCGGCGCTACGCCTCGGCCGCCGACCTGGTTCACGACCTCGGCCGATTCCTCGCGGGCGCGCCCGTCCGGGCGCGGCGGGCCAACCCCGGCGAGCGGCTGGTCCGGGCGGCCCGCCGGCACCCGGCTGCGGCCGCCGCTGTCGTGCTGGCCGTCGCACTGGTCGGCCTCCTCGTCCGGTTCGCCTACGCCCGCATGGAACACGCGGTCGAGATCCGCGAGGCCGAGCGGACGGCGGAGGTCGAGCGGTTCCACGCCCGGCTGGCGGCGGTCCGGGAGAGGCGGACCGGCCCGCCGTCCTCCGGGTGGGCGGCTGAGAACCTGGCCGACCTCCGCGAACTGGCTACCGCCGCGCCCGCCGCCGACCACCTGGCCGACCTCCGGTCCGAGGCCGTCGCCGCGCTCGCCGCCCCGGACCTCCGGCCGGTCCGCGTAGTCGAGGCCGGATTCGCCGCGTACTGCGCGTCGCACTCCCCGGACGGCGCGGCGCTGGCGGTCGGCGGGTGGCGTGCCGGGTCGGACGGCCTCGGGCAGGTACTTGTGGTCGACCAGGCCGGCGGGCGGCGGGTGCTGGCGTTCCCGCTGGCGACCGGCTGGGACCCGGAGCAGGACCGGTCCGACGGCTGCCGGTCGGTCGAGTACAGCCCGGACGGCCGGTGGCTGCTGGCGGGAACCCGGTCCGGCCGGCTGGTCCGGTGGGACCTCCGCGACACGGCCGCCATGCCGGTCGTGTGGGCCGCCCACGCCGACGACCCGGTCCCGCCCTCCCGCCGGGCGGTGAGTGATCTCGTCTTCGGCGGCGGCGGGCGGACCTTGTACTCGTCGACGTCGGTCACCGTCCGCGGCTGGAACGCGGCCGGCGGGTGGGCGGCGGCCGGCGTGTGGCGTGGGGCGACTGCCCCGAGCGGTGTTCGTGCGTTTCCCGCCGACCCGGTCTTCGAGTTCACACTCGGGGCCGGCGAGAAGCGGCTGGCCCGGCCCGGGCCCGACGGTGCCCCCGTCGGGCCGCACGGCCCGGCAGTGTTCGGGGACGGGTTCGCCCTGGCCCCGGGAGGGCGGCTGGCCGCGCTCACCACGGGCGGCAGTCTGGAACTGGCTCTCGTCCCGTTCACGCCCGCACCCGTCCCGCGGCCGTTCGTCATACCGGGCCGGCCGCGGAACGTCCGCTTCCCGGTGTACGACGCCGAGTTCAGTGCCGACGTCTCGGTTCTGGCGACCGCCGGCGAGCACGACCGCCGGGTCCGCCTCTGGGACGTGGCGGGCGGCGTCCTGGCGGCGGACCGGGTGGTCGGGGAGGGGAGCGGCCGGCTCACGTTCGCGCCGGACGGCCGGTCTCTCGGGGTGGTCGAGGGGGACCGGGTGGTGGTGTACGAGGTCACGGGGCGTGTTCGGGAGAGCATCGGGGCCGGGCCGTGGGCCGACCTCGTGGGGTACGCCGCGACCCCCGACGGGCGGACGGTGACGACGTTCCACCGGACCGAGGACCACGTCACCGAGGTGGCCACGTGGACAGAACCCGGCGTGCGGAACTCGACCCGTGTGGTGCCGAAGACGCTCACCGACGCCCGGCTGGCCGACGCCGCCCCGGACGGGCGCGCGGTGGCCCACGTGCAGGTCGTCGGCGGGGCCGAGCGGGTGCTGACCGACACCCACGGCGGGGTAGACTCGGACCGGCTGACCGACCTGCGGTTCGGTCCCGACGGCCGGCTGTGGGCGACGGACGCGCGGAGGGTTCGGGTCTGGACGCTGCCCGGCTGGGCGGAAGACCGGCCGCTCGAGAACGACCCGGCCGCGGTCGCCAGCGGGGTTGTGTTCCGGGCCGTCGCCCCCGGCCGGACGACGACACTGGTCGGCCGGCGGGACGGACGGGTGTACCGTCTCCCCGGCGGCCGAACCGTTCACCCCTTTCCGGCCCCGGTCACGGCGCTGACGCTGTCGGGTGATGAGACCCGAGCCGTGGTCGGCGGAGAGGGAGGTGAGGTCGTCATGCTCGACCTGCAGGGCGGGACGGCGCGGCCCATTCCGCACGCGCACCGCGACGCGGTGCGCGCCGTGGCGTTCGGCCCGGGAGGCTGGTTGGTGACGGGGTCGGCCGACGGGACGGCAAAGTTCTGGGCGGCTGGCGGCATGCTACTTCTGACGCTCCATACGGGCGGCGACGTCCGCAAGCTCGCCCTGAGCCCAGACGGTACCCGGCTGACGATGTTGATCGACGGAGAGCGGGCGGTCCGGCGGTGGCGGCTGGACCTTCTGAGGGCAGAGTTGCGAGCCCTCGGCCTCGATTGGCCCCACTAGCCAGGTTGTCATGGCCGTGGCTGCCGTTGCCGACCCGGCGGCAGTCGTCCGAGCCGCCGCTGACATGGGGGCAGGTTGTCGACGGGCCGTTCGCGCCGGCCGAGTTGGTGGCCGCCGCCCGGGAGTCTGGGGAGGCGGCGATTGGACGCCGCGCCAGGATCTAGACCGCACGGGCGGTAGACGCCGTGGCGGTGGCCGTCGAGGACCTGCTGGGGAACGGGCAGCGTGGAAGAGGTACACCTGTCTCGCGGGCTCGCTCGCGCCCTGGCGTAGTTGGGGCGTCGCGAGCCGTCCGCCGCCGGATATGCCGTCGACACACCCCGTTGATCTCACGCGCCGACCGCGTGGTCCGGCAGCGTGGCCGCCGTCGATAACCGAATATCGGTCATCCGCCTGAGCACCCTCCGGGCCGGACGGTCGTAGGTTCCGGGGGGTGCGGCGAGACGCTCCCTCCGGGGGATCGCCCGCCCCGGAAGTAGCAGGCCGGTCAGACGATGTTGATACCCTCGCCGGCGTCCAGTTCGCCGGTCGTGGTCACCGCGCCCCAGGCGTCGAGGGTAATCCAGTAACCTGCGGTCATGTCGCCGGCGACCGTCACGTCACCGGCCAGCGACCGGACCGTGATGTCGCCCGTCGCGGTGACGTCGCCGGCCACCGTCACGTTCCCGCGGGCGACTACCAACACGTCCGACACCAGGGTCGTCCCCGCGCCGGCGTGCATGTCGGCGCCGAGCGAGGCGAAGCCGGACCCGGCCCGGAGGGTCATGTCGCCGCCCGCGCTGAGCGTGAACCCGGCGGCGGTCGTCAGGCTGGTCGCCGCGGTCAGCGTCAGCGCCCCGCCGGCGAACAAGGAGGCGGCGACCTGGACCCGGCCCTGACTCGACGCCACGTCCAGGGTCGCCCCGGCCCGGACCGGGCCGGACACCGCGACGTCCCCGTGCGCCACGGCGGTGAACGCCCGCCCCGCCGTCACCTCGCCCGCCGACGCGATCGTGCCGTTGGCCTGGAGGCGGACGTCGCGGCCGGCCCGGACCGCCCCCGCGTCGCCGCTGTGGGTCGCGGCGGCGACGCGGAGGTCGGTGTGGGCGTGCAGCCAGACGTCGCCCGCCGGGCCGGCGACGACGTGTTCGGCGGTAATGGCGCTGTTGCGGGACTGGACCTTCACGGCCCCGCCGGCGGTGAGGTAGGTCACGGCCACGTTCCCGTTCGCCCCGACCTGGACGCTTCCCGGGACGGCGAAGTACAGCTCGACGTCGCGCTTGATGTTCGTGACGTCGAGATCCGGGCCGGTGTCGGCGTAGACGTCGGTCGCGGAGACTTCGAGGTTGAAGTCGCGGTTGGCGACCCGGCCGATCTCGTTGACCGCGTAGAAGAGCGCGGTCGCCGCCCGGACGTCCACCGCGGCGTCGACCGGCCCGACCTCGGCGATCCGGTCGGCCGCCGAGACGGTCACCTGGCCGTACACCGGCCCGGCCTCGACCCGGTCGATCAGCACGTC
>Ga0190275_10001462_pt1 | contig 17541 bp, 15 predicted proteins | sample Popmic550T_FD_133745 | JGI IMG/M metagenome (GOLD analysis project Ga0190275, IMG submission 133745) | Populus adjacent soil microbial communities from riparian zone of Yellowstone River, Montana, USA - 550 T | ecosystem: Environmental > Terrestrial > Soil > Riparian zone > Trees stand | place...
CTTCAAGCCATCGGGGTATCCCATGCCGTCCTAACGCTCGTGGTGGTAGCGCACGACAGGAACTACGGGATAGGGGAAGCCGACGCGCTCAAGAATCTGCGCGCCGACCGTTGTGTGAACCTTCATCCGCTCGAACTCCGCCGTCGAGAGCTTGCCCGGCTTGTTCAAAATGTGGTCGGGCACGGCGAGCTTGCCGATGTCGTGAAGGAGCGCGCCCGCCTTCAGAGCTTTTATCTCGCCCGCTGAGAGTCCGAGCAGCTCGCCCACGCGCGCGCAGTAAATCTGCACGCGTCGGACGTGGCAGTGCGTCGTCTGATCCTTCGCGTCAATCGCTGTGGCGAGCGCTTCGACCGTGGCGAGATGCAGGCGGCTCATCTCTGCGGCCTCGCGCGTCTGCTCGGCCACGCGCTCGAAGTACATTCGGTAGGTGGCTAACGTCGCCGCGATGACGGGCGCGCTCAAAAGCACGTAGAGCAGTCCGAACTTTATCATCGCTGCGTAGACGACCGCCGCTGCGATTGCGCCCACGAAGAACGTCCAAAAAGTCCAGAGGTAGCTCGCGCGCCAGCACTGCCAGACGGAGCGACGGCTCTTTAAGGCGACGAGCGTCGCCATGAGCGCGCCGTTCAAAGCGTACTGGACGAGCGCCATCAGTATGAGCGGCAGGAAGAGTTGTTCGAGCGGGAGCGGCTCGGACAATCCTACGGGGTTGCGCGTGACGCCGCTGCGCGCGGCGAGCGAGAGGTAGAAGACGTGCCCCGCGACGAAGGCCGTCAGGGCCATGCACGCGGGCGCGGCGATCCAGCTCGTCGCGCGGCGCGATGTGCTGAGCGAGCTTATTAGAAGATCAATCGCGCCTAGAACGATTGCGGCTGGGACGCCTAGAACGATTGCGCCGAGGAAGATTAAACAGTCGCCCGCCGTCACGCTCGCCTTCGTGCCGGGGATGCGTATGGGCAGCATGCCGGAGATGACGACGAGGCTCGCCAGCACGACGAGCTGCGCCCACTGCGTCGCGCCGAAAGAGAGACAGCCCGCGACGCCCCACGCCAAGACGAGCGCGCCGACGCACGCGACCGCGCCCCAGTAGACGCGCGCCGCGCGGTTGTAGTCCGACATATCTATGCGAATCACTCGCGCCCTCCGACGGAATTAAAGTCAGAAGTCAGAACGATGAACGCAGAACTGAAAGGCGGTCGCGTTCTATTCATCGTTCATCGTTCTGACTTCTGACGTTCTTCTAAACGTCCGTCGCCGAAAGCGAATGCCGGAGCAAATCGGCGCTCGCTTTCGGCGACGGCTTGGGGGCAACGGCGGGCAATTTGGCACTCGCTCGCCGGGCTGGGTGAGAAACATTTGGGGGATCGGAACCACCGTGCCGAAACGCCCCACGTACATACTAGCTCCCTCTCGCTTTTCAAATTTCGCGCGGCTTTTCGGACTCCGTGCGGAGAGTCCGCGAAGCGCGCGTGCCGCGCTCCTGCAAGCCGCGCAATACTCTTTAACAACCCGCGTGCCGCGACGCGCAGCTATAGTTGCGGCCTCTTTTGGCTTGAAAGTCGTGGTTTATGGCGCGATGAGGTTTCGACCGGGCGCGGCGAAGGTCAACGTGACGGGTCAGTTTGAAGAGGGGCGGGCAGAATGATGAGTGAGTGATAAGTGATAAGTGATGAGTGATAAGAGGGCTGTTAGCTGTTAGCTATTAGCTGTTAGCTTTTAGCCGGAAGCCCACGGCCTTTCGGTTTGGCTAACAGCTAACAGCTAACAGCCCTCTTATCACTTATCACTTATCACTCATCACTTTTTTTTTACGCTCTGGGGTCTCCCATAAGAAAGTGGCCGGTGACTTTCTTGAAAGCGTCGGAGGTGCCCTTGCCGGGAAAGCCGTCAACTTTCAGGAAGATGCCGGGGAACATATTGAGCGCTTTTTGAAGCTCCTCGGCGAGCGGCGACTTCTGCGTCGTCGAGTATTTAACGAGCGGCTCGAAGGAGGCGAGCGGATCAACCGACTCCTCTTCCTTAACGGACGCGGGCAGCGGCAGCCCCTCGATGTTGAACTGGATCGTTCCCCTCTCGGCGAGCCGCCTGATGAGGACTGCTGCGCCGCACTGCCCCGACACGGCGGTGGGCGACCACTTGCCGTCGGCGACGTACTTACCCTTCGTGTAATGATTCGAGAAGCTCCAGAGGTACGGCGTCAGCACTTCGGGGTGGAACCGGCGATAGCCGACCCCGTTGTAGAGTTCGAGTTTGAAGAGCGTGCCGGGGACGCTCCAGTCAGTCCACTTGTGCAGATTCATGAGTTGCAGCGAATCAGTCGCGCTCTCTTCCCAAGTAAAGGGCGGGTTGCCGGTCTTGGGTCGTCCGGCTGGAACCTGCACGGTGCGCTTCGTGAGCGGATCGCCGTTGTGCAGGTGCTTCGTGAAGTTCTGCGACGACTCCATGTTGTGTATCACGCCGATGAAGTACCACGGTATGCCGAGCGGGTCTCCGACGGCGGCGTAGCGGTTGCGGTTCTGCTCTATCTTTTTGACGAGCGGCTCGACCGCGCCCGCCCTCGACGGGTTGATGATGCAGGAGTCGAAAAGTCTCTGATACTCTTCCTTCAGTTTCGGCGTCAGTGCAATTGTTGCCATGAGGGCTTCTCCTTAGTTTGTAGATGGAACGGCCCCGCCGGAGAGACGAGCAGCGGCGGGAGATATTAAAGACCAGCGAGTAGCGACGCCGCAAAGGGTACGCCCGACTGCACGCGCCCGGCAAGTTTTTTTTCGCAACGAACGATGCGGGCGAGCTGTTTCTCCTAATCGCCGCTTACGTTTTTGCGTCGGCTCTCAACTCAGAGCTGTATCGCATCGTCCGTTTGACAGAGCGCGCGGCGCGCGGGCACTCTCTTCTTCACGACTTTCTTCAAAACGGCGGCGCGCATTTGAACGAGACAAGAAGCGAGCAGACAGCGCGAGACGCGGAGTCGCCCACGGGCTTCGTCGAGTTGGTGCGCGGCAACCGCGACTTCCGCTATCTCTGGCTCGGACAGGTCATAAGCCAGCTCGGCGACTGGTTCGACACCATCGCGCTCTTCACGCTCGTGCTGCGCCTGACGGGGTCGGGCCGCGCCGTCGCCTTCGTGCTGGTCGCGCGATTTCTTCCGAGCGTCGTCTTAGGCCCGCTCTCAGGCGTCCTCGCAGACCGATTCAACCGACGCCACATAATGATCGCGAGCGACGTGGCGCGCGCCTTCGTCGTGCTGGGCTTCCTGTTCGTGCGCCGCCCCGAACACCTCTGGCTGCTCTACGCGCTGACGATTCTGCAACTCGCCTTCTCGGCACTGTTCGAGCCTGCGCGCACAGCCGCCGTCCCTTCGGTCGTGCGCGAGCGCGATCTTGTAACGGCCAACACCATCTCGTCCGTCACTTGGTCTGCGATGCTCACGCTCGGCGCGGCTGTCGGCGGCCCCGTCACAGACTGGTTCGGCACGGACGCGGCCTTCATCATTGACTCGATAACCTACCTCGTCTCCGCGCTTCTCATCGCGAGCGTCCGGCTGCCGCGAAGACCGCCGCGGCCACGAACGCGACTCACAATCGCGAAGGCGCTCGGATTCACGGACACGCTCGAAGGCCTTCGCTACGTCTGGAAAAGGCCGCGCGTGCTGGCGCTTCTGATGGTCAAGCCCGCTTGGGGAATCGGCGGCGGGGTTCTGACGCTGCTGCCCGTGTTCGGCGAGAAAGTCTTCCGTTTCGGTTTGCGCGCGGGCGGGAGCGCGGCGCTCGGCTTGAGCTTTCTGTACGCCGCGCGCGGGATAGGGACGGCGGTAGGCCCCATCGTCGCGCGCCGCGTCGCGAGCGGGACGCGCGCGCAGATGCAGCGAGCCATAGGCGTCTCGTTCCTCATCGGCGGCGTCTTCTACGTTCTGTTCGGCGTCTCGACGAGCTTCGCGCTCGCGCTTCTTATGCTCGCGCTCGCGCACACGGGCGGGAGCGTGCTTTGGGGCTTCTCGACTGTGCTGCTGCAATCGTCGGTCGAAGACGACTTCCGCGGGCGCGTCTTCGCCGCGGAACTGACGATGCTGATGCTCACGCTCGCCGCCTCGAACTACGCGACGGGCGAAGCGCTCGACCGTTTCCAATTCTCGCCGCGCACGGTCACCGTCGTCATCGGCATCTTCTTCATGCTCCCCGGCGCGCTCTGGCTTTTGACGCGCCGATGGTGGGATCGCGTTGGAGGTGATATTGAATAGATTCGCAGCGTGATGCGCTAACACGAGCGGGTGTTAAAGCAATGGAAGTGTGTTTAAAGGAAATCATCTCGGAAATAATTTAATCCGCTCCAAGTTGGATCAAGTCCGCCTCAACCTGATCTAAGCTCTGATCGAAGGTCTTATTCCTATTAAAATTTAGTCTAAGATGATCATGATCTCTTTTGTTTTAGGAGCGAGTGATAAAGTGGTGGTTTTGAAAACAATTAAATTTTGAGTAATTCAATATTGAATTACTCAAAATTTAATTGTTTTCGCTTCGATTGTAATTTGATTTGCTTTGATATTAATTGAGTTTGGAGTGGTTTAAATTTTATTTGTTTTAAATCAAATTTCGTTTAAGGCGAAAATAGTCTGTGCAAAGGAACCCCAGTGTGTCTAAATCCTGTGCAAAGATAAAGTTATGTCGTGCGACTGACTTAACACTGTGTCCCTGATACTAAGAGACGTAAGAACGACCCCTTCTCCTTAAGGTTCAGTTCAAAAAAGTTATTGCCTAAACGAACCTTCCGCAGTATGCTCTGCGCCCTGTACCTCGCGGAGACCTAACTTCTGACCTCAGACAGGGGGCCTCAATATGGCACGTGTTAGACTCAACATACGCAATCTCCCAATTCCGGAAAAGATCGCACGCTCACAACAGATCGTAACGGCCTTGACGGGTAACTCCAACTTCATGACGCCGCAACCTCCTTTGGCACAGATCACCGCTGCCATAAACGACCTCGAAACTGCCTACAACGCCGCGCAAGCCGCACGTCAGGAGGCAAAGGCGCGCACAGCTGCGCAGAACACCAAGGAGGAAGCGCACGACCGCATCATGACACAACTGGCCGCCTACGTAGAATCAGTCGCCGGGGACGATCAGGAGATCATCATGAGCGCGGGTCTCGATGTGCGTGCCGCGAGCGCGCCCGCTTCTTCGACGCCTTCGACGCCTCTAGGGTTGACGGCCACAGTCGGAGACCGTGAGGGAGAGATCGATCTCTCGTGGGATACCGTTCGCAGCGCACGCTCCTACGTTATCGAGCGTAGCGCAGATCCGCCCACTGAAACCTCTTGGACACATGCCGGGGTCTCGACGCGCTCGCAAGCAACCATAGACGGCTTGACCAGTGGCACGCGTTACTGGTTCCGCGTCTCAGTACTCACCACGACCGGCCAAAGTGGCTGGAGCAACCCTGCGATGAAAATTGCTCCTTAAACCAAACATACCAAAGGGTGGGCAACGAAACGTCGCCCACCCTCACTTGGGTTGTCTGAATTAAATGTAAAAAATCTGGAGACAAAATGTCTAACAACAAAAGAATCCCGTTTATCGTCTTTGTCGCTGTTGTCGCGCTTCTCGTTTGCGGATATTTGGGATGCAATAACAGTAGAAATGCGGCACGAACGGAAGACGCCTATACACGGGTATTGCGGGAAGGCAAAATTCGGGTTGGGTATATTTCATATCCGCCGAGCTTTATCAAAGACCCAAACACTGGAGAAATGTCCGGCATCTTCCACGAAGTATTGCAAGAAGCTGGGAAGAACTTGGAACTAAAAATCGAGTATACGGAAGAGGTTGGATGGGGAACGATGATTGAGGCGGCCAGAAGTGGACGTGTTGACCTTGTTTGCACTGGCATTTGGCCGACAAGTGCGCGTGGAAAATCAGCCGATTTTACTACTCCACTTTATTACAGCACGGTTCGTGCTTACACAGCAGCAAACAACGCGCGCTTTGACGGTAACCTTAGTGTTATTAACAACGAGGATGTGCGGATTGCTGTTATTGATGGCGAGATGACGGCAATCATTGCCAAAAATGATTTCCCTCGCGCGCAGGCTAAAAGCCTTTCTCAATCGACAGATATCTCTCAAGTATTATTGGAAGTAGCTACAAATAAGGCTGATGTTACTTTTGTTGAGCCTGCTGTAGCCGGTGAGTTTATCAAAAGCAATCCAAACAAAATCAAGGAAGTTCTAGATGTTAAGCCTCTACGAGTATTTCCTAACGTGATGATGCTTGGAAAGGGTGAGGAACGCTTTCTGTCAACACTTAACATCGCAATCCAAGAACTTGTCAACAACGGTTTTGTTGATAAAGTAGTCCAGAAGTATGAAAAATATCCAGGGTCTTTTCAGCGGGTTGCTACACCTTATAAAGACAGTAGCGATAAGAAATGATTGAAATCATCATCAGCTATCGAGAAGCCTTTCTTCAAGGATTATTAGTTACCCTCAAATTAAGTTTAACGATCTGGAGCTTAGGGCTAATCCTCGGTGGTGCCATCGGAATTCTCGAAACGAAATGGAAAAAAAGCATTGGGATGCTCAGCCGTGCTTTAGCATTCATCATTTCAGGGATTCCAGTTCTCGTCTTCTTGTTTTGGCTTCACTATCCGCTGCAAGCTTTGGCAGGTGTTGTTATTGACCCGTTCTACACTGCCGCGCTGACGTTAACAATTGTCAATGTTTTTGCGGTCGCCGGAATAGTGCGTCATGGGATCAGTGAATTACCTAGTCAATATATAGAAACGGCACGCGTGTGTGGGCTACGCCCGTATAAGATTCTTAGACGAGTGCAGCTTCCAATGGTTCTCAGACACATAATTCCGTCGCTGCTTGAAACGCAAGTGAATATGTTGCACCTGACTCTTTTCGCTAGCCTAATCTCCGTTAATGAGATTTTTAGAATGGCACAAAGGGTTAACGCAATAGTCTATAAACCAGTAGAAGTTTATTCAGCTTTAGGCATGTTTTTTCTTCTGGTTTGTTTGCCTCTGAATGGCTTGGCTTTATATCTGAAACAAAAATTTTCGCGAGACATTTCGGAAAAATGAGCAACTATGCTTTACGGTGAGAATATTTATAAGGCGTTCGGTCAGAAGGCGATTCTAGCCAACGTTAATATCACAGTAGAAAAAGGGGAAGCCGTCGTTTTGACGGGGCCTAGCGGAGGCGGGAAAACAACCCTGCTTAGATGTTTGAGCTTGTTGGAGGCACCGGATAGCGGAAGCGTAGAAGTTGATGGGAGTTTCTATAAATTTTCTCAGGGAATCGGAGCGAGGACAGACTTCCCTTACCCATATCTGACAATTGTTTTTCAGCAATTGTTCTTATGGCCGCATTTGACGAATCGAGACAATATCTTACTCTCTTTGCAGAATTTTGGAGAACGCGAACAAGAATATCTCAACCACCTGATCAACCATTTCGAGATGAAGGATTTTATAGATAACTACCCAAATCAGTCATCGTTGGGACAAAAACAGCGAGTAGCTTTGACCAGAGCTTTAATACTTGATCCAAAGTATATATTGCTGGATGAAGCGACGTCGGCTTTAGATGATGACAGAGCTGGGAGGGTCGTCGAAGAGTTGATTGCTCTGAAGAAAAAGGGGATGGGAATTTTACTTATTACACATAGCTTGGATTTGGCTAAACAGGTTGGTGATCGGTTTTATAAACTAGAAAAAAGTTCCCTTCGCGAAATATTCAGAATTTAGAGGAGAATCAAAATGATAAAAAGGGTTAATTGGGGGTCGAATATATTTTGGGGAGTTATCGGGTTGATCGCAACTACAATAACTTTTTTACTTGCTCCTCACATTGGAAAAGATGCGCCCCAGAAGATAGGCGGTGTCATGGTACAAAATTGGCTTGCGTTGCTAACAATCTTTTTAATTATAGTTATAATCTTCATAATCATTAAATCAAACCGGGAAAAAAAGAAATCGGAGCGGGAAATAAAAGATCTTCTCAAAAAGTTAATCCCCGAAGAAGAGCCAACTTTTAGAAGATTTGAACAGATCGAAAAGGTTGTGTACGGTCATATCGCCTATCGTCCATTGTTGTACTATGACGTGGCAGACGACGCACCGATGGGAGTAGGAATAACCTTATTAGAGAAGATTTTTGGCAAAGAAAAGATTGAACACTCTCTTATAAGGGCGCTGTGGAGTAATTTGGTTGAAAACTTAACTTTCAAACAGTACGACATTGTAGCAACTCCCATTTTCGAGACCAGAGAGCGTTCTAAGCGTATAGCTTTTTGTAGCCCGATATTTTATAGCGATATTGGTATGTATGTTAAGAAAGGCTCTAGGCCTTTGGGACATTTTCCTACAAATAGCCAGTCGTTTGAAGAAATAGTTAATATGGTCAAAAAAATGAAGCTCACGGTAATTGCCATAGATGGAGAAATATCCGGCAAGATGGCTTTAAAATATCTTGGATTGCAAAGGGATGAAGTAAGGGAATGGCTAATGCCGGAAACGGCAACTGTTAGTTCTTTGATCTCAGCTGTGAATGGGGAAAAGGGTAAGGAGTGTGATGTTGTATTTGCTGAGGTCTTTCAGGCAGAGCAGACAAAGCTTGTAAAAAATGGGGAAGTCATTAACATTTTAAAACCGAAGCAAGTTCTTTACCCTGTATCTTTTGCTGTTAGAAAGCAAGATTATATTCTCAAGAATTACATTAACCTGAAGTTATTGGAGATTGAAGAGACTGAATCAAATGGAATCTTGGGTATCATTTGGGATGAGTTGAGAACGCATGAAGAGTACAAGCATTACACTTTTAATGATGTTCAAAGATATTTCGTCCGAGAATATGATAGAAGAAATCAGCATCTTGGTATTACAAGCGGAAGAAGTGAAACGCCTGAAGAGGGTCGCTCTGCATAACCAATACCGCCAAGTCACTCAGACAATGAAGCAATAGACAGGGCATTGTTCTTAACAAAGATGGACCTAACGAGTCAGACTTGCTAACGATTCGATAGTACGACTTTCAATATATTTCCTTGCATCTATCATTGAATACTCGCGCGCGACGGCTCAATTTTGGAACTAATATCATTGAAATAATTATCGTATTGTAGAACTTAGCAAATTGATACTCTGATAGATATTCAATTGCTTTGCTTGCACACAAGATGGGAGAGACAAACACGATATAATGAAGCCGCTTTAATAAATCCTCATTACCGTCGCTTTGTATAGCAATCTCTGGCTCCTGATGCGCCGCTTGTGGGATAGAGACTAGGGGCGGGACTGTTCCCCGCTCGGCTCAAAAAATTGTTGCTTTAATTAACCTTTGGCAGTATTCTCCCGCCGCTTATCCTCGCACGGCCCATTACAATTTCGGCACAGTCCCGCAAGCTGCCAAGCCGCTTATCTTCGTAAGGCAGCGCATTCACGTGGGCGGTTGCAGCGCCGTCCACCGCTCACGCTTTAACGCAATCGAACGCACACGCTAATTCGTTCAAACTCTTCCGCGCGACGCCGCGAGCCGTTCGCCCGACGCGCTTAGTTTCATTTCCCGGAAGGAGGCTTCGACCGTGAGAACGGTGTGGCGAATAACTTTAGGCTTAGCACTCATCTGCCTCGTCTGTTGGCGCGCGTTCACGCCCGCCCTCAACGAGCATTCGGACATGCGCGCGGCACAACAGGTCTCCGAGCAGGAGTGCGTGGCGAAGCTCAAACAGACGCTGCTCGCGCGCGTAAAACGGGACAAGCCCGCCTACCGCGGAGACGCGCCGGGACTCCGGCTCAAGTCCGAGTGGGTGGACGACGTGGCCGACAACTACATATTCCAGAGGGTCGTTCTGCTCAACGAGCTATCCGTGGGCGAGAAGCATCCTCTGCGCGCGACTTGGGCGTTCAAAGACATGAAGGTCACGTTTCAGGAGATTTTCAATCTCGGCCCCGAAGACGACGAAAAGCTCTTCCCACTGAGCCACGGCAACGACCTGCTCGGCCTTACTCCCGCCTCTTCCTTCAACGGGCTGACGCTGCTGGGCAAGGGGGCGGAGGTCAAAGGGCCGTACACGGTCAAAGTCGTGGTCAACCGATACATCCTCGGCGAGTACATCGGCAGCCTACTCAAATACACGAACAAAGAGGGGAAGGAGCGGCACGCCATCGGCGCGGCCCGCGACGCATACACCGTGCGTTGGAAGGACATCAAAAACCGCATCGCCGACGACGCATCGGAAGCGAACGAGCTTGAATACCTCCGCTTGCAGCGAGAGCGTGTTTCCGCCGACATAGTTTTTAAGGATCGCTACTAGGGCGGTTTGCGGAACAATTAACCAATCGTTTAGAGGCGGGCGATGCCCGCCGGCCCGACGTGCCCGGAGCTTGAGACGGCGGGCATCGCCCGCCTCTAAACGGTCGTTGGTTAGCTCTAATGCCAACCGCTCTAGGGAGGATTTCGTTTGGCGGTCTTCGAGTCTTAGCCAACAACGCGCCCGTCGGCGGATTCTTCACAACCGAAAGGAGACGGCCTTGAAACCACACGCGCTCTGCGCCCTTTTAATTGCGCTCTGCTTTTCGACTCCGCCGCACGTCGCGGCCCGACAGCGTGCGCGCCGCCCCGCGCAAAAGTCTCCCACCACGGTGACGGCGCAGGGCGTGCCCGCGCTCCCGCATCTGCCGCCGAACACGCAGTGGCCGGAGAAGGTGAAGGGCGACGCGGAGAAGGCTCTGAAGAACTACGCCAACGATCAGGTGTCGGCGTATCTAACGTTCCGCGAGATGCTCGGAGCTAAAAACAACGAGCTAAAGGACGAACAGAAGAAGTGGATTACGGACGCTCTGGTCGTTCTCAAACCGAGAGTCCTCGTCGTTCTCAACCGCGACCTCAAGGGAGCGCGCGCGTCGCTCGATTTTCGCGGCGCATACATCGCGCAGCTCACGCTGCTGACGGTCGCCGAGTCCGACGCCGAAGTCGCGGCTTTCCTTACCTCGCTGCCGAAGCTCGCGGACTTGATGAAGGAGTCTTTCAGGAGAACTCCGAGTCCCGTGTGGGAGATAACGGGCGCGACGGGCGAGCTGATGCCCTCTTACACGGACGGCAACTGGCCGAGTCAGACGCGTGTGTCGCCGAACAAAGACGGCTACAGAATCCTTCGCGTGAAGGCTCACGTCCGAAACATCAGCCCGAAGTCAGACCCGACTTACACGCCGTGGGCTTTGACGGCCCCGAAGAGGATTCTGCTCATGGACACAAGAGACGAGGTGAAGAAGCCCAACCGTCTTGCGGGCGACAGCTTCATCAACGTCGTCACGCCCGACAACTCGCAGTCGTTCCCTTGCAGCTACGTGACGAAGAAGAACGAAGTCCTGCGCGACTCCATGATGGGACTCATCGGCGAGCTTCTGGGCGGCGCGGGCGGCGACGCGGCGGACGCGGGGAACATCATCGCGCAGACGCACCCCGGAAGCTTCGTCGCGCGCGGGACGAAGTTCGAGATAGACGTTCTCTTCCCCGTCCCCGAAAATCTCAACGCCTTCCGCCTCGTCATCGTCGGCTCGCCGCCCGTGCCGATACGCATCAGCGGCAAGTGAAACCTTTCGAGGGCGCGAAAGGCGCAGGCTCTCACCCCCCCCCTGTCTGAAGAGGAGCGAACATGACAAGCGATGGCGCAAAACGGACGCGGAAATTTACGCAAGAAGGCAGAAACGCGACTGTTAAGGAGCGTGTTGCCCGCTTACACACTCACTCACGCTCGCGTTTCTGCCCAAACCGCGTAAGTCCTACTTTAGTTCTAATAGAGACCGCACCGGACTCAATCAGAAGCGCGCCATTTCTTTTCCGTCCCGGCCCGAGTTGATTCGATCCAACATCAATCTCCGTTGCTTTCTAAACAAAACAAACGGATTTCGGAGTAGCAACGATTGAGATTGGAGAGTAAATCAAGTGGATTTACTCCAGCCTCAACCGTTTTTGCTTCAGAAACGGTCTGATTTACTCCGAGTCGAATCGAATTTTCATTGAAATGGGTTGAGTTTGTGGTAGTTCCGATTTGATTTGCTTCGATTCAAGTTGAGAGCAAAGGCGAAGCGGCCTTGCCGGACGGCTATACGGCGAGTCTAACACGAATGAGAACACACGCTTATACTGTGCAGACGGGTTATTCGATTGAGACGTTTCGGGGAAAATTGCCGTAGCAAGGGGCTTTCCCAATTGTCTTTTGCGCCCAAAAAAGTTGTTGCCTAAACGCCGCTTCGGCAGTATGCTCTCCGGCGCAAACCTCGCGTAACCCGTAACCTCCGATTCACAGGAGCCTCAGTAATGGCAAAACTAAGACTCAACATACGCAACCTTCCCATACCGGAAAAGCTCGCGCGCTCACAACAGATCGTCACGGCTTTGACGGGCAACCCCAACTTCACAACGCCGCAACCCCCTCTGTCGCAAATCACCACGGCCATCAACGAACTCGAAACGGCCTACAACGCGACACTGACCGCGCGGCAAGAAGCGAAAGCACGCACTGCCGCGCAGAACACCAAGGAGGAAGCGCACGACCGCATCATGACGCAACTGGCCGCCTACGTCGAATCAGTCGCCGGAGACGATCAGGAACTCATCATGAGCGCAGGGCTGGACGTGCGTGCGCCTGCGGCATCAATCTCCTCGACGCCTTCCGCGCCTCCGGGACTGACCGCGACCGTCGGCGACCGCGATGGCGAAATTGACCTCTCTTGGGACACCGTCCGCAGCGCACGCTCCTACGTCGTAGAGCGCAGCTCAGACCCTCCGACCGATTCTTCATGGACGCACGCCGCGGTCTCGACGCGCTCGCAAACAACCATCGAAGGACTCACCAGCGGCACGCGCTACTGGTTCCGCGTCGCGGCAATAACAGCCACAGGCCAGAGCGGCTGGAGCAACCCCGCGATGAAAATCGCACCGTAACCCAAACACACGAGCGGGTGAGCGGCGTTTCGTCGCTCACCCGCTTAAATCCATCAGTGTTAGGTGCTACATCGTTCTGAAAATAAATTACGTCAGTAATTATTGAGAAGAGGTGAGTAACTCCCTCACATCTCAATTATTCCTTCAGGCGTTAAGAAGGAGGAAGTCATATGATCGAAATGGTGAGCTTGGTCTTGGCGGTTTTAGCAATGGTCGTAGCCCTATGGCATCTAATAGAGATACGTACTGTCGCACGCTCTCTGTCAACACGCTACATCGGACAGCTCCCAGATTACTTTCCAGAGATCGTTGCTCTTCTCAAACGCGCCCGGCATGACATTGTCATCTTCTGCGATTTTCCAGCCTACGGTAGTTTCACGGAGCATGATAGCTGGTTCGATTATCGCCAAATCCTTGAACGAAAGATTCAAGAAGGAAGGCGCGTTGTGCTAACGTGTTTAGATGAAGACTGTCGAAATAAGTATGTCAAGCAGCAATTATTTAAGGAGGGTCAAGGATGGGATGAATGGAAGCAAAGCTCAGGCATTAATAAACAGTTGCAGCATTATCTTAAAAAGCATCCTGAAGCACCGAACATTGATGAATTAAAGGAAGGAGATTTACTAAAACTATTTGCAGATGAGGAGCGGCAGATGCTGCAAGAGCTATCAGGGGCAGAAATTCAACAGATTAGTACTTACATGCCTCTGTACTTTTGGCTAGTTGATGGGAGTAGTGCGATTTTTGTAGTTCCCAGCTATTCTGAAAGAGCTATCGACTATGGATTCTTTACGACAGATCAAAAACTCATACTGGCTTTCGAAGGCATGCGTGATCGTTATCATTTGCAGAAATGAGATGCATCAGTGAACATTGAAGGCATCGTCCGGCTCAGGAGCGTTATTGATCATCTTGCCTTCAAAACACCACGTCGAAACTTTGGCTGAGAGAGTAATCGTCCAGTTACGAGGATAAGGCATAGCATACCGCTCCCTTTCAACCTTTCATCTTTTCCTTTATCATCCCTGCACGGTTCACAGTCCGGCACGCACGCAAAGTTTCGGGCGTGCGCGGGCCGCACAAGTTTTCAGTCCAAACAAAGCACGTACAATTCCAGCGAACGGAGAATCATCTCGATGCGACGGAGAAGTCTAGCCCTGTCCACCTTCGCCCTTGTTATTTTCATGCTCGCGTCTGGCGCGCAAGTTCTCGCACAGCGCGAGCGTCTGACGATTGACCTCTTCCTCGAATGGGAGATGGTCGCCTCGCCGCAGGTCTCGCCCGACGGGCGGCAGATCGCGTACACGCGACGCTGGGCCGATAAGGTCAACGACAAGTACGAGGACGAAATCTGGATCATGGACGCGGACGGCGGGCGCAACCGCTTCCTCGTCAAAGGCTCGCAGGCCGCTTGGTCGCCCGACTCAAAGCGTCTCGCATACGTCGCGCAGGGGCAGCCCACGGGCGCGCAGGTCTTCGTCAAGTGGACGGACGCTCCGGGCGAGACGCAGCTCACGCGGCTCGAGCGCGGGCCGTCGAACCTCGCTTGGTCGCCTGACGGGAAGCACATCGCGTTCAACATGCTCGTGCCCGGCACTCCCGCGCTCACCGTAAAGATGCCCGCGCGTCCCAGCGGCGCGAAGTGGGTTGACGCGCCGCGCGTCGTTGACCGAATGAACTACCGCAACGACGGTTCGGGCTGGCGTCCCGAAGGCTTCACGCACGTCTTCGTCATCTCCGATCAGGGAGGCGCGGCGCGACAGCTCACGGACGGCGACTTCCAGCACGCCGCGCCCAAATGGATGCCCGACTCCGAAACCATCGTCTTCAGCGGCGTGCGTAAAGAGGGCGCGGAGTACATACGCGGCGGCGCGGACATCTACGCCGTCTCGCTCAAGGGCGGCGCGATACGCGCGCTCACGGATCGCAACGGCCCCGACACTAACCCGTCCGTCTCGCCCGACGGACGGCTTATCGCATACACCGGCTACGATCAAAGCGAAGACACCTACACGGTCTCGAAGCTCTACCTGATGAGCGCGGACGGCTCAAGCAAGCGCGCGCTCACCGAAGGCTTCGACCGCGCGCCGTCGAATCTCTTCTGGGCCGAAGACGGCGGCGGCCTCTTCTTCACGGCGGAAGATCGCGGCTCGCAGAACCTCTGGTTCGCGCCCGCCGGGGGCGGCATGCCGCGGCAGTTGACCGCGGGGACGCAGATTCTGAATGTCGCCTCGGCGAGCCGCGACGGCCTGCTCGTCGGCACGCGCTCGGCCTCGGACAAGCCGGGCGACGTTGTTTCGATGCGTCTGCCGACGCGCTCCGAAAGGTTGACCGCTGCCGCCGCCACCGACGTGAAACAGTTGACCTCGGTCAACTCCGACCTGCTCGAAGGTCGCAAGGTCGGCGAGGTTGAGGAAATCTGGTACGACTCGGTCGCGCTCGCGGGCCAGCAAGCTTGCGTCGCGACGAACGCCAGCCCGACGAAGCCCGCGCCGACGGGCTGCGAGACGACGAAGGTGCAGGGCTGGATCGTCAAGCCGCCCGACTTCGACCCGTCGAAGAAGTATCCGCTTCTGCTCTACATCCACGGCGGGCCGCACACGATGTACGGCGTGGGCTTCAACTTCGAGTTTCAGAACCACGCCGCCGAGGGCTTCGTCGTCCTCTACACGAACCCGCGCGGCTCTACGGGCTACGGCAAGGCTTTCGGCAATGCCATCAACAACGCATACCCCGGCGACGACTATCACGACTTGATGCGCGGCGTTGACGAGGTTTTGAAGCGCGGCTACATAGACGAGCGCAACCTCTTCGTCACGGGCGGTTCGGGCGGGGGCGTTCTGACGACGTGGATCGTCGGCCACACGGATCGCTTCGCCGCCGCGGTCGCGATGAAGCCCGTCGTGAATTGGTACTCGTTCGTCGGCACGACCGATTCGGCGGACTGGTACTACAACTTCAAGAAGCTCCCTTGGGAAGACCCGGAAGAGCATCTGCGCCGCTCGCCCTTGACCTACGTCGGCAACGTCAAGACGCCGACGATGATTTTGACGGGCGACATAGACCTTCGGACGCCGCTTGAGCAGACCGAGCAGTATTACCGCGCGCTCAAGATGCGGAAAATCCCGACGGCGATGGTCAGGCTCGCGGACGAGTACCACGGCTTCAACAGCGACTTCGCTTTGCGCCACCCCTCGAACCGCGTCTCGCAAATCCTCTTCCTGCGCGCGTGGTTCGACAAGCACAGGAGGAAATAGACTTGATTTGCTCGATAGGCTTGATGTAAATATCCGTCATGGCTAAACGAGTGACCTCACCGAAGTCTGCGAAGCGCGCAAAAGAGCAGACCACGAAGAAGTCCGCCACACGGAAGGCGAAGCAACAGTCGGCAGCGCCTTCCACGTACAAAGTCTTTATCAGCCATTCGTCGAAGGAGAGCTGGATAGCCCGGCAAATCTCGAAAGAGATTAACGGCATTGGCTTAAAGACCTGGGTTGACGACACCGATCTGCACGGCGGCGACGAAATCGAGTCCACAATTAAAAACGGCATTCACGACACGCAGGAAGTGTTGGTTATAGTTTCAACAAACAGTGTCATGTCACAGTGGGTCTTTTACGAGGTGGCAATAGCGAAGGTTGAGAAAAAGCGGGTAACGCCCATCCTCAACAATGTCGGCTCCGACGTAATCGGCCCGCTAAAAAGTATAAAAAACTATGACCTTAACGACTTTGATAAATTCCTGTTAGAATTAGCTAAACGCGCCGGACAAAACAAAGAGACCAAGAAATGAGGGTGTTATGAGCTATCAAATTTTTATCAGCTATTCTCATAAGGATTCTGAATTAGCACGCGATTTGGAAAGACGGCTCGAAGAAGTGGGGGTTAAAGTCTCCTCCGACCCCGTGGACGCTACAGCCGGAGCCGACTTGCGGCGGGGGATTTCTCGCTCGCTGCGCGAGGCCGACGAGATGGTGATGCTGCTGACCGACAACTCGGTTCCCGACTCGAATGTAATATACGAACTCGGCCTGGCTGACGCTTTAGATAAGCGCGTGACCCCGGTCGTTGTTAATGAAGGCATCGAGCAGTTTCTGCCAATGATCCGCAAACGCTTCATTAAGTATACCGACCTACCTAAATATATTGACTCACTAAAGGAGCGCGTTAAGGCGGCTTGACGAAGGCCCGTGCCGGTCGTATGTTCGCCGCCCAGTCCAGTCGGCGAAACCGCGCGAAGCCTCCTGCGTACTCTCGTCTTAATTGTCTCCTTTACCGTTCCACGACTCCGCACATGAAGATTAAAGTCGGCGTCATGGGTTCTGCCGGCGATACGCTGCACGAAGGCGCGGAGGAGGAGTTGCGCGCGAAGTGCGAGGCGTTGGGGCGTGCGATTGCGGAGCGCGGGTGCGCGGCGCTTACGGGCGCGACGACGGGGTTGCCGCACTCGGTCGGAGGCGCGGCTCACCGAGCGGGCGCGCTGCACGTAGGCATCTCGCCCGCCGAGAACGAGCGCGAGCACGTCGAGCGTTACGGGCTGCCGGTCGAGGGCACGGACGTTCTCATCTTCACGGGCTTCGGTTTGAAGGGGC
>Ga0190275_10001463_pt1 | contig 17533 bp, 12 predicted proteins | sample Popmic550T_FD_133745 | JGI IMG/M metagenome (GOLD analysis project Ga0190275, IMG submission 133745) | Populus adjacent soil microbial communities from riparian zone of Yellowstone River, Montana, USA - 550 T | ecosystem: Environmental > Terrestrial > Soil > Riparian zone > Trees stand | place...
CGCGCGCTCAGCCGTGCCTCGGCCAGCCTCTCCCGGTCAACGCGACGATCTATCTGGCGCCAGGCCCCTACTGCCCCAGCCAGCGTCGTCAGAATTCCCGGAACCTTATCCCGCCCCTGCAGTGCCTCGCTGTCCGGCGTCGATGGATTGATGTACAGCACGATTCGGGTGAAATCTTCGCTGACCGCCCTGGATCGGAGATCGTCCAGCACAGGTTCGAACGGTGCGTTATCCAAGACACCGCCATCCATCAGCCAGCGCTCATCGGGCGTGGTCGCGATGAGTTGCTGTCGTTGCAGTGGGTTGGATTCAGAGACTGGCTGGAACGCGGCCGGAAACGAAGCCGAGGCGCGAGCGGCCAGGGCCAAGGCCGACACCTCCCGGAAGTCATTGACCTCGGGGACAGCCGGCAGGCCCGTTATGCCGTCATAGTCAGCCTCTAGTCCGGGTCGGCTGACGAAGCGATAAACTCGTCGACTGTCGTCCTCGCCCTGCGCGCCTCCGTCTCCATTCCCATTCCCGCCCCCCTGTGCTTTTGTGGGCAGAGCAGTTGCGGTTACCAGGAGTGTCATTGACGGTGGCTGAGTCCCCGTGCTCTGAACCAACTTGGTGTTCTCAGCGAGGAGGTTGGTGACCTGGTCGAGGAAGTAGTCGCCATCAAGCAGAGATGATGCCGGTCTCAAAGATGGAAGCCGCAGCAGCCGCCCGAAGCTCAATGACGCCCCATCGGTCCACAATCCCTTGAGGCCCGGCAGTTCTCGGCCCAATGCGATTGCCCGAGCCAGGGTTGTCCCATTGAGCCCTCCAGCACTCGCGCCCGCGGCCAAGTCAATGGTTACCTCGGCGCTAGCGGCATCCAAGATCGCCCTCCACGCTTCCCTGCTGGCTTTGGAGTCAGCGAAATCGGACGCAACTCGAGCCAGTCGCAAGCTGTTGAGTTCGTGAGTTACGCCGGCCATCCACACCGCCAGGCTGATTCCACCGTTCATCACGAGCGCCAGCCGCAACTCGCGGCGCAAAACTGTAGTTCCATCCCCCATAGCTCCCCCTCTTTAGACGATTGACGTTACGACAACATGGCCAATGGCTGCGCGCACAAATGAGTGAGCATCGGTTGTGGCTCCGGCGTTATCCGCTAAGAGCTGGCTCGCCTCACTGAGTGATCGTGGACGAGCCCCGGCGAATCTCGGCAGACCGACTGAGGAATGGCTCGTAAGATCGAAATCGGTACAAACCCAGTCAGCCGCACTCGGGATCCTCCGACCGCACGTGGAGAGATCCGCATAGGCTGGATATTTCCGCCGTGGGCGGCGAGCGTGCGGCTGCCGGTCAAGGCCGATGACTGGCGAGCACGACCTCGGCATCAACTCCATTGCGACACCCATGCGCCGAGGCGAAGGTTGCCGACGCCTTGGGCGACGGCGCTGCCGATGGCTGAGTTCGTCCATTCGCGGGTCCACCCCAAGGCGATGCCCATGATCAGCACCGACGGCAGCACAGTAGCCACAACAGAGGCGTTGAACGGGTCGGGCCCGTAGTCACCCAAGTGGGCCAAGGACCAGCCAGCTGAGGTGGCCAGAATGGCAACCCAGGGTTCGAACCGCAATTCCAGCTCGGTGTGCAGAATCTGCGGTAGAACACCGTTTCGGGGACCACCGTTACTGCGACGCCCAGCAACAATGAGGACCAGGAACGTGGCCGACAGACGCCGACCGTGCGCCACTGCTGCCGGGGCACAGCGGCCAACGCTGCGGGAGTCACGGCCAGGGCACCGACGAGAAAAACATCCTGGACCGCACCCGCGATGCGGATCACCGCAAGCCCCACGTAGAGCCAGATGGCGGTCAGCAGGGGTCGGTTCAGGTAGGGTCGATGGATTGACCTCGCCACCCCGTGATTGTGCTCGACGGCTCGTATGCCGGCCCGGGTCACGATCATCCGCTCGCGAGCTGGGCGCGCGGCACGAACGGAATCCACCAGTTGAATCGCTTGAACAGCAGCAACGATGCCGGAACGAAGAACATGCGGACGAGGGTTGCGTCGAGCAAGACCGCCGATCCGAGCCCCAGCCCGTACTGCTGCAGCATGAGTGTTGAGGACAGCATCATGGTTCCCAAGCTGCCGGCCATGACCAGACCGGCGGCGGTGATCACCCTTCCGGTATCGACGACGGCGTTCTGAGTTGCCGTCACGTCGTCTTGTCCTTGTCGCACCAGGTCGCGGACGCGGGTGATGAGGAAGATCTCGTAGTCCATGCCCAGACCCATCATCAAGATAATCAGGAGGATGGGCAGGTCATTGATGACCGGTTTGTCGAGCCAGACCTGGTAGACCATGACGGTGATGGCAATGGCCCAGATGTTGCTCATCATGATCGTGAGGATGAGACGTATCGGTATGAGGACCGATCGTAATGCGATGGTCAGTAGTACGAGCAACCCGGCGGCAACGATGGTAACCATCTGGACAAAGCTGCGTTGCAGCTCGACGTTGTATCGGTCGTCAACTGCGGTGGCTCCCGCCACGGTCAGACCCGGCATTTTGTGCTCGGTGAGCTCGAATGAGAGACGGTCTGCGGTGGCTCGGGCGTCGTCGGAGAATGGGTCGCCTTTCAGTGTGACGACGATTCGGGTGGTGCCGTCGCGAGCCACGTAGTCGTTTCTGATGGCGCTGGCGGGCAGTTTGAGGTCGGGCCGTTCGAGATCGGTTCCGAACGGATGGGTGGCGTCAGTCACGCGTTGGACGCCTTGGTCATCGGCGAGGTCTTCTGCGAGGCGATTGAGCGCAGAGCGGCCGGTGGCGGTAAGCGTGCCGTCCTTGACCATCCCGCTGGGTAAACGGCCTCCAATGACGGTGGGGAACAACGTTCCTTTGCCCCAGGTTCGTACGATGACGTCCGAGCCAGTCTTAGCATCGGTATCAGGACTCAACGCAACCGGATCAGCGGAAAGGCTTTGACTCGTGGCAATCATGGCCATCGGCACGGTTACGGCAGCGAACACCAAGACCACCAGCAGTGGACACCAGGCGGTGATCCTCGTGGCTCGGCGGAGCGACCGGGCCATCAACCCAGTGGTCTCCATGTCGGCCAGGGGTTTCAGGCCGACGGCAAAGAACCGATCGCCGAGCAACATTAACAGGCAGGGGGTAATAGTGAGCGCTGCGATGAGAATGATGGGAATTCCGACAAGTCCCCCGTAGCCGAGCGGCGGGATCCAATCGACCGGGGAAAGAAGCGTCGCCCCGAAGGAGAGCACGACGGCAGCGCCGGCGAGTAAGACACTTTCGCCCGACCGGGCAGTGGCGTTGACGGTGGCGTCGCGGATGCTGTGACCGAGTAGCCGTTCCTGGCGGTACCGCGACGAAAGCAGCATGCTGTAGTCGACGCCGGCACCGAGCATGACGAAAGTCATGATTGTGGAGGTGAACTGGGTGAGGTGCACATAGTGCCCGAGCCAATATAGCCAAGCCTGACTCACGCTCATGGCCAAGCTGATGACGACCACGGTGATCACCGATGGTACGACCGCCCGGAAGAAGACCAGCAGCACGAGCATGATCACCAGATAGGCCGCGTACTCCATGACTTGGATGTCGGCATCGGCTCGGTCGTAGGTGTCCTGCAGGAGCGGAAGTTCGCCGGTGATGTTGGCTTGAACTGCGGTTTTGCCCGCGGTGTTGATGACGCTTCGGGTGAGGGCGCGCAGGTGTTCGATGTCGGGTTCAGGCCCACCGGCGGCGAACCGAACGACGACGATGGCGGTTGTGCCGTCGGCCGACATCACGTCTCGGACCGGGACGTCGAACGGGAAGTCCCGCCAGTCGGCGGCGACCACGAACTGTCCGGCTAAGCGGGTGATGGTCGCATTGTCGGCGCCAAGACCGGCTCGCAGCAGGTCCGCCTGGGCGGCGGGAAGCTGCTGCGCCTGAATGGACCCGTCGAGGATCGCGCGGTCGGTCAGGGTTGGTGGTCCGGTGTCGGCGAGTTTGGCAGCGTCAAGCTGCGCACGGACGAACTCAACGGTCGCGTCGCGGTAGATCGTGTAGGCCGAGATCGACTCCGCGATGCTCGGCTGAGCCCTGTACTGGGCAAGGGCGCCGTCGAGGACACCGAGGAGCTGCCGGTTGGATACCTCATCCCGGTCCCAACGCGAGAGCACGATCACCGTCTCACGCTCGGAGTGCATCGGGAACGCCCGATTCAAGTCGGCGGTGGTCGTGGCGGGGGGAGTCCCAGGCACAAGCTTGGACGCACCTTGTTCGCTCAGCACATCGGGGAGACGCAAGGCAAACGGGGTAGCGGCCGCAACGAGAATCAGCCAAACAACCAAGATCGTCTTCGGGCGGGCCGTCAGCGCGCGGGCCATGGCGTGCAGGACGCGTTCACTGCGGGTATGCCCGGACGCCGCCCAGGTCGAGGGGGGCGGGTGGCCGTCGGACTTGAGCCGGCTGGTCATGGGACTCCTAGACGTTGTTGACGGCGATGCCCGCCACAGAGGTGTGTTGAACGACGAGGACGGCCCTGCTTTGGCGGTGCTGCTCAAGCTCGGCAGCGAGGCGGGAAAGAACAGCTTTGGTCCGATCGGCGTCGAAAGAGTCGCGGAAACCCGCGCCGGCGCCAGATCGCTCCAGCGCGAAGAGCAGGGTTGCGGCGGTCACACCAACCATGCCGGCAATCAGCGGGGCCCGTCGTCCGTGGCGATCGGATAGGGCAGCGAACGGGGGGGTCGCCAGCAGTACGGCAGCGTACGAGGCGAAGAGGACTCCGATTGCGGCCGGTGAAGCCCTGTGTTGACTCGCGTAGGTGGGCAGTACGGGAACGATTGCGCTGTAGACCAGGCTGTCGGCAAACAAGGCAGCAGACACCGCCACGGTGAGGACAGTGGTTGAGTCGCGGACCTGATGTAGCGTCATGCGGCAGACTCGCGCGTCTCGGGGGAAATGACTCCGGGCAGCAATTCCTGTGCGGCGCTGAACGCGGAGATGACCTTGTCCAGATGTTCGCGGGTGTGGCTTGCGGTGAAACTGACGCGGAGACGGCATGAGGCTGCGGGAGGTACCACGGCGTTGACGTACACGCCAAGGTCGAGCAACAGGCGCCACAAGACGACGGTCTCAATTTCATTGCTGAGATGGACGGGGACGATGGGGCTGCTGCTGTCGCCGACGGGATACCCGAGCTTTACGAGTTCGGCACGGACGTACGCGGCGTTGGCCAGGGCCTGGCGAGCCCGCCACGGCTCGTCACCAGCGATACGTAAGGCGGCCAACGCGGTTGCGGTGCTGGCCGGAGTCATGCTCGCCGAGAACACCTCCGAGCGCGCATGGTGACGGAGGTAGTGGATGACGTCCTCATCGCCGATGGCGGCGCCGCCGATAGATGCGAACGACTTGCTGAACGTGACCGTGATGAGGTCGACCTCGTTGGTGAGATCGAACTGGGCGCATGTCCCGCGACCGCCGCCCATGACGCCGGCGCCGTGGGCGTCATCGACGAGCAGCTGGGCGCCGAACTCGCGGCAAACCTCCACGATGTCGGGCAGTGGACACAGGTCGCCACCCATGGAGTAGACGCCGTCGACGACGACCAGTCGGTCTCCGCCGGCCGGCATACGTTGGAGGCGGCGAATGAGGTCATCCGTGCGATTGTGGGCGAAAGTCTTCATGTCCGCCCGAGTGACGAGGGCGCCCTCGAGTGCGGACGCGTGAGCCTCACGGTCTAAGAGGACGTGGTCGTGACGGGTGAGGAGGGCGCCGATCGTCCCGACGTTTGCCCCGTATCCGGTTGAATAGACAAGGGCGGCCGGCTTCCCGAAGAAGGCAGCAAGCTCTTCCTCCAGCTGCTCGTGCAGCTTGAGGTTCCCGTTCAGTAGTCGGGATCCGGTGCAGGAGGATCCGTAGGTCTCCAAAGCGGCATGACCGGCAGCGATGACGCGCGGGTCACGGGTCAGGCCCAGATAGTTGTTTGATCCAGCCATAACGATCTCGCGATCGTCAAGCCGGGCTACGGTGCCATCACTTTCCTCGAACGCGACAAAGTAGGGGTAGTAGCCTCGGCTGGCTGCTTCCTTCGCGGAGGTGAAGTCACCGCATTTGGCCAGAACGGACATTTCAATCTCCTTGGTGGTTGGCTCTAGCAGTCGGGTGAGCAGGAGCGGCGACCGATTGCGTCGGCGAGAACCGCATTGATCTGCCGCGGGTCGGGGGCGGCGTAGGCGCGCCCCCCGGTTACGGCGCTGATTCGTTGCAAGCTTGCGACGTCCCCACTGGGGCCGTAGGCGATGGCAAACACCGCTACCGGACGTTCGGGGTCATTCTCGGCGGCCAGCGTGCGTAGCAAATCCTTGGTGGAGATACCGGCCTTATCGGAGTTGCCCCCATCAGTGATGATCACAACGGAGTTAACCCGTTTGGGGTCCCAGTGGCGGCGGACCTCCCGGACAGCGGCCAGGGTGGTGTCGTTGAGGCCGGTCCGAGCCTTGGTGGTTTGGACTTGGCTGAGTGCCTGGGCGATCCGTTGCCGCCCAGTTTCGCCATCGTCGCCGCGGCCAAGCTCCTGCAGCGGAGCAATCACTTTGTAGTCAGTGGTCGGAGTGAGATTGGTGGCGAATTCCCACACCCCAACGACAGTCTCATCGGGGTAGACAGCCAGACCATTCACCGAGGCCTGGATAGCCAAGTCAAGGCGGGTCGCGCCCCGAGCACCGGGCACTTCGTGGGCCATGGAGCCCGAAACGTCGATCGCAGCTAGCAGCCGGGTCGGCCGGACGATGCTGGTATAGGCCCGAATTGCTGAGTTGACGGCGGGTTCGTCCGCCAATCTGGCCAGGGAACTGGCCCGGGCGGCGGTGCCGAATTCTTCGATGAGCGCAGCACCGGCCGTTCCCTCAGTGCTGCGGAACCCGGCATTGGCCAGGAGTTGTTGTCCCAGGTCGCTCTGCAGCACCTGAAGAATGGAGGTCGCGCGGTCCCGTCGTTCGCGCTCGTTGGTGAGGGCCACCATCGGGTAGTCGAATTGGAATCCCTTGGTGGCATAGGCAACGGTGATCCGGTCGGCCGGGTGGGCCACATTGTGGCTATAGGCCTGCTGTTCGGTGGTCGGGAGGGCCGTTCTGCGCGGGAGGTCAGCCAGGTTGATCGGATTCCGATTGCTGCTTCGGACAACAGATCCGAAGCGAGCTGGGCCGTCGGGGCTGGCGGCTACCGCATCCTGCAGCTCGATGAGCGCTCCGACCGTGGCGGCGGCGTCTTCAGGTTCGGGCAGCACCCAGCGATGCGCCCCTTCCTTTCCGGCGGCTGGGACCAGATTCTCCACCGTTGTGGTTCGAGTGGAGCCGGCGTTGCTTACGGCGAGCACCACTGGTGTCTTTGCCAGGGACGGGTTGGAATCCGGAAAGCCGGTGCCCGGTTTCGTTGCTCGCAGGGTCCACACTGACGAGTCGGGAATCCATACGTCGGGCCGATGGCCGCGCTCGGCTTCCAGATTGGCGGCCGTCACGGCCGGATTTTCGGAGGTGATGGTTATAGCCAGGGCACAGTCCTGCTCTTCGCGGTTCTTCAAGACGTCGACTGCTCCGGCCACAACGGTCCTTAGCTCGGGCGCGGTCACGACCCTGAGCTCAGGGCCGGGTGCACACACACTGCCGACAAACGACGGAGCAGCGACAACGATGGTGCTGGCGACTGCCGCGCCGACCGCCACCCCAGTGACCACACCGATAATGACTGGTCGTCTGACTCGGCGCCGCGTGGAGGGCGGATCAACCGGCGCGTCCGGTAATGGGGCATTTCCGTATGGACCGGAATCGTGGCTCACGGCGTCCTCCGTCGTTCGTCAAAGTGCACTTGATTGGCGGAGCGTTCATCGGCCACGTTGATACAAGGATTCTGTTGGGGATACGAAGTATTTAGAGCGCCGGTCGGGCATCAGAGAAACAAAGGCCTACGAGCGTGGGCTTTGGGGTACGACTGAGATCAGACTCGGAAAACAAGCCGCATACGTGGGGCTACCTCGCCTGGTGATCTCAGAAAGGCTCCTCATTCAGTCCTCAAGGAGGGCACGGTGTCTGATCAGCGCAGCGTCGTTATTACCGGCGTCGGTGCCATAAGTCCCTTGGGCGCGAATACTTTCGAGCTGTGGACCAGCCTTTTGCTGGGCCGATCGGGAGTCCGGCGGCTGAGTGAGGATTGGGCCATCGATCTGCCCGTTCCCATTGCCGCTCCAGTTTCGCAGGATCCGACGCTGGTGCTCGGTGCGACCAGGTGCCGCCGGCTCGACCGCGTACAGCAACTGGCGTTGATCGCCGCCCTGGAGGCATGGCGGGATGCCGGCTCGCCGGACATGCCACCTGCGCGCCTGGCCGTGGCGATCGGCTCTGGCATCGGCGGCATCCACACGATGTTGCAGCAGCATCGGAACTTGAATGCCCGGGGCGCCCGCGCGGTCGCGCCGTACAGCATGACGATGGCGCTGCCCAACGGCGCCGCGGTCGCTGTGGGTCTTGAGCTGGGCGCTCAGGCCGGCGTGCACGCACCCGTCAGCGCATGCGCGTCTGGCGCGGAGGCGATCGCCTTGGGGCTGGACCTGATTCGGGCCGGTCGGGCCGATGTCGTTATCGCCGGCGGCGCAGAGTCCGCGGTGCACGCGTTGACCCTGGGCGGTTTCGCGGCCTTGCGAGCACTCTCGACTCGCATCGACGACCCGGCGTCCGCGTCGCGGCCCTTTGATCGAGACCGAGATGGTTTCGTCCTTGGCGAAGGTGCCGCGATCGTGGTTCTGGAGTCTGAGGAGCACGCTCGGCGACGTCACTGCCCTGCCTACGCCGAATTGGCCGGTGCCGGAATGAGTTCGGACGCCTATCATCCGGTGGCGCCGTCGCCCGATGGGCAAGGCGCTGCGCGGGCTATGGCTTCGGCACTGCGTGATGCTTCGGACACGCCGTCAGGAGTGGTGCACATCAATGCTCACGCCACCTCTACTCCGCTGGGAGATGCGGCCGAGGTCGCGGCGATCCGAGCCGTGATCGGGGCTGGGAGTGGTGCCGTCGCGGTCACCGCGACGAAGTCGCTGACGGGCCATCTGTTGGGCGCGTCCGGCGCTCTGGCGGCTGTGATCACGACCATCTCAACGAGTGAGCGGACGGTGCCCGCCACGGTCAACCACATCCAGGCCGACGACGGGTTTGATCTGGATCTGGTCTGCCGGACTCCGCGACCGTTGTCGGCAGGAATCGCTTTGAGTAACTCGTTCGGGTTCGGCGGCCACAACGCGTGCTTGGCCTTCCGGCGGCCAGACGACGACATTGCCCGCAGTATTGCTCAGCCTGCTGAGCATGCGTCAGCGGCTGCGGCCTAGGGGGATCATGTCTACCAACGCAAGTGAGGATTCCGGGGATGATCAGCGGAACAGCAGGATTCGGGACCGTCACGGTGCCGACGTAATCCGGTTGCCCCTGGAGTCGGCGTCGGCCGGTGGCCGACCGGGCTCATGCTCAATGACTCGATTGGTTTATCGGCTGTCCGATGTGCGGCGGCGGGTCGTCATAGATGACCTCGAGGGAGCGACTGAAACCCAGCATGCCCGAGGAAAGTTGACCGCACGGGAACGGATCGAACTCCTGCTCGATCCCGAGACGTTCACCGAGATCGGGACCTTCCGGCGCCGTCAGGTCGGCGCCGATGATGCCGATCGACGGCAGCCGGCTACTGACGGGGTCGTCACGGGCTGGGGCACCGTGCACGGACGGAAGGTGTTCGTGTTCGCGCACGACTTCCGGCTGTTCGGCGGATCGCTGGGTACGGCCCACGCGGCAAAGATCCATAAGCTGCAGGATCTGGCGATGTCGGTGGGTGCCCCAGTCATCGGCCTTAACGATGGCGCGGGCGCCCGCATCCAAGAGGGCGTGGCCGCTCTCGCGGGCTACGGCGGCATCTTTCGGCGGAATGTCGCGGCGTCCGGGGTGATTCCCCAGATCAGCGTGATGCTGGGCCCCTGCGCCGGGGGAGCGGTGTATTCCCCGGCGTTGACCGACTTCATCTTCATGGTCGACCCGCTGGCGTACATGTTTATCACTGGCCCTGACGTGATCCAGTCGGTGACGCAGGAAACCGTCAGCAAGGAGGAATTGGGGGGTTCTGAGATGCACGCCACCCGCTCCGGTGTGGCCACATTCGTTCACGACGACGAAGGGGCCTGCTTGGAGGAGGTGAGATACCTCCTGAGCCTGCTCCCGGCCAACCATCTCGAGGTGTCACCGCAATATGAGTGCACTGATCCCGCTGATCGTCACTGCGATGCTCTGCTCGAGATGGTGCCGACCGACCCGCGCCAGCCGTACGACATTCGGCAAGTAATGGCGGAGATCGTCGATGATCATGAACTACTCGAGCTTCATGAGCGCTGGGCGCCGACTATTGTCTGTGCACTGGCCCGCCTCGATGGTCGGACTGTGGGGCTGGTGGGTAACCAACCAATGGTCCGGGCCGGGGTCATTGATGTGCTCGCGGCGCAGAAAGCGGCGCGCTTCGTCAGCACGTGCAATTCGTTCAATATCCCGCTGGTGACCCTCGTCGACGTCCCCGGGTTCATGCCCGGCCTGGACCAGGAGCAGGCGGGAATGATCCGGCACGGCGCGAAGCTGCTGTACGCGTACTGCAATGCGACGGTGCCGCGTATTCAGGTGATCCTCCGTAAGGCCTACGGCGGCGCGTACATCGTGATGGACTCCGGCTCCATCGGGGCAGATCTCACGCTGGCGTGGCCCAGTAACGAAATCGCGGTTATGGGACCTGCTGCTGCCGTGGAGGTGCTCCATCGTCGAGAGCTCCTCGCCGCGGACGACCCGGTCGGAATGCGAGAGGTGCTCGTCGATGACTACATCGACTCCATCATGCACCCGTTCGCCGCGGCCGAACGTGGCTTCGTCGACGAGATCATCGACCCCCGTCAAACCCGCCACGCTCTGATAGACGGTCTGAGCCTACTCACCACTAAACACCACCCGGCTGGCCGACCCGGCCGATACGGCAATCCGCCTATTTGACCAGCGGCCGAGCCCGGCAGTTGTGCTCACCTAGCGGCGAGCTGCTCAAGACTCTGATGGAAGGAGAACAGCGGTGCTTACAAAACTTCTAAGGTTATGGCAAACCCGGTGGACCTATAAGCAAAAAATTGCTGGTCAAGGAGATGTTATGTGCAAGCGCGAGCACTACGATTCCAACATGAGGGATTCAGTGAGTCTTGAGGAGCGGGGGCAACTTCTAGGTGGGCCCTACGCCTACAAGCCGGAAGAACTGGTCGTGGTCAGCCAGCATCTGAGTTTGGTTCTCGAGGAGTTGGAGGCTGCGGGTGTCGCAGTTGACACCAAGGCGATTCGCCATAGTTCGATTCTCGACCTCGATCTGGTCCCGCTGATCGACGTTGACGACGCCGCTAAGAAGCTGATCGCGAGTGTAGTGGACCCGAAGAGCGATCCGCCCGAACGGTCCCTGGAACAGGTCTTGTGGGCGCTGCGGCAGATCACCGCTTATCAGTACGCCGGCTGGTTCCCGTCGATCGGCAAGAACCGGACCGTGGGAATGATCCACGGCGTCGGCGAGGTCTCCCACGGCGGGGGGGGCTACCCAGAGCCGATATCGGCGAAGGAGGAGTTCAACGTGCCCGCCCGGGCCCTTGGCCCCGGCCGAGGTGTGCGGATCGGCGTCCTGGACTCCGCCCTTTACCCCCAGCCCTGGCTGGCTGGAGGATGGTCGGCTGGCTACTCCGACACGGTCGACAGAAGTAAGAGGGCCCGCTATAGCGATGGACATGCCACCTTCGTCACCGGACTCATCCTCAGTCAGGCCCCGGGGGCCACCGTTGATGTGCACTGTGTCCTGGAACACGACGGGAAAGCCGACTCGTGGGACGTGGCCGAGGAGATCGTTCGCTTCGGCCAAAGCGGGCTGGACATTCTCAACCTGTCGTTCGTCTGCTACACCGAAGACGGCCAGCCACCTCTCGTCCTCAGCACAGCGGTGGATCGGCTGCCTCCGGACCTGGTCGTCGTGGCCGCCGCAGGCAACCATGGTGAGGTTCAAGACCCTGAGCCTAAGAGTGAAAGCGAGCCCACCCCCAAGGACCAAGCACGGAAAGCGGGGTGGCCGGCCGCTCTCGACGACGTCATCGCCGTCGGCGCCGTCGTCGACGCGACCAAAAAGGAGGCTGAGCTGGCTCCGTTCTCCCCGAACGCGCCGTGGGTGGACGTGCTCGCCCCGGGCGTTGATCTCAAGAGCACCTTCTTGCCCAGCGCCTGCGTAGAAGACGACATGGAAGCTGAGCCAATGGACTTTCCAGACTGCTGGGCCATCTGGAGTGGCACCTCATTTGCGGCCGGCCTGGTCAGTGGGGCGATCGCTGCCGCCGCCGATCCCGGGCGGAGGTCTGCCCGTTCGGCGGCGCAGGACCTTTTCGCAGCACTCGAGCGCTCTGATGCGCCGAGGATCGGCAACACCCGCGCCAAGGTCCTGAACGTGCCGACGTTCTGATTTCGTGACTGCAGCCCAGCAGTCCTTGACAGCGCTCGGCCGGAACGGCGACCACGACTCGGCCGCCGTTGGGTCGGGGCGGGTGCTGGCGCTCGAGGCGGTGCGGTTGGCTGCCGTTGAGCCCGAGCGTGCGGAGCTGCTCGGACGCCAGGCCGAGGAACTCGGTCGCAAAGAACGCGATTGGACCACGATCAGCTTGGCCCGGCGCGCCCGCGGAGTTGCGGCCATGCACCTGCGGCGCCTCGGCGAGGCCGCATCCCTGCTCCGAGAGGCCGTCAGGGCGGCTGAGCGGGCCGGCGAGTCCGGGCTCGCAGGGGAGGCTCGGATGAGTTTGGCGTCGGCGCTGGTGCTTCGTGGCCGGCCCGCTCAGGGGTTCGTGGAGATCGACTTGGCCCTGGGCGTACTCAATGGTCTGTCCGCGGCCCGGGCGCGGACCCAACGCTCCGCGATCCTGCAAGAGCTTGGCCGGACTGAGGAGGCGTTGGAGGACCTCCGGGCGGCGTTGCCGACGTTGCGCCGCGCGCACGATGTCCAGTGGGAGACCCGGGCCCTGTCCAACCGGAGCCTGATGCAGATCACGCGCCGACACTTCGCCGCCGCTGAGACAGACCTGTTGCACGCCCAGTCCCTCTGCGCAGAGCATAAGTTGACGCTGCCGGGCGGATATGCCGAGCAGAACTTGGGCTGCCTGTATGCCGCCCGCGGAGACGTGCCTAAGGCGCTCGCGCACTTCGACGCCGCGGCGCAGCTGTACGCCGAGCACGGGATTGAGGTCGGATCGCTGTTGGTGGATCGGGCCAAGGTGCTGATGTCGGTGCGGCTCATCGCGGAGTCCCGGGCTGCAGCAGAAGCGGCCGTCGCGACGTTCGCCACCCAGCGCCGCCGCGTGCATCTTCCTGAGGCGCAGTTGCTGGTGTCTACGGCCGCGTTCCTGCAGGGCGACCATCAGGCGGCGGCCGCGGTCGCCCGCTCCGCCGCGGCCGCGTTTGCCCGGCTTGGCCGCCAAGAATGGTTGACGTTGGCTCGGTACGCCCAGCTCCAGGCTCACGTCGGGACGCTCGCTGCCGACGGTTGGGATGAGTCCGACTCGGCGATCAAAGACCGGGTCAGCCTCCGTCAGGTCCGAACCCTCGCGGATGACCTTGAACGGGCGGGGTGGGCGGTGCCGGCGCTGGAGGCCAGGGTGTTGGCCGGGCGCATCAGCACCATCCGCGGACAGCCGACCGCGGCCCGCGAAGATTTTGCCCAGGCCGCCGGCGCCCGCCGTCGCGGTCCTGCCGAGGTACGGGCCCGGGCGTGGCTGGGTGAGGCTTTGCTGCGGGAGGCGGAGGGATCTCGGCGGGGGGCGAAGACCGCCCTGCGCGCTGGTCTGCGGATCGTTGATGACTACCGGGCCAGCCTAGGCGCGACGGAGCTTCGCGCTCATGTATCCGTGCACCGCGGGGCCATCGCCCGGACCGGGCTACGGCTGGCGCTGGAGGACGGTGACCCGGCGGCTGTGCACTGGTGGGGGGAGCGGGGCCGGGCCAGCGCGGATGTCCGGCGGCCAGTCCGGCCGCCGTCGGACTCGGTACTTGCCCACGATTTGGAAGACCTGCGGACCACGATCTCGGAGATCGACGAGGCCCGCGGGGCCGGGCGTGCGACCACCGCGCTGGTCGCCCGGCAGGTGCAGCTGGAGCGCCTGATTCGGGAACGCACGCGGGCCTCCGGGGCGGCGGGGGCCGCGGCGCCGCACCCACCTCGGTTGCGCGAGCTGGCCGCGGAGCTCGGCGAGGCCGCTTTGATTGAATTCGTCGAGAGTGACCACACATTGTTTGCGGTCACCGTAGTGGCCGGTCGAGCCCGCCTGCACCCGCTGGGTCATGACCAGGTGGTTCGGCACTGTATGCGGCATCTGCCCTTTGCGTTGCACCGGCTCGCCGGATCGGCAACCCGGCCCCAACAGCTAGAGGCGGCGCGTCAGGTATGGCGCCGCGCTGCCACCACATTGTTTGACGTGCTGCTGAAGCCGATCGCCCACCTACTGGCTGAACGACCCTTGGTCATCGTCCCCGCCGGCTGGTTGCAGTCGGTCCCGTGGTCGATCGTCGACTACTGCCAGGGCCGTCCGGTCAGTGTGGCGCCATCGGCTGAGCTGTGGTTGGCGGCCCGGCACCGCCGGCCGATCAGCGATCGAGTGGTCGTTGTCGCAGGTAAGGGCTTGTCCGGGGCTACGGTCGAAGCCAGGCAAGTCGGCGATCAATACCCGGGTTCGACGGTGCTGACTGAAAGAGACGCTTCCGCATCCCGGGTGGCTGAGGCGATGAACGGCGCGCGGCTGGTGCACATCGCGGCTCACGGCAATCTCCGTTCGGATAACCCGCTCTTCTCGTCACTTCTCTTGGCCGACGGGCCTTTCACCGTCTATGACATCGAGCAGTTGCCCGCCTCGCCTCACGAGGTGGTCATGGCCGCCTGCAGCACGGCCGTCTCTCATGTCACCGCCGGCCAGGAAATCCTCGGACTGGCTGCCGCACTGCTTCGACAACAAACTGCATCGCTGGTGGCGCCCGTTGTGCCGGTGCCTGACGCTGAGACTGGGCCGGTCATGGCGGCTTTGCACCGGCGACTTCAAGAGCATCTGTCGCCCGCGGAGGCGCTTGCGGCGACTCAATTGGAGTTCCGTGGCGGAACGCCCAGGGAACACGCGAGTGCTGCGAGCTTCATCTGCCTGGGCGGTGCCGCGGCGCATACAGCATCGTGACTTGCCGGTTCGGCCGCTGACCGGCTCAACCACCGGGAGTGACGTAGGTCCATTCGGTGACGGTGGTACTCCCTTGCTTGGTGATCCGGAAACGGAGCGGCCCGTCCGCCGCCAGGGCAATGGAGAAGCACCCCAGCTCGTCGGTCATTGACTCAATCGTTGTTCCGTCGGAGGCCTCCACCGTGACACTCCGCTCACCGACCGGCGCGATTTGTCCAAAGATGGTATCGCCCACGATCTCGACTTCCATTGACAGCGCATCGGATTCAAACACCACGGTGCGGGTCTCGGCTGGGTCGCGCGTGGCGCTTACCAGGTCAGATTCCAACAACGAGTCATAGACCAGAGTGGCCAACTCATCATCAATTGTCGAGAACGAAAATGCATCTTGCGCGTTGGCCACTACCAGGCCGTCTTGAGGGTGCCGTGCACACTCAAGTGCCTCTCTCAGCGCAGCAAGCAGCGCGTCGTCGTCGCGGGAAAAATCGATGTCCATGGTGTCCTCCTCTCATTCACAAGTTGTCTGATGCTCGTAGCGCAGCTATTGCCGGGCTGCGCCGGAGCCGGTCGAGCGCTCTTGCCCGGTTTGGGCCGATACTGCCTATCGGGATCTTCAGTCGCTCGCTAATCTCCGCGTAGGTGGGGGAGGGATCCTTGATCAGGAGCGTCAGCAGTTGCCGGTCACGTTCGGGAAGCCCGGCAAACGCAATCAGCAGCGCCTCATGCTGCTCGGCGTGGATCAGCCCGTCGGCGAAGTCCCCCGACCAGGTGGTTTGCCGGGAATCGGACCGCCCCGGCGGCTCTAGCATCGGATCGAATGAGTCAACCCGCCGGTTGGCCGCCAGCAGCCGGAGACACTCGTGTTTCGTTGTCGTCACGATCCATCCCGGAAGCGCCGCTGGTTCGCGCAAAGTCGCAATGTGCTGCAGCAGTCGCAACCAAACGGTCTGCGCTACGTCTGCCGCATCCGGACTGCTAAGTCGGAATCGAGCGGCCACTGATAGCACCAGCGGTGTGTACCGCACCACCAAACTGTCCCATGCCTCTCGGTCACCATCGGCTGCCGCGCGCACCAGCAGCGTAACTGTGCAGTCCTCGTCATCCACGCTCCACCTCCACCGCTGGCCCTCGTGGTTCAACCTGCCCTACACCATGACCGATGCTGTGACAGGTCAGTCTGATACATGAATTTGTCCTGATTTGGCAACCTATTTTCCCCTAGGGGGGTTCCGACCCGTCCGTGGCAGTCCGGACCGGCACCCCGATTGAGATGGAGTGTCGTATTCGAAGTGTCGATCATTTTTAGGGCGAGTGGTCTCGGTAGCCTAACTGATATGTGAGCCCTTCTTGACGGTCAAGACCATCGCCTCATAGGCCGACTCATACGCCGACTGTCGGCCGGGCTGGTCGAATCGCTGGGACCGCAGCCAGCTGTCGTGGACCTTGGTCCACGGCTGGCCGCCGGAATAGACAATCCCGTTCCGCAGCAGCATCTTCGACACCCGGTGCCGGGCCCGCATCAGATCACCGCGCGCATCCTCGCGGGCCCGCACCAGAGCCCGGGCCGCCTCCTGCTCCACGCTCGGCACCACCACCTCGACGAACTGGTCGACCAACAACAATCGGGCTAGCAGCTCGGCGTCTTTGGCGTCGGTCTTCACCCGATCGCCGTGCGGCCGCTGCAGCTTCGACGGAGCCCCGACCGAGCACCGGACGCCATGATCAACCAGGTAGCGGTACAGGCCGTAGCCGGTAGGGCCGGCCTCGTAGCCGACGTGCACCGGCCCCGGCAGATCCGGACACGCAGCGATGGATATCGGCCGGGTCAGGGGGTCAGCTTGCGCTGCCACACCTCACCAGTCAACCCGTCCACCGCATACCCGGTCACCGACCGGGTGCATATCCAACCCGACGAACGTACGCTCAATCCTCGTTGAGGCTTCCCGCAACTTGTGGCTATACCGGACAAGCCCATAGCCTGCCCGGCAACCCACGGCCAATTGCCAGCGAGGCCTCAGCCCTGCTCATACCGTCCCAACTAAGTATGATCTGCCCAACCACCAAATCCGACTTGAGGGCTCACATCGAGCGAGGTCAAGCCCTCCAGGACGAGGTCGCAGTCATCCTTGATGATCTGCAGGAAGTGGCCGACGAAATTGCCCTGAAACATGTAGAGGTCGTTTCCGAGTTGTGCTGGTTTCAGGTGCGGTTGAGGCGGTTGAGGCGTGTTGCGGCGCGTCCCGGCCGAATCTCGCGGTTCAC
>Ga0190275_10001464_pt1 | contig 17509 bp, 18 predicted proteins | sample Popmic550T_FD_133745 | JGI IMG/M metagenome (GOLD analysis project Ga0190275, IMG submission 133745) | Populus adjacent soil microbial communities from riparian zone of Yellowstone River, Montana, USA - 550 T | ecosystem: Environmental > Terrestrial > Soil > Riparian zone > Trees stand | place...
AGTCAGCGGGAGTCCCGGACAACGCTCAACCGGGCAAGATCATCCGCATCGCGTTCCGCGCCAGCCGCCACTCGCCGCTGGTGACCGGGCCGGCGATCTCGCCGTCGGCACTCAGGTGGAACGGCTGCCCACTCACCTCGACGCGGGTCGCCTGTCGGTGCTCCACGTCGCGGCGCTGCGGATGTCGACCGCGGAACAGGTCGACGCCATACGTGAGTCGACGCCAACGCCCGCTGGCGAACGCCACCAGCACGTCGAGGCGGCCGTCATCGGGATCAGCACCTGGGTTGAGCGCCAGCCCACCACCGACCGTCGCGCCGTTGCCGACCGACACCTCGAGCACCGGTCGGTCGTGGCAGACGACCTCGTCGTCGACCGTGACGCTCAGACGGTACGGGTCGGCGAAGGCCGCCTGCAGCAACCCGATTGGGTAGCCGAGCCGACCAAGCCGCCGCTTCCACCGCACCCCGTAGCGCGAAGCGTCGGCCCCGATTCCGAGATGGACGTTGTTGACCACTACCTGGTCCTCGCTGTCGATGATCACGTCGACGTGCCGGACCTGCCGAGCCATGATCACCTGGGCCGCGGCCTCGGTGTCCAGTGGGATTGCGGCGCCGCGGGCGAAGTCGTTGCCGGTGCCGAGCGGCAGCAGGCCGAGCACGGTGTCGCTCAGCTCGCCTCGTTCGTACAGCTGCGAAACGGTCAGGTGCAGGCTTCCGTCGCCGCCGGCGACGACGAGGGTGCGGCCGTCCCGGTGATCAAGCGCAGCCCGCAGGCCGCCATCGTCCCCCGTCTGGACGACCTCGACGTCGGTCCCGCTCCGGAGCACGGCGAGCGCGCGCTCCAGGGTCTTCGCATCCGCGGACCCGGCGGCCGCGTTGGTGAGTACCAGTAGCGCGTCCACGTCCTCACCGTACGCCGATACTGCCCGGGGGCAGGCCGTTATACGCCGAGCACGGTCAGGATCGCCAGGGCCAGGACCACGACGGCCCCGACGACGGCTGTCCACCGTCGAGCCACCGGTCCGGTCAGCACCCGTCCGAGTCCGGCACCGGCTCCGGCGAGCAGCAGCTGCCAGCTCGCCGATGCCACCCCGGCGGCGACCACGAAGGCGACCGCGTCGATCGGACTGGTGAAGATCACGGTGGACCCTCCCACCAGGGCGGCGAAGTAGACGACGGTGGCCGGGTTCACCAGCACCGCCGCCGCCACCCAGCGCAGTGGTGCGCCCACGGCCATGATCAACGGCGCCAACACCGCCCCGAGGACGACTGCCACCGCGGCGTAGAGCGCGTCGACACTGGCCGCGCCGAGGCCGCCCGAGGCCGCCGTGGCGAACCCGTGTGCTGCTCCGAGGGTGATCGGGTACGCAGCCACCGCGCCGACCGGTATTGCGATTCCGTAGCCGGCCAGCAGACCGGCCAGCACAGCGTCAGTCACGATCCGAGCTGATCAGGACCGACGGTACGGACGCCCATCAACTCCCGCTTCGCGTCGTCGGATCCGGACCAGCGGGCATCGCGAGACCGTAAACCCGGGCCGCTGTGCCGGCCAGCACGCGGGCGGCATCAGCATCGCCGAGCAGGGAGCACACGGTCGTGATCACCCGCCCGAACACCGGCCCGTAGCCGCCCTCGATCTCGGCAACCGGCCAGTCGCTGCCGACCAGCAACCGCTCGGGCCCGAACAGCTCGAGGGCGTCGGAGATCCACGGCCGGAGGTCGTCCGGGTCGGCCACCGGGCCGCCGCCGTGTCGATACAGACCGGACAGCTTGGCGAACACCCGCGGATTCCGAGCGGCCCCGGCCATCAGGTCGCGCCAGGGCTGCCGTCGATCCGTTCCGACCGGCGGCTTGGCCAGGTGATCGATCACCACCGTCAGCTCCGGGAACCGATCGGACAGGTACTCCACGTGCTCCAGGTGACGAGGCAGGACCGCAACCAGATCGAACGGGATGCCCAGCTCCGCCAGCAGCCCCAACCCTTCGGCGACGTCCGGCCGCAGCAACCAGTCCGGATCAGGTTGATCATGGATCAGGTTGCGGACACCGACGAAGGCCGGCTCGTCGCGCAGCGCGGACAACCTCTCGGCGGCGCGCTCCGGCCACTCCAACGGCACGTAGCCGACGACCCCGAGCACCAGCGGATTGGTGTTCGCCTCGGCCAGCATGGCCGTGGTGTCCTCGTTCCGGTCTGCCGCCTGCACCAGCACGGTGCCGACCACGTTCAACGACCGGAGCGCGGAACGCGCGTCGTCGAAAGTGTAGGCCTGCTGGAGGATGGCCGGCTCGCGAACCAGCCAGTCGTACCACCCGGTGGCCGGGTCCCACAGGTGTTGGTGCGCGTCGATCACTGGCAGCGCAGCGGCACTGGTCATCGACACCTCACCGATCGCTTTCTCCGGACGCTCCCTCGTCGAGGCCGTGGAAGGCGATCGAGGGAGTCACCGTCGGCCGCATCAGGTCGGCGACCAGCTCCGGCGTCAGTCGGTCGACGACGGTGTGGAGATAGTCCATCGGTGATCACTCTCTTCGCAGCACAGCCCGTGAGGCCGAGCGTAGAGGAGCGGGATGGGTATGACCTCACCCCGGTCGGCGGGTGGAACTCGCCGTCGGCGGCGTCAGCTGCGCAGCGCGTCGCGGGCCGGCCAGGGCGCGTCAGCCGGCCGGAGCGAGCCGAAGTCGTCGCCCTTCAGCTGCGCCACCCAGGTGGCCAGCACGCCGCTGACCATCGTCGGGTTGTGCAGATCACCGGACAGCACGGCAGCCACGAGGTCAGCCAACGGCGCCCAAGACAGCTCCATCTCGGCCTCCTCGCCCTCCTTGACGAAGCCGTCCGGCGCGTCGGCTGGGCGCAGGTCCCGAGCAAGATAGATCCGCAGGCCTTCGCCGATGATGCCCGGTGTGGTGAACAGGTCCACCAGCACGTGCCAGGTGTCGGCCGCCAGACCGACCTCCTCGGCCAGCTCCCGTTGGGCGGCCAGCAGGTGCGCCTCGCCGTCGACGTCGAGCAGACCCGCCGGCGGCTCGATCAGACGGTGCCGGACGGCATGCCGATACTGCCGCACCAGCGCCACCCGGCCCCGGCCATCCAGCGCGATGACGCCGACCGCTCCCGGATGCTTCAGGTACTCCCGCTGTAGCGTCGCGCCGTCCGGTGCGGTGACATCGTCTTGGAGCAAGGCGGTGAAGCTTCCCGCTCCCAGCACCCGCTCCGCCGCCACCGGCCAGGCGACTGCCTGATCGATCAGTTCGGACCGCGTCAGCTCCTGCCCGTCGAGACTGCGGTTGGTCCGATCCGCACTCACGAGTTGGTGTCCACCGGCAGACGGGTGGCCAGTCGGCGCTCCAGCGCGGCTTCCACCAGGCCGACGAACAGCGGGTGCGGCACTGTGGGCCGCGACTTCAGCTCCGGGTGGGCCTGGGTGGCGACGAAGTAGGGATGGACCTCGGCCGGCAGCTCGACGAACTCCACCAGCCGCGAGTCCGGAGACGCCCCGCTGATCACCAGCCCAGCGTCCTCCAGTCGACCTCGGTAGGCGTTGTTCACCTCGTAGCGGTGGCGGTGCCGTTCGGCGACCTCGGTCTGCCCGTACTGCTTGGCGACCAGGGAGCCGGGCAGCAGCTCGGCGGGGTAGGAGCCCAGCCGCATGGAGCCACCCAGGTCGCCTTCACCCTCGACGATCGCGACCTGCTCGGCCATGGTGGCGATCACGTGGTGGGGTGCGTCGGGATCGAACTCCGAGGAGTCGGCACCGTCGAGCCCGGCAAGGTTCCGGGCGACTTCGATCACCATGCACTGCAGGCCGAGGCACAGACCCAGGATCGGGATCGAGTTCTCCCGCGCATACCTGATCGCGCCGACCTTCCCTTCGACGCCGCGGATGCCGAAGCCGCCCGGCACACAGACGCCGTCCACGTCCTGCAGCGCTCGGGACGCACCTTCAGGGGTCTGGCACGCGTCGGACTGGACCCAGCGGACGACGACCTTGGCGCGGTTGGCGAAGCCGCCGGCCCGCAGTGCCTCGCACACCGAGAGGTATGCATCCGGCAGGTCGATGTACTTGCCGACCAGGGCGATGACGACCTCCTCCTTCGGGTTGTGGACCCGGTCGAGCAGGTCGTTCCAGAGAGTCCAGTCGACATCGCGGAAGCGCAGGTCCAACCGACGGATGACGTAGGCGTCCAGGCCCTCGGAGTGGAGCACCTTGGGCAGGTCGTAGATGCTCGGCACATCGGTGTTCTCCACGACGGCCTCGACGTCGACGTCGCACATCAACGAGATCTTCCGCTTGACCGACTCGGGGATCTCCCGGTCGCAGCGGCAGACGATCGCGTCAGGCTGGATGCCGACCTGCCGCAGGGCCGCGACCGAGTGCTGCGTCGGCTTGGTCTTGAGTTCACCGGAAGGACCGATGTAGGGCACCAGCGAGACGTGCAGGAAGAAGCAGTTCTCCCGACCCACGTCATGCCGGACCTGGCGAGCGGCCTCCAGGAACGGTAGCGACTCGATGTCGCCGACCGTGCCGCCGATCTCGTGGATCACCACATCGACCTCCGGCCCGCCCATGCCGAGCATCAGGTCCTTGATCTCGTTGGTGATGTGCGGGATGACCTGCACGGTGTCCCCGAGGTAGTCGCCACGTCGCTCCTTGGCGATCACCGTCGAGTAGACCTTGCCGGTGGTCACGTTGGCGTGCGCCGCCAGGTTGACGTTGAGGAAGCGTTCGTAGTGGCCGATGTCGAGATCGGTCTCCGCGCCGTCCTCGGTGACGAACACCTCACCGTGCTGGAACGGGTTCATGGTGCCGGGATCCACGTTCAGGTACGGGTCCAGCTTCTGCATGGTGACGCGCAGGCCGCGGGCGACCAGCAGGCTCCCGAGACTCGAGGCGGTCAGTCCTTTGCCGAGCGAGGACGCGACCCCGCCGGTGACGAAGAGGTGCTTGGTCTGGCGATCGCGGGCTCCCACGGACCTCCAGCCTACCTGGTCATCCGCCGGCTGCCCGCATCTGGGCGCGTCGCGCGCCTCCACGGAGCTGCCAACCCGACTGCGCGGGGGAGATATCACCCGCGACGGGATTGTCCGGGTGGATCAGCGAGAGGCCAGCTCGAGCAGCTCGCCCGCGTGGGCCAGTGCCGACTCGGTGGTCTCGATGCCGGCCATCATCCGGGCCAGCTCGACGGCCCGGTCACGCTCGGCCACCTCGCGTACGCCGCTCGTGGTGACCTGGCCGTCATCGGACTTCACCACCACGAAGTGGCGGTCGGCGAAGGCGGCGACCTGGGCCAGGTGGGTCACCACGATCACCTGGCGGTGCTTGGCCAGCAGGGCCAGCCGGCGACCGATCTCCACCGCCACCGCACCGCCCACTCCGGCGTCGACCTCGTCGAACACGAACGTGACCGAGCCGCCGGCGTCGGCCAGCACCACCTCCAGGGCCAGTCGGACGCGCGACATCTCCCCGCCGGATGCCACCTTGCCGAGGCTGCGCAGCTCGCTGCCGGGGTTGGCGGAGAACAGCAGGTCGACCTGGTCACCTCCGCTGGGACCCAGCTCGATCGGCGTCAGCTCGAACTGCAGCCGCGCGTGCGGCATGGCCAGCGCCACCAGCTCGTCACGCACCTGGTCGACGAACAGCTCTGCGGCGACCACCCGGGCATCGTGCAGCTCGCGCGCCAGCTGGTCGAGCCGGGCCTGCAGCGCCGCGATCCGCCGCTCGAGCTCGCCGATCAGGTCATCGGCCAGCTCCAGGGAGTCGAGCCGCTCGGCGGCCCGCGCCGACCAGGCCAGCACCTCGTCGCAGCTGGTGCCGTACTTGCGGAGCAGCCCGCTGAGCTCGAAGCGTCGTTCGGCGATCTGCTCCAACCGACCCGGCTGGATCTCCAACTCGGCCAGGTAGCTCGACAGGTCGCCCGCCAGATCGGTGAGCAGGTAGCCGACTTCCCTGACGCGCTCGGCCAGCGGCTTGGCGGAGGCGTCGGCTGCGGCCAGCCGCTCGGCTGCCTGCCGGGCCACCGCCAGGCCGGCCAGTGCGCCGCCCGCCTCGTCGTCGGAGCCGGCCAGCGCCTCGATCGCGGTGCCCGCCTCCGCCCGCAGGTCGTCGCCGGCCTGCAGCCGCTGCGCCTCCTCGGCCAGGGCGACGTCCTCGCCCGGCTGAGGCTCGACGCGCTCGATCTCGATCAGGCCGAACCGCAGCAGATCGATCTCCCGCGCCCGTTCCTGGGCCTCGGCCCGCAGCCGGGTGAGCTCGCCCTGGCACGCGCGCAGCTCGTCATAGCACGTGCGATAGGCGACCAGCCGCTGCTGTTGCGATGGCCCGGCGAACCGATCCAACAGCTCACGTTGCCGGTCTCGACCGGCCAGTCGGATCTGCTCGGACTGCCCGTGCACGGTCACCAGGTCGCCGACCAGCTCCTCGACCCGACCCACCGGAACCTGGGCACCGCCGACGAACGCGCGGGTTCGACCGTTCGGGGTGATCTGGCGGGCCACCAGCAGCTCGGCGTCATCGCCCGGCTCACCGTCATCCCTCGGCTCACCGTCGGCGTCCAGCTCACCGCCGGCCTCGCGCACACGGCGTACGGTGTCGTCCGAGATCTCGGCGAACCGCCCTTCGACGACGGCTCGACGGGCACCGGCGCGGACGCCCTTGGCGTCGGCCCGGCCACCCAGCAGCAGGTCGATGCTGGTGACGATCATGGTCTTGCCGGCACCGGTCTCGCCGGTGACGACCGTGAGCCCGGGGTGCAGCGACAGGACGGCGTCGTTGATCACGCCGAGGTCGGTGATCCGCAGCTCGGTGATCATGGTCCGTCGGATCCGGAGCCGTCCGCCAGCCGCCGGCGGCGTTCCCGCTCGGCGCTCCCCCGCCAGCCCTCCACCGGGAGCTGGAACTTGTTCACCAAGCGGTTGGTGAAGGGAGATTCCGACAGCCGGGCCAGGCGCAGCCGGTGCTCGCCGCGGCCGATCTCGATCTCCATCCCCTCCCGCAGGTCGACCGACCGGCTGCCGTCGCACCAGACCACGCCGTGGCTGGGCGAGGCGTGGATCAGCTCGACGGTGATCACCGAGGTCGGGCCGAGCACCAGTGGACGGGCGAACAGCGCGTGGGCACTGAGCGGCACCAGCAGCAGCGCGTCCAGCTCCGGCCACAGCACCGGACCGCCGGCGGAGAACGCGTACGCCGTCGATCCCGTCGGGGTGGCGACCAGCATCCCGTCGCAGGCCCACCGCGAGAGAGGTCGGTCGTCCACCTCGACGGCGATCTCCAGCATCCGCTCTCGGGCAGCCTTCTCGATCGACACCTCGTTGACGGCGAATGACGACCAGATGATCTCGTTCCGGTCGCGCAGCGTCACGTCGATGGTGAACCGCTCCTCCACCGTGTACGTCCGGTGGACGACGTGGTCGACGATGCTGTCGATCTCTGCGGCCTCCGCCTCGGCCAGGAACCCGACGTGACCCAAGTTCACGCCCAACAGGGGCGTGTCCGAGGTGATCACCCTCTCCGCGCCGCGCAGGATCGAGCCGTCGCCGCCCAGCACCAGCATCAGCTCGACGTCGCGGATGTCGTCGGCGTATCCCTCCGCGCTCGCACCCACCACGGACGACGCGGTCAGCCGCTCGTTCAGGATGGACGCGTCCGCTTCAGGAACGACCGCCGCGATGCCTGCGGCGGCCAACCTCTCGATGATGCCGACGGCCGTCTCGACCGCCTCGCGCCGCCCGAGGTGCGTGAGCACGGCGACCCGGCGCTCCCGATCGACAGGCATCCCCGGCTGGCGCTCGGTCTGGGCATCCGGAGGCGTCACGCGCCTCAGCATAGGCGTGGGTCAGGACGTCATGACCGCAGCGGCTACGGAGACGGGCGCATCCGGCTCGGTGGCGGCGAGGTGCACGAAGAATTCACGGTTGCCCGACGGTCCGGGCAACCGGCTCGGCACCACCGCCTGCAGGTACCAGCCGAGAGCGACCCCAGCGTTGGCCACCCCGGCCACGGCTTCGACGTGCAGCAACGGATCGCGGACGACCCCACTCGCGTCGAGACGCCGGCGACCGACCTCGAACTGCGGTTTCACCATCAGCAGCAGAGATCCGGCGGCGTCCACCACGCCGGCGAGAGCGGGAAGCACCGTGATCAGCGAGATGAAGGAGAGGTCGGCCACAATGAGGTCGACCTGTCTTCCGTCGACATGGTCGAGAGTGAGGTCCCGGACGTTCACGCGCTCGTACGTGGTCACCCGCGGGTCGTCACGGATCTCGTCCACCAGCTGTCCGTGGCCCACGTCGACGGCGATCACCTCGCAGGCGCCCGCTCGCAGCAGCACCTGGCTGAACCCACCGGTCGATGCGCCGGCGTCCAGGACCCGCAGCCCGGCGACGTCGAGGTCGAGCTCGGCCAGCGCACCGGCCAGCTTGTGCCCCGCCCGAGAGACGTACGGGTCCTCGTCCACGACGACGTGATCCTGGCCGCCGACCATGATCGAGGGCCGCTCGACGACTCGGTCGTCGACGCGTACCCGGCCACCGCGGATCAGCGCCGCTGCCGCGGTCCGTGACCGGGCCAGACCTCGATCGGCCACCAGCTTGTCCAGCCGCATGGACCCGTCCGGACTCTGACCGTCACCGGCAGGATGGTTGTCTCGCGCACTCACTCAGGATTCGGCCGTGCCGGGGGCGACTGCAGCGCCTCGTGCAGTGCCTCGTGGGCAGCCGACAGCGCATCGTGGTGCTCGCTCACCGGCTGCTCACCGAGATCGACCAGTACGGACAAGGCCTCGTCGACGGCAGGCAGTCCAGTGGCCGGGGCGGTGTCCCCACCGTCGTCAACGGACGCTTCCTGGTCATGCTGGCTCACGCGGTCTCCGCCGGCGCCGCGGCAGACTTCTTGGCCGCCGCGCGCTTGGCAGGCGCCTTCGTCGGCGGCTTCGTCGCGGTCGCCTTCTTGGCCGTGGTCGCCTTTCTGGTCGCAGTCGCCTTTCTGGTCGCCGTCGCCTTCGTGGTCGCGGGCACCTTCGTGGCCGCGGCCGCCTTCTTGGTCGTGGTCGCCTTCTTGGCCGTTGGCGCGCTCTTGGCCACCGATGCCTTCCTGGCCACCGAGACCTTCTGGGCCGGAGCTGTCTTCTTCACTGCTGCCTTCTTGGCCGGAACCTTCTTCGCCGCTGCCTTGGAGGCCGGCGCTGCCGCCATTTCCGTCGGCGCGACCACCGCCTCCTCCGCGGACACCGCCGCCTCCTCAGCCGAGGTCGCCGCCTCCTCCGCAGCCTCTGCCGCGGCGGCCGCGACAACAGTCGCCTCGGTCGCTGCTGCCTCGGCGGTCGCCGCGCGCGCGGACTGCTCGGTGAGTGCGGCGCGCAGTCCGGCCACCTCGTCGCGCAGGACCTCGAGATCCTCGACCCGCGCGAACCCGGTCCTGGCGGCGGCCTTGTCGACCTCGGTGTTGATCAGGTTCAGCAGCAGCTCACGGTTGGCCCTGCTGGCGGCGATGATCTCCTCAGCCAGGGCGGCGACCCGCTCGTTCGCATCGGCCGCGACGTCGTCCAGGCCGGTGGCCGACAGCAGCCCCTTCGCTGCGTCGGACGCCTTGGACTTGGTGGCCCGGGTCAGACCACCCACCAGGTTCACGTAGTTCTGGATCTGCTCTCCGACCATCTCGCCGCCTTCGTGGGGTTGTCCGTCGATTGGCTACGCTATCCCGCCGCCGACCGCCCCAGCCACCACCCGGGCTCGCAAGAATCGGTCGGTGACCACCGCCGGGTCGTCACTGGCGAGCGAGCACCGCGCTGATCAGCCGCACCGCGGGTGCCGTGTCGGCGGGACGGCCGGCATCCGCTGTCCGCCAAGCCAGCGTCGCCGTCGCCCACAGCGCATCGACCGCCGACGACCGGTCGTCTGGACTGCCCACGATCTGCAGTCGGCCGGAGTCGAGGACGGCGGTCTGCGCGCCGCAGGTCGCTTCACCGGGCCGCTCGGTGCACGTGCGCGCCGACTGCAACAGGTCACGTAGGTCGTAGCCCACGTGGGTCGGCCGACTGTCGGGCATCGCCGCCACGAGCTCGGCCGGTCCGTGCGCTCCGGTGAGTACCAGCATGCTGTCGAGGCCGGCTGCCACGGCACCGGCGATGTCGGTGTCCACCCGGTCACCGACGAAGATCGGTGCGGCGGCGCCGAGCCGCGCCACGGTGACGTCGATCAGTGGCCGGTACGGCTTGCCGGCGACCTCGGGATCGACGGACACGGCCTGGCGTACGGCATCGACGGCCGCACCGTTGCCGGGCACGATTCCCCGGTCGGTGGGGCGGGTCGGATCGACGTTGGTGGCGACCCAGTGCGCCCCGCGATGGATGGCGATGGCGGCCTCGTTGAGCTGTTGCCAGGTGAGGTCGAAGCCGAACCCCTGCAACACGGCGACCGGACCGTCGTCCGCCGAGCGCACACCCACCAGACCGACCTCGTCCAGCGCTTCCCAGACTCCTGAGCCGCCCACCGCGAGCACCTTGGAGCCGGCCGGGAACCGAAGAGCCACCAGCTGGGCACCGGCCTGCGCCGAGGTCACCACGTCGTCGGCCGTCGCGGCGATCCCCAGCTCGACGAGGTGCTCGGCCACAGCAACCGGCGGTCTCGCGGCATTGTTGGTCACGAACCCCACCCGGGTACCACGCTCACGCAGGGCACGGACGCCCTCCGAAGCACCCTCGACGGCCACCGGACCGAGGTAGACGACCCCGTCCAGGTCGAACAGCGCCGCGTCGTAGGAGTCGGCCACCACCGCCACCATCAGTGGGTCTCCTCGACCCGGCCCGTCGAGCCCTCCTCGGGCTCGTCGTCGTCCTCGCTGTCATCGAAGGAGATCAGCATCCCGTCCAGCTGGTCGCGGCGGTCGTCGGCGTCGGTCTCGCCCTCGCCGTCCAGCCGGGCGGCGTCGTCGAACCACTGCCGCGCCTCAGCCTGCTTGCCTGCCTTCTCCAGGGCGTCGGCGTACGCGTAGTAGAGCCTGGCCGCCGCCGGACCCAGCTGAGCAGCTTGGCGGTCGTCGAGATCCAAGATCGCCTTGTGCAGCACGCGCCGAGCCTCGGGCTGCTGGCCCAGATCACTGCGGGCACCCGACTCCACGATGATCATCTCCACCGCCAGGGCCGGCTCGAGCTGGCGCCGTCGGGCCTCCTTGGCGATCTTGAGCGCAGCCTGTGGCCGACCCAGCGCCCGCTCGCAGTCGGCCATCACCGGCAGGAAGTCGTCGGTGCCGGTCATCCTGCGCAGCGCCCGGAACTCCGACAGCGCGACGTCCCAGTGACCGGCGGCATAGGCCGTCTCCGCGGCCGCCTCGCGCACCACCGGCAACCGTGCAGCGCGCCGCCGGGCCGCCTCGGCATGTCGGTAGGCGAGCTCGGGATCGTCATCGATCAGTCGCCCCGCCGTGACCAGGTGACCGGCCACGACCTCGGCAAGATCCTTGGGCAAGCCTCGCAGCTCTGCCTTGACCGGCCGCGGTAGGCCACGGGTGTCGACGTCCTGGGGCAGTCGAGGCTCGTCCGCCCGCTTCTGCAGCCCGGGCGGAGGTGGGGTGCGTTCCTCACGCTCCGGGGGCTTGCGCTCTGCCGCCCTTCGCTCGGCCGGCCGTGCCTCGGGTGCGGACTCGCGACGCGGCCGGTCACCCGACCGCTGGCCGGCCGGGCGGGCCGAAGATCCCTGCGGCTTACGAGGGGAGGTCCCACCACGGGGCGCGCTGCCTCGAGCACCGGATCCTCGGCCACTGCTTGTACGCCCACCCTGCCCGCGGCTTCCGGATCCGCCGGCTCCGGATCGGGATCCCGATCGTCCACCGCCAGACCGCTCGCCGTCCCGTGGTCGACCGTCGCTCTGATTCACCCGTCCATCCTCGCCGTCCGCTCTCCGGTGCGCAAAGCAGCCCGGAACCGAGCCGACTGACGCAGGAGAAATCAGGCCAGGACGACGGCCGGGCCCGCCGCGCTGAGGGCGACGACCTGCTCGGGAGGAGCGTTCGCGTCGGTGATCACCAGATCGATCTCCGACACCGCACCGAACGCACAGAACGACGTCCGACCGAGCTTTCCGGAGATCACCGGCACCAGCCGCCGGCGCGCGGCCAGCAGCATCGCCCGCTTGACCGATGCCTCTTCCGGGTTCGTCGTCATCAGCCCGCGCTCGGCGGTCAAGCCGTTGACTCCGATGATCGCCAGGTCGGCTGCAATCGTCTCCAGCCGACGGGTCGTCCACGGGTCCACGGCAGCCGACGTGAGGCCGCGGACCGATCCGGGCAACGTCATGATGGTCATCCGGGTTCGGCCGGCGAGGAAACGGGCCGCAGGCAAGTTGTTGGTGACCAGGGTGAGCGGGCGATCTTCAGGCATGAGCTGCGCACAGACGAAGGTCAACGAGCCCGAGTCCAAGATCACCACGCCGTCGTCAGGCAGCTCCGCCACGACACGTCGCGCGATCGTGATCTTGTCATCGAGCTGCTCGGCGTGCCGGGCCGCGAGGGCCTGCTCGAACGGCGTCGTGGACAACATCTCGGCTCCGCCCCGGACACGCCGGAGGACTCCGCGCCGCTCGAGGACGTCTAGATCCTTGCGAACGGTCTCGGTCGTGACCCCCAGCCGCTCGCTGATCTGGACCACGCCTGCACGGTGGTCGGGCCACTCGACCAAGAACTCCGCGATGGCTTGCTGCCGCTCGGGCGGATACACACTGAGATCCAACCATGGCCGCTGCCTGACAGCAAGCAAACAGACACTCTTCGCCTGTCATTCGGGCATAAATCCTCGGCTAAAGCCTGGACTTCGGTCACCTAGGCGTAATACCGTGCTCGAAACAAAGCCACTCGGGGATGACCGACGCAAGTCTCGGTCCTCGACCTGGAAGGCGGTCCATGACCCTCGACATCCTGCAACGACGCCTGGCCGGCGCCGCCATCGCCTTGAGCTTCTCGCTCGCGGTGTCGGGCTGCGCCGGATTCGGCAACCTGGGCAACGAGCCCGGAGTGACCACAGTGACGTTGGCGAGCGTCAACAACCCCCAGATGCAGGACATGGCGCAGCTGCTGCCGGAGTTCAACAAAGACCATCCTGACATCAAGATCAACATGATCTTCATGGAGGAGAACGACCTCCGCAACGCCGCCACCAAGGACGTCGCCACCCAGGGCGGTCAGTACGACATCATGACCGTCGGCGCGTACGAGGTGCCGATCTGGGGCCAGAACCGGTGGCTGGAGGATCTCACCGATCTCGCCTCCGAGGATCCGACCTACGACGTGGATGACTTCTTCAAACCGGTTCGCGACGGCGTCTCCTACGACGACCGGCTGTATGCCGTGCCGTTCTACGGTGAGTCGTCGTTCCTGATGTACCGCAAGGACTTGTTCGAGCAGGCCGGGATCACGATGCCGGAACGGCCGACGTGGGATCAGATAGCCGAGTATGCCGGCAAGCTGAAGGACCCGGCCTCGGATCGGGCCGGGATCTGTCTGCGGGCGAAGCCGGGTTGGGGCGAGATGTTCGCTCCGTTGACGACAGTGATCAACACCTTCGGTGGCCAGTGGTACAACATGGACTGGCAGGCCCAGGTGAACTCACCGGCCTACAAGGACGCGGTGAAGTTCTACATCGACACCTTGGCGGCCTCCGGAGAGGGTGATCCCGTCTCGTTCGGGTTCACCGAGTGCTTGAACCTGTTCTCACAAGAACGGGCGGCCATGTGGTACGACGCGACGTCGGCCGCCGGCTCGGTCGAGGATCCGGCCAACTCCAAGGTCGCCGGCAAGGCCGGCTACGTGCGGGCGCCGGTGAAGGCGACCGAGAACTCGGGCTGGTTGTGGTCATGGAACCTCGGTATCAACGCGGAGTCCCAGCACAAGGAGCAGGCCTGGGAGTTCGTGAAGTGGGCCACGTCCAAGGAGTACGCGAAGCTGGTCGGCTCCGAGCTCGGCTGGTCGAGGACCCCGCCGGGGACGCGGAAGTCGACGTACCTCATCCCGGAGTACATCAAGGCCGGCGGTGACTTCGCACCGCTGACGGCGAAGATCATGAACGAGGTCGACCCGGTCAAGCCGGGCGTCGATCCGCAGCCCTGGGTCGGCATCCAGTACGTGACCATCCCCGAGTTCCAAGACGTCGGGAACCAGACCTCCCAGCTGCTCGCCGACGTGATCGCCGGCCGAAGACCCCTCGAGTTGGCCCTGGACCAGGGGCAGCAGATCGCCCAGCGGGCCGGCGACAACCAGAAGAAGGGGAGCTGAGATGGCCACGGTGGAGGAGACTCCGACGCTGCAGGCACCCAAGGCGCCGGCGCCGGGCAAGAAGGCAAAGGTCACCATGGCCGACCTGCGAGGCCAAGACCTCGCGCAGCGCAAGTTCGGCCGCAAGCTGATCATGCCCGCCCTGATCGTGGCGATCCTGATCACCCAGATCCCGTTCGTGGCGACGATCTACTACTCGTTCCAGGACTGGAACCTGGCCCGTCCGAACGAGCGGTCGTTCGCCGGGTTCAGCAACTACGTCGCGGTCATCACCAACGGTGCGTTCTTGCCCTCCGTCTGGGCCACCATCCGCATCGTGGGTGGTTCGATGATCCTGTCCCTGCTGATCGGGTTGGGGCTTGCGGTGCTGCTGGACCGCGAGTTCAAGGGCCGCGCGCTGGCCCGGACCTTGCTGATCACCCCCTTCCTGGTGATGCCCGCCGCAGCAGCGTTGATCTGGAAGTACTCGCTGCTCGAGGTCAACACCGGCATGGTGAACTGGGGTCTCGGCCTGGTCGGCATCGATCCGATCTCCTGGAACACCGACCATCCCGCGCTGACCATCGTGTTCACCCTGACCTGGCAGTACACGCCGTTCATGATGTTGATCCTGCTGGCTGGGCTCCAGTCCCAGGCCGGTGAAGTGCTGGAAGCCGCCGACGTCGATGGCGCCAACGCCCTCCAGACCTTCCGGTTCATGACCCTGCCTCACCTGCGCAGCTACGCGGAGCTGGCCATCCTGCTCGGCACCGTGTTCATGATCCAGGTGTTCGACCCGATCAACATCATGACCAAGGGCGCCGGCAACACCAAGACCATCGCCTACCTGCTGTACGAACGGGCCTTCATCGGACAGCAGGTCGGCGAAGCGGCCGCCTACGGCGTCATCACGGTGATCCTCACCATCGTGTTCGCCACTCTGGCGCTGCGCACCATGTTCAAGATCTTCACCGAGGAGGCCCGCTGATGTCCGCCACCACCGAAACGCGACCCGCCGCCACCACTCAGCCGGCCGGCAACACACGGACCGGGCCCAACCCGTTCACCCGCCGGAAGGTGACCGGCTACCTCATCACCCTGCTCACCTGGGTGCTGGTCCTCCTGTTCTTCTTCCCGGTGCTGTGGATGATCATCACCAGTTTCAAGACCGAAGGACAGGCGGCCTCGTTCCCACCCCAGTTCCTGTTCACCCCGACGCTTGACCGATACACCGCCGTGTTCGAGCGCGGGATGGGCCTCTATCTACTGAACTCGCTGTTCCTCGCCGTCGGCTCCACCGTCGTCGTGATGCTGCTCGCCATCCCGGCCGCCTACGCCCTGTCGGTACGCCCGATCATCCGCTGGCAGGACGGGCTGTTCTTCTTCATCTCCACCAAGTTCATGCCGGTCGCGGCCTCGATCATCCCGGTCTTCCTGCTGTTGCGGACTTTCGGTCTCCTGGACAACCTGTGGGCACTGGGCCTGCTCTACCTCGGCATCAACCTTCCCCTCGCGGTCTGGATGATGCGGTCCTTCTTCGCCGAGGTCCCGATCGCCGTGGTGGAAGCGGCGCAGATCGACGGCGCCAGCTACAGTCGGGAGCTGTGGCGTGTCTCGCTGCCCATCGTCGCCCCCGGCGCCGCCGCCGCAGCCCTGATCTGCTTCATCTTCGCCTGGAACGAGTACTTCCTGGCGAACCTTCTCACCGCCGTGGTCGCCCGCACCACGCCACCCTTCCTCGGCAGCTTCGTCGACGGCCGCGGCCAGTTCCTCGCCATTCTCTCCGCGGCCTCCACCATCGCCGTGCTGCCAGTCATCGTGGCCGGTTGGCTGGCCCAGAAGCGACTCGTCCGCGGCCTCGCCATGGGGGCGGTCAAGTAGTGCGTGCCATCGTCTTCGCCGAACCGAAGTCCTGGGCGCTCGAGGAGGTGCCCGACCCCGTCCCTGGTCCGCGCGAGGTGCTCGTCCGGGTTGAAGCCGTCGGAATCTGCGGGACCGACATCCACGTGCTCGACGGCGAGTTCGCGCCGACGCGGTATCCGATCATCCCGGGTCACGAGACCTCGGGCATCGTGGAGGCGGTCGGCGACCAGGTCAGCGAGGTCGGTGTCGGCGATCGGGTATCGGTCGACCCGACGCTCACCTGTGGCGAGTGCGCGTACTGCGCCGTCGGCCGTTCCAACCTGTGCGAACAGTGGAACGGCTCGGGAGTGGCTCGGACCAACGGCTCGACCGCCGAGCTGACGGTATCTCCCGTCCGCAACGTGCATCGACTCCCCGATGGTGTCGACCTGGCCCTCGCGGCGCTGATCGAGCCGCTGTCGTGCGCGATCCACGGCTACGACCTGCTGCCCCGCCGGATGGGTGAGCACTACCTCATCTACGGCGCGGGCACGATGGGCTTGATGATGGCCCAGCTCGCGCCCAGGGCCGGAGCAGCCAGCGTCACCGTGGTGGACCGGAACCCGGCTCGCCTCGAGGTCGCTCGCGACGTCGGCCTGGTGCACGTGGTGAGCGCGGCGGACGAGTCCGACCACCGCGGCGGCTGGGACGTGGTGATCGACTGCACCGGCGTCGTCGCCGCGATCGAGGACGGCCTGACCCGGGTCCGCCGCGGCGGCACGCTCCAGCAGTTCGGTGTCGCACCGGCTGACGCAGCCGCCAGGTTCTCCCCCTTCGCCGTCTACAACGACGAGATCTCCGTCGTCGGCTCGATGGCCGTCCTGCACTCGTACGCCCGCGCCGTCGAGATGTTCGCCGCCGGCGCCGTGAACGCCGAGCGGATGGTGAGCCACGCGTACGCGTTGGAGGATTACGGTGAGGCACTGGAGGTGTTCCGGTCGGGCAGCGGTCGGAAGCTGCAGATCCGGCCGCAGGCAGCAGAGTCGCAGCAGCTCCTCCACTAGGCCTCGGTGCGGGGAGCGAGCAGTGACGACATCGGTCGAAGCAGTCACCGAACGGCATCGTCAGATCACTGATCGGCTGGAGGCCATCGGTCGGGTCGACGTCGGCGATCTCGCCGCCCGGCTAGAGGTTGCTCCGGAGACGATCCGGCGCGATCTCCGCCTGCTCGAGCAGCAGGGACAGCTCCAACGTGTTCACGGTGGCGCCGTCCGCAAGGCTGCGTCTCCGCTGTCTCCGTTCGACGGCACCACACCCGAGCGTCCCGAGCACCAGCGCCGGCTGGCCGACCAGCTGGCAACCCGGCTACCCGACCGCGGCACCATCTACCTGGGAGCCTCGACACTCGGCTCCGCGGTGGCCGAAGCA
>Ga0190275_10001465_pt1 | contig 17509 bp, 19 predicted proteins | sample Popmic550T_FD_133745 | JGI IMG/M metagenome (GOLD analysis project Ga0190275, IMG submission 133745) | Populus adjacent soil microbial communities from riparian zone of Yellowstone River, Montana, USA - 550 T | ecosystem: Environmental > Terrestrial > Soil > Riparian zone > Trees stand | place...
CAGCCGGGCCGGGTTCACCACCAGCAGCTGGTGCAGGTCGGCCTCGCTCGCGCCGCCCTCACGCAGCATCGGGAGGACCCTCCGCGACAGGTTCTCGACGTGCCAGTGCGGCGCGTGCGCCGCTCGCCAGGACGGAGGAGTCACCCGGCTGAAGAACGCGGCGTCGTGGGACAGGACCAGCTGCTCGACGTGTCCCTCACGCAGCAGCGCCAGCACGGTCGCCACCCGCTTCCGGTCAGGGAGCACGTGCTCCATGCCGAACCGGTCCATCCCGAGGGTCACTCCCTGGTCGAGCAGCCAGCGCAGGTAGGGCAGGTCCTCGGTGTCACCGCAGTGCCCGATCACGACCCGGGCCGGGTCCACACCGGCGTCACGGAGGAACGCGACCTGGTCGCGGCCGTTCTCGGAGGCCGCGTGGGTGTGCGTGAACACCGGCACCCCGGTCCGGCGGTGGGCGGCGGCCGCGGCCGCCATGACGCGGCGTACGTCGGGCGTCAGGCCCGGACGGTCGGTGACCACCTTGAGGGCGGCCGCCCGTACCCCGGTCCGGGCAATGCCCTCCTCGAGGTCACTGAGGAAGTACTCCTCGAGCGGGTCCGCACCGTCCACGAGCAACCCCGGGCCGTGGGTGTGGAAGAAGGCCGGCAACACGTCCGCGGTGTAGTAGCCGGTGGCGGCGAGCAGCGTCACCTGAGTCCGCGCCGCCACCTCGGCGACCAGTGCGACGTCGCGACCGAGTCCCAGGACGGTGAGGTCGACCACCGTGCGGACGCCGAGGTCCCAGAGGCGGTCGAGTCCGGCCACCGCCGTCTCGACCGCCGCTGCCGGGTCCCACTCGGGGTGGGGGAAGTTCCGGTCCAGCTCGGGATGACGCACGAACACGTGCTCGTGGATCAGGGTCACGCCGAGCTGGCCGACCGGGACGGGACCCCCGAACGTGTCGACCGTCTCCGGCCCGAGGTCGCTCGTCACTCAGCCGACTCCCGGATTCCCTCGTAGATGGCCAGCTGCTCCTCGTCGAAGTTCTCGCGCAGGTAGGCGTCAGCCTGCTCCTGGAACGCGGCGAGGTCGACGTCGTCGACGATCTCCATCGCACCGTCCTGCTCCCAGGTGTCCAGGATCTTCTGCTCGTCCTCCTCGACGCACCCGGGGACCTGGGCGACCGCCTCGTCGACGGCCGCCTGCAGCGCCTCCTGCTGTTCGGTGGACAGCTCGTTCCAGACCTCGCCGATGATCACCAGGTTGGAGTTGGAGCCGTGCCCGGACAGGCTGAGGTAGTCCTGCACCTCGTCGAGGCTGATCGCGTCGATGTTGACGATCGGGTTCTCCTGGCCGTCCACCGTGCCCTGCTGCAGCGCGAGGAACAGCTCCTCGTAGGCGACCTCGGTGGCGTCGGCGCCGAGCGCCTCGGCGTTCATCAGGAACTGCGGGGAGTTCGGGAACCGCATCCGCAGACCCTCCAGGTCGGCCGGCTCCCGGATCGGCTCGGTCGCGGTGAAGTGGCGCATCCCGACGGTCCACGAGCCCAAGGTGTTGATGCCGGTCTCGTCGGCGAAGCCCTGGAGCAGCTCGTCGGCCGCGTCGGTCTCGAAGTACTGGGCGTAGTGCTCCTCGTCGTCAAAGGCGTACGCGGCGTCGAGCGTGCTCACCGGGACGTAGACCGCACCCAGTGCCGAGGCGCCCTGGATGTCCATGTCGACGTCGCCGGAGACCACCGAGGCGATCCGGTCAGCGTCGGCTCCGAGCTGGCTGGCAGGAAAGATCTCCACCGTCACACCGACGTCGGCGGAGGCCACCTCGTCGGCGATCACCTGCGCCCCGCACCGGTGTTGCGGTTGCTGCTCGGTGTAGCTGTGGGCGAGCGTGATCTCGACGTCGCCGCCTCCCTCGGGCTCGGCCTCGTCCCCACCGCAGGCGGTGAGCACCAGCAGCGGTGCGGCCGCGCACCCGATCAGCGCAGCCCTTCTCCTCGTCGTCGTTGCCATCACTGGTTCCTTTCTCCGGTGGTTCCCTGGGTGGGTGTGGGCCGGTCGCGCCGCTCGGCGGCGACCAGCTCGTCGAAGTCGCGGCGCATCGCGTCGCGATCGGCCGAGCGTCCGGTGAAGAGCTCGAACGCGTCGGCGGCCTGGTGCAGCGCCATCCCCGCACCACTGAGCACGCGGCAGCCGCGCTCGGCCGCACCCAGCAGCAGTGCGGTCTCAAGCGGTCGGTACACGATGTCCGCGACCCACAGGTCGGGTCGCAGCGCGTCGAGATCCACGGGGATGCCCGGGTGATCGGCCATGCCGATCGGCGTCGCGTTCACCAGCCCGGCAGCCTTCGCCAGGAGCCGGGGGACGTCGGCAGGACCCACCGCCTCGACCTCGACGTCGTTCCCGAGCAGTGCGACGGACTCGCCGAGTCGGCTCGCGCGGTCGCGATCGGGGTCCGAGACCCAGACCTGGCCGGCGCCCAGCCCTGCCAGCGCGTGTGCGACGGCCGTTCCCGCCCCGCCCGCGCCGAGCAGCACGACACCGTCCAGGCTGGCGTCACCGAGCTCCTCGCGACAGGCCCGCGCGAACCCGGAGAAGTCGGTGTTGTGGCCGACGGTGCCCGACTCAGTCACCACCACCGTGTTGAGTGCTCCGATCCGCGCCGCCTCGGGCGCCAACCGGTCCACGAGCGGGACCATGGCCTGCTTGATCGGGTGGGTGACGTTGAGCCCGTCGTACCCCAGCCGGACCGCGGCCGCGAGCAGGTCGCGCAGCTGCACGGGGTCGGTCTCCTCCGCGGAGAGGTCGATCACCTTGTAGACGCTGCGCAACCCGTGCCGCTGGGCCTCGCGCTCGTGCAGCTCGGGCGTCAGCGACGGCCCGACGCCCTGGCCGAGCAGCCCGGTCAGCGTGGAGCGGCGCCTCACAGCCCCAGCTCCTGAGGCAGGTAGAGGATCGCGTCGGGCCAGAAGATGATCGCCAGGCACAGCAGCAGGAGCGGCACCATGAAGGGCAGGGACCCCCAGAAGACCTCGGACATCGTGGTGCGGGCGATCGCCTGCAGCACGAAGATGACCGTGCCCACTGGCGGTGTGAGGAGTCCGATCATCTGGGAGACGATCATCAGCACGCCGAGGGCGATCGGGTCCACGCCGTACGTCGCGCTGATCGGCAGCAGGATGGGCACGGTGAGCGTCAGCACCGCGATCGCGTCGAGGGCGGTTCCCAGGATCAGCGACAGCGCGAAGACCAGCAGCAGGAACACCGTGGCGTCCGAGCTGAGCCCGAGCATCAGCTCCGAGATCTCCTGGGGCACCCGCTCGCGCGCGAAGATGTAGCCGAGCAGGTTCGCCGAGGCGACGATCAGCATGATGGCACCGGTGGTGGTGACCGTCTCCACGAGGACCTTCGGGAGGTCACGCACCCGCAGGGTGCGGTAGGCGAAGCCGAGCACCGCCATGTACGCCGCGCCGACGGCTGCCGCCTCGGTCGGAGTGAACCAGCCGCTGAGGATGCCGCCGAGGATGATGACCGGGGCGCCGAGGGACGCGATCACCCGCTTGCCCGTCTCCCAGACCCGGGCGGCGTTGAACTCCGTACGGCGGATGTTGGGGTCGCGGCGTACCCAGAGGAACACGACGACGGCCAACCCCAGCGCCATGAGCAGCGCCGGCACCACGGAGGCGGCGAAGAGTGCGCCGGTCGAGACGGCCGCCAGGCCGGCGTAGATGACCGCCGGGATGCTGGGCGGCATCACCGGCGCGATGAGGGCGGCCGACCCGGTCACGCCGAGCGCGAACCGCTTGGAGTAGCCGTCACGCAGCATGGCCGGGATCTGCAGCTTCCCGAGCGCCGCCGCGTCCGCGACCGCGGAGCCGCTCATCCACGAGAAGCCGACGCTGCAGCCGATGCTGACGTACCCGAGGCTGCCCCGCACCCGTGCGAACAGTGCGAGGGCGAAGTCGAAGAGCCGGTCCGCGATGCCCGCGTGGTTGGCGAGCGAGCCGAGCAGGATGAACAGCGGCACGGCGAGCAGCGGGAAGCTGGCCGTGGACTGCGCGACCATGCGCAGGCCCAGGCCGAGCGACTGGTCGTTGGTCAGCATGTAGGCCAGCGAGGGACCGATGAAGGCAAAGGCGATGGGTACGCGCACCACCATCAGGCCGACGATGAGCAGCGAGAGGACCAGCAGGCTCATTCGGTCACCGCCGGGATCTCGTCCAGGTCGCGTTCGGGGACGCCGAGCACGGCGTAGCGCACCGCCGCCACGAGGGCGCGGACGACGACGCTGACGAACCCGATCAGGCAGACGCCGTAGAGCCACGACATGGGCATGCCCAGGGCGGGCGACTTCAAGATGCCCTGGGTGTCCATCAGCTCCCAGGCCTCGAGGACGAGAGCGAACCCGATGACTGCCACCACGACGCACGAGACGACGCGCGCCACCCGGGGCACCGGTGGCGGCGCCGCGTCGATCATCTCGATCGAGATGTGCTCGTCGCGCGTGACGAGGACGCCGGCCACCACGAACGTGAGCCAGACCAGCGAGAACCGGGCGAGCTCGCCGGTCCACGACCAGCCGTCGAACGGCAGGTAGCGCTGCATCGCCTGGAACAGCACCAGCCCGAAGATCATCAGCGCCGCCACGGCGCCGAGTGCCAGCTCGATGGCGGTGACCACCCGGATCGGCCCCGCCACCCACCGCGGCGGCGCCGCGAGGAAGCCGGCGACCCGTCCCCTCGGGACCTCGGCTGAGTCGGTCGTCACAGTCGCCGAACGTAGGGAGCCGGTCCGCGGCATGGCAAGCGGTTGCCAAGGGTTGCCAGATGCGGGTGTGATGGACCCATGGCCCAGCCCACGATCTACGACGTCGCCCGGGAGGCCGGCGTCGCGACCTCCACCGTGTCGCGCGCGTTCTCGCACCCCGGCCGGGTCAGCACGAAGACCCGGGACCACGTGCTGGCGGTGGCCACCCGCATCGGCTACCGGCCGAACCCCCACGCCCGCGCGTTGTTCTCCGGGCGCCACCGCACCGTGGCCATGGTGGTCTCCGACATCACCAACCCGCACTACTTCGAGCTGATCCGCGGGGCGGAGCTGCGCGCGAAGGCGTCGGACTTCACGCTGGTGCTGGTCAATGCCGAGGAGTCGCCGCGGATCGAGTTCGAACAGATCCAGCGCCTGGTCCCGGCGGTCGACGGATTCGTGCTCGCAGCCAGCCGGCTGCCGGACGAGAACCTCCGTCAGGTGGCGGGTCAGCGTCCGGTCGTCCTCATGAACCGGCAGCTCGCGGGACTCGCCAGCGTCGTCCTGGACCACGAGCAGGGCTGCCGGCACATCGTCGAGCACCTGGTCTCGCTCGGCCACCGGCGGCTCGTCTACCTCGCGGGGCCGCGGAACTCCTGGATGGCGGCCACCCGCTGGGCTGCGATCGAACGGGCCGCGGCCGACCTCGGGGTCGAGGCGATGCGCGTCGGGCCGTTCGTGCCCAAGGTGACACAGGGCGGTGCGGCTGCGGACGGCGCCCTCAACGCCGACGCCAGCGCGGTGATCGCCCACAACGACCTGTTGGCGATCGGAGTGGTCCAGCGACTGGCGCAACGCGGCGTCGAGGTCCCGCGGGAGGTGAGCGTCGTCGGTTTCGACAACATCTTCGCCGCGGGCCTGTGCACGCCGGGGCTGACCACTCTCGGAGGGGTGCACTCCGACGTCGGCAGGGCTGCGGTGGAGATCCTGCTCGACGCGGTGGACCCGACCAAGGGCCCCACCGAGCCGCCCCGCGTGACCCTCCCGACCGAGCTCGTGCTGCGCGCCACCACCGGTCCCGCCCCGGCCGGATGACCCTCGCGGTCAGGACAGTCGCCCGAGCGAACGACCGATGCCCTGCGCCGCCACCTGGAGACCTGTGACCAGCCGGGGCAGGTCGCGCTCGAGGCTGGACACGACCACCCCGACCGCCGCGACGACCGTTCCGTCGGCGCGGGCGTGGATCGGCACCGCGACCGAGCAGGCGCCCAGGGTCATCTCCTCCACGGTCGTGGCGTAGCCCTCCTCTCGCGCTGCCTCGAGCTGGGCGCGCAGGCGCGCCGGCTGCGTGACCGTGTACGGCGTGAGCCGGGTCAGCCGGTCGAGCACCTCGACCACGACCTCCTCGGGTGCGTGGGCGAGCAGCACCTTGCCGACCCCCGTGGAGTGCAGCGGTAGCCGCGTTCCGACCTGGCTGACGACCGGCACCGAGGCCCGGCCCGAGAGCCGCTCCAGGTACAGCACCTGGGCACCTTCACGGACCGCCAGGTGCACGGTGGCCCGGGTCGCGGCGTGCAGGTCGTTGAGGAAGGGCGCTGCCACCTCCCGCAGCCCGGACTCCATCGGCGCCAGCAACCCGACCCGCCACAGCCGCCGGCCCACGACGTAGCGCCCGTCGACGCGCTTGACCAACGTCCCGCCGGCGACCAGCTCGCCGACGAGTCGGTGCACGGTAGGCAGCGGCAGGTCCGCCCGACGCGCGAGCTCGGTGAGGGTCAGCTGCCGGTGCCGCTCGTCGAAGGCGAACAGGATCGACAGCGCCCGCCCGACCACACTGGCGCCGGGCGTCGAGGTGTTCCCCGCCACCGGGTCTCCTTCCGCTGAGTGGAAGTCTAGGGTCGGAGCCGACCGCCGTCGCCCCTACGGTGTCGTCCGTGGTCAACACCGTCGCGGACCTGGCCGGCCAGGGTGACATCGACCGCGAGATCGCCCGCGCCCAGCGCCAGCCCGGGACAGCGCAACCTCGGCTCGACTTCCCGCCGTACCGCAGCTCCCTGCTCCGGCACCCCACCCAGGCACCGCGCCACGCCGACCCCGAGGGGGCCGAGCTGGTCGGCCCCGTGTTCGGTCACACCGACGTCGACCCGGTCGAGGCAGACCTCACCGTCCACCACGCCGGCGAGCCGATCGGGGAGCGCATGGTGGTCGCAGGCCGGGTCATCGACGGCGACGGACGGCCGGTCCGCCGCCAGCTGGTCGAGATCTGGCAGGCGAACGCCGGCGGCCGCTACGCGCACCAGGGCGACCAGCACCCCGCAGCGCTGGATCCTCACTTCACCGGCGTCGGCCGCTGTCTCACCGACGACGAGGGCGGCTACCGCTTCACGACCATCAGGCCGGGGCCTTACCCCTGGCGGAACCACCACAACGCCTGGCGTCCGGCGCACATCCACTTCTCCCTCTTCGGCAGCGAGTTCACCCAGCGTCTGGTGACCCAGGTGTACTTCCCCGGCGACCCGCTGCTCCCACTCGACCCGATCTACCAGTCGATCACCGATCCGGCCGCCCGCGACCGGCTCGTCGCGACCTACGACCACGACCTGACCACCCACGAGTGGGCGACCGGCTACCGGTGGGACGTCGTCCTGAGCGGTGCTCACGCCACGCCCCTGGAGCAGGAGGACGGCGACGATGCCTGAGCTCACGCCCGGCCAGACCGTGGGTCCCTTCTTCCACGACGCGCTGCCCTATGCCGGCGGTGGCGAGCTCGTGCCGCCGGGCACGCCGGATGGCGTCCGGCTGCACGGGACGGTGTACGACGGCGCCGGTGACCCGGTCCCCGACGCGCTGCTGGAGCTTCGTCAGGCGGACGCACAGGGACGCGTGCCCCGGATCGAGGGGTCGATCCGTCGGACCGGCGCCTTCACCGGATGGGGCCGCGCGGCGACCGACGCGGACGGCCGCTACACCTTCACGACGATCGAGCCCGGCGGGGTGGCCGGCGGTGCGTCGTTCTTCGCACTCACGGTGTTCGCCCGCGGCCTGCTCGACCGGCTGTTCACGCGCGCCTACCTGCCAGGCGAGTCCGACGGGTTCCTCGCCGCGCTGCCCGAGGCGGAACGCGACACCTTGCAGGTGGTTCGCGAGGACGACGGCTCGGTACGCTTCGACGTACGGCTCCAGGGAGAGGGGGAGACTGTGTTCATCCAGTTCCCCCGCCAGCGAGGATGACCGGCCTGCTGGAGCCGGGCTCGCCACGAGCGGCCGGCGTCGCCGACGACCAGGCCCTGCTGGCAGCCATGCTGCGGGTCGAGGTGGCGTGGGCGCGTGCCCTCGTGGTGGCCGGCCTGGCGACCGCCGAGTCCGCGGCCGCGGTGGCTGCGGCCGCCGAGGTGCTGCGACCCGACCCGGTTTCGCTCGCCGCGGAGACCGAGGCTGCCGGCAACCCCGTCGCGCCGCTCGTCGCACTCCTCCGCGACGGTGTCGGGAGCGCCCACGCCGGAGCGGTCCACCGCGGACTCACCAGCCAGGACGTCCTCGACACCGCCCTGGTCCTGCTGGCCCGCGACGGCCTCATGCGGGTCGCCACCGACCTGCGGACGACCGGCGACGCGCTCGCCGAGCTCGCCCGGGCCCATCGCGACACGGTGACCGTGGGGCGAACCCTGACGCAGTACGCCGTCCCCACGACGTTCGGGCTGAAGGCGGCCCACTGGCTCGCAGGGGTCGACGAGGCCGGGCGCTCCATCGGCGCGGTGCGCGACCAGCTGCCGGTCCAGTACGGCGGCGCCGCCGGCACGCGGGCACTGATGACCCACCTCGCCCCCGCCGCCGACCACTCGGCGGTGCTGGCCGCGTTCGCCGGCGACCTCGGCCTGGAACCGGCGCCGCTGCCCTGGCACACCCGCCGCGCCACGATCACCCGGATCGGCGACGCACTGGTCTCCGCCACCGACGCGCTCGGTGTGCTGGCGGCGGACGTGCTGCTGCTCGGCCGCCCCGAGGTCGGCGAGGTCCACGAGGGCGCGAGTGTCGGGCGGGGCGGCTCCTCGACGATGCCGCACAAGCAGAACCCCGTGCTCAGCGTGCTGGTCCGGGCGGCGGCACTGCAGGCCCCCCTGCTCGGAGCACAGCTGCACCTGGCCGCGGCGACGAGCCACGACGAGCGGCCGGGAGGCGCCTGGCACAGCGAGTGGCCGGCTCTGGCTCGACTGCTCGAGCTCGCCGTCACGGCCGCGTCACAAGCAGCCGAGCTCGCGTCCGGTCTCGAGGTCGACATCGACGCGATGGCCGGCAGGGCCGAGTCCGCGGCCGCCGCTCTGCTCGCCGAGCGCGGCTCGGGCGACCCCGACCCGCGGTCCTACCTCGGCCAGGCGGGCACGCTGGTCGACGAGGCACTTCGCCACTGGACTGACGGAGCACCGCATGGTTGACCTCGCCCACACCCGGATCAGCGGGGAGCCGGACGCGCCCGTGCTGATGATCGTCGGCCCGTCCCTGGGCACCGACGTCGGCCGGCTGTGGTCGCGGTGTGCCGCAGAGCTCTCGCGGGTCGAGGTCGTCGGCTGGGACCTGCCTGGCCACGGTCGTTCGGCCCCGGCCGCGTCGCCCTTCACCATGGCCGAGCTCGCCGATGCCGTCCGCACCACGGCCTGGGACCTGGCGATCGGCCGTCCCGTGGCCTACGCGGGAGTGTCGCTCGGAGGTGGCGTCGGGTTCCTGCTGGCCCAGGACCCTGGACCGTTCGGCACGGTCGCGGCCATCGCGTCTGCGCCGCGGCTCGGCGAGCCGGGAGCCTGGCACGAGCGGGCCGCGCTCGTCCGCGGCGCGGGGACCGCCGCGATGGTCGAGGGCTCAGCCGGACGTTGGTTCGCCCCCGGCTTCCTGCAGCGCGATCCCGACACGGCTACGGGACTGCTGGAATCCTTGCGGCACGTCGATGACGAGTCCTACGCCCTCGCGTGCGAGGCGCTCGCCGGGTACGACGCGCAACCGGGCCTGCCCGACACCTCTGTCCCACTGCTCCTGGTCGCGGGCGAGCACGACCCTGTCGTACCCCCGGACCAGGCGCTCGCCACCACCTTGTCTGGGGGTGCCACCGAGCTGTGCCGCGTCGAGGTTCTCCCGGGGGTCGCCCACCTCCCCCCAGCGGAAGCGCCTGCTGCCACCGCGGACCTGCTCCGCGCCCACCTGCTCCAGGAGCTCGTATGACACCGGATGAGCCAGATCCGTACGACGCCGGCATGGACGTGCGCCGCGCGGTGCTCGGGGACGAGCACGTCGACCGCGCCAGCGCAGCGACGACTGCGTTCACCGAGGACTTCCAGGCCCTCATCACCCGCTACGCGTGGGGCAGCGTCTGGGCCCGCCCCGGCCTCGACCGGCACACGCGTTCGGTCGCCGCGCTCACGGCCCTGCTCGCGCTCCGGCACTGGGAGGAGTTCGAGCTGCACGTGCGAGCGGCCCGTACCAACGGACTCACGGCGGACGAGATCGGCGAGGTGATCCTGCAGGGCGCCGTCTACTGCGGGGTGCCCGTCGCCAACCACGGCTTCGCGATCGCCCAGCGGGTGCTCGCCGATCTCGACGACGGCCCGGACACCGGAGCGGCGGGCCGGTGATGGTCGACGTCGTCGACACCGCCGTCGAGGCGGTCGCAGGGATCGCCGACGGCGCCACGGTGATGATCGGCGGCTTCGGCACGGCAGGCCAGCCCGTCGATCTGATCGAGGCCGTGATCGCCGGTGGTGTTCGCGACCTCACGGTCGTCAACAACAACGCGGGCAACGGCGATCGCGGCCTGGCCGCGCTGATCCGGGAAGGTCGGGTGCGCAAGATCATCTGCTCGTTCCCGCGGCAGCACGACTCCCACTGCTTCGACGAGGAGTACCGGGCCGGCCGGATCGAGCTCGAGCTCGTGGCGCAGGGGAACCTCGCCGAACGGATCCGCGCCGGCGGGGCGGGCATCGGTGGCTTCTTCACGCCGACCGGCGTCGGCACCGCACTCGCCGAGGGCAAGGAGGTCCGCCGCATCGACGGCCGGGACCACGTCCTCGAGCACCCGATCCGCGCGGACGTCGCCCTGATCTCCGCGTTCGCCGCGGATCCAGCAGGCAACCTCGTCTTCCGCAAGACCGCCCGCAACTTCGGCCCGGTCATGGCAACGGCCGCGGTGACCACCGTGGTCCAGGTCCGCGAGCTGCGTCCGCTCGGAGGGATCGACCCCGAGCACGTGGTCACGCCCGGCATCTACGTGGACCGGGTGGTCTGCGTGCCGCAACCCCCGCTTCCCGAGGAGGAGGGGCGGTGAACCGGCCAGTCATCAGCGACCGACCGCTGGGTCCTGACGACCTGGCCGCCCTGGTCGCGCGTGACATCCCGCCGGGGTCGTTCGTGAATCTCGGCATCGGGCAGCCCACCAAGGTCGCCAACCACCTCGACCCGGCCGACGGCATCGTGCTCCACACCGAGAACGGCATGCTCGGGATGGGCCCGGAGGCTCACGGCGACGACGTCGACCCCGAGCTCATCAACGCCGGGAAGGTGCCGGTGACCGAGCTCGCCGGGGCGTCGTACTTCCACCACGCAGACTCCTTCGCGATGATGCGCGGCGGCCATCTCGACTACTGCGTCCTCGGTGCCTTCCAGGTGTCGGCCACCGGCGACCTGGCCAACTGGCACACCGGAGCTCCCGACGCGATCCCGGCCGTCGGCGGCGCGATGGACCTCGCCACCGGCGCCCGACAGACGCTGGTGATGATGAGCCTCCTGACCCGCGACGGGGCTCCGAAGCTGGTCCCGAGCTGCACCTTGCCGCTGACTGCGGTCGGATGCGTCACCCGCGTCTACACCGACCGGGCGGTCTTCGACATCACCGGCGACGGCGTCGCGGTACGCGACCGTTTCGGCACCTCGTACGACGAGCTCCGGGACCTGCTGTCGCTCCCGTTGCTCGATCGGACCGGACCGTGAGGCAGACCTCGACCGAGGTCGCGGTGGTCGGCGCCGGCCCGGCCGGCCTGATGCTCGCCCACCTGCTCGGCCGAGCAGGCATCGACACGGTCACGATCGACCTGCGGACCCGGCGTGAGATCGAGGAGACCCACCGCGCCGGCATCCTGGAGCGCGACAGCGTCAGGCTGCTCGTCGACACCGGCGTCTCCGACCGGGTGCTGAAGGACGGCGACGAGCACCGGGGCATCGAGCTCGCCTTCGGGGGCGAGCGTCACCGGATCGACTTCCCCAGCAGTGTGGACGCCACCGTCTGGCTCTACCCGCAGACCGACGTGTTCGTCGACCTCGCCGACGCGCGCGAGCGCGACGGGGGCGACGTGCGCTTCGGGGTCTCCGAGGTCTCCGTGGCCGACCTCGAGTCGGACCGGCCGGCGATGCGGTTCACCGACGCGGGCGGGACCGAGCACGAGGTGCGCGCACGGGTCCTGGTCGGGGCGGACGGGTCGCGGAGCCTGTGCCGCCACGAGTTCCCGCCGGCCCTGCGACGCCAGTACTTCCGTGAGTACCCGTTCGCCTGGTTCGGCATCCTCTGCGAGGCACCGCGCAGCGCACCGGAGCTGGTCTACAACCACTCCGAGCGTGGCTTTGCACTGATCAGCCAGCGGACGGCGTCGCTGCAACGCATGTACTTCCAGTGCCGGCCGGACACCGACCCAGCCGACTGGAGCGACGACCGGATCTGGGAGGAGCTCCAGGCCCGCGTGGGCGCCAACGGGCTCACTCTCGAGGAGGGACCGATCACGTCGAGGTCGGTGCTGCCGTTCCGTTCGTTCGTGCAGGAGCCGATGTGGTGCGGCAACCTGGTGCTCGCCGGCGACGCTGCCCACACCGTGCCTCCCACGGGCGCCAAGGGACTGAACCTGGCGCTCGCCGACGTGGCCGTTCTCGCGCCCCGCCTCGCGCAGGGCCTGCGGGGCGGCGACGTCCCCCGCGCGCTCGACGACTACCAGGAGACGGCGCTCCGACGGGTCTGGAAGGCCCAGCACTTCTCGTACTGGATGACCACGATGCTCCACCGCCCGCCGGACGCGAGCGACTTCGACCTCCGTCGCCAGCTCGGAGAGCTCACGTCCCTCGTCACGTCACCTCGCGGTGCCGGCAGCACCTACCTCGCCGAGGGCTACACCGGGTGGCCCGACCCCGTCCTGTCCTTCCACTGAGTGAAAGGTGGGGTTGGTCGCGCGCCGCGGCGAGCCCGGGAACATCCGTCACCGCCGTGCTGTTGACTACTGGCAGACGTTTCGTCCACCCGTACCAAGTGAGAGGTGCTCGCCGATGGGCAACATCGCAGCCGTGACCGACGCCGACTTCGAGACCGAGGTCCTCAAGGCAGACAAGCCCGTGCTCGTCGACTTCTGGGCCGAGTGGTGCGGCCCGTGCCGCCAGGTCCAGCCGATCCTCGAGGAGATCGCGGCCGAGCACGGCGAGCAGGTCACCATCGTCAAGATGAACGTCGACGAGAACCCCGTGACCCCGTCGTCCTACCGCGTCACCGGCATCCCGACCCTGAACCTCTACCAGGGCGGCGAGGTCGTGAAGAGCATCGTGGGCGCCCGGCCCAAGGCCGCGCTCCTCAACGAGCTGTCCGACTACCTCGCCTGAGGCCGGTCGCGGGGCACCCCGCCCCGGGGCATCCCACCTGACCGCGGCACGCCCCCTGGGGCGCGTCGCGGTTTCGCGGGCGGCCGCACCACACCCACCAGCCGCTCCAGGGCCGCCTCGACCTCGGTCTTCCAGCTGACCGCGGCGCGCAGGTCCATCCGCATCCGCGGCGTCGTCCGGTGGTCTCGCTGGGTGCGGAACCCGACCCGGCTGAGGAAGTCGGCCGGCACGCTGCACGAGGCGGGGCGCCGTCGGCGGTCACCGAACGCCTCGACCGCCCGCAGGTCTCGCTCCACCAGGTCCCGCGCCATCGCCCGCACCAGCATCCGGCCCACCCCACCGCCGCGCTCCGCCGGCTCGACGTACGCCGTCGTCATGAGCACGGCGTCCGGCGAGACCGGCGCGGTCGCGAAGCCCGCGGCACCCGGCACGAACCCGGCCGGTGCGTAGAGCACGTAGCCGACCAGCCGGTCGTCGACGACCGCCACCCGGCCGCACGAGCCCCACTCGCGCAGCACCTCGGAGACCCACGCCTCCTTCTCGGTGCACGGGTCCTCCACGCGAGACCTGCGGACCGGGTCGCACTCCCAGAACAGGCAGGACCGGCACGGCGCGGGGATCGCGTCGAGGTTGTCCAGCGTCAGCCTGACGGCTGTCCGGGTCACCCCCCGATGGTACGGCCGATGGGTCCGGCCCGATTGGTACGGCCTGATTGGTACGGCCCGATTGGTATGGCGATGGGACGGTCGGCACCCCGTGCCCGCCTGCGAGAATGAGCCGATGCGCCAGATCCGCCAGAGCCGCAAGCTCCACCACGTGCGGTACGACGTGCGCGGCCCGATCCTGCTGGAGGCGCAGCGGCTCGAGTCCGAGGGCCACCGGATCCTCAAGCTCAACATCGGCAACCCCGCGCCGTTCGGGTTCGAGGCGCCCGAGGCGATCGTCGCCGACATCGTCCACCACCTGCCCGACTCCCAGGGCTACAGCGACTCCCAGGGGATCTACCCGGCCCGGACCGCCGTCGCGCAGTACTACCAGCAGTGCGGCCTGCGCGACGTCAGCGTCGATGACGTCTTCATCGGGAACGGTGTCTCCGAGCTGATCTCGATGGTGCTCCAGGCGTTCGTCGACGACGGCAACGAGATCTTGGTTCCCGCGCCCGACTACCCGCTCTGGACCGGCGCGGTGACGCTCTCGGGCGGGACCCCGGTGCACTACCTGTGCGACGAGGCGAACGGCTGGAACCCCGACCTGGCCGACCTCGAGTCCAAGATCACCGAGAACACCCACGCCCTCGTCATCATCAACCCCAACAACCCCACCGGTGCCGTCTACAGCCCTGAGGTCGTGGCCGGCCTCGTCGACATCGCGCGCCGCCACCAGCTGGTCGTGTTCGCCGACGAGATCTACGAGAAGATCCTCTTCGACGACGCGGTGCACCACCACGCCGCGGCCGCGGCCGGCGACGACGTGCTCTGCCTGACGTTCAGCGGCCTCTCCAAGGCCTACCGGGTCTGCGGCTACCGCGCCGGCTGGGTGATGGTGTCGGGGCCCAGGGAGCTCGCCACCGACTTCCTCGAGGGCCTGACGCTGATCGCCAACATGCGGATGTGCGCGAACGTACCCGCACAGCATGCGATCCAGACCGCGCTGGGGGGCTACCAGTCGATCGAGGAGCTGATCGTCCCCGGCGGCCGCTTCTACGAGCAGAGCATGCTCGCCGATCGGCTGCTCAACCAGATCCCGGGGGTCTCCTCGGTGCGGCCGCGAGGAGCCCTCTACTGCTTTCCCCGCCTCGACCCGGCGGTGTACGCGATCGAGGACGACCAACAGCTGGTCATCGACCTGCTGCGGGCCAAGAAGATCCTGGTCACGCACGGCACCGGGTTCAACTGGCCCGAGCCCGACCACTTCCGGATGGTGACGCTGCCCGACGTGGTCGTGCTCGAGGAGGCCATCGGGCGGATCGCGGACTTCCTGGCCACCTACCGATGAGTCCTAGGGTGGCCCCATGCGGGACCTCACCTACCCACCTGTCATCGCGGCGGCCAAGCTCGGCTTCCGGGTGCTCGGGCAGCGGATCACCCTGACCGGCACCGAGCACGTCCCGCGTACCGGTGGGGTGATGGTCGCGGTCAACCACATCGGCTACGCCGACTTCGTGTACGGCGGGCTGGCGGTCAACCCGGCCGGCCGCCGGGTTCGGTTCATGGCCAAGCGCGAGCTGTTCGACCACCGGGTCACCGGGCCGCTGATGCGATCGATGCATCACATCGAGGTCGACCGTGGGGCCGGCGAGACGTCGTACCGGACCGCGGTGGAGTTCCTGCGGGCCGGCGAGTGCGTGGGGATCTTCCCCGAGGCGACCATCTCCCGGGCGATGGAGCTCAAGGAGTTCAAGACCGGCGCGGTGCGGATCGCCGCAGATGCCGGCGTCCCGCTGCTGCCGGTGGTGCTGTGGGGCACCCAAAGGCTGATGACCAAGGATCACCCGAAGGACTTCTCCTCCCGGGGCATCCCCATTCACATCCGCGTCGGCGCCCCGCTCGACCCCCGGGGTGAGGACCCGGTGGCCCAGACCGCGGAGCTGCGGAGCGTGATGGCCGCGATGCTCGACGAGGCGATCGCGGGCTACCCGGACGAGCACCAGCAGCCCGGCAGCTGGTGGCTGCCGCGGCGGCACGGCGGCAGCGCCCCGACGCTGGCGGAGGCGGCGGCGCTCGACGTCGCGGAGAAGCGGGAACGGGCCGCTCGGCGCGCCACGCCGCAGTGACAGCCTCCCATGGCTATCTGTCGCTTTGTCGACATGGCTGATTTGTCGACAAAGAGACAGATCGATGAATGGTCAGATCGGTCGGTCGCCGCGGTTGCGTGGATCCATCACGTCCACGATCCGCTGCAGGTCGGCGAGTGAGGCGAACTCGACGGTGATCTTGCCCTTGGCCTTGCCGAGGTCGACCTTGACCCTGGTCTCCAGCCGGTCGCTCAGCCGGTCGGCGATCTCGGCCAGTCCCGGTGCCACCGGCTTGGCGCGCCGCGGTCGGGCGGGCGCGTTTCCGAGCTCACCCACGGCCACGATCTCCTCGAGGCCACGGACGCTGATCCCCTCGCTGACCACCCGACCGGCGAGCCGGTCCTGCGCCTCGGGGTCCTCGATCGCGAGCAGGGAGCGGGCGTGGCCGGCCGACAGCACGCCCGCGGCGACCCGCCGCTGCACGGCCGGGGAGAGCTTGAGCAGCCGGAGCGTGTTGCTGATCTGTGGGCGCGAGCGGCCGATCCGGCCGGCGAGGTCGTCGTGCGTGCACCCGAAGTCCTCGAGCAGCTGCTGGTAGGCGGCCGCCTCCTCCAGCGGGTTGAGCTGCGCCCGGTGCAGGTTCTCCAGCAGCGCGTCGCGCAGCATGTCGTCGTCGCCGGTCTGCCGCACGATCGCGGGGATCGTCTCGAGCCCGGCCTTCTGGGACGCACGCCAGCGACGCTCCCCCATCACCAGCTCGAAGCGGTCCTCGCCCCCCTCGTCGGCCAGCGGTCGTACCACGATCGGCTGCAGCAGGCCGACCTCTCCGATCGAGGTGACCAGCTCCGACATCGCGTCCTCGTCGAAGACCTGGCGGGGCTGGACCGGGTTCGGGGTGATCGATGCCAGTGGCAGCTCGGCGAAGTACGAGCCGCCCACGAGCTCGGGCGTGGCGGGTGCGTCCGTGGTCGTGGCGCCGGTGCTGCTCGGAGTCCCGGCGGGCGTGTCGACGGGTGCTTGGACTGCCTCGGTGTCCGGACGTGGCCCGGTGGGGATGAGGGATCCGAGCCCGCGGCCGAGGCCGCGGCGAGACTGGGCTGTCATCGGGTGGGCACTCCCTTGCTGGCGATCTCACGGGCGGCTTCGAGATAGCAGAGGGCCCCGGGAGATCCAGGGTCGTAGGTCATGACCGTCTGCCCGTATGACGGCGCCTCCGAGACCCGGACCGACCGGGGGATGGTGGTCTTGAGGACCTGGTCCCCGAAGTGCTCGCGGACCTCGTCGGCGACCCCGGAGGCGAGCCTGGTGCGGGCGTCGTACATCGTGACCAGGATGGTGGAGACCACCAGCTGCGGGTTGAGGTGCGACTTGACCATGTCCACGGTCTCGAGCAGCATCCCGAGACCCTCGAGGGCGTAGTACTCGGCTTGGATCGGGATCA
>Ga0190275_10001466_pt1 | contig 17509 bp, 18 predicted proteins | sample Popmic550T_FD_133745 | JGI IMG/M metagenome (GOLD analysis project Ga0190275, IMG submission 133745) | Populus adjacent soil microbial communities from riparian zone of Yellowstone River, Montana, USA - 550 T | ecosystem: Environmental > Terrestrial > Soil > Riparian zone > Trees stand | place...
ACTTGTTGTAGACCTCGCGCGCAAGCAGCCGCAGCGGCAGACCGATCGCGCCGCTCGAATGCGCCAGCATGCGCTCGATCGCGAGATGCGTCTTGCCGGTATTGGTCGGCCCGAGGACCGCGGTCACGCCGGCGCCGCGCGCGTCGCGCGCCGTGGGACGAGAAAACGAAATGGCCATCAATTCTCTGCGTTCTAGCGACTACCCGAGATCAATCCGAAAAGTCTTCTTCCCAGAACGGCCGCCTCGATGTGTGGTGGATATGAAGAATCTCAATAGCCTCAGCATCGATCACATAGAAGAGGCGGTAAGGGAAACGGCCCAAAGTCGCGGCGCGGAGACCTGGATAGCCAGCTACACGCGGCGAACTTTCGGGCCACGCTCCAATGCGCCTGGTGATCATGCGGATGTGCTTTTCGACCAGGGGCGCGGCGGAGGGGTAGTTAGAGAGCAGAAAGTCGCGAATCTCATCGATATCTTTGAGAGCCGCTTCGGTGAAGCGAACTTTCATCTCTGCCGAAATCGCGCCAAGGCCGCTTCAACCTGTTCATCCGTGGCGTAACGGCCAGCCCGCACATCCGCAAGCCCGCGTTCGATGCCCGCACGCTCCTCGAGCGTCGGATGGTATTCGCCGCTCAAATCCTGCTCGATCTCGAGAGCGATTTCGGCGAGCTGACGTTGGGCAGCCTCTGGCCAGCTTTCGACCCGCTCAAGGATGGCCGCCAGCTCTTTTGTCTTCATCGTCTAATCCTAGCAGAAGCGGCGCAGCCGACCACGGTCCCAATTTGTGACGACTTGGCTCAAATATGTCTATCGAATCAACGTTTCAATTAAGTTTCGGAACGAGTCTCGAACGAATCGCGCCCGAATCGCTGACTCGGCGATTCTCTCCCAAGCACTCGCGCCAAGTTCCCCCGAGTCCTACCAGATCGGGTGTCTGAGCCCACCCAGTCATCTCCGCAATGGCCTCGAAGTATTAACGCCGGACGGACTCCGATGGGGCAAAGAGTCAAGAATGAATCTCGGCTTGGCCCCATGAAATCATGCCGCGCCATGATCGCGAGCAGGCCTGTATTCTGGGGGCCGCAAAATACGGGAAACGCCACATGCTCCATCTGATCCGCGCGCTCGCTGCGCTATTCGTCTTCACCGCCCTTCCTGCGAGCGCCCAGCCCTATCCATCGAAGCCGATCACCATCGTGGTGCCGTTCGCGGCCGGCAGCGGCACGGACTCGATCACGCGCATCGTCGCGCAGTATCTGCAGAACGCACTCGGCCAAAGCGTCGTGGTGGAGAACAAGGTCGGCGCGAGCGGCGTGCTGGCGGCGGCCTACGTGGCACGCGCCGCGCCCGACGGCTACACGCTGCTGATGGCGACGAACTCGACGCACTCCGCCAATCCGCACCTGTTCAAGAAGCTCGACTACGATCCCGTGAAGGATTTCGCGCCGGTCGCGCGCATCGGCAGCTACGTGTTCATGCTGGTGGTCGGCAAGGACGTCCCTGCGAAAACGCTTCCCGAGCTGGTCGCTTATGCGAAGACCAATCCGGGCAAGCTCACCTTTGCGAGCGGCAACACCACCGGGATCGTGGCGGGGGAGACGCTGAAAAGCCGCGCCGGGATCGACATTCTCCACGTCCCCTACAAGAGCACACCGCCCGCCATCAACGACGTGCTCGGTGGGCGGGTCTCGATGATGTTCATCGATCTCGCTCCGGGCCTCGAACACGTGCGTGTCGGAAACTTCCGCGCACTGGCGGTGACGACGAAAGAGCGCAGCGCGCTGCTGCCCGAGTTGCCGTCTCTCGCCGAGGCCGGCATCCCCGGCTACGACGTCACCTCCTATGCGGCGCTGTTTGCACCGACCGGCACGCCGAAGGACATCGTCGACCGCCTCAATGCCGAAGTGCAGAAGATCATCGCGAATCCCGAGGCAAAGGCGCGTATCGCCGTCACCGGCTTCGATGCATTCTCCGGCCCGCCAGCGTCGCTTGCCTCGTTCGTGCAGTCCGAGCTGGTCAACTGGGGCAAGCTGATCAAGGAAGCCGGGATCGAGCCGCAATAACACCGTCGTCATCGCCCGCGAAGGCGGGCGATCCAGTAGTCGCAGGCCTTCAGGATACGGACGGAGTGGCGTCTACTGGGTGCCCCGCCTTCGCGGGGCATGACGCATCTAGGACTCGCCCGCCTTCTCGCCTGCTCCTATCTCTTTGGTGCCGAGCGCATCGGCAAGGCGCGTCTGCGCGGAGCCGGGGCGGAGCGGCTTTTGCTGACTCTCGTGCGGCGCCCAGCCGGAGAGCCAGATGATCTCGAAGGTCGCGCGCACCTTGCCGTCCGGATCGGAAAAACGCTCCGCGTAGATCTGCGCCATCCGTTTCAGCGTGTCGCGCCGCAAAGGATTACGGCGGCGCTCGATCAGCACATTGGTCGCGCCCATGCGGCGCAGCTCGCCCATCAGGAAGAAGGGCGACGAATAGCGCACCGTCAACCGCTCAACATCGGTGACCGGCAGCGCGAAGCCCGCGCGCTGCAACAGCGCGCCCATCTCGCGCACGTCGGCAAACGGCGCGATGCGTGGCGAGACGCCGCCCTCGATCTCGGCTTCCGCCGCGGCAAAGGACTGACGCAACTCGGTCAGCGTATCGCCGCCGAGCAGCGCCGCGAGGAAAAGCCCATCGGGTTTGAGCGCGCGGCGGATTTGAATGAGCGCGCCTGGCAGATCGTTCAAGAAATGCAGCGCGAGCGCGGAAATCACCAGGTCGAGCGCGCCGTCGCGAAACGGCAGCGCTTCCTCGTCGGCGAAGACATCGGCGTCCGGCGAAGCCGCGGCACGAAACAGGCTTCCGATCGACGTGGCGCCCGCAAACGCGCCGCGCAGCGCATCGCTCGGGGTGCCGAGGTCAACCGCGACTGGATACCCGCGCAGCACCGCGCCAAGCCGGTCCGCGAGGTCGGAGGCGACGCGATCGATGAGAAATGTTTCGATTCCAAGCGCGCGGGCGCGCGCCTGGCGGCGGCGCAGCAGCGCGCGATCGAAAACGAGCGGGTTGGTCATCTCTCAATCGTCATCGCCCGCGAAGGCGGGCGACCCAGTAAACACAAGCCTGCATGATAGCCGAACTGGCGGCGTTTACTGGGTGCCCCGCTTTCGCGGGGCATGACGAGCCTCTAGGCTATTCCAATGGAAGCCGCAGCTTCACCAGCCCCCTCCCGCCTCTCGCGCCTCGCCCAAGGCCTGCGCGCGACGCTGCGGCTCGGCCTCGACACCGCGCTGCCGCGGCTCTGCCCGGCGTGCCGCGATCTCGTCACGGACCAAGGCGTTTGCCCGGCCTGCTGGAGCAAGCTTGCCTTCATCGCGGCGCCCTATTGCCCGCGCCTCGGCATTCCGTTCGCCTACGACCCCGGGCCCGGCATCCTGTCGATGCAGGCCATCGCCGATCCACCGGCCTACCAGAGAGCGCGCGCCGCCGTGCGCTACGACGACGTCGCCGCCAAGCTGGTGCACGCCTTCAAGTACGGCGACCGGCTCGATCTTGGCCCCCTGCTCGGCCGCTGGATGGTCCGCGCCGGAAAGGAGCTGTTCGAGGGAGCGGATGCGCTCGTGCCCGTGCCGCTGCACTGGCGGAGATTGTGGGCGCGCCGCTTCAACCAGTCCGCTACGCTCGCGCAGGCGATCTCGCGGGCGACCGCGATCCCGGTGACGCATACAGCGCTCCGCCGCGTGAAGGCGACCGTGCAGCAGGTCGGGCTCTCGCGCGCCGAGCGCGCCACCAATGTGCAGGGCGCGTTCCGCGTCGATCCCGCCGGCAAGACCGAAGTCGCGGGACGCCGCCTCATCGTGATCGACGATGTGCTCACCTCGGGCGCCACGTCGGATGCCTGCGCGCGTGCGCTGCTGCGCGCCGGGGCCGCGCAGGTCGACGTGCTGGTGTTCGCGCGGGTTGTTGACGCAGCGAAAGCGCCCATATAGTGCCCCTCAGCGTGCGATCAGCAAAAGTGGACACCGGTTTTGCGTCCGATCGCACGCCAGGTAACTCCTCTTAACGACGCATAAGGGCTATGGCTGAAGTTGTGATCTACACGCGGGATTTCTGCTATTACTCGGACGCCGCGCGCGAGTTGTTGACCCGCAAGGGTGTCGCGTTCAAGGACATCAACGCGACCGGCAAGCGCGATCTGCGGGCCGAGATGATCGAGAAGGCGAATGGGGCAAGCACCTTTCCGCAAATCTTCATCGGCGACACGCACGTCGGCGGGTGCGACGAGCTTTACGCGCTCGAGGACGCCGGCCAGCTCGATGCGCTGCTCGCGGCGTGAGGCACGCTCATGAACGGTAGCTCGACCTTCCGCGTCGGCCTGATCCAGATGCGCTCGGGGCGCACGCCGGCCGACAACATGGATGCCGCCGTGAAGATGATCGGCGAGGCCAAGGAAGGCGGCGCCGACTACGTGCAGACGCCCGAGATGACCAACATCCTGGAGCGCTCGCGCGAAAGCCTGTTTTCCAAGATCGTGCCGGAGGACAACGACCCCTCGCTGGCGACGTTCCGCGAGCTTGCGCGCGCGCTCGGCATCTACGTGCATGTGGGATCGCTCGCCCTGAAGGCTTCGCCCGACAAGGCGGTGAACCGCGGATTCCTGATCGACCGGCGCGGCGAGATCGCTGCGCGCTACGACAAGATCCACATGTTCGACGTCGACCTCAAAGGCGGCGAGAGCTATCGCGAGTCGCGCAGCTATCGTCCCGGCGACCTTGCCGTCGTCACCGACCTGCCATGGGGCCGGCTCGGCATGACGATCTGCTACGACCTGCGGTTTCCGGCGCTCTATCGCGCGCTCGCCGAAGCCGGCGCGACGTTCCTCGCGATCCCCTCCTCCTTCACGCGGCAGACCGGCGAGGCGCACTGGCACACGCTGATGCGCGCACGCGCGATCGAGAACGGATGTTTCGTGATCGCGGCCGCACAGGGCGGCGACCATGAGGATGGCCGCTCCACGTTCGGCCATTCGCTGGTGGTCGATCCGTGGGGCCGCGTGATCGCCGAAAGCGGCACCGAGCCGGGCGTGGTCTTTGCCGAGATCGATCCGGCGGAAGTGTCCACGGCGCGCGGGCGCATTCCCTCGCTGCAGCATGGACGGCGCTTCGAGATTCTCGAGCCGATGGCCGAGCCCACGCACCTCCATGTCGTCGGAGGCGAAGGGTGATCCGCTACAATCTCGTCTGCGACCAGCGTCACGAATTCGAAAGCTGGTTTGCGAACTCAGGCGCCTACGACAAGCAGGCGAAGCGCGGGCTTGTCTCGTGTCCGCTCTGCGGCTCCGAGAAGGTCGAGAAGGCCATCATGGCGCCGCGGCTTGCCCGCACCGACAAGAGCGGGCCTATCGTGGCGCCGGCCGAGGAAGCTGCGCCCGCTCCCGCCGAGGCGCCGACGCCGGTCGCGATGATCTCGCCGCAGGAGCGCGAGTTCCGCACGAAGCTCAAAGAGCTGCGCGATCACCTCGTGAAGAATTCCGACAATGTCGGCAAGAAGTTTCCCGAAGAAGCGCGCAAGATGCACTACGGCGAGACCGAGCATCGCTCGATCTATGGCGAAGCCTCGCCGAAGGACGCGAAGGAGTTGCACGAGGAAGGCATCGAGTTTCACCCACTGCCCGTGCTGCCCGACGAGCGGAATTGATCCGCCTCGGTCATTCCGGGGCGCCGCGAAGCGGCGAGCCCGGAATCCATAACCACCGTCGGTGCGATGTCGTGAGTATCGTGGTTATGGATTCCGGCCCTCGCTTCGCTCGGCCGGAATGACAGCACTCACGTCGGATGCGACCAGATCAGCAGGATCACGCCGACCACGATCATGGCCATGCCGATGCCTTCGCGCGTGCTGGTCGGCTGCTTGAAGATGAACGCCGAAATCGCCTGCGCGAACAGCACCTCGACCAGCGCGAGCGTGCGCACGCTCGCAGCGCTGGCGAGCGCGAAGGCGAGAAACCAGAACTGCGAGGCGGTCGCGCCCATGAAGCCCGCGAACAGCGAGCGGCGCCATTGGCCGGCGATGGCCGTGAGCACGGCGCGGTCGCGCAGCGCGAGGTAGGCGGTGAGCAACGCTGCCTGCAGCACCAGCCCGCAGGCGAGCGTAAAGGTCGCCACCATCACGAAGTTCGGATGGTTCAGATCCAAAATCGCGCCGCGATAGCCGATGGCGGACAGCGCGAACATGCCGCCCGAGATCAACCCGATGATCGTCGGCTTGATGCCGCCTTCCATGCCGCCGGGCTTGTAGGACATCACGATCACGCCGGCGGTTGCGATGACGATCGCCGCCATCATCGGCAGGCTCACGATTTCGGCGAGAAAAATCGCGCCGAAGATCGCCACCTGAATCGGCTCGGTCTTGATGTAGGCGACGACCACGACGAAAGAACGCTGCCCCATCGCGGCCAGCATCGTGGCGGTCGCGCCGATCTGGAACAGCGCACCCGCGAGCAGCCACGGCACGAAGCTCCACGACGCACGCGGCAGGCTGCCGGTCACCAGGAACACGACGAGCAGGAAAATGAGCGCGAACGGAAAGCCGAACAGGAAGCGCACATGTGTCGCGCCGACCGTGCCAAGGGTGGCGGTGAGCTCGCGCTGCATCGCGTTGCGCGCGGTCTGGCCGGCGGCAGCGAGCACCGTGAAGACAGCCCAGAGCATCTTCTACTTTTCCCCCAACCTCTCAGCGTCATGCCCCGCGAAGGCGGGGCATCCAGTAGCCGCAAATCGTAGGAATGGCCACGGCATAACTGCCATGCCGTGCTTACTGGATCGCCCGCTGGAGCCTGTCATCGGGCCGCGCTTGGCGCGGACCCGTTGGCGGGCGACGACGATCAGGAGTTCTTTTCCCCCAGCACCATGTAGTTCACGTCGGTGTCCGCCGAGAGCTCCCATCGGTCGGCGAGCAAATTGTAGATCACGCCGCGCTCGCCGGTGGTGCGCAGACCGCCAAGCTCCATCGCAATCTCCAGTTCGTCGGGCGTGACGAACTTGTCCCAGCTGTGCGTGCCGCGCGGCAGCCAGCGCAGCACGTACTCGGCGCCGACGATCGCGAGCGCAAAGCTCTTGAGCGTGCGGTTGATGGTGGCGGCGATCATCAGCCCGCCGGGTTGAACCATCTCGGCGCAGCGTGACACGAACAGCTTCACGTCCGCGACATGCTCGACCACTTCCATCGCCAGCACGATGTCGAAGCGCTCGCCGGCGTCGGCCAGCGCCTCGGCGGTCGTGACGCGATAATCGATCGCAAGCTCGCCTTCTTCGGCATGCAGCCTGGCAGCCGCGATGTTCTTCTCGGAGGGATCGGCGCCGACGACATTTGCGCCAAGCCGCGCCAGCGGCTCGCACAGAATCCCACCCCCGCAGCCGATGTCGAGGATGCGCAGGCCTTTCAGGCAGTCAAGCTGCTTCGGATTGCGCTCGAATTTCTTGCAGGCCGCGTCGCGGATGTAGGCAAGCCGCACCGGATTGAACTTGTGCAGCACCGCCATCTTGCCGCGCGGGTCCCACCACTCCGCGGCAAGCGCCGAGAAGCGCGCGACTTCGGCTTCGTCGATGGTGGATTGAGTATTCACTGACCTCCACCCACTCTCCGCTCATTCCCGCGCAAGCGGGAATCCAGGGCCAAGAACTGGGTCCCCGCTTTCGCGGGGACGAGCGGGATCAACCAATCCATGTCGGCCTTCCCTCGATCGGATAGGCGGGATCGTTGTAGCCAGGCGCTGCCGGATGGCCCGGCGTGACCAGCTCGTTGATGAACGCCTCGTCCTCCTTGGTGATCCTGCAGTCGAGCGCCGTTGCGTAGCCGTCCCACTGCGCCTCGGTGCGGGGACCTGCCACGACGCCGCTGATCAGCTTGTTGTTGAGCACCCAGGCAACCGCGAAGTGCTGTGGCTCTACGCCGCGCTTCTCGCAGTAAGCCTTCACCTTTTGGGCGGCGGCGAGCGTTTCGGGGCGAAACTCCGTCTGCAGCATGCGCCGGTCGGCGCGGCCCGCGCGCGTGTCCTTCGGGGCTTCGGCGCCCGGCTGATACTTGCCGGTGAGCACGCCGCGCGCGAGCGGCGAATAGCTCACCACGCCCAGCCCGTAATACGCGCAGGCCGGCAGCACCTCGACCTCCATCACGCGATAGAGCGCGTGATAGTAGGGCTGGTTCACGATCGGTCGGTCGATGCCCATCTGGTCGCACAGATTGCAGATTTCAGCGACGCGCCAGGCGCGGTAGTTCGAGACGCCGAAGTAGCGGATTTTGCCCTGCCGCATCAGGTCGCCGATCGCGCGCACGGTTTCGGCGAGCGGCGTCGCGTGGTCCTCTTTGTGCAGGTAGTAGATGTCGATGTAGTCGGTTCCCAGCCGACGCAGCGAGTCCTCCGCCGCCTGCATCACCCATTTGCGCGACAGCCCGCCGCGGTTCGGCCCCTCACCCATCGGGTTGGCGAGCTTGGTCGCCACCACCCAGTCGTTGCGCTGGTTGCCAATGGCGCGCCCGACGATCTCCTCCGACTTGCCGGCGTTGTAGGCGTCCGCCGTGTCGATGAAATTGACGCCCTGCTCGCGCGCCTTCGCGACGATGCGGCCCGCGGTCGCCTCGTCGGTCGCGGCCCCGAACGTCATGGTGCCGACGGCGAGCGGCGAGACCTTCACGCCGCTGCGGCCGAGATTTCGGTAGTCCATCTGCCTGCCTGACTGGAACTTACTCTGGCCCTTCTAGCCCGCGCTTGACTCCGAAAGCCAATAAGAACAAAAAGAGAACATGCTTTCGACGCTGCAGAAGCTCGAAATATTGGCCGACGCCGCCAAGTACGACGCCTCGTGCGCCTCGTCCGGCGCGGAAAAGCGCGACTCAAAGAACGGCGGGCTCGGCTCGACCAGCCACGGCATCTGCCACTCGTACACGCCGGACGGGCGCTGCGTCTCGCTGCTGAAGATCCTGCTCACCAATGCCTGCGTGTTCGACTGCGCCTACTGCATCAACCGACGCTCCTCGAACGTGCGGCGGGCGCGGTTTTCCGTGCAGGAGGTCGTCGACCTCACGCTCAATTTCTACAAGCGCAACTACATCGAGGGGCTGTTCCTTTCGTCGGGCATCATCCGCTCGTCAGACTACACGATGGAGCTGATCGTGCGCGTTGCGCGGTCGCTGCGCGAGGAGCACGGCTTCAGGGGCTATATCCATCTCAAGAGCATTCCGGACGCCGACCCGGCGCTGATCGCGGAGGCGGGACGCTACGCCGACCGGCTCTCGATCAACGTCGAGCTGCCGACTGAGAGCGGCCTGAAGACGTTCGCGCCGGAGAAGCGTGCGGCCTCGATCAAGACCACGATGGCGAACCTGCGCGTGCGCATCGCAGAGAGCCACGCGGACCGCCGCGCCCCGCGTTTCTCGCCGGCCGGCCAGGGCACGCAGATGATCATCGGTGCCGACGGCGCAAACGATGCGCAGATCGTCGCGACCAGCGCCTCGCTCTACGCAAGCTACGATCTCAAGCGCATCTACTATTCGGCCTTCAGCCCGATCCCGGATTCGAGCCGCCTTCTGCCGGTCAAGGCGGTGCCGCTCGTGCGCGAGCACCGCCTCTATCAGGCCGACTGGCTCTATCGCTTCTACGGCTTCTCGCCCGACGAGATCGCGTCGAGCATGGACGACGGCATGCTCGATCTCGCGATCGATCCGAAGCTTGCCTGGGCCTTGCGAAATCGCGCGCGCTTCCCACTTAACGTCAACACGGCCGCGCGCGAAGAGCTGCTGCGCATCCCGGGGCTGGGTCAGAAAACCATAGACCGGATCATCGTCGCCCGAAGACATCGTACGCTTCGGCTCGACGACCTTGCGCGCCTCTCCGGAGCAATCCGCCGCGCGCGGCCGTTCCTCATCGCAGCCGACTGGCGCCCGGTCGCGGAGCACACATCTGCCAGCTTGCGGGCAAAGCTGGCGCCGCAGCCCGAACAACTGCCGTTATTCGCATGAGCTGCCAGTTTCTCGACGAGAAGATGTTTCGGGTGGCGCTCTCGCGCGAGGACGCGTTCGAGGACTTCCGCGACGCCGCGCGCGGACTGATCGGCGCAGAGGTTTCGCCGCGGGACGTGACCTGGCGCGTGCGGGACGGCGATCTGCTCGGCGGCAAGGCGCCGCCGGAAAGCAGCATCTCGTTCAGCGTGCCGGCGGCCTATGTGCGGCTTGCCGAGAACGTCGTGTGCCACCGCGATCCCGAGCGTTTCGCGCTTCTCTACGAATTGCTCTGGCGCATCACGCGCGGCGAGCGTGAGTTGCTGTCGATTGCATCAGACCCGCTGGTGCACCGGCTGCAGCGCATGGAGAAATCCGTGCGCCGCGACATGCACAAGATGACCGCGTTCCTGCGCTTCCGCCGCGTTGGCGCCGAGGAGGACGAGCACTTCGTCGCCTGGTTCGAGCCGGAGCATTTCATTTTGTGCCGCATGGCCGACTTTTTCATCGGCCGCTTCGCCGCGATGCGGTGGTCGATCCTCACGCCGCAGGGCGCGCTGCATTGGGACGGCAAGGAACTGACAGACTCCGTCGGCGTTGCGCATGCAGACGCGCCGAAAAGCGACGCGCTGGAAGACTGGTGGCGCACCTACTATCGCGCGACGTTCAACCCGGCGCGCGTAAACCTCGACGCGATGCGAGCCCAGATGCCGAAGAAGTACTGGCACAACATGCCCGAGACCGACCTGATCCCTGGCCTGCTCGCCGAGGCAGATGCTCGCACGCGGGAGATGGTGAAGCAGGCGCCGACCGCACCACGCCGGGCGAAAGGCATCGATATGCGCAAGCACGAGATCGAAGAGACGGATTTCCGCAGCCTCACGACCGCCCGCAAGGCCGCCGAACATTGCGAGCGCTGCCCCCTGTACAAGCACGCCACGCAAACCGTGTTCGGCGAGGGTTCGGCGGATGCGCCGCTTGTGTTCGTCGGCGAGCAACCCGGCGATCAGGAGGATTTGGCCGGCAAGCCTTTCGTTGGACCCGCGGGCCAGATGTTCGACCGCGCACTCGCCGAAGCGGGCATCGACCGCACGCGCGTCTACGTCACCAATGCGGTGAAGCACTTCAAGTTCGAGCCGCGCGGCAAGCGGCGCATTCACCAGAAGCCGAACAACAACGAAGTCGACGCGTGCCGCTGGTGGCTCGACCAAGAGCTCGGGCTGATCAAGCCGCAGATCGTGGTGGCGCTCGGCGCGACCGCGGCACGCGCGTTGACCGGACGCGATACCACCATTTCGCGCTCGCGCGGCCGGCTGATGACGCTGCGCGAGGGGATCGAGGGCTTCATCACGGTGCACCCGTCGTTCCTGCTTCGGTTGCCAAATGAGGCCGCGAAGGCCGCGGAGTACAAGAAGTTCGTCGCCGACCTGAAGCTGATTGCGCGGCATTTACCGGAGATCAAGAAGGCCGCGTAGGCGCAGTTGCCTGCCCGCATGGCCGCCGCTATGGAGTAGCCCGCTTTTCCCCGGGGACACTCTCCGCTCATGGCGCGTCTGGTGATGAAATTCGGCGGAACGTCGGTCGCCGATATCGACCGCATCCGCAACGTCGCGCGCCACGTCAAGCGCGAGGTCGACGCCGGCCATGAGGTCGCGGTCGTCGTCTCCGCCATGGCGGGTAAGACCAATGAGCTGGTCGCCTGGGCGCGCGAGGCGGCTCCACTCCACGATGCTCGCGAGTATGACGCGGTCGTCGCCTCGGGCGAGCAGGTGACCGCCGGGCTGCTGGCGATCATGCTCGAAGGCATGGGCGTGAACGCACGCTCGTGGCAGGGCTGGCAGCTTCCGATCCTCACCTCGAACGCACATGCTTCCGCGCGCATCGAGGACATCAACGGCGACGAACTGATCAAGCGATTCCGCGAGCGCAGGGAAGTCGCCGTGATCGCCGGTTTCCAGGGCGTGAACAAGGCGACCGGCCGCATCACCACCCTCGGGCGCGGCGGCTCGGATACGTCCGCAGTCGCAATCGCGGCGGCGATTCGTGCCGACCGTTGCGACATCTACACCGACGTCGACGGCGTCTACACGACTGACCCGCGCGTGGTGCCGCACGCGCAGCGCCTGGAAAAGATCGCGTTCGAGGAAATGCTCGAGATGGCCTCGCTCGGCGCCAAGGTCATGCAGGTGCGCTCGATCGAGCTCGGCATGGTGCACAACGTGCGCATCTTCGTCCGGTCGAGCTTCGACCGGCCCGAGGACATCGATCCGATGTCCAATCACCCGCCCGGCACGCTGATTTGCGACGAGAGTGAAATCATGGAACAGCAGGTCGTCACCGGCATCGCCTTCTCCAAGGACGAGGCGCAGATTTCGATCCGCCATGTGCCCGACAAGCCGGGCGTGGCTGCGGCGATCTTCGGCCCGCTCGCCGAAGCCAATGTCAACGTCGACATGATCGTGCAGAACATCTCGGCCGACGGGTCGACCACCGACCTCACCTTCACGGTGCCGTCGTCCGACTACGAGCGCGCGAACGTGGTGCTGAAAAAGTCGAAGGACGCGATCGGCTACGCCTCGCTCGACGGCTCGACCGATGTCGCGAAGGTCTCGGTGATCGGCATCGGCATGCGCAGCCATGCGGGCGTCGCCGCGCAGGCGTTCAAGAGCCTCGCCGGGAAAAAGATCAACATCCGCGCGATCACCACGTCGGAGATCAAGTTCTCGCTGCTGATCGACGTGGGCCGCACCGACGAGGCGGTGCGCACGCTGCATAGCTTGTATGGGTTGGATAAATAGCGCGCGTGCTCCCTCCCCTTTCCTACGCGCAACGGTTCGAGGACTTCCACCTCTGGCGCGCGCTCGGCGACGTGGCGAACGGCTTCTATGTCGACATCGGCGCGGGGCATCCGGTCTTCGACAACGTGTCGTTCGCGTTCTATCTGGCGGGCTGGCGCGGCGTTACCGTCGAGCCGAACCCCGCGCTCGCAGCGCTCGCGCGCGCGGTCCGACCGCGCGATCAGCTTCATGAGGGACTGTGCGGGGCGGCCTCAGGCGAAGCGACGCTTTACCTGCAACGCGAATTTCATGGACTCTCGACCACCGTTGCGGCGCACGCGCGCGCGGCCGAGAACGAGGTGAACCGCAAATCCGAAGCCGTCAGTTTGCCGATGACGACGCTCGCGGCGCTCTCCGAGCAGCACGCGCCGCCAAATTTCGAATTTCTCAAGGTCGATGTGGAGGGCGCCGAAGCGGAGGTGCTGCACGGCGCGGATTTCTCGCGCTTCCGGCCCAAGATCATCGTCGTCGAGGCGATCAAGCCTTTGACGTTGGCCCCGGCCTGGGACGAGTGGGAGCCGCTGTTGGCGCACCACGGCTATTCGTACGTGTGGGATGACGAACTCAATCGCTACTATGTAGCCGAGGAGGCGCGCGCGCTCGCATCACGCCTCACACAAGGACCCAAGTGGTACGCGGACGGCCCGCAGATCGGGATTTTCAAAGGCGCCGCCGAGGACTCCACGCATCCGGATCATGCGCTGGCGCGGCTGATGGCCGGCGCGGAGCTCGCGAACCTCCCGCTGATGAACCGAAATGACTTGCTGGCCCTGTTGACCAGCGATGTCCCGGATCTGGACCGGCCCGCGAACGCAGCCGACCTTGCCGCCATCGGCGAGCGTGTGTTCGGCTCTGCCGCGCCGCAGCAGAAGACTGCGCCGCAGCGCGAAACCATTCGCGAGGCTTATCGCCGGATCATCGATTCCGATGCGTTCCGAGCGGCCTGCGGCCGCATCGCGGCGAGCTACGCGTGGTAGCGCGTCTTTGTCTTGCCCCCGGCACGAGCCATTCGCTATAGCGTGAGCGATCCGCGAGAGGCGCTCGCGGATTAAGCGAGACATGGCCGACCGGGGGCGCTCCGCCGGGCCTCGACGGCACGAAGGACGAAGCGATGCGTGGTGCGCTCGGCGGTCCACGCGTGCTGTTACGCCGGCTCCGCGAAGTGATGGCGGAACCGGTCAGCGCGCAGGAACGCCTCAACAAGATCGTGGTGTTGATCGCCGCCAATATGGTTGCGGAGGTCTGCTCGATCTATGTGCTGCGCGTCGACGGCACGCTCGAATTGTACGCTACCGAGGGACTGAACCTCGAGGCGGTGCATGTCACCGTGCTCCGCCAGGATGAAGGCCTCGTCGGCCTGGTCGCGAGCGAGGCGAAGTCGCTCAATCTCTCGGATGCCCAACACCATCCGGCGTTCTCGTTCCGCCCCGAGACCGGCGAAGAGATCTATCACTCGTTCCTCGGTGTCCCGATCCTGCGCGCCGGCAACACGCTCGGCGTGCTGGTGGTGCAGAACCGCGCCGCGCGGTCCTATTCGGAGGACGAGGAAGAGGCACTGCAGACGACCGCGATGGTGCTCGCCGAGACCATCGCGTCGGGCGAGCTCTCGGCGCTCGCAAAGCCCGGCCTCGAGCCTGCCGCGCATCGCCCGCTGCAGCTCGAGGGCCTTTCGATTTCCGACGGCATCGGGCTTGGCCACGTGGTGCTGCACGAGCCGCGCGTCATCGTCACCCAGCTGATCGCCGACAATCCGCAGAAGGAACTGCAGCGCATCGACGCCGCGCTCAACACGCTGCGCGCCGATCTCGACGTGATGCTGGAGCGCCGCGATGTTGCGGACGCGGGCGAGCACCGCGAGGTGCTGGAAGCCTATCGCATGTTCGCGAACGACCGCGGCTGGACCCACAAGATGCACGAGGCGGTGCAGACCGGCCTCACCGCCGAAGCAGCCGTCGAGCGCGTGCAGTCCGACAACCGCGCGCGCATGCTGCGCCAGACCGACCCTTACCTGCGCGATCGTCTGCACGATCTCGACGACCTCGCCAACCGCTTGATGCGCCAGCTCGTCGGGCGCGATCACGCGCCCTCGCGCGAGCAGCTTCCCGACAATGCGATCATCGTGGCGCGTTCGATGGGGCCGGCGGCACTGCTCGACTACGACCGCAAGAAGCTGCGCGGCCTCGTGCTGGAGGAAGGCGGTCCGACCTCGCATGTCGCGATCGTGGCACGCGCACTCGGCATCGCGGCGGTCGGCCATATCGACAACGCCACCGGAATCGTCGATCCGGGCGACGCCATCATCGTCGACGGCGCGATGGGCCACGTGTACGTGCGCCCGACGCCCGACGTGGAGAAGAATTACGCGGACCGCGTGAAGCTGCGCGCCCGCCGGCAGGCGCAATATGCCGAGCTGCGCAACAAGCCGACCGTGACCAAGGACGGTGAAAAGATCACGCTGTTGGTGAATGCCGGTCTGCTCGTTGACCTCCCGCACATCGCCGAAACGGGAGCCGCGGGCATCGGCCTGTTCCGCACGGAACTGCAGTTCATGGTGGCGGCGGAGCTTCCGCGCGGCGCCGAACAACTGCGGCTCTACCGGCAAGTTCTCGACGCCGCGGAAGATCGCCCCGTCACCTTCCGCACGCTCGACATCGGCGGCGACAAGGTGTTGCCCTACATGCGCTTCGAGGAGGAAGAGGAGAACCCGGCGCTCGGCTGGCGCGCGATCCGGCTCGGTCTCGACCGCCCCGGGCTCCTGCGCACACAGATCCGCGCGCTGCTCGATGCGGCGGCGGAGCGTGAACTGCGCATCATGTTCCCGATGGTCACGACGGTCGACGAATTCGACCAGGCAAAGGCGCTGGTCGAGAAGGAATTGACTCATCTGCGCCGCCACAAGCACGCGCTTCCTGAACGCGTTCATGTCGGCGTGATGGTCGAGGTGCCGGCGCTGCTCTATCAACTCGACGAATTGCTCAAGCGCGTCGATTTCCTCTCGGTCGGCTCGAACGACCTGATGCAGTTCATGTTCGCCGCCGACCGCAGCAATACGCGGATTGCCAGCCGCTTCGATCCGATCTCGCCGCCGCTGCTGCGTGCATTGAAGGAGATCGTGGACTGCGCGAACGCAGCCAAGAAGCCGGTGACGCTCTGTGGCGAACTTGCCTCGCAACCGATCGGCGCGCTGGCGCTCATGGCGATCGGCTATCGCTCGATGTCGCTCTCGGCCTCGGCGGTTGGCCCCGTGAAGGCGATGCTGCTCGATCTCGATATCAAGAAGGCCGCTGCCACGATCCAGCCTCTGCTCGATGGCGCGGGGTCCAAGGACTCGGTGCGCCAGAAGCTGGAAGCCTTCGCCACCGCCGAGGGATTGCAGCTTTAACCTTTGCGGGAACAGCCTGATTTGGGCCGGAAATAGCCGGTTCCGGGACTCGCTTTTGTTGCGCTGCACGCCTATATTCCGGAGGCGTCGCTCGGCGGCGCGCATCCGAACGCCACTCCAAACCGAAGACACCGCCAAATGACCAGCGCCGCTGCACGCAAAACCGTTGCCAAAAAGCCTGTTTCGGCTCCTCCGAAGCCGCAGCTCGTTCAAAACGAAGAGGCTGTGGCCCCGGTCCGGTTTGCGTTCGACTACAGCCTGGAGGCGGAACTTTTTCCGACCCATAACCGCAAGTACAAGCGGGCGGCCTTTGGATACCGGCGTTTCTCCACGGCCGCGGAGGCCATCAAGTTCGCCGTGGAACAGCTTCCGGCGGATGCGTTGGCCGGAGCCTATCTCGAGGTGCGCGAGCAGCGGTTCGACCGCAACGGCATTCGCCAGCTCTACGAGAACGAGGCGTTTCCGCTGCGGCGGCTGAAGGTGGCTTCCTAGGCCGCTTGCCGGCCGCCGGGCCGGCCTGTCGACAATCGGCTTTGGCGGACCGCGCCGATTCCGGATAAAGGTCTGCGCCGCGCAGACCCGTATCCTCGCATGCCCGTCACACTCCCCCAATCCAAGCTCGACGCTCTGGTGAGCCGTCTCGGCATGGTCGAGTCCGACCTCTCCACCGGGCCGGACCGCGACACTTATGTGAAGCTCTCGCGCGAGTTCTCCGAGCTCAAGCCCGTGGTGGAAGCGATCAAGTCCTACCAGGGCGTCGCAAACGAGATCGCCGATCTCGATGCAATGCTCGCCGACGCGACGACTGACGCGGAGATGCGGGCACTCGCCGAGGCTGAAAGGCCCGCGCTCGAAGCGCGGTGGGAAGAGCTCGCGCACAAGATCCGCATCGCGCTCATCCCCAAGGACGCGATGGACGAACGCAACGTCATCCTGGAAATCCGCGCCGGCACCGGCGGCGACGAAGCCTCGCTGTTCGCCGGCGATCTGTTCCGCATGTACGAGCGCTTCGCCGCCAAGAACGGCTGGAAGATCGAGATCGCCTCGGCCTCCGAAGGCAGCATGGGCGGCTACAAGGAAATCATCGCGGAGGTGAAGGGCCGCGGCGCATTCGCGAAGCTCAAGTTTGAGTCGGGCGTGCATCGCGTACAGCGCGTGCCCGACACGGAAGGCTCCGGCCGCATCCATACCTCGGCCGCCACTGTTGCAGTGCTGCCCGAGGCCGAAGAAGTCGACATGACGATTAACGAGGGCGATATCAGGGTCGATACGATGCGCGCGGGCGGAGCTGGCGGCCAGCACGTCAACAAGACC
>Ga0190275_10001467_pt1 | contig 17488 bp, 23 predicted proteins | sample Popmic550T_FD_133745 | JGI IMG/M metagenome (GOLD analysis project Ga0190275, IMG submission 133745) | Populus adjacent soil microbial communities from riparian zone of Yellowstone River, Montana, USA - 550 T | ecosystem: Environmental > Terrestrial > Soil > Riparian zone > Trees stand | place...
AAGAGGGACTGGGCGGCCGGCAGTTCCGTAACAGCGACGGGTTTGGCGTCAGCCGTCATCAGGGTCACGCCAGTAGAAGCCTGATACTCGACGATGCCTTTCGTTCCGGCAAGCCGAAGCCTGTCATCCTCATGGGAAGGAGCTGTTTCCGGCCGAAGATAGTCAACGCGCAGCGTCGCCAGTCCGCCGTTGTCGAGTTGCAGGACGGATGCGGTCGCCGTTTCCATCTCGCCGACGCTCCGGCCCATCCGGGTTTCAAAACCTGCGACAGAGGTAAACTCGCGGCCGCTGGTCCAACGCATCAAGTCCAGCATGTGGATCCCGACCCAGGTAATGCTCCCGCCATACGTCGATGTCTTCTTGAACCATTGCGCGCGGGCGCCAAGCTTGTATGATTTCTGCGACGCAATCTGTATCACTTCCCCTATCTGGCCTTCACTGACGATCTTTTTGAGCGCCAAAAAGCGGGGGGAATAGCGCATATTCAAAAGCATCCCAAGAGATACTTTGTTCCGTTCGACCTCACGACGGACAGCATCGAGACCAGCTTTGTCGATCGACAGCGGCTTCTCGGCGACGATGTTGATCTTGCGCTTGGCGGCTTCGACGATTGCTTCCGCGCGTTCACCATTGTTGTTCGTAATCGAGACAACATCCAGTTTTTCGTTGTCGAGCATCTCCTTCCAGTCGGTATAGTGCTTCGCACCGGGAAGGCGGTTCTGTTTCTTTCCGTCGCTCGACCAGTAGGCGACGATCTCGACATCGGGCAGGCGCTTGAGGGGTGCAGTGATTTCTCCGGTGTGGCCTTCGAATCCGAGAATACCGACGCGGATTTTCTTGGGCAGGCGAACGACATCGGTTTCGGCTGCAGCCCCGGCTCCAGCTAGAGCTGCGGGCGCAAACAGGATTGCCCGGCGGGATAGATCACGCATATTCAGCATGATGCCAGACTTGGGGAGGGAATGGGAATTCCGAAACATTTCCCGGATAATTGTTGTGATAGAGTTGTGTCTTAGTGAAGGTCTCGTAGTGAAGGTTTGTGTCCTGGCAAGCGGGAGCTCCGGTAACTCGGTCTTTATTGGGACCGAGCATACGCGCGTGCTGATCGATGCAGGACTCAGCTGCAAAGAAACCGTAGCGCGCCTCGAGGCCATTGGCGAGCGTCCCGAGGATCTCGATGCCGTTCTGATCACACACGAGCACTGCGACCACGTCTCGGGACTCATCCCATTACTCAAGAAATACAAGAAATACAAGCTTCCGGTTTACACGTCGTGGCTGACAGCGCCCACCATTGCATGGGGAGATTTCGAACCCCGTCTCGAGCTGTTCATGGCAGGAGAGCGCCTCAAGATCGGCGACATGCAAGTCGACACGTTTACGATTCCCCATGATTCATCTGACCCCGTCGGCTTCTGCATCGAAGGAGATGGTGTTCGCGTTGGGATCGTAACCGATCTCGGCTACATGCCCGACTCAATCCGGTTCCATCTTCGTGGAGCTGAGTTCTTGTTGCTCGAATCGAATCACGATCTTGAGATGCTCAAGGTCGGGCCGTACCCTTGGTCCGTCAAGCAGCGCGTCATGGGACGCAATGGCCATCTGTCAAACGACATGGTTTGCGACTTTATCCTTGAGGGGCTGGACGGCCGGTTGAAAACTTTGGTGCTCGGCCATCTCAGCGAGCACAATAATCATCCCGCAATCGTGCACATGTCGGCGATGCAAGCACTCGGACACCGCAGCCTGTCGCCAAATCTGGTTATATCGGAACCCCGGATACAATCAGAAGTGTTCACGGTATGATCACACGCTACACGCGGCCGGATATGGGCCGCATTTGGAGCGAAGAAAACAAGTACAGGCAGTGGCTTGAAGTAGAGTTGGCGGCTTCTGAAGCTTTAGCCGAGTCTGGCGAAGTGCCAGGCGAAGCGGCGCGCGCGTTACGTCAACACGCCAAGACCGATGCCGCCCGGATTGCAGAGATTGAGCGTGAGGTGCGGCACGACGTCATCGCGTTCACCACTTGTGTCGCCGAGTCGATGGCCGCGGCAGGGGCTGCCGAGTATTCACGCTGGTTTCATTACGGGCTGACATCGAATGACGTGGTCGATACGGCGCAAGCATTGCAAATCGCTGGCGCTTCGAAGCTCCTGCTCGAAGGCATGCGCGAGTTGCTCGGGTTGCTCAAAGACAAAGCGTATGAGCACAGGTCTACGGTCATGATTGGCCGGACGCATGGCATTCACGCCGAGCCCTACACATTTGGCCTGAAGTTCGCGCTTTGGTACGACGAACTTGAACGAGATATACACCGGTTTGAGCTTGCAGCGGACGACATCCGCACCGGCAAGATCTCAGGGGCAGTGGGAACTTTTGCCCACATCGGACCGGAAGCTGAAGAGCGTATCTGTGCGATTCTCAATCTGCGTCCGGCGGCGATCGCGTCGCAGGTGATCTCTCGCGATCTGCACGCCGCTTACATTGCCGTCCTCGCGTTGGTAGCGGCGTTATGCGAAAAGATCGCACTCGAAGTTCGTCATCTACAGCGCACAGAGGTTCGAGAGGCGGAGGAGCCTTTCGGAGCGGGCCAGAAAGGCTCGTCCGCAATGCCGCACAAGCGGAATCCCGTCACGGCCGAGCAGATTTGCGGTCTTGCCCGTCTCGTACGTTCGAACGTGCAGGCTGCCTACGAAAACATCGCCTTATGGCACGAGCGTGATATTTCGCATTCCTCTGTCGAGCGGGTAGTACTTCCTGATTCCTGTATCTTGACCGACTACTTGATCGCGAAGACAGCTTGGCTCGTCCGGGATATGCGCGTAAACTCCAAATTCATGCGCCAGAATCTGGACTTGACCAAAGGCTTGGTGTTCTCCGGACAGCTCCTTCTGGATCTCGCCGCAAGTGGCATGCTGAGGGAACACGCCTATAAGGTGGTTCAGTCGCACGCCATGCATTCCTGGGAAACCGGCGGAGATTTCCGGGCTGCAGTCGAGTCAGACACCGAAATCCGTAAGTATCTTTCTTTGGAGCAAATCGAAGAGGCTTTTGCTTTGACACGCCAGCTTCGAAACGTTGACAAGATCTACACGCGGGTTTTCGATCGTAAGGCAACATCTGTACAGGCCCAGTAAGTGTATTGTTCGATTCGCTTTTCCGGTAACGACACCTTACATCACCCCATAAACGTTAAATGTCTATTCCAATTGGAACAGATTGCGCGTACACTGAGGGAGAATGGAAGCGGTCAAAGAGTCTCGACAAATCTTAGAGATGGCGAGAGTACTTGTTGTAGATGACGACATCGCTTCTCGACTAACGCTCCAAACAGTCCTAGAGGCAGGCGGGTATCGTGTGGATGCCGCGGCAACGGCGGCCGAAGCCGTCGGCAAGATGGAAAACCAGGAATACGAGTTAATTTTGAGCGACTTACAGATGGAGTCGCCCGAAGCGGGCCTCAAAGTCCTTGCGCATGCCCACATGATGGATTACAAACCGGCAACGGCTCTCATTACTGCGTATCGTAATGAGAAAGACCGTCAGCCCAATACCAGGATGCTTGTAGAGCCTCAGGACGTCCCGGGTCTGCTGAGCAAAGTTGCCAATCTGATCGCTCGTCGTGTTACGCGGCGCGTGCAGCGGGAACTTCGACAGACGGAACTCAGCCGCCAGCCGTAGCGCTCCCTTACGTTGAGAGTCCTAGTCCCGTAATCGCTGTTTCCAACTCATCCAAAGCGCCCTTGAAGAAATGATCTTCTGCGTCTACGAAGATCAGACTCTTCGGCTCGGGAATGGTGGCGACGACTCGTTCAAGCTCTGTTATCGGACCATGTTCATCGCGTGTACTGTGCACAAACACCTTCGGGACGCGGCAATCCACCAAGTAATCGCGATTCTTGTAAGTCGTTGGAAATCCCACAGCAACCACCCGACGAACCCCTGGATCGACGCATCCGATATGAAGAACAATGCGGGACCCGAAGGAGAAGCCGGCAAGCGAATAGGGCAAGTCTGGATAGCGTTCTCTCAGCCAGGCCAGCGCGGCCTTCGCGTCATCAATTTCTCCGGAGCCGTGACCGTATTCGCCCTCACTGAGGTTTACGCCGCGGTAGTTGAACCTTAGAACGACGGCGCCCGATTTTCGCAGGCCCCTCGCCACCCTGTAGACCACTTTGTTGTGCATGGTCCCTCCGTGCTGCGGATGCGGATGACAAACGACAATCGCTTCTTTCGGCTCGCCCTCTTCCGGCTCTTCGAGCAACGCTTCGAGTTTCCCTACGGGACCGGCTAGGAAGTGGCTTTCGATGCGTCGGGTCATCAGTTCGACCGGTAATTCGTGAACTGCATGTCGATCCCAAAATCCTTCGCTTTGAGGAGGGCCATCACCTCCTGCAAGGTATCGCGATCTTTCCCGCTGATGCGTACAAGATCACCCTGGATCGAAGCCTGGACCTTTTTCTTGCTGTCTTTCACAAGCTTGACGATGTCGCGGGCCTTCTCGACGGAAATTCCCTGTTGTAGCGTGACCTCTTGCCGCACCGTCGATCCCGACGCGGGTTGCACGGTACCGAAGATTAGCCCTTTGAGCGGAACGTTTCGTTTCACGAGCTTGCCCTGGAGAATCTCGATGACCGCCTTCAGCTTGTACTCGTCGGCGCTGGCCAACAGAATCTTGTTGTCTTTCTCATTCAACTCAATATGAGACTTCGAGTCCTTGAGATCGAATCGCGTCAGGATTTCCTTCGAAGCTTGCTGAATGGCGTTGGAAACTTCCGCGAGATCGATTTTTGAAACAATATCGAATGTATTATCGGGCATTCTAACTCCTCATCGTAGCAAGCGGAGTTCACAGCAAAGCGAGATTCCCTGTGACCGGATCGATCTTTGCGGCTGAATCGGGACCAATCGCCACGGCTGTGAGAGTCGGCTCATTGAACTCGGTTCGCCCGGCATCGCGAATGATCTCGGCGCGCAAGCCTGCTGCCCGCGCCTTTTCATAAATCTCCATCAGATGGGCTTCGTCATTGGCCTTGACGCAGATCTTCGCGGTCCCCTGCTCCAGCCACTCGGCAAATCGGACTCCTTGAAACTGGGGTTTTCCTTCTGCGATATCGCGAATCATGAACATCATCGCAGCATGCGCGCCTTGTGCGATCGCTTTACCGAGACGCATGTTCAGATCGCGTCGCACGGCTATCACCTGTTTGATTCGGTCCGTCATTGCATCACCAGCTTATCCTTGCGCCCCCGAAATCCTCGTGATACCTTTCAGCCATACGTGAACAGAATATCTGCTGACGAAACACTCCCTGAAAGTTTGCGCTCTGGAGGGAAGGTGGGAGCCTGGTGCAGCTTCGCAAGCTTTTCCTGTGTCGAACTGATGACTCTGCTGGGGCACGATTTCCTAGTGCTCGACATGCAGCACTGCGAGATTACTCTTGCGCACATACCGTCACTACTCGGAGCATTCCATGATGATGGGCCCTTCGCTGTCGTACGTGCTCCGCAGAACAACTACTACGCGATCAACTGGCTGCTCGACCAGGGAGCCGAGGGCATTCTTGTGCCAATGGTGAACTCGCCGGAGTCGGCGCGGGACGCGGTTCGCGCTGCAAAGTATCCTCCGACCGGACGTAGGAGTTTCGGACCGTTTCGGGCAGCAAAATATGGCATGCGCCTCGACACATATGTTCCGAGCGCAAATGAAAGCACAGCGTTGATCCTGCAGATCGAAGATGCCTCGGCCGCCAAGAATATCGATGACATTCTTAGCGTAGACGGCTTCGACGCGATATTCATGGGACCCAACGACCTCGCCTATTCGATGTTGAAGCCAGGGGAAAGCATGCGCGGCGACCCAAAGCAGTGGTCCGCCTTCGCGCGTACGCCGGAAGTGTTGGGCCTCTGCGAGCACGTTATGCAACGGTGCATCGCAGCGCAGGTTCCCTTTGGAATGACCGCGATGTCAATCGACGATGCGCACTCCTGGCTGAGCCGTGGAGCCAGCTTTGTGACGTTTGGCAGCGACTTCCACTTCATGCAAGCCGGCCACAAAGCGGTCGGCAAGTCGACGGCAGAGCAAGCGCAGTAACATTGTTATCCGCCGGCGGCTCGGCGTTTGCGCGAACCGCTGGCAGCATGACTGGTACGCCCGGCAGGTTTCTTTTCCGCCCCCGACTGATTCAGGCTCTTCTGCAGGGCTGCCATCAGGTCGATGACTGGCGCAAGCTTCTTGGTCTTCGTTTCCTTCACCGATTTGCCAGCTTGTTTGGCTTCGAGCATTTCCGAGACGCGCTTCTGATAGGCATCCTCGTACTTTTCAGGATCGAATGGGGCCGCCAGGCTTTTTACCAACTGCTCGGCCAGCTGAATCTCTTGCGCCTTGACTTCCGTATTCTTCGTCTGTCCGTACTCAGGGATCGCGCGGACTTCATTCGCATAGTAAATCGTGTGGAGTGTAAGTCCGTCTTCGCGAGGCCGGATCACGACCGTGTACTCGCGCTGATGCATGGCGATCTTTGCTATAGCCGCGTATCCCGTCTTCTGCATGGTTTCGAGTAACAGTTGATACGCCCGGCGTCCTGGCTCCTCCGGAGTCGCATAGTAAGAAGTCTCGAAGAACAGCGGATCGATTTCGCTGAGTTGGACGAACTCGATGATCTCCATCGAACCGGAAGACTCCGGCGCTACTTTCTTAAGGTCCTCGTCGGTAACCAGAACGTATGAGTTCTTCTCGGCCTCATACCCCTTAACAATCTCAGAACGCTCAACGACACGTTCACAGGTTGGGCAGTAGAGTTGTTGCTTGATACGCGTCGAGCACACTTCGTGCAGCATGTTGAAGCTGATGCGATCCGTGCGCGCAGCGGCAAACAAACGTACGGGAATCGATATGAGTCCGAAGGTTATATAGCCTTTCCAAATCGTCGATGCCATTGGGGGAAGGTTCTCCTATTGCGTTCTTTTATTCTTACCAGCCCTCGAGGAGGAAGCAATTTCGCGGCCAGCCTGCACGACGTAAGATTTGCCGTCCAACGATCCGCCGTGCCATTATGCCACGATTGCAAGCTGTTGCAAAGTTTGAAGTTAGGGTTTGGCCCCCAGTTTGCTTCCTAAGAGTTCGTGCGCCGAGCCGCCATGGCCCGGGCGAATAAAGACTGAGGGAGGATATCTCAATGTTGCATTACGCGCTAATTTTCTTTTTGGTAGCCATAGTGGCGGCAGTTTTTGGTTTCGGCGCAATTTCTACTGCGTCGGCTGGGATTGCTAAGATCCTATTTTTCCTTTTCCTTGTTGTATTTCTTGTGACGTTGGTGATGGGTGTTGCTCGCCGAGCGTGAAACGGCGAGAAAACAAAACGGCTTGCTGGGCCCGGCGGAGTGATCCGCCGGGTTTTTTGTGCCTAATCAAATCCAGTGCCCGCCAGTAAGTATTACCGTGAGGATGCCGGCCCAGGTGCTCCATGTTAATGACTATTCATCAAATCTTCTTTGGTATTCCAGTTGCTGATACATAGGCGGTGAATGAAAATGAATAACAGCTTCATGTCCCCACTACCCACGTTTACATTGGAGTCCCTGGTGACCAATGCTCAGTGGGCGGCCGCTCAGCCCAAAAAGAAAAGTAAGGCGAGCTTGCGAAAGAAAGACAACCATAATAGTACGCTGCCAAATAAGCATTTAAAGGCTATTTAATCTAGGAGCCCATTATGCCCGCGAAAAATATTTCCGTCTTTGGAATATATCCCGACCAACTGACTGCTGAAGATGCGGTGGACAGCCTCAGAGATTCTGGATTCCGCAGCACTGATATTTCTGTCTTGTTTCCCGACAACCAAGGCACGAAAGATTTCGCTCACGAGAAACATACCAAGGCTCCGGAGATGGCAGTAGCGGCTGGAAGCTCTGGCGCCGTGATTGGGGGCGCACTGGGCTGGCTGGCAGGAATCGGCGCGCTGGCGATTCCTGGCGCAGGACCTTTCATAGCTGCTGGTCCCATCATGGGCATGCTGGGCGGTATAGGAGTAGGGACGACCGTAGGTGGCGTCGCTGGAGCTTTGATCGGCTTTGGTATTCCGGAATATGAAGCGAAGCGTTACGAGGGTCGCATTCGTCGTGGAAGCATCTTGCTCTCGGTTCATTGCGACGACCCGGATTGGGCAAAACGCGCGCGAAATGTGCTGACACAGACGGGCGCAGAAGACGTGGGGGCTACCGGGGAAGCACGAGCAGATTTTGCAGCGACCGATAAACCCATGAAGAGAACCGAGAACGTCTATAGCGTCCCCCAATCGGAGATTTAGAAGGAGGGAGAGATAATGGCTGTTAAAAATATTGCCGCCTTTGGGATTTATCCCGACCAGGCTACGGTAAACGATGCCATAGAAAGCTTGAAAGCTGCCGGATTCCGGCAGACAGATATGTCGGTGTTGTTTCCCGAAAATCTCGGGTCGAAGGACTTCGGCCACGAAAAGCACACAAAAGCTCCCGAAGGCGCGGTCGCTGGAGGCGGGTCCGGCGCAGTCCTGGGCGCTGCTTTCGGATGGCTTGTCGGAGCGGGCTCATTATTGGTTCCCGGCCTCGAGCCAATGCACGCAGCCGGTCCGATCATGGGAATGCTAGGAGGGATGGGCGTCGGTGTAACAATCGGAGGTTTAGCCGGGGCATTAGTTGGCTCCGGAGTTCCCGAATACGAAGCTAAGAGATACGAGGGACGGGTCCGCAAGGGTGGCATTCTCCTGTCGGTTCACTGCGATAACGCGGAATGGACCAAAACAGCGCGCAGTATTCTAAAACGCACAGGAGCGAGCGATATCTCGACTACCGGGGAAGCCAGAGCCGATTTTGCCCGGAGTGAGAAGCCCATGCCTCGTGGCCGGATCAACGATCAGGGTGTAGTACACAGATAGTCAACCAGATTTCGAATTCGCAACTGTCAAGCGCCGAAGATTACTCTTCGGCGCTTTCCGCGTATAAGGCCCAATGTAATCAACATATTAGGCGAAACCTTCGCTGTTGGTAACAACGGCAACCTTCGTTACGGGTCGCACATCTAATCTTTTAGGAGTAGAATAATTCTACGCATGGTGAATTTTGCGATGCACCGCTTTGCCGTTTTCCTCGCGGTGAGTACCCTGTTTCTCATCGTCGCAGGGGCATCGGTCACCAGCAATGAAGCCGGACTCTCCGTGCCGGATTGGCCTCTTTCTTACGGACAGGTCATGCCCGAGATGAAGGGCGGCGTCTTCTATGAGCATGGCCACCGAATGATTGCCAGCATCGTAGGGTTCCTTACCGTGGTACTCGCCATCTGGATGTGGCGTTCGGAAGAGCGTCCGTGGTTAAGACGGATTGGATTTATCGCGGTTGGCGCCGTTATCTTGCAGGGCGTGCTCGGGGGGATTACCGTCCTTTATTTGCTGCCGAAAGCCGTGAGTATCAGTCACGCTTGCCTTGCTCAGCTTTTCTTTTCAACTACCGTGGCATTGGCATTATTTACATCGCCTGCCTGGCGGACCGGTCCTCAATACGTCCAAGACAGCGGCTTTCCATCGTTGCGATCGCTGGCTATTTTTGCATCGCTCGCTACCGTCGCGCAAGTCGCCCTAGGAGCAGGATTCCGCCACCGCGCGTTCGGAATCTTACCGCATATCTTCGGAGCGATTGTCGTTACCGTAGTGTTGCTGACTGTCGCCACATTTGTCCTAACCCAATTTCCGAAACATCGAGCTCTGTCGAAGTCCGCCTGGGCCGTCATCGGCGTTACCGGAGCGCAAGTCGCTCTCGGCGTGATTGCCTATGTCTCTCGATTGAATCATTGGGATTCGGCCCCGACAAGCGTTCTTATCGCTTCGACTGTGACTCACGTTGCCTTCGGCGCACTTACGCTAGCATCAGTAGTAGCTCTGACTGTAGAAGTTTTCTATCACGTCCGTCCACGCGCTGAGGTCGCTTCGGGTCTATCGCCCGTTTCCAGATGAACGATTATTTGCAGCTCACGAAGCCTCGGATTACTTGGCTCATCCTGATGAGCACAGGCGTAGGCTTCTTTTTTGGAGCTGGTACAGGATGGTCCTGGCTCGTGTTTTTACACACGACGCTGGGGACCGGATTGATCGCGTCCGGCACCGCAGCGCTCAATCAATGGTGGGAGCGTGAACCCGATGCTCGGATGCCCCGAACACAGAAGCGGCCCTTGCCGTCGAATCGCATGTCGTCGGGCAATGCCATGTGGTTTGGGATCGCGCTCTCCGTTTTAGGATTTATTCAGCTTTGGCTTGGCGCCAATTTGCTGACTGCCCTCTTGGGCCTGTTTACGCTGACAACGTATCTGTTCATCTATACGCCGCTCAAGCTACGAACGCCTCACTCGACGACGGTTGGCGCGATCCCGGGCGCAATGCCGCCTGTCATCGGATACGCCGCCGCGCACGGGTCGCTCAATCTCGAAGCAGCCGCGCTGTTTGCCATTCTTTTTCTGTGGCAGTTCCCCCACTTTTATTCGATAGCCTGGCTATATCGCGACGACTATTCCCGCGCTGGGATCAAGATGCTTCCAGTCGTGGATGAAACGGGCGAGCGTACAGCACGGCAGATTTTGATTTACGCCGCGCTTCTAATTCCAGTAAGTCTCGCGCCTACGTGGCTTGGTATGGCCGGCAATATCTATCTGATCGGAGCGCTCCTGCTCAGTTTCACGTACCTTTACTTCGGCTTGCGGATCGCTTCCGAGCGAACGCCTGTAGCGGCGCGTAAGGTATTGCTCACTTCGATCGCATATTTGCCACTCCTATACATCCTGATGATGGTGGACCGCCCCTCGTTGTGAAACCCGTCGTTGAACGCGTTTTCCTTGCGATAACGCTTCTGTTAGCCTCCTGCAGTTCCGACCCATCGCTGCCAAGCTTCGGAGTCGTTCCCGATTTCAAGCTCACCGATCAATCTAACCGCGCGTTCGATAGCAAACTGCAACTCGACGGCAGGGTCTGGGTGGCAAACTTCATCTTCACCACATGCTCCGGACCGTGTCCGCGCATGACGGCGCAGTTCAAAAAGTTGCGCGACGAGGTCGCCGATGATCCGAAGCTGCGAATGGTGTCTTTTACCATCGATCCTGCTCGAGACACGCCGGAAGCGCTTGCGACCTATGCCCGGAACTTCGGAGCGAATCCGGACAAGTGGTTCTTCCTGACCGGAGCACAGAAGGATCTGCACGAGCTGAGCAGGAATGCGTTCATGCTCGGCGACATCGACGGCAACCTCGAGCATAGTTCGCGGTTCGTCCTGGTCGACACCCAGTCGCGAATCCGGGGCTTCTATGACAGCGCCGACCAGGAAGGCCTTCAAAAACTCACCACCGATCTGCGCGCGCTGCTTAAGGGAGCATCCTAGTCCATGGATGCTCGCGATCTTCCTGCCTTGAATGCAACCCTGAATTCTTGCTCGGCTGTATTACTGATCTGGGGCTACACGCTCATCCGAAAGAAACGCATTAAAGTCCACCGGCGGGTTATGATCGCAGCGTTTGGCGTGTCCGTCGCCTTCCTGATCAGCTACCTCATCTATCACGCACAAGCGGGTTCTGTGCGATTTCAGAAGACTGGGCCGATTCGAACTGTTTATCTGGCCATCCTCCTGACGCACACCGTTCTGGCTGCAACCGTACCGTTTTTAGCGGGAATTTCGCTGTATCGAGGGCTCAAAGGTGACTATGAGAAGCACCGGAAAATCGCTCGATGGGCGCTGCCGGTTTGGCTCTACGTCAGCGTGACCGGAGTAGTTGTGTATTGGATGTTGTATCGAATGTAATCAGCGATGCGGGACGGCGGCCAGACCTCGGAGTTCGCACTCTTCGAGATCGATCCAGACATTGCCGACGGTATTCTGGACGAAGGTCACAGTTTCAATGGTGACGAGGGAGGATGGAGCGAATTGTCTCCACTCGCTAACGGCACGCTCGTAAACCTCCGGCAGCGCCTCGGACGAAATTCCCTGTGCGAGTGTGACATGCGGATGGAAATCGAACGGCTCGTCGAAGTACAAACCATCTCTGTTCATGGCTTCGTGTAGATCGAAAAGCTCCTCTCGGCCCTTCCCAATCTCGCAAAACACGACGGCCGTTTGCTCGAAGACGCGTATTCGCGGCATATCGAGTTCGAAGGCATTGAACGGAGCTAATCCGGAGCGGACTTGATCGGCGGCAGTATGGGCGTCGACTTGCAGCGGCCGGGGAGGAAGAATCGTTACATGGGACCTGGCAACGCAACCCTGAACCAAGTCTTCGCGCAACCGGGTGATGAAATCGCCGAGCCGGCCTGGGATGTAGCTGACGAGAGCGAAGGAATTAATACGATCCCCAGGCGCCGGATCGCAACACATTGGTTCCATTGCTACTTGGGTCTGCCGCATCCCTTCCCAGTCAAAAGGCTCTGGGGGTTGCAACGGCATCACCCGAGACAGCCGGAACCGTCTCCGTCCCGGTTTTTAACTCGGGAAGGACCCACTGAGCTTCTTCAAATCCCACGTACTTATAAATGCGGAGTTCACCGCTCTCTGTTTCAAGTATATCTCCGACCTGCAGCGCATCGGATGTGTCTTTGAGTTGCAGCCAGACAGCGTAAGGTGTGGGAGCCTCCACCGTCACCGTGAGCTCGTAATCTTTCGGTTTCGCGCTGGTAACACCAATCGTGTGCGGAGCCCAGCGAAACTGCTGACGGGTCGATTCCTTCATCCTGTAGATCCGATATGCGGCCATGCAGTCCTTTGGCGCGGTTCACAATGAAACCGATCACCCTGCAAACATTCTATAAGAAAATGTTTGCGGGCAAGCGCATCCTGCCTCCCTTGCTGAATCCAACGTTTCGCGTTTCCTTTGGACCAATACATCGAATCCTTCGGACCGCCGAGTGAACATATCGGATCGATGTCAATGATCGTTCGTCCCGCTGCTGACGGCGGTCGATATCGTCCGCATGTCTGAAACGTCTTAACCATGGCGCGAACAAGCGCAGGTCGATGGCGCAGAACATTGACCGAAACGATGACATCTGCGCCCATTTCCATCGCGGCCCATACAGGCGATGGATCAAGGAACCCACCGTCGGTGTAAACCTGTCCGTCGAAGCGGTAGTGCCGCAGGAAAAACGGAACTGCGCAGGACCCGGCAACATGTTGCCAGGTGACCTCCGGCCAGCGAAACAATCGCGGCTTCAAAGATCGCACTCGGGTGAGCACTGCGCCATACTCGCACTGAGGATTCGAGTGCGCGCACATCTCCCGAATCCAATCTTCGAGCAGGCTTGCATCGATCAAACCATCGGAAAGTTTGCGTGGAATGCGCCATGGCAAGCGCTCAATCGATTCGAGGTTCTGCCACCGATCCGTCAACACCGAGGGCTCGCACGCGCTGGCGATCAGCCAGCCGTTCAACGAACCTACCGAAGCGCCAACCACGATGTCGGGTTGAAAGAAGCTCGCGAGTTCCTGCCAGACACCGGCTTGATACGCCCCAAACATTCCCCCGCCGGAGAGCGCCAGCGCAGTCTTCGGCCTTTGCCTCACGCTTCTACTGATTCTCCGAACTGACGACTCGATTCGCAATGTTTGTCAGAATAGCTTCGATGGGTTTCAATCCCGCAAACTATAGTGCAGCAGTGCAGTCCATTCTCTCACTCGAGGGCGATGGCAAACGCGCCATGCCGCTGGCGAAGGGCACAGCAAATCCGGCCGGAATCCATGCCATCGCGAAGCTCGACATTGGCGATCTGTTTCCCGAAGCCTTCAGTCCGCAAGCAGCGGTGAGTGGTCTCTACCTCTATTTCTGTGGGTACGACCAGGCGCATACAATCGCGCAGGATCTCGCGACAATCGAAGGAAGCTTCTGGCACGGCATCCTACATAGGCAGGAACCTGACGCTGAAAACGCGGCATACTGGTTTCGCCGGGTCAATCAACATCCGGTGTTCCCGTTACTGAAAGACCGCGCTGAACAACTGGGACTTCCCGTTAAGAACCAGTGGGACCCATTTCGTTTTATTGATTTTTGCGAAGCGGCGCGTCAGAAGCCGGGCTCGGAAGACGAACAACTGGCAAAGGCGGTCCAATTGGCTGAGTGGCAACTTCTGTTTGACTACTGCGCGAGGAAAAAATCATGAGCGTGCGGGCTGCGGTCCTGCGCAGTTTTGAACAACCTTTAGAGCTTAGAACCTATCCGGAACCGACAGCAGGGCCGGGCGAAGCGATCGTGCGCGTGGAGATGGCGGGTATCTGCGGTACCGATGTTCATCTCTGGCTGGGTCAACTCGCGATTCCCACACCGGTGATCCTCGGTCATGAAACGGCCGGTCGCATTGAGCAGTTGGGAGCCGGCCTCGAGAAGGATTGGCGCGGCGATGCCTTGCGCGTCGGAGACCGCGTCTGCTGGGCCAGTTCCATCGCTTGCGGAGAATGCTTTTACTGCCGCCATAAGGGTCAACCGACACGGTGCCTGACGCGTAAGGCCTATGGCATTTCCTACAACGCAGACGATGCGCCTCACTTGCGCGGAGGCTACGCCGAAAAGATCCACCTGCGCCCGGGAACAGCAATCTTTCGCATTCCCGATTCTTTGCCGACTGAAGCGGTGGTCGGAGCCGGATGCGCTCTAACCACTGCGATTCACGGCATCGAGCGGGCGCCGGTTCAATGGGGAGATGTTGTCGTCATCCAGGGTACCGGTCCTGTGGGCATTGCGGCTTTGGCTGTCGCCAAACAATCGGGCGCCTCCCGAATCGTGGTCACCGGCGCACCGGCACATCGTCTCGAACTCGCACGTGAATTTGGAGCCGATGTCACGATCGACGTCATGTCCGCGGATCTCTCTGGCGATCTCGATGCCCGCAAACGACAAGTGCTGGCCGAAACCGGTGGCTACGGCGCGGACGTCGTAATAGAGTGTGTAGGGCATCCGGATGCGGTGAATGAAGGTTTGGAGTATTGCCGCGACGGCGCACGCTTCCTGGTGTTGGGCCAGTACGCGAACGCCGGCAATATCAGCTTCAATCCCCATACCATTACGCGAAAGCAGCTTCAGGTAGTCGGATCTTGGGGTTTCGAACCACGTCATGTCGATCGCGCGCTTCGCCTGCTCGATCAGACACAATGGAAACGGCTATTTGCGCGTCAGATCACGCACCGCTTTCCGCTGGAACAGGCCAACGAAGCCCTCGAAACGACAAGGACCTGGCAATCCGGTAAGACGGTAATCGAACCTTGAAGCGACTCCTTTTTTTGCTCATTCCCGTAGCTTTGTTGCTCGGCTGGCTATTCGTGCGAGGTCGTGGGCTCGTCGAAGTTCCATTCGCGCGCGTCGCACGCGAGACGATCGTGAGCACACTCAATACGAACGGTAAGGTGGAACCGATCGAGTGGGCCGCCGCCCACGCCGAGATCGGCGGTCCGGTGCAACAGATTCATGTCTCGAAAGGCCAAACGCTACACAAGGGTCAGTTGCTGGTGACAATCGGCCAGCCCGATGTTGAGGCGGCAATGTTGAGCGCGGAGGCTCGTATCAAAGCAGCTAAAGCCGAAATCGAAACCCTTGATCAGGGCGGCCGCGCCAGCGAACAAGCCGAGATCCAAAGCAGTCTTGTCCGAGCGAGGACCGACCTCAAGAACGCGCAAACCGAATACACGACTCTGCTACGCCTGGCCGCTAAGAACGCCGCGACAAAAGCGGATGTTGAGGCGGCTCGTCAGGCAGTGGAGCGCGCCCAGCAGCAGATTCAGTCGCTGGAGCGGAGGAAGAACTCACTTGTGACCCAACCGGACAGGTCCGCCGCCGAGGCGCGACTGCAAGAAGCGCAAAGCGGCGCCACCGCAGCGGCACAACGGCTTACCACGGGGCAAGTGCGCAGTCCGGCGAACGGCGTCGTATACCGGCTGGAAGTAAGACCCGGCGGCTACTTGAACCCCGGAGATCTTGTCGCAGAAGTCGGACGTCTCAATCAGCTTCGTGTTCGTGTCTATGTGGATGAACCGGAGCTCGGCCGCGTACAGAAGGGTATGCCGGTGACGATCACTTGGGACGCCATGCCGGAACGAAAGTGGAAAGGTTTCGTCGAGAGTGTTCCTCTACAAGTCATTGCGCTCGGCACGCGTCAGGTGGGTGAAGTGATCGCGACGATGGATAACCCCGATCTGACTCTGATTCCGGGAACAAACATCAACGCGGAAGTCCTGTCGAAGACTGCGGAGAACACACTGGTCGTCCCCAAAGAAACGGTTCGCCGTCAAGGCGTCGAAACCGGGGTATTCCTCCTCGATGGAACGAAACTCGCATGGCGCCCTGTAAAGATGGGCATTTCCAGCGTCACACGCACGCAGATCGTTGAAGGTCTGAAAGAAGGCGACTTGGTGGCGTTGCCAGTCGAACGGACTCTCAAAGCGGGAGACGAAGTCAAACCGCTCATTCAGTAGTAGATGAACCCAGATAAGACGGAAACTCTTCGCAAGCTTCTTCGATCAGCACGTTCTGTCTGCGTGTTGACAGGCGCAGGCATCTCCGCTGAGAGCGGAATCCCCACGTTTCGCGGTCCAGGAGGCCTTTGGCGGGACTTTCGGCCGGAAGAACTCGCCACTCCGCAAGCATTCGCCAAAGATCCCAAAACTGTCTGGGAGTGGTACGACTGGCGGCGGCAACTGATCGCCAAAGCTGAGCCGAACGCCGGCCATCTCGCAGTAGCGAAGTTTACGATCGTGACCCAGAATGTCGATGGGCTCCATCAACGCGCCGGAAGCAGGAACGTGATCGAAGTTCACGGAAGCATCTGGAAAGTGCGGTGTGTGCAGTGCAACGCGGAAACGATGGATGAGCGTCCGTCTCTGCCGGAACTCCCGCCACGATGCGAATGTGGAGGCCTGCTCCGTCCGGGCGTCGTCTGGTTTGGAGAAGGACTCTCCATGCGGGTCTGGGATAATGCTGAGAAGGCAGTCTGTGCAAGCGAGATACTACTCGTAGTAGGCACGTCGGCGGTGGTTCATCCGGCTGCTTCCCTCGCGCCAATGGCCAAGTTATCCGGCGCAACTGTTGTTGAAATCAATCCGGACGAAACTGCTCTATCGGATGAAGTCGACTATTCGATCCGGGGAACCGCTGCACAGGTACTACCGCTACTACTCGAATGAAACTTTGCTATATCGACGCTTTTTCCGGCATTAGTGGCGACATGACTGTCGGGGCTCTTCTCGATGCGGGAGCCGACTTTGCATCGCTAAACGCCGCCCTGACATCGCTCGGGACGGGCGCTACATTCCGGTTCGAGCAGACCAAGCGACGGGGAATTGCCGCGGGCAAGTTCCATGTCGACGGGACCGATTCGAAAGCCCATCGGCATCTCCATCACATCGAGAAGATGATCGGCGAATCGACGCTGCCGGACATCGTGAAAGCGAACGCCAACGCCGTGTTCCGGCGTCTGGCATTGTCCGAGTCGAAGATGCACGCAACG
>Ga0190275_10001468_pt1 | contig 17484 bp, 19 predicted proteins | sample Popmic550T_FD_133745 | JGI IMG/M metagenome (GOLD analysis project Ga0190275, IMG submission 133745) | Populus adjacent soil microbial communities from riparian zone of Yellowstone River, Montana, USA - 550 T | ecosystem: Environmental > Terrestrial > Soil > Riparian zone > Trees stand | place...
GAACGCCGCGATCCCCGGCTCGGGCGCGCGTCCGACTCCCGGCTCGTCGAAGCTCTCGAACACATGGATCTCGTACTCGGCGCCGGAGAACTGCGCCAGCAGCTTCCGCCCCTGCGCCGTCCGCGCCCAGTGCGTCAGCCCGGCCCGCGTCGCCGCGTCGGTCTGCTCGAGCTGCCTGTCCGAGAACCGGACCGCCGCCTCCGGCCCCAGGGTCACCGGCTCGCCCGCGAGCAGAACCGCCGCCCCGGCATCGAATGCCCCGAGGAGCAGCATGGCGAGCAGGACGCGCATCTGTGCAATGTACGCCATGTCGCCCGCAGTCTCAGTCCGCCCCGCCCGCTTCGTCACCACTCCGTCGCCGCCGGCTCCGCTCCCGCCAGCGCCGCCACGAACTCCCCCAGCTCTCCTCAGAGGCCGTGAGCGCTTCGCATCGCGCGTCGAGCGCCGCGTAGTCGGCGGCGTGGTCGATGCGGAACTGCTCGTAGGCGGCGCGGGTGAGCCACCAGTCCATGGTCAGGTAGGTGTCGCCGTCTTTGAGAAGATCGGTGCCGCCGTAGTCTTCGGAGCGTCCGAATAAGGTTGCCCAGGAACCGTTGGGCCCGTACTCCCGCTCGAACTCGGCGGGGGTGGCGGTGGTGAAGCGCCAGATGACCACGAACATGGGGGGAGTTTACGCGGGGGATGGGACAGATGGGACAGATGGGACGAATAGGACAGATAGGTTCTCATTCGTCCCATCGGTCCCATTCGTCCCATCACCCTCGGGATGGTCTTCCCAAAAAACCGTGTTCTCCCCCTCGCATGAAACGACTCCTCCTCTCCCTCACCCTCCTGGCCGCCCTGCCCGTCCTGGCGAACGCGACGCTGTTCACGCAGTACGAAGCCGTCCGGAAGAGCTTCCTCGCGAGCTCGTTCAAGGACGTCCAGTCGGGTGCGAAGCAGCTCGCCGCCGAGGCTCGCAGCGCGAAGCAGGCCGAGGTCGCCAAACAGGCGGATGCAGTCGCCGCTGCAGCCGACCTCGACGCCGCCCGCGTCGCCTTCGGCGCCCTCTCGACCGAGATGAAGAAAGTCCACGACGCCGCTGCGAAAGGCGACCGTCCCGCCGTCTACTACTGCCCGATGGTCCGCCAGTCGTGGCTCCAGCCGAAGGGCGAAGTCGGCAACCCGTACGACGCCGCCATGCCGACCTGCGGAGCACTGCAGAAAGAGTAGTCGCAACAAGGTTTCCCGAACGTAACCCCTCGCAACACCCTCCCGCATTACCGTCGCGGCAGGCATGCGCGTCGTCCTTCCCTTCTCGACCTTCTTCTTCGTCCTCTGCGGGTATTTCGTGTTGCGGCCGGTGCGCGATGAGATCGGCGTGCGGGCCGGCGTCGACCAGATGGCGTGGCTCTTCACCGGGACTTTCATCGCCACCCTGCTGCTCGTCCCGCTCTTCGGCTGGATCGTGGCCCGCGTTCCGCGCCGCGCCATCGCCTCGGCGACGTACGCCCTTTGCTCCGTCGCGCTCCTCGCGACCTATACGGCGCTCCAATCGGGGCAGAGCATCGTCGCCTGGGGGGTCGGGCTGTTCATCGGCATCTCCGTCCTGAACCTCTTCATCATCTCTGTCTTCTGGAGCCTGATGGCCGACACGAACGACGAGGCCGATGCGCGGCGGCGCTACGGCATCATCGCCGTCGGCGGGACGGCCGGGGCGATTGCCGGACCGGCGATCACCGCGTTCCTCGCGCCGCGCATCGGGCCGCTGAATCTCCTGCCCATCTCCGCCGCCTTCCTCGGGATCGCCGCGGTGCTCGCGGCCCTGATCCCCCTCCGTCCCGACGCGCCGCCGGCGCAGAAGATCGGGGGGAACCTCTTCGCCGGCATCATCCACGCCCTCCGCACGCCGAAACTGCTGCGGATCGCGCTGATCATCATCTGCTACACGACCATCTCCACCATCATCTACTTCGAGCAGGCCGACATCGTGAAGCGGACCATCTCCGACTCCGGCGAGCGGACCCGCTTCTTCGCGCTCCTCGACCTCACCAACAACATCGCCATCATCATCACCCAGGCGCTGATCACCTCACGCGTCCTCACCCACCTGGGTCTTCGCTTCGCCCTCGTCGCAGCTCCCGCGCTCATCGGCGCCGGACTGGCGGCACTGGCGCTGCTGCCGAGGCTCGGCATGATCGCCGTGCTGCAGGTCATCCACCGCGTCGGCGAGCACGGCTTCACCCGGCCGGGGCGGGAAGTGCTCTACACGACCGTTGATGCCGAGGACCGGTACAAAGCCAAAAACTTCCTCGACACCTTCGTCTATCGAGGGAACGATGTCCTGGTCGCCTGGGGGATCGGCGCACTGCATGCAGCCGGTCTCGGCACCAGCGCAATCGCCTTCCTCGGCGTGCTCGTCGCCGCCGGCTGGGCCGCCAACGGATTCACACTCGGGAGGAAACATGACCGCGAAACTGTCACGGCGTGAGGCGGGGAAAATGGGACTCATGGGACTGATGGGACTCATGGGACCATCCGTCCCATTGGTCGCAGCTGTCCCCTCCGTCCCATCGAAAGCCGCCATGCTGACCAGAGCCATCCCCTCCACCAAAGAACAGCTCCCCGTCATCGGACTCGGCACCTGGCAGACCTTCGACGTCGGCGGCTCCGCCTCGGCGCGCAAGCCGCTGCTCGACGTGCTCGCGCTCTTCGTCCAGCTCGGCGGACGGGTGATCGACTCCTCGCCGATGTACGGCCGCTCCGAAAACGTGGTCGGCGACCTGGCGGTCGAGCTCGGGCTTCGCGACAAGCTCTTCATGGCCACCAAGGTCTGGACCAGCGGCAAGCGCGCCGGCATCGAGCAGATGGAAGACTCCACCCGCAAGCTCCGCGGCAAGGTCGACCTGATGCAGGTCCACAACCTCCTCGACGCCGAGGCGCACCTCGAGACGCTGAAGGCGTGGAAAGCGGCCGGCCGGATCCGCTACATCGGCATCACCCACTACACCGCTGGCGCCTACCTCGACCTGGCGAGCTGGATCAAACGCGGCGGGATCGACTTCCTGCAGGTCAACTACTCCCTCGCCGAGCGCGAAGCCGAGCAGCGCCTCCTGCCGCTGGCGCAGGAGCGCGGCGTGGCGGTGCTGGCCAACCGCCCGTTCGGCGCCGGCTCGCTCTTCCGCGACGCGCGCAACAAGCCGGTCCCCGCTTTCGCCAAAGACCTCGGCGCGACGAGCTGGGCGGAGCTCCTCCTGAAGTTCGTCGTCTCCCATCCCGCCGTCACCTGCGCCATCCCGGCGACCTCCAAGACCGAGCACCTGCGGCAGAACATGAACGCCGGCCGTGGACCCATGCCGGACGCGGCCATGAGGAAGAAGATCGCCGACGCCTTGTTATGATGGCAATCATGCGCAAAACCGCCATCCTCCTGCTCTCGCTCCTCTTCACACTACTGTTCAGCATGGCCGCCTTCGCCCAGGAAGACGTCAAGCCCGCCGGGAAGCTCACGAAAGTCGAGCCGAAGACGGTCTGCATGATCAACGAGCACGCGATGGGCAAGGACCAGATCCCGGTCGAAGTCGACGGCAAGACCTATTACGGCTGCTGCGACATGTGCAAGAAAGCCCTCGCCAGCGACGCCTCCAAGCGCAGCGCCGCCGACCCGGTCACCGGCAAGCAGGTCGACAAGGCCAAAGCCGTCATCGCCGCCCAGGCAGACGGCCGGGTCTTCTACTTCGAGAGCGACGAAACGCTGAAAAAGTACAACGACGGCGTGAAGTAGTCACCGAAACCGGTAACTCGGGCTCGCTTTGTCGTAAAAAGCGGGCCCGAGTGTGATTTAGATCACTGCCTGCCGCATGTACGGAACTAATATTGTCCGTCATGCCGCTGACAGTCGAAGAGATCAAGTTCAATCACGACACTGCCGCCGCCACCGTCGACGCCTTCAACATCCGGCTCGACGAGAACAAGCTGATCGAGCCGCCCGAATGGAAGCGCGGAGTCAGCGTCTGCGCCCCCGACTCCCGGGCCGCGTACTCGATCCGGACGATCGGGAAGAACGTCATCACCATCCAGGCGCGGTTCAAGCTCACCGGGGTCGCCCTTCCGGCCACCCGTGAGATCCGCGCGATGCGTGTCGACACGGTCGTTCCGGACGCGAAGCCGCTCGGCAACGTCGCGCCCACGTTCGTGAAGTTCGACGCCGCCGGCGACAGCGGCTGGATCACTTTCAAGCTGACCGCCGGGACCGGCTCGTACGTCCGGATGAAGGACATCAAGTGGGAGTGGCAGTCGCGGCCCGACGCCAACTCGCTCTGGAAGCCCTTCACCACCACCGCGCACCGGATCTACATCGTTCTGACGATCCCGACGGCGCCCTGGGTGCAGACGCCGTTCGACATCGGGAACCTGCAGCTTCCCTGGGCGACGGCGCTCGACTACGCCTGCTGCTGGGCGTACTCGTCGTCGAATGTGACCGAGGCGTCTGGCTTGATCACCGAGCACGTCTACGCCCTCGGCCCCTCCATCGTGACGTACGACTGTCCGGGAGGCGGCGCCTCGCACTACTCGTTCCCCGATTTCGATCTCACCGCCTTCCTCGACCGCCTCGCCGGCGGCCCCGGCAACGGCGTCTACGTGAACTGCTCCGACTGCGCGACGATCACCTCCTCATTCGCGAATCTCGTCGGCGCCAACCTCTGGCAATCGCGGATGGGCTGGGGCTTCGACCTCAACGTCATGCTCGGCATCGGCTCGACCGTCTGGGAGACCTGCTGCGGCTGGGGAGGATTCTCGTATCACGAGGTCGCCTGGATCGGGAGCTGTCTGGAGAGCAATCCGATCTGGGATGCCTGCCTCCAGGTCGACGCCAACATCAACACCGGCCCCCCGCGCCTCCCGGTCCTGCCGAAGAACCAGGTCTTCAGCGACTACCGCAAGCTGCTCGTGCCGCTGGCCGGCCAGGCTGCCTGCGCCGCGCAGCCGGCCACACGCACACGCCGTCCGATCGTCTGAGCGGGAGAAATCATGGCCAACGACATCGTGCAATCGCTCATCGACCGCTACGGCGCGAAGGAATGGCTCGAGCCGGAAGCGCGCGACGTCAACGTCCTCGCCTGGCGCTACGTACCGCTGCGCCTCGAAGGAAAGTGGCGGCAGGCCCGGGTCCGGGTCCGGGAGAGACCGGCAGTCCGGCGAGGAAGCGCCATCGAATCGATCGCCCCGAGCGCCGTGCGCATCACCGACTCGGTATGGCAGGCTGGCGATGAAGACGCCCCGATGGTGCACGTGACCACGTTCGAGACCGCGTCGCGCGCCGAGGCGCGGGCGTGGCTGCTGCGGACCCTGGCGGAGTTCCAGGCTCCGAACCTCGAGCGCTCCGACCTCGGAGAAGTCGCCTTCGTCTCCGAAGGACACGCCGCCGGCGCCTTCGTGCGGGGAAACGTCGTCTTCTTCGTCCGCAACGCCGGACGCGAACTGACGCCGATCAAGCCGATCCTGAAATCCCTCGACGCCACCCTGGCCGAGGAACCGAAGAGATTCAAGCGCCCCCTCGACATTCCGACACCGAGCGGCAAGGCCGGGAAAGCGACGATCCTCGAACTGCCGGCACCGGATGTCTCGAGCTGGTACCGGATCGTCGTCCGCGGCGCCGAGCCCCGGATCGAGAAAGGACGCACCGTCCTGATCGCCCCCGCCGGCACCGCCAACGTCACCGTGGTCCAGGAATCGGCCGAAGGAGCCGCCGGGACGAAACTGACGGTGGAGTTCCGGTAACGCTTATTGGATTGTCATCCTGAGCCGCAGGAATCTCCCCTCAAGGAGAAAGCATGGCGGCGAAGGACCCCCCCTGCGGCTGGACACCGCTCGTTTCAGCGCAGGGGGTCCTTCGCCGCCATGCCTCCCGGTCCGCATGGAGATTCCTGCGGCTCAGGATGACAGAAGAGGGCGGCTCCCGAACAACTCCCGCAGCCCCACCCGCCCCCGCCCGCCATTCAGCCGGGCCAGTTGCTCTTCGACCTCGCCGAGCGTCCAGCACTCCTCGGCCGCGAGCTCCTCGATCGGCGTCCCTTCGTCGTTGAGCGAGCAGATGTCGCGGTACTCCGCCTCCGCCGCCTCCTCGAGCCAGCGGAGCGGCAGGCCCTGCGTGCGGCAGACGTACGGGCGGTGCTCGTAGATCCGGCACTCCCCCTCCGCACCGAGGAAGGCGCAGCGCCCGGACGAGTGCGGCACACCCGAGGCCAGCAGCTCCGAAGCCCCGTCCCGGATCCGGTCCGCCTCCACCTCGAACACTGTGATGCCATCCACACAGCACCCGAAGCACCCCCGCCGGCAGACGAGCCGCTCCGCATGCACCTCGGCGAGCGCGGCAGCGCGGGTATCGACTTCTGAATGAAGGACGTTAACCATGGCAGGCAGTGCAGACAACCGACAACTGATCACGACAACCTGTCTCTGAACTAACCTCTTCCGGAACCCCGGGTCTAACCCTCACGATGGACGACATCGAGCTGATCGACAAGGTGCGCAACGGCGATGACGACGCCTTTCGCCTCCTCGTCGAACGACACTCGCGGGCGATCTACCGCTCCGCCTGGCGCATCACCGGCAACGGAGCCGACGCCGACGACGTCGTCCAGGAAACGTTCCTCCGGGCCTACCGCGCCCTCGGCACCTTCGACTCCCGGGCCACCTTCACCACCTGGCTCCACCGCATCGCCATCAACTGCTCCCTCGACCTCATCGACTCGCGGAAGCGCCGCGAGGGGCGCATCGACCACGGCGAAGACCTCGGCACGGTCGCCTCTCGCGACGCTTCCCCCGACCGCATCGTCCTCGGCGCGGAGATGCAGAAAGCCATCGCCCAGGCCATGGCCGAGCTGACAGGCAACGAGCGGACGGCGTTCGTCCTCCGCCACTTCGAAGGAATGCCGCTCGAGGAGATCGGACAGATCCTCGGCACCCGACTCAACGCGACGAAGAACACGGTCTTTCGCGCGGTCAAAAAACTCCGGCAGCAACTGCAGCCTTTTACGGGATCACTGGTATGAGCACCCATCTCTCACAGGAAGACTTCATCCTCAACTACTACCGCGAGCTCGACTCGCGCGAGCACCTCGACGCCTGCGCCGGCTGCCGCGAAGAGCTGGACCGCCTGGCGCGCGTCCTCGACCGGGTCACCCCGGTCGAAGTCCCCGAGCCGGCCGGCGACTACGAAGCGCGCGTGTGGGACCGCCTCTCCTGGCGCCTGCGCGGCGAGAAACGCCGCGAGCAGCGCGGCGCCTGGATGAAGTGGGCCGCCGTGGCCGCGGTCGTCGTGCTCGCCTTCATCGCCGGCTTCATCGCAAAGAACCGCAACGGCGTCAACGAACCGCAGCAGATCATCGCCGCGAACCCCGGCACGACTGCGACCGCCACCTCGGCGACCGCCGTCGCGCCAGCCACCAACAGGACCCAGCCCAACAACACCACCCAGCAGCAGCGCGACCGCATCCTGCTGGTGGTCGTCAGCGACCACTTCGACCGCTCGGAGCGGATGCTCATCGAGCTGACGAACATTGCTCCCGCCGGCGGGGACACCGACTTCACCAACAAGCGCGAGCGCGCCGAAGAACTGCTCGCCAGCAACCGCCTTTACCGGAGGACCGCCCTCGATCGGGGCGAGGAGAACGTGGCCACGCTCCTCGACCAGCTCGAACCGGTCCTGATGCAACTCGCCCACGCCCCATCGCAAGTCAGCGCCGAGGAGCTCCAATCCATGCAGAAGCGCATCGAGGCGAAGGGGCTGGTTTTCAAGCTTCGGGTCGTGCAGGCCGACGTCCGCGCCACCTCGCAGCCACGCCGTACTCCCCAACCGACCATCTAGTGAGGATTGACATGAACCTGAAGAAATTTCTTGCGGCCATCATGGCCGTCGCCATCCTCGGCGGAACGGCTCCGGCCGCATACGCCGATCCCGAGACCGCCATGTACGCCGAGGCCGAGGCCGATGAGCGCTCCGAGCGCGAGGCCGACATCTACGATGCCGGCACCGACGCCATCGACGACGAGAAGTGGGAAGAGGCCATCCGCGCCTTCACCACCGTCGCCGAGATGAAGGGGAGCCGCGCCGACGGCGCCATCTTCTGGACCGCGTACGCGCTCAACAAGCTCGGACGCCGCGCCGAAGCGCTCAAGACCGTCGACGCCCTGCAGAAAGGCTACCCGAAGAGCCGCTGGCTCAACGACGCCAAGGCCCTCGAGCTCGAAGCGCGCCAGGGCCGCGGCGAGAGCGTCGCCCCCTCGAGCGTGGACGATCAGGAACTGAAGATGATCGCCATCAACTCGCTGATGCACACCGACCCGGAGAAGGCCTATCCCCTCCTGGAAAAGGTCATCCGCGGCAACTCGGGCAAGAAGATCAAAGACCGCGCCCTGTTCATCCTCAGCCAGTCCAGCTCCTCGAAGTCGCAGGCGCTGCTGGCCGACATCGCCCGCGGCAACTCCAATCCCGACCTGCAGAAGCAGGCCGTCCGCTACCTCGGCATGTCCGGCAACGGCCGCAACCTCGACGTCCTCGCCGGCATCTACTCGACCGCCACCAGCGCGACCGTGAAGAAGGAAGTGCTGCACGCCTACATGCTCTCCGGCCAGAAGGCTCCTGTGCTCGCCGCCGCGCGCGGCGAGAAAGACCCGAGCCTAAGGAAGGAAGCGATCCGCCAGCTCGGCATCATGGGTGCGCGCGCCGAACTGGTGGCGATGTACGGCACCGAGACCTCCGTCGACGTCCGCGAGGAAGTCATCCAGGCCCTCTTCATCGCCGGCGATGCGGTGAAGATCGGCGAGCTGGCGAAGGGAGAAAAGAACCCGCAGCTCCGCAAGGAAGCGATCCAGAAGCTCGGCCTCATGGGCAGCGGCACCACCGCGACGCTCCTCGAGATCTACCGTACCGATACTGACGAGGACGTGAAGGAAGCGGTCATCAACGGCCTCTTCCTCCAGAGCAACGCCCGCGCGCTGATCGACCTGTCGAAGAAAGAGAAGAACAAGGAGCTCCGCAACAGGGCACTCCAGAGGCTCTCGCTCATGAACAACGACGAGGCGCTCGAGTACATGCTGGAGATCCTCAACCAGGAATAGGCCGGCACCGCTCAAAAACAACGCCGTACGAGTTCCACACCGGAGAAATCGAATGCGACTCCATACGCTCGTAGTGTGTCTTCTCCTCGCCGTCACCTCCTCCGCCCAGAACTTCCAGAACGCCACCGTGAAGAGCACCGACGCCGCCCGCGGCGTCGGTGCCACCGTGGCGAGCCTCAGCCGATCCGGCGCGACCTGGTTCGCGTGGAGAGTGCCGGTCAAGGGGACGTCCATCTGCTGCGGCTGGCAGAACCGCTCCGGCTGCTGCGGCGGCTGCTCGCTGGACGGCAACCACGGCTACTCGATCAACAACGACGACGACTTCCCGACCACGACCGAGCTCCTGCTCGTCCTGCGCGTCGAAGAAGGCCGCGTCCGCAAGACGCGCCTCTTCAACCCCGACTGCCCGGTCGACGGCCAGGGAAAGAGCATCCAGGTCCTGACCAACGTCACCCCCGAGGCGAGCATCAACTACCTCCTCGGCCAGATCCGCAACGCCGACAAAGAAGGCGAGCTCCTCTCCGCCCTCTCCATGCACGAACACCCCCGCGTCGTCCCCGAGCTCCTCCAGCTCGCCCGCCACGACCCGGAAATCGAAGTCCGCCGCCACGCCATCTTCTGGCTCGGCCAGAAAGCCGGCAGCAAAGTCGCCGGCGACCTCCGCCGCGCCGTCGACGAAGACCCCGCGGACGAAGTCCGCCAACACGCCGTCTTCGCCATCTCCCAACTCCCGAAAGAGCGCTCGGTGCCGATGCTCATCGAGCTCGTGAAAACGCACAAGTCCCGCAAGATCCGCGAGCGCGCGCTGTTCTGGCTCGCGCAGACGGGGGACCAGAGGGCGGTGGATCTGATCGAGGAGATTCTGCGGTAGACGTCGAGCACTACTACGACGCCTTACGTCGAGTCTTCACCGGTGGCCGCGGTTCGCGCGTCACAAGGCGGTCTCCGAGCTCGATCTCCAGTTGACGAAGATGCTCTGCGTATCCCTCAGAGCCGCCGTGCTTCTCCAGAAGCCGGGCTCTCGTTTGATGAACCTCTTCGACGATTGGATCCTCAACCCTTTTCATCATCGTTCTCGCCCATCAGTTCGTGTGGCGTGCAGACGAGCGGAGGTTCATAGTGATCGTCGTCTCGACGTAGACAGTCGGCTTCACACGCTCAGCTTATCTCGTTGGATGATGACGGCAATTCCGAGCATCGAGGATGCACGTAACGTTCAGGAGTCAACGCTGGTGCTGGGCTCGAGCCAACGCCCTGAGAAGTCGCTCTGCATTCCTCGGTGACCGCAGCAGATGTACGGTCTCCATCAGGCTGCGGAGCTCGTTGAGAGCGATGAGCGCCACGTCGTCGCCGCCCCGACGATGGATGATGACCGGCTCGCCTGAATCGCACGCCTCGTCCATCAATGCCTTCAGGTTCGCGCGCAGCTGCGTGTAGGTCGTTTCGGTTGCCATCGCTCACCGCACCGACCGACTGTACGACATATTCCGACGCGAGTGCAGGTGAGAACATGGGGCCGTGTGGGGTTTCGCCAACAACCACTTCGCGGGCCACAGTCCCTCCACCGCGCGCGACCTGCAGAAGCTCGCCGGCCAGAAGCCGGTGATGCCGGAGGAGCTGGCGCAGCAGAGGAGTTTGTTCTAACCCGCATTTCTCACACTCATCCTGCTGCGGAAGTAGATTGCGGCTCGTCTGCTTCGCCACGGTCGGTCGGCCTCCTCAACGTACGTTCGAGTACGCCTCGTCGGCCGTCCCATCGCTCGACTCGAAGCCGAACCGCACTCTGCTTCCTCGCGACGGATGAGTGTGAGAAATGCGGGCTAAGCAGTACGCAGTCAGGGCGCACCTATCCGGAGCGCCGACCTTCCGTCGGCAGTCTCGCGAAACGTGGGATGCAATGGTGGTGAAGAAGGGGGTGAAGAGCTCCGGTCGAACGGACTCGGCGATCCCGGGGCGGAGTCGCCGACTACCAGCACGCCGGTGCGCAGCGCCCGTGCTCTGCCGAACGGGTATCGCGCGGTGAGACGCAGAATCGGCGGCGTGAGGAGCGCCCAGATTCAGGCCCACGCGAGCCAGATCGCGAGCGGGCGCACCCAGCCGATCGGCTCGCCGCGCATCGCCGCCGAGACGTGCGCCTGCGCGGCGAGCAGCACGCCGCAAAGCGTCCAGCCTGCAGCGATGATCAGCGCCCGTCGCATGCTGTTCAGCTTACTGCAGGCCGAGCTGCTTCATCAGGCCGAGCGTATTCGCCGAGGTCCACTCCTCGGCGATCTTGCCGTCCACGAAGCGGAAGACCGCCGTGCCGCTCACCTCCACCTTCCGGCCGGTCGCCGGAATGCCGTTCCCCGTTCCGGTATTCGTGCGGCGCGCGGTCCAGCGGACGGCGACCAGATCGCCCTCGGCGACGATGAGATCGACGTTCACGGCGAGGTCGGGAAATGCGGAGCGCCATCCCTTCGCCTCGTTCATGCCGTCTTCGTGGGTGAACGTCCTCGAGCCGCCGTGTCCGACGAAGTCGTCCGTGTACGGCACCGTGAAGATCCCGCGGCTCAGCCCTTCTTCGTAGACCCGTTTCGCCACCGCCTTGTTGATCGCGGTCTCGTCCGCGGAGCACGGCAGTGTCATGAAAACCAACAGCATCGTTACAAACAGATTCATCACTTCTCCTTTCGCGGCGTATCGTGCCCCGCAGCGTCCGGATCGGGCGACGACCTTGTGACGAGCGGAATCATCGGCGTGACGAGCGGGTGGAATTCCGCGCGGATCGCGCGGGACGGCGCGAGCCGACCGGCCGTGAAAATTCGCCAGTGGTTCCTCGACCTCGGTGCACTGCTTGGCGTCAGCGTCGGCTACAGCGACCTTGTCTCCCCTCGCGCTGAGGTGAGACCGCTGGCCGCTGTGGTCCCACAGACGGACGTCCTTGTCGACGCCGATGGCACCGCACCTCTGATCTCGGGTCTGCGTAGTGATCCCCAGCGCAAACGCAGGCCAGCAGCGGACCAAGGCCCCGACACTGGCCCGCGCTTGAGGCCCGTGCACTGATGCTGGAGTGCGGGGCCGCGACGTCTTCTAACGACACGCGAGGTCAACTACGCCCTGGCGCGTGCCCAGCTCAGAGACTGTAAAAAACATCGAATCGCGCCTGGCGTGGTGTTGTTGCCCCTCTCCCCTTTTCAGAAGAGAGGGATGCTGGGCACATGCTCGTGGCAGATTCAAAGGTGTCCCGAACCCAGCAGGATGAGAGTTAGGAGACCAGGTGCTCACCGGGGTTGCAAAAGGCGACAGCGTTGTTACGGCACGCCTCCGGCCTAGAAATCGGGATCAGGATCGGGGCGGAGGTTCGTGCTTCTCTAGTCACTGCTCCCACCGGCGAGCGGCACACCGGATACTCCGAGCGTCCCAGCGAAACACCGGGAGGTACCGGCCCGGACGCCGGGAGCGCCGCGCAGGGACCATCGCGGGCGTGCTCGTGAAGCCCACCCGGGCTCCCATCCGAACGGGTCGCAGAGCTCCTGCACGAGGTGATCGACGTCTTACAGCGCGGCGAGCACGCTCCCGACTCCCCCGTCGACACGTTCGAGCGACCAGGATCGGGGGGCAGAGCGTCGTTTTCTCTGGTCATTGCTTCCACTCGGCGAGCGAACACACCGGAGACTTCGAGCGTTCCAGCGGACGCTGGGAGGTACCGGCCCGGACACATAGGATCCGCTCGGACGCTCACGGTGTCCGGGCGGACGCTCGGGCGCTCGCCCACCGGGTCAGACCCCGGTGTTCAGCTTACCGCAGGCCGAGCTGCTTCAGCAGGCCGAGCGTATTGGCCGAGGTCCACTCCTCGGCGATCCTGCCGTCCACGAAGCGGAAGATCGCCGTGCCGCTCACCTCCACCTTCCGGCCGGTCGCCGGGATGCCATTACCGGTTCCGGTATTCGTGCCGCGCGCGTCCAGCGGACGGCGACGAGATCGCCCTCGGCGACGATGAGATCGACGTTCACGGCGAGGTCGGGAAATGCGGAGCGCCATCCCTTCGCCTCCTTCATGCCGTCTTCGTGGGTGAACGTCGTGGCGCCGCCGTGTCCGACGAAGTCGTCCGTGTACGGCACGGTGAAGATCCCGAGGCTCAGCCCCTCTTCGTAGACCCGTTTCGCCACCGCCTTGTTGATCGCGGTCTCCTCCGCGGAGCACGGCAGTGTCATGAGAACCAACAGCATCGTTGTAACCAGTTTCATCGCTTCTCCTTTCGCGGCGTATCGTGCCCGCAGCGTCCGGATCGGGCGACGACCTTGTGACGAGCGGGTGGAATTCCGCCGCGGATCTCGCGCGGATCTCGCGCGACGGCGCGAGCCGGCCGGTCGTGAAATTCGCCAGTGCACTCCCCCGTGCTCACCCTCCGCGGCCTCAACCCCACCCTCGCCCGCCAGCTCCTCCTGCAGCGCGCAATGATCGGGGCTGGCGAGGGAGTGGAGCGGCTGGCGGGATGCAGGCGCAGGTGCCGAAGCCACCGTTCAGCGGGGGCACTGGTCGCGCATCGATGGGTTCGGAGGGCCGGACCGGGTCGACCCTCATTAAAGAAAGCTCTGACCCCGACTGCCTGACCCTGGACCCGAATCCAAGGAGCCCAACCTATGAAAATGCCTCCGCTGCCTCCGCTTCGATATCACCGCAGTCTGAAATAAGTTCTCCGTCCTCACCGTAAACTTTGTAGGTCTGTTGAATTCCGCCGATGTTGGCGCTGCCATCAAGACCGAGAAGGAGTGTGTAGAACGCATCTGTGAGTATCGCGTCGATGATCGCAGGTACTTGCTCCCGCTGCGCGACAGTCAGGTCTAGTGACCGGATTCTTTCTGCGACGAGTGTCGACCCGGCTGGATCCGTAAACCTTGCGACGAGATCTTCCTTCTCACGCTTCCACGCTGCCACAAATTCTTTCAATCTTCTCTCCCCCCCTAATCAGGTGCGGCCCAACTCCGCAAGCCGGCCACCTGCAAAGAATACCAAGCAGGACGAGCGGCACGCCGGACACTTTGAGCGTCCCAGCGGACACCGGGAGCAGCGCGCAGAGACCATCGAGCGTCCGGGCGGGTTATGCCTCCCCACCCGCGACGAGCCGGCGAACGCGGACCTCCACGCGACGCTTCCTTCTTACGTGAGGCAGTCTGCGGTTGAGAGGGGACATTGGGGTCAGACCGGTCAGACCCTCGCTCTTCATTCTTCTCAGATGAACGAGAAGAAGAAAGCTCTGACCCCGGCTCCTCCGCCCCCTCGTAGCAGCTACCAACAGCGTGACGTCACACGATAGTTCAAATGAAACGGTCAGGTGTAGTCTCTCCTTGCCGCTCAGCACGGCGTCGTGCGGTCAGAGCCGACGTACCCTCACCGACATCCGGCACGTGTTGCTCGATCCACAATTCAATTCCATTTGGGTGGTATTCAAAGTCGCGATGAAGCACTTCTCGATAGCGGGTTGCCATAGGTGATTCATAAACCGTTGTAAAGCTTGGCTCGTACCCAACAACATGAATCTCAGTGTTAGCTGACGCATCGAGCGCCCCTCTCACGAAGTCGACGGTTTCGCGGTCGTAATCGGGCATTGAATAACCCATGAAAACCCACAACGAGGCACCCTCAACCCTCGTGATCATGCTCCCGAGAATCGACCGGGATGATCTGGGAGCGTCGGAAAACTCTAAATGATCATCGTCATCCTGATAAGCCGTGGAGAGAAGGTGTTGTGGCCGCTGCGCCGAAGGCATCATTAACACGGGCTGCAACTGTCCTTTACATATCGAGCATCGCACCATCGCGGGAAACGTCTCGTACTTGACGTCGATCTCAACGTCTGAAAGGCGATGCCCGGACCAAGGCAGATATCGCCCATAGATATCGTGGCAAGTTGGACACCACACCCAATCGGCCGATCCATTAATCTTGTATAGATGAAAGGACGCATATTCGGACCAATCCTCATCGGCGTGAAAGTTTATCCCATAATCGACGTATCGTAGCGGGTGCGCTAGCTCATATGCATAAGCGTCGAGAAAGGTACCCGGACGTGGCTTACGGCGGGCATCGATGTCGCGCAAATCGCGCTCCCGCAGGAATTCCTGCAGGGCGATGTCCAGAAAGTTATCCCAGTTAGTCGTGATCACGTAGTTGGCGAGATCGTTCGTAGCAAGGAACCGGAGAAATCGGCGCAGTGGCTGGTTCTCTAATTGCCAGGATGATAGATGGTACGGCGTGAACTCCTCGCGTATCCACCACCAAAGGTGATTGTGAACCCTGTGAGCTAATTCTCGCTCTTCCTCCCTTCCCTGTCGATACTGCTCTACAACATCGAGCACCGCGGCGAACGTGATTGTAGCGGCGTCACGCTTCGTACGACAACCGAAGGCGTATTCAAGGAGTTGTTGAACTGGCCAAGCCCACTCCCATAGGTAAGGAAGCATTCGCTGGCCAATCTCAGATGCCAGCGGCAAGCCGTAGCACCGAGCGAAGCCGGCACCCAGAAAATACACGGCGTGCTTGTGATTAGCGATGCTCTCCTCATCGACGACGACCTGCTTAAGAAGATGGTCGTTTATCGTTGTTGGTATCCAACCTAGGTGGCTAAGAGCAATCCAGGCTTCGAGGCGTACAGGGTACGATACGGTGTGACCAAAACAATCGTGCGTGGTATCGTGGAGGAGCGGAAGCAAGAATGGGATGGCGTCGCGATCGGCCCGGTTTCCGAGATGTCGTGCTGCCGCTGCACGTACATCGGCAACTAAGTCTGTGGTTGCTACACAAAGAAGTCGTGTTGCGGTGCGGCTGCGTAAACTGCTGAGCTCATCCACCGCGTTCTCTCTGACGAGCGGATCCGCGTCAGCAAGCTCCCGTGCAAGGCGCGCCATTTTGCCCCAAGGCCAGTACATGAACGCTCGGAGTATTATACGCCTTCGCCCTTCGCGCCTGCTTTCGACGGCCTAACGTGCTTTGTGTAAGCCGCGCCGAGGCCCCGCGCCCATGCGGGCAGAGCGGCACGCTGCCTGCCGCCGATTGTCGTTTGACGCGGTTGCGGGCGGCGTGACGCCGTGCGTCTCGGGACACGGTAGGCGGCTGGGCCGCCGGGCGCGGCAAACGGCCCGGCGCCGGCTTCACACAATAGTTGGACGAAGCCGCTACGCGGCGCGCTCCGCGTTCGTGACTGGTTGTCGTCCATGGGCGTGGAACCGACGACCGCTCGCGTCTGAGGTCTCATGGGAGTCCACTGATCGGATCTCATTGAAAGGAGATCGATCATGGTCACCTCCCCCTTGCGTCAACGGATGCAGCAGGCGATGCGCATCCGCAATCTCTCTGAGCGCACCGTGCGCACCTACCTGTCGCTCGTTTCTCGCTTCGCTCTGTTCTTCCACCGCTCGCCCGATCGTCTGGGTCTTCCGGAGATCGAGCAGTACCTGTTCTTCCTTCGCGACGTCAAGAAGATCTCGTACTGCCTGTTCAATCAGACGGTCTGTGCTCTGCGCTTCTTCTACCTCTACGTGATGGATCGCCCCGATCTGGTCGTTCGCATCCCACACGGCCGCCGCGAGAAGCACTATCCCGTCGTTCTCTCCGCAGGCGAGACGCTGGCCATCCTTGGGGCGCTCGAGTCGCTGCGCGACCGCGTGATTCTGACCGTCCTCAACTCGGCCGGGCTCCGCCTCGGCGAGGTCTGTCGCCTCGCCGTCGCCGACATCGATTCGGCTCGCATGCTCCTCCACATCCGTCAGGGCAAGGGACACAAGGACCGTTATGCTCCGCTGTCTCCCGTGGCCCTCGAGCTGCTTCGCCAGTGGTGGCGTCAGACCCGTCCTGCGGGCTTGCTCTTTCCGGGCGCGAGGGATCCTCGTCGTTCCATCCATCCCTCCACCATTCAGCGCGCGCTCAAACGCACCGCCGGCCGTGCCGGCATCACCAAGCGTGTCTCTCCCCGCACGCTCCGCCACTCGTTCGCCACCCACCTCATGGAGCAAGTTTCACCCTCACGTTCACTGTGTCGTTCCCGGCGGCGGCTTCTCGTTCGATGGCCGCCGCTGGGTGCACGTGCCAACCGGCACCTTCCTTTCGGCGGTCAAGGTTCTCTCCCGGCGTTTTCGCACTCTCGTGAAGAACGCGATCACCGAGGCCTATCACGACGGATCGCTCCAGATCCCGCCACACATCGCTCGCGATCGGACCGCGCTCGACCTGCTGCTGGCTTGCGCTTCGAAGACCGACTGGCACACTTACGTCAAGCGACCTTTCGGCGGGCCCGAGCAGGTGCTCGGGTATCTGGCTGCCTACACCCACCGGGTTGCGATCTCGAACCAGCGCATCAGCGCCTTCGACGGCGAACGCGTCACGTTCCGGTATCGCGACTATCAC
>Ga0190275_10001469_pt1 | contig 17481 bp, 33 predicted proteins | sample Popmic550T_FD_133745 | JGI IMG/M metagenome (GOLD analysis project Ga0190275, IMG submission 133745) | Populus adjacent soil microbial communities from riparian zone of Yellowstone River, Montana, USA - 550 T | ecosystem: Environmental > Terrestrial > Soil > Riparian zone > Trees stand | place...
AAAATATCCTCCCAGTCTATTGACTGGGAGGATATTTTCAGGTTATATTTTCAGCTACTCAGCTGCCTTGGATTCCGCACTCTTCCGGTTGACGACACGCTTGGGCATTGCGCGGTAGTGGATGGTGACGGTCTTGCCGTCTTCGCTGACGTCGGGACGCTTTTCGATCCCGCTATTCACGGCCGCCGCCGCCTGCTGGAGCTTGACGAGTGCGGTTTTCGCGACTTCTCCGTAAGGCGACTTTTCGATCGATCCGAGCACCGGGACATCCACAGAGAACCAAGGGCCTTCCCCGGCAGCGTTGATTTTGGAGAACGACTTGTCGAAGTGCGCGGCGAGCTGGTTAACTGCGAGGTTCCGGGGGCGGGCGATCTTGGGGACGTCGGCAGCTTTGGTGGGGGTGGACTTGATGGCGGTGAAGTCGAAGTCAGTCATTTTTCGTGATCCTTTGAAAGTGAGGCGGTCTTGCTTGGTTTCTTAAGCATACTCGCGTGGTGTTCTCGCGTCCATTCGAAACGGCCGTCGTTACCAACTTGTGACATGTCTTTTTTGGCATTTCAGGGTATGATTGGGTTATGCGATTTACCGATAAAGCTACCGCTTCGGTGGCAAAAGTAACCGATACTGCCGATAGAGTCGCCGAATCTGCGGAAGGTATCGCACAAGACATCAACCGAACTCTCAAAGATCTTAACGAGAGAGTAGATCAGACGACAGTTGCGCTAGTAGGACTAGCCGGTCTCGGTATGATCGCGTTTGGTCTGATCTCTCTAGTAGCAGTAAGCGCGCTCGTGATCGCAGTGAAGGGACGTAAGTAAATGGCGAATCTTTCTGACGCGTCCCGTCGTCTCTCCGATGCGGTGAATCTAGCGTCGATCATCGGTGGCACTGGTAAGTGGATTGCTGCGCGTCTGACTGACGGTAAAACTGACGGTAATGTGTATGACACTAAAGCCGATGCTATCCGGCACGCGCGTATTAATCTGCGGATTCTGCATGAGACTCAGTGCGTGTATGTGAAGATCCCTATTGGGGGTATGCCGCATAATGAAGCGGCGGACTATATCGCAATTACTCGTAAGCTCTATGATGGGGGTATGCGGGTTATCGATCCGGATAGGTCTGTCGTCATGCCTTACACCAATGAGGAATACAATATCTTTATGAAAGGCAAGTAAGTGGATACCATGACCGAATATGATTTTTCTGCAACTGAAGCACTAGAGTCGGAACCTCCTCCTCCTATGCCCGATCCCGATACGTCATTCTGTCAGACTCCAGGTTGTCATAATCCGACCGTGGAGTATGGCGGTAGAGGCCCGCGTCCGAAACATTGTGTGGAGCATAAGAAGGGTAGTAAATCCACTAGTACTAAGCGCGCTAAGCGCACTACGGGTACGGATTACACTAAGGGTATTACCGAGCTGCTAATGCTCCCCGCTGGCGTGCTCGGTATTGTGGGTATGCAGACTAAGCGTCTAGATCTTGTGGCGGACGCTGCGGCTATTGAACAAGCCGCGCCCGGTATTGCGTCTGCCGTGAGTGATCTTGCGAATGAACGTCCTGAAGTTGCAGCGGTACTCGATCGTATTCTTAAGGCTGGCCCGTATGGTGCATTGCTTGCAGCGGTTATCCCCATGACGGTGCAAATGCTGGCTAACCATAAGGTCATTCCTGCTGGGGTAATGGGTTCTAAGACTCCGGAAGATTTGCTAGGTATTCCTACCGAGAATGCAACGTCTGATGCCCGATGAGTTTCCCGAGATTGAACGATTCGATAGGGACGAGTTTATTTCGGAGAGGTTCCATTATAAATCGGGTGAGCATGTAACGTTTATCGGTCCGACGGGTTCGGGTAAGACCACTCTCGCTTATCAGCTACTCAAAGAAGTGACATCTCCAGAACTTCAAGGCATTGTCCTAGTAATGAAGCCTCGCGATAACACAGCGTCGAAGTGGAATAAAGTCCTCGGGTATAGAATCGTTAAGACGTGGCCGCCGCCATTGAGTGTGTGGGAGCCGAAGAAACTCCCGGGGTATACTCTCTGGCCGGGCACCTCTAAAGATTTTGAGAAGGATGAGCAGGCACAGTTTGTTCAATTCAATCGCTGTATCCGGATGTGTTATGCGAGTAAGAAAAAGCAGATCATTTTCGCGGATGAATTGTATAGTCTATGTGCCGAGCTAGGACTTGAAAAGACACTAGTGCATGTGTGGACTAAAGGTCGGTCAATGGATCTCGGGCTATGGGGTGCGACGCAGAAACCGACGCACGTCCCGTTGTGGGCGTACAACCAAGCAACGCACCTATTCCTCCACAATGAACCGGACGAACGAGCTAGAAAACGATTCGGAGAAATCGGTGGGGTAGATCCCAAACTAGTAGCGCATACGGTGAGTCAGCTACAGGAACATGAGTGGTTGTATATCCACCGTAAGGGTCCCACTATGGCAATCATCAATAAGTGAGGCGTGAATATGGCTAGGCAAGCACATAGTTTCGACATTCTAGATAAAGAGCTCAACGAACTTTACCCAGGCACAACCACATGGGAGGTAGGCGACGACGACCATAAAAACACCTGGTCAGACCACAACGCGAATAAGGCGGGTGTGTACTGCGGTAAGGACGTTCTCGGGAATGCCGGTCTGAATCTTCGCAAGTTCGTTAACCATTTGCTTGCGGAACGACACCCTAACCTCCGTTACGTGATTTTCGATGGGGAAATCATGGAACGGGGTAACAACTTCAAGCCGGAACCCTATAAGGGTAGGAGTAAGCATAAGACGCACGTTCATCTGTCTGTGGGTAACGGTCCGGATGGCCGGAGTACGTCCGGCTATGACAGTAAGGCGTCGTGGTATCTGAATCGTATGGGTTCTACTAAGCCTACGAAACCACAGCAACCGAAACCTACCGAACCGAATGAAAGTTGGTTTGACAACCTGATGAGTGATCTTCCGGAAACAAAGAAAGGTGCTACGGGACTTCCCGTCAACCGGATTCAGGCTCTCGTGAATATCGCGGGTGCGGGTCTTAAGGAAGATGGAAAGTTCGGTGATAACACGGAACGTGAGGTGAAGGATTTCCAGCGGAACAACGGCCTTGAGGATGACGGTATCGTCGGGCCTAAGACCTGGTCTAAGCTACTCACGTGGAAGTGGTAAGTACATGACTAAAGAGAAGTGGGCGACAGTCCGTAAAAACCTGTATCAGTCTCTGCCGCAGATTCAGTTTCTGCTCGGTGGTACGGCTATTGCGTTGTCTCAAGAGCAATGGCAGGCGATTACCGCTCTGGCCGCTATCTGGCTGCTCTCTCCGCTTATGGGTCAGCTCGCGGCTGCGAATGTCGACATGGAGAAAGCGATCAATGCGGATATCCACGATTACGTTCATTCTGGTGTGGATGTAGTCACGACTGAGAATCGTATTGAAACCATTCCGGATCATAAGCCGGGTACAGATAAGTTAGGCGGGGTATGGCTTAGGCCGTGACCTTGGTGTATGCTTAATTTATCGGTAAAGGTGTAGTGTCCCGTCAAGTCGTTGTTACTGTCACGACTTGACGGGACTCTACATATAGACGTCTATTATCCCCTATCTAAGGATTGCATATTATGCCTACTGCTACCCGTCAGGCCCCGTCTAAGGGCAATGGGGAAAAGCGCGCGGCTGCTCCGCCGCGTCCGTTCCGTGTCGGCACGGTGTCGCACACCGAAATCAACTATGACGTCACTACGAACATGACCGCGTCTACCCAGGATCTTGCAGTGCTGGAGATTCCGCCTGCTGGATTCCTCCGTGGCGTCACTATCCTGTGTGAGGCTACTTCGGCGACGAACGTTGCGACTGTTGCTCTCACGAACAACAATGCTCCGTTCTCGGTGTATGACTCGATCACGTTTGAGGACACGAACTCTAAACCTATCGTCGGTCCGGTTAACGGCTATGATCTGTACCTGATCAATAAGTACGGTGGGTACCGGTTCTCGTCCGATCCCAAGCAGTCGACCATTTTCAACGTGATCACGGGTGCTGCTGGCACTATCACGTTCGCTTTCCGACTGCGCATTCCCGTTGAACTGGTCGCGCGTGACGCCCTCGGTTCGCTCCCCAATAAGTCGGGCACGAACAAGTTCAAGGTTCGTATCCGTATGGCTGCTGCGGCTGCTGTGTACTCGACTGCTCCGACGAACGCGGTTGCGGTGCGTACCCGCATGGTTCAGGAAGACTGGTGGGAGCCTGACATGGTTGACCTTAAGGGTCGTCCGCTTTCTCAGAACCCGCCTGCCGTTCAGACGACTCAGTATTGGACTAAGGGCACTTATAACCAGGGTGCGGGTGACCAGCGTATCCAGATTCAGCAGGGTCTCGGCTATCTGCTCCGTAACTACATCTTCATGAACCCGCCTGCTACGGGCACGCTCGTTCGTGATGCTACTTCTGATGCCGCGTGGCCTGACCCGGCTACGATTCAGTTCGAGTCGAACGTTATCAGTGATACGTTGCGGCCTATCTGGCGTGATGATATCGCCCGCGATTACGGTTACAACGCTGCGGTGGAAACTGCTGGTGGCCGTGACTACTCGGTTTACCCGCTTCCCTTTATGCTGGACTTCGGTTTGCAGCCGGGCGCGGAGACCCGTCGTGGTTACCTGCCGACTGCGGACGCGTCCCGTATGGAACTCCGGGGTAACTTCGGGGTTGCTCCGACGCTGACTGTTCTCGCTAACTATGTTGCTCCCGCTGGCGGCGACGACATGAGTATTACGCTCTAATGTTTTCGCAGTTGTGTAATGACTGCGGCTGCAAGACTCGTCAAGCTCGTCTCAACCATTTCGTTCCGGGACTTGGCGATAAAGTCGCTACGGTCCTTAATCCGATTCAAACCGTTATCTGCAAGGGAGAAAAGTCAATGCCGGATATTCTTAAGCCTGACATGAAAGCTATCGTGTGGCTTGCTATTGGCGCTTTCGCAGTGCCGTTCGTTCTCAAGATGGTGAAGTAAGCAACCATGTTTGTGCCTGATAAGAAAGCTATCGTGTGGTTGCTTATTGGGCTGTACGGCGTGCCGTTCGCAATGAAATACGTTTATGTTTGGAGAGACCGTGGTCTCAACGAATAAAGGCATTTCAGGACTCGGTATCGGAGTACTCGGTGTCGGTGCGGTACTCATTTGGTCGGGTATTCAGAACCAAGACCTTTTGACGACGTTCCGGTCTCTGGCTATGGGTCAGGCTCCCACAGCGGGCCCGCAGGTACGTTCGGCATTCAAACCTCCGCGACAGGGTACGGGTGAAGGTGTGCAGAATCCGAATACGAGTGGTGGCGGTGGGAGTGGCGGCAATCAAAAGATCGTACAGATTGCCGCTTCATTCAAAGGTCGTCCGTACGTGTTCGGTGGGGGTCACAGGTCAGTATGTCCGCCTGGAGGTATGGATTGTTCAGGCTATGTGTCCTGCGTTCTGAATAAAGCCGGAGTCATGAAGGGCACGCTCACCACGGATGGCTTCAAGTCGTGGGGGCAGAGTGTCAAATTCGAAGATAGAGCTCCGGGCGATATCGTCGTATGGGTGGGCGGTTCGGGTGGCGGACACATGGGGATCATCGCTACTGGCGATACGTTCTGGCATAGCCCATGTACTAAATGCAGTGGCGTACAGCTAGGCAAGTACGGTAAAACCCGTACGGGACGAGCAACGATTGTGAGGCGGGCGCGTGGCTAAGTCAACGGGGGTCATTCTCGCGGTCGGTGCCGTGACCGTGTTCAACGATACGATCCTGAATAAACAAGATCTGGACTGGCGGGTTCCGATTGCTACAGCGTTTGGTGCTATAGCGTTCTCTCTTCTGGAAAAGGTGAATGAACCTATCACGGTCGGTGTCGCTTGGGTGGCGTTGCTGACGGTACTACTCGCGCGCGTGAATCCGAATAAGCCAGCTCCGTTGGAAACGCTGGTTAAACAATGGAATCAAGGGAGGTAATACACTATGGGAATTGAAAAGATTGCAATGGCTATTGTAGGCGTTGCTCTCGCTACCACGCTTATTCTTCCGAAACGTCAGACTCCGCAAGTTATCAAAGCGGGTTCTGAATTCTTTTCGAGTGCACTCGGTACCGCTATGGGTACCGCTAAGCCTAGGTAGGAACCATGCCACAGGATTTTAAGCGTGCATTGTTTTGGGGTGCGGGACTTGGCATTGGGTTTGCCCTCGCGGGAATAGCTCTCGGTGTCTTCAAGAAACTCTAGAAAGGGGTTAGATATGGCTTATAGCGGTAGGCACAAACGCAATGTTGTAGTGAGCTCTATTCAGCCTGCCCGGATCAATTGGGGTACCGGTGCGGACCCGCGTCACTCTGATAGTGAAATGGGTACAGATCAAGGGTTCCCTGCCCTTAAGGAACCTCGCGTCGAAAGCGTCCCTGATTTCGCTATCGATTCATACGATCCGGCCGCTATCAATGCGGCCTATATGCCATCGCATGATTACGAACCCGATGGACACCAGGGTACGGGTACGCCGCCGCGCACCGCGAATAAGTATGACGAGATCAGAAGCGATACCGCTCGTCACGATGAGGCACGCGGCGCGACACAAAAGAATATGCAGCCGAAAGTCATGCGTTCGGTTACGCAAACCTTTGCGTCTCCTCTTCTGGAATCTCTACCGGGAGCGGCGGATGATAACAGTGCGTCCGCTACCGGTGCGGGTAGACGGTCTCTGCGCGGGCGAAACTCACTCGGGTTGAACAACCCGGGTTCGCCTACGGTGAACTTCTCGGGTGACTACACCCGACAGGGTAGGGAACTGTTCCGGATCACGGATCGGAGAATGAGCCGTCGTCGTATGACGCATACGCAACGGGCACAGTATTCGAACCTTGCGGAATCCGCGCACGTGACCACAAGTCCTCAAGGGTCTAACTATTCTCCGTATGGGTCTCCGTATGATTCGGTGGCGCGTATGACCTCCGGGCCGGAACGATCGATGATGCGTCGGGACCCGCGTAAGTGGGATGAGGATACGGTGACTGACGGCAGTGAGCAAACCTTCGCAGCGGATCATAGCCAGTATTTGAATTGGGCTATGTGATGGCGGAAGATGTCAAGATCCCCGGCCTGAAAGGGCCCGTTAAGAAACAGTATCTGTACGTCGGTGGCGCGGCTGTAGCTGGTATTGCGATCTATGCATACTGGTCTAAGTCGCGTGCCGCTGATACGGAAATCTCGGATTACACTACCGAACCGGATTATGTGCAAGATGGTGGTGAGGATGAATACGAGAATCCGGGAGGTTCGGAACCTCCGACTGAAGTAGACGACTATGTTAAACCGAAAACGAACGCTCAATGGACACAAGAAGTAGTCGAGCGGATGTATGTAGTCGGATATGAGCAGGATACGGTACTGGCCGCAATTGGTTTGTATCTCGGCCGGAAACAGATGTCTACGGCACAAGCGGCAATCATCCGTCAGGCTATCGCGTTGGTCGGGTATCCACCGGAAGGTGAATATCCGATTCAGACGACGCCAACGACGGTGCCACCAGTAGTGAAGCCGCCTGTCAAGCCTCCAGTGAAGCCGCCTGTCAAGCCTCCAGTGAAGCCGCCTCTCAAGCCGGTACCGAAACCTCCGACCGGTCGATACATCACGGTGACTAAGTTTCCGTCCCAGCACTCGACATTGTGGGGTATTGCTGAGACTGTCTACGGCAAGGGACGCGGTTATTTCTGGCCTCGCATTTGGAGTGCAAGTAAGAATGCATCCATTCGCAGTAGACGTAAGCAACCTAATAAAATCCAGACTGGTGACCGTATTTGGGTACCGGGTAGATAAGGAGAATGTAAAACATGTCACTCAAGCCTGAAACGTCCGTCCTGGTGGGTCTTGCTACCGCTACCGCAGTATTCGGTATTTATACGAATGCACTGCCTCCCGTTGTGGATATCAAAGACACGCCTCCTAGCGACGACATGATCGGTTCAACCGAGAAGTCCGCCGCTTGGTTGTCCGCTGCGGTTGTCGCGGGTATCAGTCTGATTACCAAAGATCCGACCGTGTTCGTTCTCGGTGGTTCTATGGTTATCGCTTTGTCCTGGTGGAATCGCCACGCCAATGAGGTCACTCCGGAATGGGGTACGGTCACAGCTCCGACGGGATTCACTCCGGAACAGTTCGACCCTAACGACATGGCTGATTTCGAGAACGAAGGTTAGTCATGCCCGTCTCGTCAATTTCCTGTACTGGGGAAACATATTCAGCCAAGTGCATTGCACAAGTAGCCGCTAACGCTGGGTTCAACAAAAGTGAGTCTATGCTGGCTACTGCTACAGCGGTAGCGTTGGCTGAATCGTCGGGACGCACTAAAGTTGTTAACAGTATCGGCTGCTGTGTCGGACTCTGGCAAATCAACTACAAAGTCCATGGGCTCACTAAAACCGCTATGCAGGACCCGGCTCAAAATGCGGCCGCCGCATTTAAAATCTCTGGTAGCGGTACCAACTGGAATCCCTGGACTGTCTACAAGACGGGGGCATACAAAATCTATATGCCGACTGCAACCGCAGCGGCTAAAGCAATCCGAGCGAATAGCGGGAGTAGCGGAGGTCAATCACTAGCAGACGATATCGTTGATTTCGGAGACCCGTTCGGTATCTCCGATCCGGTCACGGAAGCGGCAGTGAGTTTCTTTCAGCCTATTGCCGCAGTGAAAGACTGGATTAGCGACCGGAACAACATTTTCCGTATCGTAAAAGTAATGTCAGGCGTTGGCCTCATTGCTATCGGTGCCGTAGTGGTGGCGAAACCAATAGTCGGGAGTGTGGCTTCCGGAGCGGTCGGAGTAGTAGCGAAAGGGTTGAAGAAATGAGTAACGAGTCTACGCCTGACTTGGATGATGTCCAGCAGGTTGAAGAGCCGGAACCAATGTTGGAAGTTCCGGTACGGATCACGAATAGCGATCCTATCCAGGTGCATATCCTTCCAGCTCTCGGAGCTGTCTCCCGTTCGTACACTGTCGCGGAAGACGTGATCCTTCAACTGGTGGGTGCGAACATGCGGCGTAAGTCTCTGACTGTGTGGGCGACGTGTGCGACTGCGGGCGGCCACCTGTATCTCGGGGTCGATAGGAACGAAGTGCAGTCGGAAACGTGCGCTCGAATGCCTGCGCCCGTTGACAGTCTTGTGGAGGGACCTCCGTTCATTCTGTCTATGACGCACACTCAACAGGTGTGGGTTAAGAATCCGGGAGTGAATCCGGTTACCGTATCATTCATTGCGGAAGATTGGGCGAACTAATGCAGCGTCCATTGCGTGATTCTCGTAGTGTCGTTCTCGACGCCAGCGGCACGGGCACCGTAGTGTTCGGACCGTCGCGTGATCCTTGGACTATTCAGCGTATGTCGGTGAGAGTGTCCAGCAATACGAACGAACCTACAGCGAACGTTTATCGTGGCACCGTGAATCCAGGCTCACAGATTTCGGGGACATACTCCGGAAGTAATGACACGGATAGTCAAGTCAGTGATAACCCGTTGTATCCGGGAGAGTATTATACCTGTCAGTGGACAGGTGGGGACGTGGGTGCAACCGCAACTATTTCATTTGCAGGAATTGAGGGATAATGTCATTTGATAACCCCACGTTCGGAGGTGAGGGAGGCGAGCTCATCCGCGAGTCTATTAAATCCCCCGACTTCCAAGCGGGCGTACAAGGGTGGATCGCTAGGCGAGACGGGTCGGCCGAATTCAACAACGTTGTTATCCGGTTGGATCTTACAACGGGAGAAATCTGGGTCGGGCCGCCTACTGGAGTGCAAGTTCATATTCACACGGTGGGCACAGAGGGTAAGATCGACTTCCCCACCAACAGAGCGGAAGAAATCGATTCACCATATACGCAAGGTACGTACTTCGGTATCGGTGCGCTACGTAGAATCGCATTGGCGTTGTCATCGGGCACTACCAACAGTGGTTCCGCTACTGACCTCACATTGTTGTCAGGATCGGATGACGGCAGTATCAAATCCAGCGTGGTGCTCGGGGGTGACCTCACTCAATACATCATGGTTGAAGAGACCTCACACGAATTTACTTATTCCCCTGCATTCTTTGAAGAGGAGGTAACTGTTTCCACCAATAACCCGGACAGCAACTATCCTTCTCGTGTCGCGCGTGGAATGCTCGGGACCGGTGCAACATCTACGACACTGAGTAAAGTCAGTGATACTGCAATCAACGGTTCGCCACTAACTAACACGTACCTAGAGAACGGCGTTGCGTATCAAGTCGATGTGCAAATTCAGACGCGGAGTAGTGTCGGTACTAGTGCAGCCGGTACGCAAAATGTTAACTGGAAGCTGTGGAGTGGACTGGTCGGTTCGGGCACTCAACTGGGATCAACCATAGGGAAATACACTGACAGTGTAGGGAACAACCTGTCGGCTACAAACTTCTCGTTCGTATTCCAATACACCGGAACAAGTGGACTGACTACAATGCGTCTTTCTGGAATCCACACCGTCGGTACCGACACCGTGCAAACGGTTTTCAACCCGACGTATTTCATGATGGTAAACCGTATCGGCGATCCCAATGTAATCGATAACGCGTAAGGAGAATACAAAATGACTGAAGCATCGAATGATGACACTGCGGCGGCCCCTACCGGGGCCGACCCCGCAGCCGCCGCTGACGCGACGGCAACCGACGCTAACGCGTCGGACCAGACGGAAACAACCGAGCCGGAATCGCAGCCGGAAGGGGCGGACTCGGGGAATGACGCCACGGAAATGGCGGAGTTCATGAAGGAATACCGCGAGGATAAGCGGAAGGCGGCGGAAGAGAAAGCCGCTAAGGAAAAGGCGGACACGGAAAAGAAACGAGTGCCTGCCCCGCAGCCGAAAAAGAAGGCGGAACAGAAGACGGAAACGGAAGCGACCCCAAAGGGGGGAGCGGACGCGGATGATGCCGAAGGTAAGAAGTATGGATCTAAGCGTTGGTTCGGTGACCGTTAGAGAGCTCGGCGATTTCTTCATTTGGTTGGGACTGGTAGTGGGATCGATCGCCACTATCGCCGGTATCCTTAGGATATTTGTAGTCAATCCGTTGAAGAGAAGCGCCATGAAAGAGCTAGACACATTGAAACAGAGTACGGCTACCATTCTTGCGGAAGTGGCACCGGAGAATGGTATTCGTATGGGTGAACGGTTGAATGCTCTCGATATGCGCCTCATCGCGGTTGAACAGAGAGTGAGCGATCACGTACTCACTGTAGCCGCACTGTCGCGCGACAGTAGCGCGCGCTAGTTGTTGTGTTGCATTAAAATGCGGCCGAGCTCAACAACTAACGTCGCCCAATCGTTACAAACTGTCGCGCGAAAGTAACGCGCGACAGTCCATAGACTAAGACCAGGTCAAAAACGCTCGACACGTTCGAGACCTATATTAGGGCCGCTGATACTTTTCCTGCCCTGGGACTATCAGCGGCCCACACCACACCTCACGAAAGGTCCCTCACAATGACCTCACACAACATGGAAGAAAACTCGCGATACGGCAAGGAAATGCGCCCCCGTCGCCCCAGCACACCAGCCGATGACATGGCCGTAGTGGACATGCTCAAAGGTGCAACATTCGGGCCCAACGCCAAACTCATCCTCCCCACCGGAACAGTCCTCAATGGCAGCGAAGCTGACGCACTCGTGAACATCAGCGGTTACACCATGTGTACATGCGTGGCAGTCGACGGAACGCTCACGTGCACGTGCACGTCCGACACGGGGGCAGACAAGCCGGAGCGTGATTTCGCTCGGGACCTTGATGACACCCTCACTATCATCCAGCCGGGTGATCCGTGTTTTTCCCGCTATTGCGATAAGCCAAACGACGGGACCGGCTCGGGATACTGCTCTCATAAGTGCTACAACGAATACCACCCGGAAGTGAACCCGCTGGCACCCTTGCGAGAAGTTGCACCCCCCAACCAGCCGACAACCCTCAAGGGCTACGCGGAATGGTTGACGCTCCGTACAGCCGCACTGCACAAGTGGATCGAGCTGGATGAAAAAGATCTCCTACTCGAAACAGTCAAGCGGATGGAATCTGACATCCGAGGCATCCGAGCGATGCTCAACAAGGGGGATGAGCCGCCTAAGCTCGGGCCGCTCGACACGTCCGAACGTCAGATCATCAGGGGCGAAAAGAATATGCGGAAGGCCCGGAAATGGTCACCGTTTATCTGACATACGGTGTCAGTTTCCTAGGTCTCGGCATCCTCGCACTCATGACCTTGAGTAAACCGAGAACGTCAACGGAAGAGCAGGCCATGAAAAGGGCCCGCGAAAACCAACGGGCCGCATACGCTCGACAGTACCGGATCGGTCACCGCGTCAAATACGACCGGAGAATCAAGCGTCACTCAGTCAGCGGGCGGTACTGGTAATGGTTATCCGAGTCCATTACAAGAACGAACACACCGAAGCATGGTCCGATGTGTGGTCGCCAGTCGAGCCCATCAAACAACGCAGTGAAGCCGACCGTCTCGCACTCACACGCTCCAAGAAAAGCAGACGCATCTATCGCGTCTGGAAAAACGGGAAAACACTCAGCCAATGGAAGAATGGATACGAGATCGAAAAGGAGGATTGGGTGTAGTGGACGACGACGTTAGAGACCCGCACCTCTATGGCACCGAATGTGTGTCACTCAAGAAATACAACCACCTGAGGGAGGAATTGAACGAGTCGGAAAACCGTAGGGCGGATCTGTTCGAAGACCTCATGAAAGCCCAACGGCTAAACGCCACCTACCGAAAGGAACTCGACAAGAGGGAAGCAGGACCATTCCAGCAATGGTTCCAAGGAATCCACCCGGAACTATTCAAAACCATCACCGTAGAATTCAAGTAGAAAGTAGTACCTCACGATGACCGACTTCACTCAAAACCCCACCTTCGATATCTCCATTGAAGATACCGAGAACATCCTCTCCAGCTACAACGGTCCGACGCCGCCCGCGAACCTCCTCATGTCGGGCGTGCTCCACAAGATGTTCCTGACCCGTACCTCGGACGGTACGCCCATGCTGAAGGTCATCTACATGGCCGTTGGCGGCGACTACGACGGATACGTCGCGTGGGACAACATCACCATCAAGTCGTCCGCTGCATTCAAGTGGAACGCCCTGTGCGAAGAGGTGTTGCTCATCCCAGTGGCCGACTTCATCAAGCACCGCGTCAAGCTCGACCCGGAGATGAAAGAGACCGCTGCGGGAATCGAAGTTGCTACGATCGGGAAGCTCACGCTTGATGGTACCCTTCCCGTGACGTTCGCCATCAGTAACAAGAAGTACGTGGATGAGAACGGCATGGAATCGAAGATGCCGAAACTCCGCATGGTCTGGAATAACGCGGAAAAGTAGATCATGTGGGGGATACCGCTTACGAGTCGCGCGGATCTTAAACAACCGGTAGGCCGATACAACTAGCCGGTGCCCTACAGGGGGTGTAGCTCAGCGGTAGAGCTGTGGACGGTGTATTCCTATCCATGTGTCGTTGGTTCGAATCCAACCATCCCCTCGGTGTGGCCTTCCACTAGGTAATAAGTCGTAGGAGAAGTGAGCGGAAGGCTTGCGGCTAGCCACATCAATACAACTTTATTCTAAGGTGAGGGAAAGCTCGGGGCGGTACATTTTGTGAGGGTGTGCCGCCCCGAGTGCTTTCTAAATACGGGGGAGGTAACGCAATGGCTAAAAGCAATGCAGTAAAACGGTTGGAACGGATTCTCTTCGATCCGAGTCCGGAAGAATACGGGCCTAAACTAACGCGGTTGAATCGTCAAGATGAGCAATACATTCTAGATCTAGTCGAAAGGAAAGCAAATCCACAATTCACTCGCAGAGAGATCTTGCGATTGGATGAGGCGAGACGTACACGGGTTCGGGAGCGGCGTACTAGCAAAACGTCAAGTGCACCGAAAAGAATCGATATCGAGCAGCTGAGACGTGACGCTTACTCGAATATGCGGAGACAACTCGGAGGTAAACCACAACAGATCGCGCACGGTGTGAAAGTTATGACTAACGATGAATTGCAACTAGGCGCAACGGGTAGTGAAACGACACTGAAAGCGAAAGCATCAATTCAAGCCCCCTGGGTGTATGCGCCCGATCTAGGATACGACATTAACCCATTTTGGTATAACTGAGAGTAAAAACATGCGATTCACAGCAACGATGTTGATAGAGCTTCCGGACGAATTCGTTACTACACATTACAATGGGGACGATAGGAAAATGCGAATAGAGTTTATGGAAGCACTACAAGAATGTGTCGAAACCTATGGGACTGTAGACGTTAAGTCTATGTGGACACGAGCGGAACACACTAATGTAACGACTATGCAAATGCGGGTGGAAGATGATTAGAGCTTGCATCGGTTGCGGCAATGCTCTACCCCCCGGAGCATCACTGCGAATGAAACGATGTAAGAAAGGTTGTGGTCGCACTACCGACCACAAAGCACGTAGCGAATCGCGAGCACGACATGATATGCGATTCGTCGGAGTAGACGGTGAAGGCGTTACCTGGTGTGGAAAATGCCAGAACATCAAAAGTGATAACCTCACATGCGATAGATGCGGCGCTATCGACTGGCATCACGACTATGTACTGTTGACAGTCGGAAATGAAGATCCTCTCTTCAATGAAGATGGCTCACACCTATACTGGGAGGAGATTTTCGAATACCTGTATGCGTGTTTCAAAAAGGACACGAGTGCAGCGTATGTAGGATTTTTTCTAGGATACGATTTCACACAATGGATACGGACACTCCCCAAGTCACGAGCGGCCTCACTACTCACAAGTGAAGGAATAGCTAAACGGGCCCGGAAACAGTCAGGGAAGAATCGTAGACCCTTCCCGGTGCATCTCGGTACCGACGATAACCCTTGGGCGTGGGAGATTGACACACTCGCTATGAAGCGATTCAGTATCCGACCCGGAACCGGACTACCCCCCGGACTCGGGAAGAATACCAATCGTGCAATGATCGTATGCGACACGGGAGCATTCTTTCAGAAACGTTTTGTGGATGTGATCGCTTCATATGTAGGAACGCTGATCACTCAAGAGGAATACGATACCATCCTGGAAGGCAAGTCGCGTCGGTCGGTTGCTCGATTGGATGATGACATGAAGCGCTATAACGCATTGGAGAATGACATTCTCTCACGCGTTATGAAACTACTCAACGAAGGATTCTCGGAGGTCGGTATCAAACTCCGAGCTGATCAATGGTTCGGACCTGGCCAAGCCGCACAACGATGGTTGCACAATATCGGAGCAACGCCAGCGGAAGAAATGTATAAGGTCATTCCGAAATACGCATCAGAAGCGGCACAGAAAAGCTATTACGGAGGATGGTTCGAAATCTTCCGCCACGGGATTATACCGGGAGAGACGTACGAATATGATATCAACTCTGCTTACCCGTATGCGATTGCAAATCTACCTTGTCTACTTCATGGCACTTGGAGTAGAGCAAATCAAATGTCATCGCTTCCAGACGTGTCGTCTGGAATCCTTCGGATGTGCCACGCTCATATACGAGGATCGAATGTATACCTCGGAACGTTGCCGCATCGAACGTCAAAGGGGGCGATTCTACGACCACATGAAACGACAGGGTGGTACTGGGAGCATGAAATAACCGCTGGATTCATGGCGGGAGTAATCGACTCGATAGAAATCGATGAATACATTCAATACGATCCGTGCGATTGTCCCAAGCCATTCCGATCTATTGCTGAATTGTATATGAAGCGATTGCAAGTCGGTAAGAATACGCCTAGTGGGATGGCATATAAGTTGGTCTACAATAGCGCATACGGTAAAATGGCGCAATCGGTAGGGAAACCCAAATACGCCAGTAGCATCTATGCATCCCTGATCACTGCATTCTGCCGAACAATGATCCTGGAGGCTATCGCCACACATCCGGGTGGTACGGCAGCTGTGCTAATGGTCGCAACCGATGGGGTTTACTTCACAAGTCCTCACCCAGGATTGGAGTTGGATAAAGAAAAGCTCGGAGCGTGGGATGAGAGTATCAAAGAAAACATGTGTCTATTCATGCCAGGTGTGTACTGGGATGATAAGAGTCGGAAGGCACTGAGAGAAGGGAATGAAGTAAGGGTCAAATCCCGGGGGGTGTCGGCTAGGGACCTATCGCTAGTCATCACCGCTATTGACGATCAATTCAAAAACATGATCCCCGGGAGTGAATGGCCTAGTATCGAGATACCAATCCAATTCAACATGACTAGCGCTAAGCTCGCACTAGCAAGGGGGAAATGGCAGACAGCGGGAGAGGTAATCTTTGATGGAATCAAAAAAATTGACTCTAGTCCGGTAAGCAAGCGTAACCCTATAGTAAGGTTGGACGAGGGAATGCTAACCACAACGCCATACGCGAGAGGGACAGATCTCGAAAGCACGCCATACGATAAGAAATTCGCCCAACAATACGAAGCTGACCACGGATGGGAAATCACAGAAGACGGAAGCGTAAGACTCGACTTCACAGCAATGCTACACGGATAGGGTACAGGGAATGGAATTCATTCTAGTACTATTCATGGTATACAATATGAGTGCACTATTCCTCACATACTATATTCTAGGAAAGCTTGACAAGCGAATTGAATACATGAAAGAATGGATGAATCAGCAAGACAGGAGAAAGTAAGATGAGAAAGCATTGCACCCACTACGACTCAATCCAGGGAATACTCGGAGGTATCCGATTCGAGTGCATCAAGCGAGCAAAGCACTTCGGACGCCACAAGGATGCCTACGGCGGCACATGGAAGAAAGGAAAGAAATAACATGATCGTTCGAGTCACATGTCCGTACTGCGTGAAACGCTTCCAAGTGGAAGTCGACAAGAAAGCATACGATGCGTGGCAAGATGGAATGCTCATCCAAGACGCATTCCCCGACCTCACAGATAATCAGCGAGAACTCATCAAAACCAAGATCTGTCCCGGTTGCTGGGAGAAAGAAATTGAAAGCGTGGACGAGTAAATGCATTGGCTTAACTGGGTTGCAGTAGGCATCCTGATGTGTGCAGTCGTGCTTATGATCGATACTATTCGGATCATGAAACGGACGAATCGAATCGTCAAACAAGTGGAGGAGATGCATAAACCGCCAGAGGCAGGTAGCGTTTCTATCCAGTGTAGAGACTGCAAAGTCCTATACCCTGTAAACATGACTTCGGAACAATATACGGAATGGTGTAAAGATTACAGCATGAGGGATTTCAATCTCACCGAGAATGATAAGACTCTCATGATCACGGGTCGGTGCATCGAATGTACCAACTCTAAATAACACAGCAAAGGGTGGAAAGGATGCAGAAAATGTATGATGAGGTTCATATCAAGTGTAGGGACTGCGAAGTCCTGTACGCCGTAA
>Ga0190275_10001470_pt1 | contig 17479 bp, 17 predicted proteins | sample Popmic550T_FD_133745 | JGI IMG/M metagenome (GOLD analysis project Ga0190275, IMG submission 133745) | Populus adjacent soil microbial communities from riparian zone of Yellowstone River, Montana, USA - 550 T | ecosystem: Environmental > Terrestrial > Soil > Riparian zone > Trees stand | place...
CGGCGTCGGCATCCACGGGACCTCGCAGGAGTACTCGATCGGCAGCCGCGCGTCGCACGGCTGCATCCGCATGCGCGTCGCGGACGTGATCGACCTCTATTCGCGGGTGCCGGTCGGCACCCCGGTGCTGATCCGCTAGCTGTAGTTCCTGAGGAGGTTGTTCATCCGGGCCTCCTTGGAGGCTGGTTGGTGCTGAAGCCACCAGTCCCAAGGAGGGCACCGGATGAAGTTGCACGCTAACGCGCGGACCTGTCCGAATTCTCGTCAGGTGATGGTGCGTCGTTTCTTGGCCGGCAGGTCGAGAGAGATCCTTGCCGCCGAGTTCGCGGTCTCGACCCGGACGGTCAGCAAGTGGGTCGCGCGCTACCGGGCGGAGGGCGAGGTGGGGCTCTCAGATCGCTCGTCAGCGCCGCGGCGGGTGCATCGCACCGAGGCCGATCGCGTCGAGGCGATCGCGGCGCTGCGCCGGTTGCGGTTGACCGGGGCCGAGATCTCAGAGCTGCTGGGGATGGCGCCCTCGACGGTCTCGGGGATCCTGCAGCGGATCGGGATGGGCCGGCTGGGCCGCCTGGGCCTGGAGCCGGCGCGTCGCTATCAGCGCGAGCGGCCCGGTGAGTTGCTGCACATTGACGTCGAGAAGCTTGGTCGCATCGTGGGCGGCGCTGGCAAGCGGATCACCGGCGGCTCGAACCACTACCTGGCAACGGTCACCGACGGCAGCGGCAAACGCCGCAAGACGACCGGCTGGGAGTTCGTGCACGTTGCCGTCGACGACGCGACCCGACTGGCCTATGCCGAAGTGCTCGCCGACGAAAAGGCCACCAGCGCGATCGCGTTCTTGCGTCGCGCGATCGCCTGGTTTGCCAGTCACGGCGTGACCATCGAGCGCGTGCTCACCGACAACGGCTCCGCCTACCGCTCCACCATCCACGGCGTCGCCTGTCGCGCACTCGGCATCCGCCACCTCCGCACCCGGCCGCGGCGCCCGCAGACCAACGGCAAGGCAGAACGCTTCATCCGCACCATGCTCGAAGGCTGGGCCTACAGCGGCGCGACCTACGGCTCATCCGCCGAACGCCGCGCCGCCCTTGACGGCTGGCTCTACCGCTACAACCATCACCGACCACACCGCTCACTCAGCCGCCAACCACCCATCACGCAACTGAACAACCTTGCCGGGTCCTACAGCTAGCGGATCAGCACCGGGGTGCCGACCGGCACCCGCGAATAGAGGTCGATCACGTCCGCGACGCGCATGCGGATGCAGCCGTGCGAGGCGCGGCTGCCGATCGAGTACTCCTGCGAGGTCCCGTGGATGCCGACGCCGCCGGCGATGCCCATCCAGCGCGCGCGCAGCGGGTTCGATGCCGAGCCGCCGGGTGTCGTGGTGCCCGCGAGCTCGCCGGCCCACGGCGAGTTCGGCGCGGTCCACGCCGGGTTGACCTGCTTGTTGGAGATCTGGAAGCGGCCGGCCGGGGTCGGGTAGGCGGGCTGGCCGACCGCGACGCCATAGCTCCTGGAGAACTTCAGGCGCTTGAAGAGGCGCAGCTTGAAGTTGTTGCGATCGATCGTGACGACCGTCGGGTAGGCGCGCGCCAGCTTGTCGGCCGTGACCTTCGCCTTCAAGATCTTGCGCTCCGGCCGGATCACGTGCGGCGCCGTGGCGTTGCTCAGCGTGAGCGTGATCGCGGCGCGCAGCGCCTTGACGTCGAGCGAGCGGCCCGTCTGCGACTTGCGGCGGAAGATGTGGCGCAGCGTGATGCGGATCGTCGCGTCGCGCGGCGCGAGGTAGACCTCCTTGGCGACGCCCCGCGCGAAGGTCCGCACGCGCGCCTTGCTCAGGCTGGTGGCGAGCGGGACGTCGACCGCCGGGTTCGCCACGCCGGCGTGGTACGCGCGCTTCGCGGTCAGGATCGTGTCGAACTTCAGCCCGCTCTCCTTGGGCGTGAGCCGGAAGCGGCGGCCCGCGACCTGCACCGAGATCGGGTTGTAGAGCGGCGGCCCGTAGGTCTGCTGGAGCTTGGCGGCCGCCTCGTTCACCGTCAGGCCGCCGACGTCGAGCCCGCCGGCCTTGACGCCGGGAGCGATGCGCTGCTCGGCCGGCGGGGGCTGCTGCGCGGCGGCGGGCGCGGCGAAGGCGAGCAGGAGGACGAGTGCGGAGAGCGGGCCGAGGGTGCGCATGGGGCGGGAAGGGTAGCCGCTCAGGCAGCGTCCTTCCGCGGCTTGGCGCGCTTTGCACGGCGGCCTGCATCGAGGAACTCGTCGAGCAGCTGCCACGTCGTCCCGGCCGCGCGGCGGCCGGTGAGCACCCCGAGGTGCCCGCCGGGCGCGGTGGCGAGCTCGACCTTCGCCCTCGGGAGCAGCGCCTCGACGTGGTGGCAGGCCGCGACGGGCGCGATCCCGTCGCCGCGGCCGGCGACCGCGAGCACCGGCAGCTTCAGCACCGTGAGGTCGAGCACGCCGCCGTGGATCGCGAACGTGCCGTCGGCGAGGTCGTTGGTGCGGAAGAAGCGGTGGTAGAGCTGGCCGAAGGTGCGCCCGGGGTAGGCGTGCATGCGGTCCATGAACGCGTCGACCGCCTCGATCTGGGCGAGCAGCTCGCGGTCGTGGAGGTTGGAGAGCACCGTCCACGGCTTCATCAGGTACTTGTCGAAGCCGGCCGCCTGGTAGCCGCGCTTGACGAGCGGCGCTGGCGCGCCGCCGAGCAGGCGGTAGAGCTGCGTGATCCCCCAGCCGCGGGTGACCGCGGCGATCGGGCGCAGGGGAGCGACCAGCGGAACCTTGGAGAAGTCGAACGGGCTCGCGATCAGCGCGACCGACGCCACCGGCAGCTCCGGGTCCGCCCCCAGCGCCAGCAACGTCAGGATGCCGCCGAGGCACCAGCCCACGACGTGCACGGGCCGGCCGCCGGCGTCCTCGGAGGCGGCGCGGATCGCGCGCGGCACGACCTCCTCGATCCAGTGCTCGAGCCCGAGCGCGCGGTCGGCGTACTCGATCTCGCCGTAGTCGACGAGGTAGGTCGGGCGGCCGCCCTGCACGAGGTGCTCGGCCACCGAGCAGCCACGCCGCAGGTCGAAGCAGATCGCCGGTGCGGCCAGCGGCGGGACGAGCAGCACGGGCGCCGGGCGGGGCGCCGCGTCGCTCGCGTGGTAGTGGCGGACGGTGCGCTGCGGACCCTCGTCGATCACCGTCGACGGCATCCGGCGCAGGTCGGCGAGCCCCTCGCCGAGCACGCTGTCGTAGACGTTGGCCGCCGCCTCGGCGAACGCGGTCGGCGTCAGCGGGATCACGCCGGGACCGCCGCCAACCGGTGTTCGAAACGCGGCTGCAAGTGCCGATCGTAAATTGCGAAGCTCACATCGCGGCGGCGGGAGCAGCGTGCGCGACGAAGTCGCGCGGCCGCGTCAGCACCGCGGCCAGCAGCGCGCCTGCGAACGCGAGCAGCCCGGCGTACAGCAGGATGTCGTTGAGGCCGTCGACGAACGCCTGCTCGGCCGCGCGCGCGAGCGCCGGATCGCCGACCCGGCGAGCGCCGCCGAAGGAGACGAAGTCGGCCACCGCGCCGGGACGCACACCGGGCGGCAGGTGGCCCGCGCCGGCCACGAAGCTCTTGGCCACCAGGTGCTGGAAGATCGCGCCGAGCCCGGCGATGCCGGTCGCGATGCCGACCTGCCGGAACGTCGAGTTGATCCCCGACGCCATCCCGGCCCGCTGCGGCTCGACCACGCCGACCGCGGCCGTGGCGAGCGCCGGATTGACGAGCCCGATGCCGCCACCGGCGAGCAGGAAGCCGGCCAGCAGCGCGGTCCAGTCGTCGCCCACTTCGAGGCCGCGCATGAGGAGCAGCCCGGCGCCCACGAAGGCGAGCCCTGCGCCCAGGAACCAGCGGATCCCGAGTCGCTCGGCGAACTTGCCGGAGATCGGCGCGACGAAGAACGACAGCAGCGTGACGGGCAGGAAGCGCAGGCCGGACTCCAGCGGCGAGTAGCCGAGGATGTTCTGGATGTAGAGCGTGAGGTAGAGGAACATCGAGAACATCGACGCCGAAAGCACGAACGCGGCCACGGAGGCGCCGTCGAACGCGGGCTTGGCGAACAGCGAGAGGTCGAGCATCGGGTGCTCGCTGCGGCGCTCGACGAGCACGAACAGCACCCCGAGCACGACGGCGGCGGCGAGGCAGCCGACGATCAGCGGGCTCCCCCAGCCCTCCGGGTTGCCGCGGATGAGCCCGAAGATCAGCGCGAACAGGCCGGCTGAGAACGTCACGAGCCCGGGCCAGTCGACCCGCGCGCCGCTCGGCGCGTGCGACTCCTCCACCTGCGCGAGCGTGAGCACGATCGTCGCGACGCCGATCGGGAGGTTGACCAGGAAGATCGCCTCCCAGCCGATGCCGTCGGTCAGCACGCCGCCGACCAGCGGCCCGACCGCCACCGAGGCGCCGGTGACCGCGCCCCAGACGCCGAACGCGGTGCCGCGATCGCGGCCGCCGTAGGCCGAGGCGAGCAGTGCCAGCGCCGTCGAGAACATGAACGCCCCGCCGATGCCCTGGAGGCCGCGCGCGAGGTTGAGCATGAGCGGCGTGCCGGAGAGCGCGCACAGCAGCGAGGCGACGGTGAAGATCGCGATCCCGGTCACGAAGATCCGGCGGCGGCCCATGATGTCCGCGAGCGAGCCGCCGGTGAGGAGCAGCGCGGCGAGCGTGAGCGCGTAGGCGTCGATCACCCACTGCAGGTCGGAGAAGCTCGAGTCCAGCGATCGCTCGATGTCCGGCAGCGCGACGTTCACGATCGTGATGTCGAGCAGCAGCATGAAGGTGGCGACGGAAACGACGATCAGGGTCCACCACTTGCGATCCATGCTCTAGACGGTACGAGGCAGGGCCCTGGGTAGATTGCTCGTATGGGTCCGCTCCCCGAGCCGCTCGAGGAGGACGCGCGCGAGCGCGCCCTCCCGCCTTCGCTGTGGGAGCGCTTGCGCAACGATCCGGCGCGCGCGCCCGAGTACGTCGCGCTCGCCGCGGCCGAGCGTCATGCCCCCGCAGCGGCCGCCTGGGTCGAGGAGCGCAAGCAGATGTACGCGCACTCGCCCGCCGAGCTCGCCCAGATGGCCAAGCGCCGCCACGCGGCGCTCGCGCGCTTCGGCGGCGCCGCGACGGGCGTCGGGGGGATCGTCACCGCCATCCCCGACCTCGCGGCCGCCGCGTGGATCCAGTCGAGGCTCGTGTTCTTCATCGCCGCTGCCTACGGCTACGACCCGTACGACCCGATGCGCCCGGCCGAGCTCCTGGTCATCCGCGACCTCTATCCCGACCCACAGACCGCGCGCCGCGCGCTCGACGGGGCCGGCACCTCGGTCGTGCAGGCCTACGCGGGTTCGAAGCTGCAGCGCGACGAGGCGCTCGCCATGCGCCTGACGCGCTTCGTCGGCCGGCGCGTGGGGCGCCGCTTCGCGGGTCGCCTGATCCCGTTCGCGGCGATCGCGTTCAACGCGATCGGCAACGAACGCGAGACGCGCGCGCTCGCCGACAAGGCGATCGCGTTCTACGGGGGCTAGCGGCTCCGTCGACGAACGTCAACGGCGGCTGGGTAGGGAAGCGGTGTGCTGCCGGAATGGGTTGCATCGTCCTGCCCTGACCCCGCATAGCGATGGCCGGGCAGGACACTTGCCGCCAATCCCGACCGAACCTCACTCCTACCCAGCCGCCGTTGACCTTCGCTAGACCGGCAGCTCCGCTCCATTCAAAGCCCCCGACTCCGGCGACGCGAGCCACAACACCACGTCCGCGATCCGCTCCGGCGACACGAACCGATCCCACGAGGACTCCGGCATCGACTCGCGGTTGGCCGGCGTGTCGATCAGCGACGGCGAGATGACGTTGCAGCGCACGCCCTCCTTGGCGATCGCGCGGGCGAGCGCGGTGACCCCGGCCTTCGACGCCGCGTAGCCCGCCGAGCCCGCGAACGGCTGGTGCGCGGTCGCCGAGGAGGTGCAGACGATCGCGCCGTCGCCGGCGAGGTGGGGGATCGCGGCGTGGCAGACGACATAGGTCGTGCGCAGGTTGAGCGCGAGCACCGCCTCGAAGTCCTCGACGGGCGTCTCGCCCACGGGCTGCCCGGCCGCGAAGCCGCCGGCGAGGTTGACCACTGCGTGCAGCGGCGCGGCCGCCTCGACCGCCTGACGCACCGCATCCGGGTCGTTCAGGTCGACCTCGGCGCGGCGCGGGGCGGTGACGTTCCAGCCCGCTGTCAGGAAGCGCTCGACCACCGCGACTCCCAGGCCGCCCCCGCTCCCCGTGATGAATACGTTGCGCGTCATCCGCCGGGAGCCGGTCTAGCGTTTCTCACCGTGCTCGTCAACCAACTCACCGACGGACAGGATGTCGACCTCGTCCTGCTCGTGCGCGACCGCCAGCTGAAGATCAAGCGCGACGGCGGCGAGTACCTCAAGCTCGGCCTGGCCGACCGCACGGGCTCCGTGTCGGCGATCATCCGCGACGACATCGCCGCGGTCGGCGAGGTCTGCACCGCCGGCGGCGCGGTGCGCGTCGCCGGCCGCTACAGCGTCCACCCGCGCTACGGCCCGGAGGTCGCCGTGCAGGCGCTGCGTGCCGCCGAGCCGCACGAGGTCGATCTCGACCTGCTCACCGACGGGCCGCCGCGCTCAGCCGACCAGATGGAGGCCGACCTGCGGGAGATCGTGGCCACGATCCACAACCCGCACCTGGGCGCGCTGCTGGACGCGATCTTCGGCGCCGGCACGCCGACGTGGGAGCTCTTCCGCGCCGCGCCGGCCGCCAAGCGCTACCACCAGGCCTACCGCCACGGGCTGCTCGAGCACTGCCTGTCGGTCGCCCAGTCGGTGTCGGCCATCGCCGCCACGTTCCCGGGCATCGACCGCGAGGTCGCCGTCACCGGCGCGCTGCTGCACGACATCGGCAAGCTCGACGCGTACGCGTCGACGGGCGCAGCGATCGACATGACCGACCTCGGCAAGCTGCAGGGCGAGATCCCGCTCGGCTACTACCGGATCCGGCGCCTGATCGAGGACCTGCCGGGCTTCCCGGACCGGCTCGCCGCCGCGGTGCTGCACATCATCCTCAGCCATCACGGCGCGCTCGAGCACGGCTCGCCCGTCGTCCCGTGCACCCGCGAGGCCACACTCGTACACATGATCGACAATCTCGGCGGCCGGCTCGGGTCGTTCGACCGGCTCGAGAAGGAGCTCCCGCAGGGCAGTCGCTGGTCGGGCTTCGACCGCGCGCTGGGCGGCGGCGCGTTCTTCGCTGACCGTCAAGCCGCGTAGAAAAGCCGCAAAGTCGTCGTAAGCGGCCGGGTGCGGGGCGGGTTATGTCCCCGCCCGACTACAGTCGAGGCCGTGGCGAAGGACACCGAGAAGCTGATCCGGCAGCTCTCGCTGATCTCCTATCTGATGGCGGAGCGGCGACCCGTCACCGCAACGGAGATCCAGCGAGACGTCGAGGGCTACTCCGACATGACCGAGGACGCGTTCGCGCGGCGCTTCTACGCCGATCGGGCCGAGCTCGACGCGCTCGGGATCCAGCTGCGCGTCGACAAGCCGGCCGAGGGCTTCTCCGAGCAGGAGAACTACTCGCTCGCCCCCGAGGCCTTCCACCTCCCCGCGATCGCCTTCACCGACGAGGAGCACGCGTCGCTGCAGACCGCGCTGAAGCTGCTCGACGGCGAGTTCGCCTACGCCGAGCCGCTGCGGCTGGCGCTGCAGCAGATCACCTGGGGGCGCCCGAGCCCGCTCGACTCGCCCGAGCAGCGCTCGGTCGGCCTCGGCATCACCGCCTCCGCCGGCGGTGCCGAGGTCTCCGCCCGCCTGGCCAAGATCGACACCGCGATCTACCGTCGCAAGCGGATCGAGTTCGAGTACTTCACGATGCAGTCGGGCGAGGTCGCCCAGCGGCGCGTCGATCCTTACCAGCTGCTCTATCAGGGCGGCCAGTTCTACCTCGTCGGCCACTCCCACGAGCGCGACGACGTGCGCGTGTTCCGGCTCTCGCGCATCCGCGGCAAGGTCGCATACGCGACGAAGGCCGAGCACGACTTCCAGCGCCCCGCCGACTTCGACCCGCGCGGCTACGCCAACCAGATCCCGTGGCAGCTGGGCGACGCGAAGGACACGGCCGACGTGTGGGTGTCGGACCGCATCGCCTGGCACGTCGAGCGCAACTTCGGGCTGTACGGCGAGATGGCCGACAGCGCCGACGGCCGCATCTTCCACACGCCCTACTCGATCCCGCGGCTGGTGGTCTCCTGGACCTTCGGCTACGGCGAGCACGCCCGCATCGCCGGGCCGCCGGAGCTCGCCCACGAGGCGCACGAGCGGCTCGAGGCGATCGTCGAGCGCCACACGGGCGAGCCGTTCGCGACCCTTGCCGACGGCAAGCCGCCCGGGGCCGACGACCCGGAGGCCGCCGAGGCGGCGCCCCGCTCGCGCCAGGAGGCCGCGATCCGCCCCGAGCGCTTCGCGCGCCTTGTCACGCTCGCCTCCGTGCTGATCGCGGCCGGCCGCGAGGGGCGCAAGCTCCCGGTCGCCGAGGCCTGCGAGAAGCTGCAGATCTCCGAGCAGGAGTTGCGCGAGGACATCTCGGTGCTCAACGTCGTCAACTTCGGCGGCGGCGCCTACGTGCTCTACGCCGAGGTCCAGGGCAACGAGATCGAGGTCGACCCCGAGCCCTACTCCGACACCTTCGACCGCCCGGCGCGGCTGCTGCCGATCGAGGCCAACGCGCTGATCGCGGCGATCAACTTCCTTGGCGCCCATCTCTCCGAGCATCTCGTCACCGCGCGGGCCAAGATCGAGGCGGCGCTCGGCGAGATCGGCCGCGAGGGCCTGCTGGTCGCGCGCGCGGACGCCGACGACTCCGACGTCGCCCGCGACGTCGGCCGCGCGATCGAGTCGCGCAACCTGATCGAGCTCGAGTACTACGCGCCCAACGAGGACCGCTTCTCCACACGCGTGGTCGAGCCGTACGCGCTGATCAACGGGCGCGAGGGCTGGTACGTCGCCACCTACGACCCGGCGAAGGAGGACACGCGCCACTTCCGCCTCGACCGCGTGAAGTCGGTCACCGTGCTCGACGAGCCCTACGAGCCGCGCGCCGGCCTCGACCCGATCGCCGACGTCGAGGGCTGGCCGCGCACCGGCGAGGTCTCCGACTCGCGCATCGCGCAGGTGTGGATCTCGCCCGAGCAGGCGCGCTGGATGCGTGAGGAGCGCACCGTGCTCGCCGAGCTGCCCGACGGCGCGGTGATCATCGAGTGGGCCTACAAGGGCGAGGACTACCTCGTCAAGGAGGTGCTCAAGGAGGCCGGCGACGCCGCCGTCCTCGAGCCCGCCGACGCGCGCGAGGCGGTCCTGCACGCGGCCGAGCGCCTGCTCTCCCCCGCCCGGTGAGCCGCCGCGGCCAGATCAAGATGACCCCCGAGGAGGCGCAGGCCTTCCTCGCGGAGGAGAAGACGATGACCTGCGCCACCAACGGGCGCGACGGCTTCCCGCACCTGATGCCGCTGTGGTTCGTGCTCCGCGGGGACCGGATCTGGGCGTGGACCTACGGCAAGGCGCAGAAGACGAAGAACCTCGAGCGCGACCCGCGCGCAACGCTGCAGATCGAGGCCGGCCTGGCCTACGAGGAGCTGCGCGGCGTGATGCTGCGCTGCGACGTCGTGCTGCACACCGACGTCGAGACCGTCGAGGGCATCGCGATGGACCTGGTCGACCGTTACAGCGGCCCCGGCCCGGAGTTCGACCCGGTGCGCGACGCCTTCCGCAAGCAGGCGCCCAAGCGCGTCGGGCTCGAGTTCGTCGAGCGTGACCGCGTGACCTGGGATCACCGCAAGCTGGGCGGCGGCTACTAGGCTCAGCGCCTCATGGAGACGCTCAAAGGCCTGATCCTTTCGGGCGGCAAGGGCACCCGCCTGCGCCCGATCACGTACACGTCGGCGAAGCAGCTCGTGCCGGTCGCCAACAAGCCGGTGCTCTTCTACGGCATCGAGGCGATGGCCGCGGCGGGCATCGAGCAGGTCGGGATCATCATCGCGCCGGAGACCGGCGACGAGATCCGCGGCGCCGCCGGCGACGGCTCGCGCTTCGGCGTCGAGATCACCTACATCGTCCAGGACGAACCGCTCGGGCTCGCGCACGCGGTGCTGACCGCCGAGCCGTTCCTGGGCAGCGATCCGTTCGTCATGTACCTCGGCGACAACCTGCTGCAGGGCGGCATCGCCGACCTCGTGAACGAGTTCCGCGAGCACGGTCCGGAGGCGCTGATCCTGCTCACGCCGGTCCCCGACCCGGAGAACTACGGCGTCGCGGAGCTCGGCGAGAACGGCGGCGTCGTGCGGCTCGTCGAGAAGCCCTCCGAGCCCGCCTCGGACCTCGCGCTCGTCGGCGTCTACATGTTCAAGCCGACGATCCACGAGGCGGCGCGCGCGATCGAGCCGAGCGCCCGCGGCGAGCTCGAGATCACCGACGCAATCCAGTGGCTCGTCGACGGCGGCCGGCGCGTCGAGTCGCACGTGGTGCGCGGCTGGTGGAAGGACACAGGACGCCTCGACGACATGCTCGAGGCCAACCGGCTGATCCTCGAGACGGTCGAGCGGCGCGTGCAGGGCGACCTCGAGGACTCCCAGGTCGACGGCCGCGTGATCGTCGAGCCGGGCGCGCGCCTGGAGCGCGCGACCGTCCGCGGCCCCGCCGTGATCGGCTCGGGCGCGCTGCTGCGCGACGCCTACGTCGGGCCCTACACCGCGGTCGGCGCCGGCTGCGTGATCGAGAACGCCGAGGTCGAGTACTCGATCCTGCTCGAGGCCTCCTCCGTGCGCGGGCTGGAGGGCCGGATGGAGTCCTCGCTGCTGGGCAAGAACGTCGCAATCTCGCGCGACGATCGCCAGCCGCGCGCCTACCGCTTCATGGTCGGCGACAACTCGGAGATCGGGATCCTGTAGCTAGCCGGCGACGGCGGTGCGCTTCGCCGCCGTCTTCTGCGCCTGGCGCTCGGGCGAGATCTCGACGACGTTCCACGCCAGCTTCAGGCGCTTGAGGGCGCGGATCACGACGGCCGAGGGGTCGATCTCCCACCACCTGAGCCCGTGCACGGCGGAGCGCGGGAAGGCGTGGTGGTTGTGGTGCCAGGACTCGCCGAAGGAAGGCAGCGCGAGCCAGAAGACGTTGGTCGAGTGGTCCTCCACGTCGAAGCGGCGGCGCCCGAAGAAGTGGCAGACCGAGTTGATCGACCACGTGACGTGGTGGAGCATGAAGATGCGCACGAAGCCGCCCCAGAGCATCCCGGTGAGCCCGCCGGCGAGCGTGCCGTCGATCGCGTAGCCGAGGCCGAACGGGATCAGCAGGCCGAGCGCTGCGACGCCCAGGAAGCCGCGGCTGAGGAAGCGCATCCCGCGGTCCTCGACGAGGTCGCGCGCGTACTGCGCGCCCTCCGCGCGGCCGTGCGAGTCGAACAGCCAGCCCATGTGCGCGTACCAGAGGCCGCGCAGCGCGCCGAGGACGCCGTCGCCGTGGCCGACGTGCGGGGAGTGCGGATCGCCCTCCTCGTCGGTGTGGGCGTGGTGCTTGCGATGGTCGGCGACCCAGGCGATGACCGGGCCCTGGACCGCCATCGACCCGAGCGTCGCGAACACGTACTCGAGCGGCTTGGAGGTCTGGAAGGACCGGTGCGTGAGCAGGCGGTGGTAGCCGACCGTCACGCCGAGGCCGGTGAGGACGTACATGATCGCCAGCACGGCGAGGTCGCTCCAGTCGACGATCCGGTTCCAGAGCAGGACGATCGCCGCGATGAAGGCCAGGAAGGGGACGATCGCCCCGAGCAGGTTCGAGATCTTGTGCGCACGGGTCATGGCTTGCATGATTCCCGTAAACACGCCGCCGAAATTGTGACCCTCCACGATTCTGGGTGCCTGATTCTGTAGCCTCGTGACAATGCCGACGCCGTCCCGCCCGTACGCCGCCATCCCGGCCGAGGCCGCCGCGGTCCTGCGGCCGGTGTTGCCGTCGCTGGCGGACGAGATCATCGCGGCGATCGCGGCCGAGGTCCCCGACTACGCGCGGGCGATGGAGGGCGAGTTCGGGCAGATCGTCCGCGTGGGGGTGGAGAACGCGCTCGGGCGCTTCGTGGACCTGATCGAGGACCCGTCGGGCGACGACGGCCGCGGGCGTGCGACCTACGTCGACCTCGGCCGCGGCGAGATGCGCGCGGGGCGGAGCCTCGACGCCCTGCTCTCCGCCTACCGGCTGGGCTCCCGGCTCGCGTGGCGGCGCTTCGTCGAGACCGGCGTGGCCGCCGGGCTCGACCCGGGGGCGATCTACGCGCTCGGCGAGGGCATCTTCGCCTACATCGACGAGCTCTCGGCCGAGTCGGCGGAGGGCTACGCCGAGGAGCAGTCGGCCGAGGCGGGCGAGCGCCAGCGCCTGCGCCGCCGCCTCGTGCGCCTGCTCGCCCAGGACCCGCCCGCTTCCGAGGAGTCCGTCCTCGCCGCGGCCGCCGCGGCCGCGTGGCCGCTGCCGCGGACCGTGGCCGCGCTCGTGACCGCGCCCGAGGCAGACGCGGTAGCGGCTGACCATGTTCCCTTGCGCGCCGAGCGCGCCCCGTCGGCGGGCACCGCTCCCCCGGAGGCCGCGGCCGAGGCCGACGCGCTCGCCGCCCGGCTCGCGCGGCGGCTCGGGGAGGAGGCGATCGGGGCGGGGATCGAGCGGCTCGCGGTCGTGCTCGTGCCCGACCCCGGCGCACCCGCCCGGACGCGCCGGCTGCGCAGGGCGACGGCGGGGCACCCCGCGGCGCTCGGCCCGGCGGTCCCGCTCGCGCTCGCCGGCGTCTCCGTGCGCCGCGCGACCGCGACCCACGCGCTGCTCGCGGCCGGCCGCCTCGGCGACGGGGAGTTCGCCCGCGCGGAGGAGCACCTCCCGGCGCTCGTGATCGCCGCCGATCCCGCGCTCGGGGCCGAGCTGGCCGAGACGCGGCTGGCGCCGCTCGCCACGCTCGCCGACGGCCCGCGCGCGCGGCTGACCGAGACGCTGCGCGCCTGGCTCGACCGGCCGGGCCAGGTCCAGGCCGTCGCCGCCGAGCTCGGCGTACACCCGCAGACCGTCCGCTACCGCGTCAAGCAGCTGCGCGACCTCTTCGGCGACCGGCTCGAGGACCCGGAGGCGCGCTTCGAGCTCGGGCTCGCACTGCGGGCGGGCTGACAATTGCTTCCATGGCCCGCGCGGCTCCTCGGGCCTGGATCGTGGATGCAGGGCGGTGCACGGCGAAGGGGAACAGTGCCCCTGGCACGGGCCCCTCCGGCGGGTGCCGCGAGGCGAAGCCGGTGACAAGCCGCTAGGCGAGGCAGCGCGCCGCGAGACAGCTCCGAGGAGTCGTCGGAGTCGTGGAAGCAGTCATCTAGGCTAGCCGCCCATGCGCCTTCTCGTCACGGGGGCTGCGGGCATGCTGGGCCGTGACGTCGTCGCCGCCGCCGAGAGCGCGGGCCACGACGCCGTCGCGCTCGCGCGCCGCGACCTCGACATCGCCGATCCCGCCGCGGTTCGCGCCGCCTTCGCGGCCGCACGCCCCGACGCAGTCGTCAACTGCGCCGCCTGGACCGACGTCGACGGCGCGGAGGGCGACGAGGCGGGCGCGACGCTGATCAACGGGACCGGCGCCGGAAACGTTGCCGCCGCCGCGCCGTTCGTCGTGCATGTGTCCTCTGACTACGTCTTCGACGGCACGGCGTCCAAGCCGTACACCGAGCACGACCCGACCGGCCCGCAGACTGCCTACGGGCGCTCCAAGCTCGCGGGCGAGCACACCGTCGCCGCCGCCGGCGACCACGCGATCGTGCGCTCGTCCTGGCTGTTCGGCCGCCACGGCAAGAACTTCGTCAGCACGATGCTGCACCTCGCCGAGGACCGCGACGGGCTCAACGTCGTCGCCGACCAGATCGGCTGCCCGACGTTCACCGGCCACCTCGCGCCAGCGCTCGTCGAGATCGCCGAGCGGCGCGTCAGCGGCGTCCTGCACGTCGCGGGCGGCGGCTCCTGCTCGTGGCACGAGCTCGCCGTGGCGACGTTCGAGGAAGCCGGCGTGAGCCGCACCGTGCATCCCGTCACCACCGCGGAGTTCCCGCGGCCGGCGCCGCGCCCCGCGTGGTCCGTCCTGCGCTCCACCCGGCCCGACGCACCGGCGCTCCCGCCCTGGCGCGAGGGCCTGTCCACCTACCTGCGATCGGGGGTCCTGCAATGAAGCTGCTCGTCTGCGGCGGAGCCGGCTTCATCGGCTCGAACTTCGTCCGCCAGCGCATCACCGAGCACGGCGACGAGGTCGTCGTGCTCGACAAGCTCACCTACGCGGGCCGCGAGGAGAACCTCGCCGACGTCCGCGACAGCCCGGGCTTCGCGTTCGTGCACGCGGGCATCGAGGACGCCGACGCCGTCCGCGAGGCGATGGACGGGCGCGACGCGGTCGTGAACTTCGCCGCCGAGACGCACGTCGATCGCTCGATCGCCGAGCCCGACGCGTTCGTCACGACGCACGCCCGGGGCACCTACGTCCTGCTCGAGGCGGCCCGCGAGCTCGACCTGCGCTATGTCCAGGTCTCCACCGACGAGGTCTACGGCTCGATCGAGGAGGGCTCGTTCACCGAGGAGTCGCCGCTCGCGCCGTCTTCGCCCTACTCCGCGACCAAGGCGGGCGCCGACCTGCTCGTCTGGAGCTACTTCCACACCTTCGGGCTGCCGACGCTGATCGCGCGCGGCTCCAACAATTACGGGCCCTTCCAGTACCCCGAGAAGCTGATCCCGCTGATGATCCTCAACGCCTTCCACGGCGACAAGCTGCCGGTCTACGGCGACGGGATGCAGATCCGCAACTGGATCTACGTGGAGGACTTCGCCCGCGCGATCGGCCACGTGCTCGACCACGGCGAGCCCGGCAACGTCTACAACGCCGGCGGCCCGGACGAGTGCGCCAACCTCGAGGTCGTGCAGCGGATCGTCCAGCTGACTGGCTGCGGCGACGAGCTGATCGAGTACGTCACCGACCGCCCCGGCCACGACCGCCGCTACTCGCTCTCCTCCGAGAAGGTGCGGGGGCTCGGCTGGGAGCCGCGGATGCGCTTCGGCGACGGGCTCGCCGACACGGTCGCGTGGTACCGCGAGAACACGCCGTGGTGGGAGCCGATCCGCTCCGGCGACTACCGGGCCTACTACGAGCGCCAGTACGGGCGCTCGCTCGGCTAGTGGCCCACTAGCTCGCGCCGAGGTTCGCCAGCCGCCAGTCGCCGTCCTCGCGCACCAGCGAGAACGTCGTCTCGGCGTTCTCGCGGTCGCCGCGGCGCGCCTTGACGCTCGCCGTCGCGGTCGTGCCGGAGATGGTGACGTCGGTGACCTCGAGCTCGAAGTCGTCGGCGTCGCCCGTGACCTTCTCCACCTCGCGCACGCAGTCGTTGCCGGCCGACTTGAGCTTGTCCGCGAGCTCGCGTGAGAGGACGTCGGAGCAGATCTCGCCGGGCTTGCGGTTCTGGGCCCCCGACTGGAGGTCCTCGATCGTCTCGGCGACGGCCTTCTCGGAGCCCTTGAAGTCGTTCGCGGAGGTCTGCGCCTGGCCGCAGCCGGCGAGCGCGGCGACGAGGACGAGCGGGAGCAGGCGGATGAGCGGACGCATGCGGCGGGCCAGAGGGTAGTCCCTCTACCATCGGGTCGGATGGGCGAGCAGGAGACAGCACCCCGCGGACGCCACGCGCCGCCGCTCGAGGTCCGGCAGGACCGTCAGCGCGCGCGGCTGTACGCCGCCGCCTCGGCCGTCTTCGCCCGCAACGGATTCGCCGACGCGACCGCGGAGGCGATCGCGCGCGAGGCCGGGATGTCGAAGGCGACGTTCTACGAGCACTTCGGCAACAAGGAGGAGTGCATCCTGGCGCTCTTCGACGCCGCCATCGACGTCGTGATCGAGGGCATCGCCCAGGCCGCCAGCGAGCATGGCGGCGACACGCCGCAGGGCCGCGTCGGCGCCTCGGTGCGCGCCTTCCTCGACGTCATCGACGCCTTCCCCGACCAGGCGCAGACGCTGCTCGTCGAGATCATCGGCGCCGGCCCGCGCGCCGCGGAGCGCCGCGGCACCGCCCTGACGCGCGTCGCCGACTTCATCGACGAGGCCAACCGGGCCGACGCCGAAGCCGGCCTCGTCGACCGGCTCGCGTCGCCCCACGACGCCTTCGCGATCGTCGGCGCGATCGTCGAGCTCGCCTCGCGGCAGCTGCGCACCAAGGACCCGGCGGACATCCGCGAGCTCGAGCCGGTGCTCGAGCGGCTGGTCCTCGGCCTCGTCGGGGCGGCCCCGCCCCGCGCGAGCGCGGTGTGAGCTCGGAGACGGAGCTCGACAGGCTCGAGGCGGAGGTGACGGCCTGCCGCGCCTGCCCGCGGCTGGTCGAGTGGCGCGAGCTCGTCGCGCGCGAGAAGCGCGCCGCGTTTCGCGACTGGGACTACTGGGGCCGGCCGATCCCCGGCTTCGGCGACCCGGCGGCGCGCGTACTGATCCTCGGCCTCGCCCCCGCCGCGCACGGCGCCAACCGCACCGGACGCATGTTCACCGGTGACCGCTCCGGCGACTTCCTGTTCGCGGCGCTGCACCGCACGGGCTATGCGAACCAGCCGACATCCGAGCATCGCGACGACGGCCTCGCGCTGACCGACTGCTGGATCACCGCCGCGGTCCGCTGCGCCCCGCCCGCCAACAAGCCGCTGCCGGACGAGCGCGAGCGCTGCTCGCACTGGCTCGACCGCGAGCTCGCGCTTCTCGCCGCGCCGCGCGTGGTCGTCTGCCTCGGCGCGTTCGCGTGGGAAGCGGCGCTGCGCACGCCCGCGCTGACTGACCAGCCGCCGCCTCGACCGCGACCGCGCTTCGGCCACGGCACCGAGCACGGTCGCCTACTTGGCTGCTTTCACCCCAGCCAGCAGAACACGTTCACCGGCAAGCTGACCCCGGCGATGCTCGACGCGGTGCTGCTGCGGGCACGCGAGCGGGTGGCCGCCGGCGGCCCGTGAAGCGCTACGCGGAGGTCCTGCGCGTCCCGCACGTCGCGACGCTGATCGCGGCGACGCTGATCGCGCGCTTCCCGATCGGGATCAACGCGCTCGCGCTGATCCTCTACCTGCGCGAGGAGACCGGCTCGTTCGCGATCGCCGGCATCGTGGCGGGCGGGCTCGCGGCGGGCGCCGGGATCGGCGCGCCGATCCAGGGCCGGCTCGTCGACGGCTTCGGCGCGCGGCGCGTGCTCGTGCCGCTCGCGGTCATACACGCCGCGGCGCTCGGGAGCGTCGTCGGGCTGTCGGAGCTCGGGGCGCCCGCGGCCGCGCTCACCGCCTGCTCGTTCCTCGCCGGCTTCGCGATCCCGCCGACCTCGTCCGTGCTGCGCTCGATGTGGCCGTCGCTGCTGCGCGCCAACCCCGCGCTGCTGCAGCCCGC
>Ga0190275_10001471_pt1 | contig 17461 bp, 16 predicted proteins | sample Popmic550T_FD_133745 | JGI IMG/M metagenome (GOLD analysis project Ga0190275, IMG submission 133745) | Populus adjacent soil microbial communities from riparian zone of Yellowstone River, Montana, USA - 550 T | ecosystem: Environmental > Terrestrial > Soil > Riparian zone > Trees stand | place...
CAGGGTGGAGCCCACCTCGAACGACGTCAAGCTCTGCACGCAGCCCACCAGATCGCCATCCGGATCGCTCGAGTCGTGGTTGATGGAGGCGCCCACGCCACCGCAGGCAGGGCCGGCGCTCAGCAGCACGGACCGGCAGCGCGCCACGGGGGGACGGTTCGCGGGCGGAGGAGGAGGCGGCGGCGCAGGGAGCGTGCGACAGGAGCGGGGGCAGGCGCCGATGCCATTGTCCATGCCCAGATCGCAGTCCTCGCCCGGATCCACCACGCCGTTACCGCACCAGTTGAACTGGCACGTCGACGAGCACTCCGAGCCCGGCAGACCATTGCCCTCGTTGCCGTAGTCGCACTGCTCACCCACCTCCTCCTCGTAGTTGCCGCAGCCCACCAGGACCGTGCCGCGCGCCAGGATGTAGGGAGCGCCAAACGTGCCGTCCACGAACTCCCGCGTGGGGTTCGAGCTGCGCGACTCCTCCGGGTACAGCGCGATGGACCATGGCGCGAAGTTGGCCAGGGGGAAGCTGTCGAACTGCGCGTTCACCGAGCAGGACCAGTTGGACATGGTGTGGTCCGACAGCGCGTTTAGCGCCGGGTGCGCGGAGACGATGTGGGTGGTGTTGTGGCACCCGCCGCCCTGCACCGAGAACGTGCCGAACGGCTCCAGCAGCTCCACGTGCGTGTTGGGGGCCGCGTTCTCGTAGTAGCAGCTCAGCGACATGTAGAGGCCCGTCAGGCCCGACTCGGCCGAGGCGAACCGGATCGCCTTCTCCGTCACCAGCGCGGGGGCGCCGTTGGCCACCGGGGCCGTGCCCGCCACCAGCATGTTGCCGTTGATGACCGGGCCCCACACGTGACGGTTGGCCAGCGCCGCGGACGCCACATCCAGGCTGGCGCAGTGGGCATCCCCCAGGATGATGACCCGGTACGTCGCGAAGTCCGCGGCCGTCATCGCCGCCCACTGCGCGTCCGTCGCCACCGTCACCCCCAGGCCGAGCCGGCGCGCCGCCGCCGCCTCGACGCTGTCCGTGCCGCCCACCACCGTGCGATCCAGGATGAGCGCCTTGAACTGGGAGAAGGCCGCGTCCTGCCGCGTCGCCAGCGTGCTCGGCTGCCCGGCCTCTGGGGTGGACTCCAGGTCCTGACCACACGCGATCGCGGTCAGCGCGATCATCATCAGCGACGCTCTCCACAGGTTTCCGCGGTTCATTCGGCACTCCGGGGCAGGAGGTGAGAGGTTGGGAGGGGATTTCCAACCACCAGCGAAATTTCCTGTATTTATGAACTAAACCCGGATTTCCGTCAACTGCTGCTGAACTTTTACAGTATGGCAGTTCTCCAAAACCAGACCTTCAGGCCCCCTGCCTGCCCATACTGGGAGTGTTTTCGAAGGTTTAGAGGATGAGGCATGAGTCGCCGAACTCGTGCCCGAGGTACCCGAGCTTTTCCGCGATCTGGGCGGCTTCGCGGAGCAGCGGGAGCGGCGCAAAGGCCTGGAGGAGCGTGTAGTGGCTCGTCGTGGGCTCGTGTACGCCGGTGAACAGACCGTTCACCACATGTGGGACGAAGCCGGGCCCCATCAGGAGGTCCGTCACGCCTTCGCCGGGGAAGAGGGTTCCGCCGGACTGGACCGCGCGTCCCTCCAGGGCTCGCACCACCGTGGTGCCCACGGCAATCACCCGGCCCCCCGCGGCGCGCGTGGCGTGGATCGCCTCTACGGTGGCGGCGGGGATGTCGAAGCGCTCCGGGCGAGGCAGCGCGGCGTCGAGCGCGGCGTCCCCAGTGGAGGACAGGCCCGCGGCATGGGTGAGAGAGGCGAAGCGCACCCCCTTGCGGCGGAGCTCGAGCAGCAGCGTCCAGTTGAGGGGGAGTCCGGCGGAGGGGGCCTCGGCGGCCCAGGGCCGGGCGGCGTAGGCGGTCTGGAGGTGCCAGAGCGCGAGGGGCCCCGCCAGGTACGAGTACTGGATGGGCCGGCCGGAGGCGTAGAGCCCTGCCCACAGCGTGGCGCCCTGGGCGTCGAAGGCCACCCGGAGCAGCCGCGGCGAGGGCGGTAGCACCTCCACCACGCACGCCGTCAGCGTGCCCAGGGTGAGCCGGGTGCCCACGGGGAGGGCGGGGGGCGCGGGCCGATCCTCGGTGCGCATCCGCCAGTCTCCGGTGCCGAAGAGCACCGCCGTCCAGGTGCCCTCCGCCTCCGGCCCGAGCAGTCGCAGCTCGATGGAAGCGCCCTGCTCGGTGCGGCCATGCAGGGCCGCCGGGAGAGTGGCGGCGTCGTTCACCACCAGCAGATCGCCGGCACGCAGCAGCTCGGGGAGGTGCTCCACCCGCTTGTCCGAGATGCGCCCGGTGGCTGGAGAGACGTGCAGCAACCTGTTCGCCTCGGGGTGCTCACGAGGCCAGCGCGCGGCGTTCATGCGGCCTCCAGGCGGGCGGCCTCCAGGCGGCTACCCGAGGCAACGGCCTCGGCGCGCTCTAGCAGCCCCAGGAGGCGGGCGGCCACATCGTCCGGGCGCGAGAGCGTGGCGGGGTCCGCGTCCGGGAGGGCGTCGGCGTGCATCTTCGTGTCCATCTCGCCCGGGTCGACGTTGAAGAAGCGCACGCCAGTGCCCTCCAGCTCCGCGGCCCAGATGCGGCCCAGGTGCTCCAGGGCCAGCTTGGACACGGCGTACGCGCCCCAGCGCGGGTAGGCGGAGACGGCCGCGTCCGAGGTGATGTGCACCACCACGCCGCTGCCGCGCATGGCCATGGCCCCGGCCACCGCCTTGGTGAGCCGGAAGGGCCCTACGAGGTTCACCTCCAGCACCTGGGACAGGTCCTCGCAGGCGGTGTCCAGCAGCAGGGGCAGCGGCGTGGGTCCCAGCGTGCTGGCGTTGTGCACGAGGATGTCGAGGGGCCCGACCAGCGCGGAGGCCGCGCCCACCAGCGGATAGATGGCCTCCTTGTCCCCCACGTCGTACGAGAGCGCGTGGGCCACGTGTCCCTCAGCGCGCAGGGCCGCCGCCACGGCCTCCATCTCCTGCGGGTGGCGAGAGACGCCCACCACCCGGGCGCCCTTGCGAGCCAGTCGCTTCATGAGGGCCTCGCCCAGTCCCCGGCTTGCCCCTGTCACCAGTACCGCCTTGCCTGCGAGCTTCATCGTGTCTCCTCCTGTGTCCCTAGAAGTACACGGCCCCGGCCGACTCTTTGGCATCTGTGCCAATGGATTGGCAGAATGCTGTTCCATGAGCGACGAGGAGCTGGCGGGCTGGCTGGCGCGCAACATCAAGGGGCTGCGGGAGGCGCGCGGCGCGACGCAGGCGCAGCTCGCGAAGCTGGCGGGCATCCCTCGGGCGACGTGGGCCCACCTGGAGTCGGGAGCGAGCAACCCAACGCTCGCCGTGCTGCACCGGGTCGCGAGCGCGCTCCAGGTGACGCTGGAGGAGCTGGTGGCCCGGCCTCGAGCCAGCGCCCGGCACTTCCCCCGCGAGAGCCTGCCCGTGCGGCAGCGGGGTGCGGGGCTGCTGCGCAAGCTGTTGCCGGATCCGCTGCCGGGGATGGAGTTCGACCGGCTGGAGCTGCCACCGCGGGTGCGCATCACCGGCGTGCCACACACCCCAGGCACGCGCGAGTATCTGGCGTGCGAGTCAGGGCAGCTGGCGCTGGTGGCCAGCGGCGAGCGCTTCGTGCTCCAGGCGGGGGATGTGGTGGTGTTCCGAGGGGACCAGAAGCACTCGTACGAGAACCCGGGGGATCGGACGGCGGTGGGCTATTCGGTCGTCCTGCTGACGCCCTCGCTGGCCTGAGCCAGGCTCACGCGCCCGGGGTGCCCGTCACGGCGCGGAGCACCGCCATGGGGCCCACGGCGCGGACCCGCTCGAGCTGCTCGCGGTTTTTGACGAGCAGGGAGCCGGCGAAGGCGAGCGCGTTGAGCGAGATGGACTCGAAGCACTCCTGCGTGCGGGGGACGACCATCGTCCAGTCGCGCGTGGCCAGGAGGTTGTAGGGCGTCCCAGGTTGTTCACAGCCCACGGCGCGGAGCAGACCTCTATAGGTGACGTGCGCCTCCGCGGGCTCCCGGAGCGGCGGGCCCAGTGCGTGGCGGAAGGGCAGCGAGCGCTGGGGGAGTGCCTCATCCATGGGTGTGCGGCGTCCACCCGAGGCCAAGGGAACCTGAACGAACTGAAGGTGCTTGTGGGGCTGACTCGCACCCGCGAGACGCCCACCATTATAGAAGGTGAGCGCGTCGACCTCGGCCGTGCAGGAGAGGAGGGCCTCGAAGTCGGCGGGAGTCAGGAGGGAGTCCTGATCCTCGAAGGCGCGGGTGACGAGCAGGGCGTGGTAGTCGAACACGTTGAACTTGTTGAGCAGGCACGCGTGGGCGGGCTCCACGTACGAGACGAAGAGGTCCTCTTCATAAGGAGGGATGAAGGGGTTCTTCGGGGGCTTCCCGTCCGGGGGGGGCACGGCCTTGGCCTTGCGCTCCAGGCTGGAGACGAGGCGGACGAGGAACGGGACACCGTCATCCTCGATGACTTCCACCTCGGTGCGGATGGGCACGAGCGCTCCGCTGGCGAGCGCCCGCGCAGTGCGCTCGACCACGGTGCTCCAGAGGGTTCCTTTCTCGAAGGCGGGAGGAGACTCGGCCATGGGGTTCATCGTGCCACGTCTCGTCCATAGAACCAGGCGGTCAGCGCGAGCCGCGGCGCGTGCGCGGGGAGCACCTCATGCTCCAGCTGCTCGCTGAGGAAGACCACCAGCCGGTCCAGCCGGGGCTCCACGTCGAGCGTCCCGGTCTCCAGGTGAAGCTGGAGCACGCCTCCGTGCTCGGGCTGCCAGTCGGTGTTCGCGTAGTAGATGGCCGTCACGCGCCGGTTCGACTGCCCGGGAAAGGCGTCCCGGTGGCGCACATAGCATGCTCCGTCGCCCGGGTAGTGGGCGAGCTGCAGATCAAACCGGCCGAGCCCCAGGTATGCCCCGGCGGAGAGCGCCTCGCCCAGCTCCGTGAACGCGCGCGACAGCGCTCCGAGGGCCGTCTCCAGCGCGGGCTGGACCCAGGTGATGAAATCTCCACGAACAGCCGCGTCCTCGGTACGGTCCGCTCCGCGCCGGATACCTGCCGGCTTCAAGGTGCCTGCCTCCACGAGGGCCTTGGCCTCGGCGTGGATGGCGTGCGCCTGCTCCTTCCCCAGGAAGGCGTCCCGCATGAAGAAGCCCTGGGTGCCCAGCGCTTCGATCTCGTCGTCCCTGAGCTCCATATGTTCACCCCGCACCGTGCCCCAGCGCCCGCGCGCTGTCAGCCAGGGTAGACTTGGGCCATGGGGCTCGTCCTGCGCATCCTCCTCCTGGCTGGCGCCGTGGCACTCGGGGCGCTTGGCGCTTTCTTCTTCCTGCGTCCTCACGCCCAGGTGCTGCCTGACCCGCCAGCGCTCGTGGTCCAGATGCGCGAGGTGGCCCGGCTGGAGACGCTCGACGTCTCTCTCTACAAGAAGGTGACGTTCAGCCCGGAGCCCACGGCCACGGACGCGCTCTGGAAGGACGTCGTCAACTGGGCCGCCTATTCCATCCGCACGCCTCGGGGCCGCGCCATCGTCTTCGCCGACGTGCACCTGGGCTACGACTTCCAGCGCATCGACACCTCCTCGCTCCGGGTGACGGGCACCCAGGTGGACGTGGTGCTGCCCCCGCTGGAGGTGAAGGTGGAGCTGAAGCCGGGGGAGACGGAGATCATCGACTCGAACCTGAACAGCCAGGAGACGGCGTACCTGTTGGAGCGGGCCCGTGTGGCCTTCGAGCGAGAGGTGAGCCAGGACCCACGGCTGAAGAACCGCGCGCGCCAGTCCGCTGAGCGCTCCCTGCGGGCCCTGTTCTTCTCGCTGGGGTTCACCGAGGTGCGCGTCGTGGATCGGCTGACCCCCGTCACCCCGGGCTAGTGCAGCGACGTCCCATGCGCCTTCTTCAAGGCGCGGCCGAAGTGTGCGAGGTCCTGGAACCCCGGTATGTTCCCGGGCTCTTCCTCTCACAGCGAGGCCCAACCCGATGAGCCAGAAGAAGCCCTCCACGCAACCCGACAAGGACCGCCTCATCCAGCAGCTCCAGGCGGGGCGGATCTCCCGCCGCGGCTTCCTCACCTTGCTCGGCCTGTCGGCCACCGCGGTGGGGACCCAGACGCTCTTCAGCTGCGCGGGCTCTTCCTCGGATTATGACTACATCATCGTGGGTGCGGGCTCGGCGGGATGCACCCTGGCGGCCAGGCTGCTCACGGACTCGGACGCGCGTGTCCTGCTGATCGAGGCCGGTGGCTCGAATGACCGCGAGGAGATCCGCGACTTCAGCCAGTCCTGGAAGCTGACGCTCCCCGGCTCTGAGCTCGACTGGGGCTACAAGTCCGTGCCCCAGCGCGAGCTGCTGAACACGCCTCAGTCCTACTCCTGTGGCAAGGTGGCCGGTGGCAGCAGCTCCATCAACGGCATGGTCTGGGTGCGTGGCAACAAGGCTGACTTCGACGGCTGGGCCGCCGCCGGGTGTCCCGGCTGGGACTTCAACAGCGTCCAGCCCTCCTTCCAGGCGCTGAGCCAGGCGATCCAGCCGTCCTCGGTGCTGACTTCCCGCAATGCGATGTCCCAGGCCATCGTCGAGGCGACCGTCGGTCTCGGCCATGCGCGCAACGCGGACTACAACGGCGAGCAGCAGCTCGGCGTGGGCTACACCCAGCTGAACGTGCTGGAGGACGGCAGGCGCCAGGATGCCTTCACCGCCTTCGTGGCGCCGCACGCGGACAACCCCCGGCTGAGCATCCTGATGGGAGCTCGGGTGAAGCGCATCGCCGTGAGCGGGAAGAAGGCGGAGGGAGTGGTCCTCGACCAGGACGGCGTGGAGCAGACGCTGAAGGCGGGGCGCGAGATCATCGTCTGCGCGGGCACCATCCAGACGCCGCACCTGCTGATGCTCTCGGGAATTGGCGACCCGGCGGAGCTGGAGCTCCATGGCATCCCCGTAGTGGCGGCGGTGCCGGGCGTGGGCAGGAACCTGCATGATCACCTCATCTCGGTGGTGGCCAGGAAGCTGCGGCAGCCAGAGCCGGCCTCACACGTCACCGCCATGGACGTGAGCGTCTTCTTCGGGGCCGGGCCGCGTCCGGGGATGCCGAAGTTCGAGGTCCAGGTCTATTACATGCGGTACGGCTGGGCGTCGTACCCCTCCGAGGCCGTGGCCCTGGGCCTCATCAACCTGCACCCGACGAGCCGGGGGACCGTGAAGCTGCGCTCGGCGGACTTCCAGGACGCACCGCTCATCGATCCGGACTTCCTGGGCACGGCGGAGGACAAGGCCCACCAGCTCGAGGGCTACAAGGCTGCCCGGGAGATCCTCGCCGCGCCCGGGCTGCGCAACTGGGTAGAGGACGTGGAGCACACGCCGGGGCCGGACGTCTCCACGGACGAGCAGCTCCAGGCCGCCATCCGGAAGTACTCCGAGAGCGACTTCCATTCGGTGGGCACGTGCCGGATGGGCCAGGACGACCTGGCGGTGGTGGATCCGCAGCTCCGGGTGAAGGGCCTGCAGGGGCTGCGGTTGGCAAGCGCTGCCATCATGCCCTCTGTCCCTTCGGGGAACACCAACGCACCCTCCATGATGGTGGGCGATCGCGCCGGCAGGCTGATCCTCGGGCGAGGCTGAGCGACGCGGAGTCGTAGCACCCAAGCTTGCCGGGCCACCTGCCGGGCGCAGCCCGCACCCACCTGTCTGCTTGTCTGACAGGTTTGTTCCAGGCGCCGCCGCCGCAGGCTCCCCCACCCACCTGTCTACTTGTCTGACAGGTTCAGCCCGGGCCCCGCCCACCAGCAGGCCCACCCCCGAAGCTCCAGCCTGGGAAGAGGGGCCTCTCAAGAGCGATTCTTGCGTCAGGTGTCTGCGAATGTGCGCGCCCTGGGGCGGGCCCCCCAACGCTGGGGTGAGGTCGAGCTGCCATCGCCGCTGGCAGGCGTGTTCATGAGTGCGGAGCCCGTCTCACACCTGGGTCAGGCCCTCGGCGGTGAGGCGGAACTGGCCGGGAATTCCGTCCGGCGCGTGCCCCAGCTTCGCCAGCGCCTCGCACTCGGCCACGTCCGACTCTCGGCACACGAGCGCGAACTCCCGCCAGCCCAGGCTCACCCGCAGGGGACCCTCCCCCGCCTGCAGCGCCAGCCGACTCCGCTGCTCCACGGTGAGCAGTCGCGCCCCATCATGCCCGTCTCCCTCCGCCACCGCCCAGAGCCCGCTGAACGTCTCCGCCAGCCGCACCACGCCTCGATCCACCACCACGGGACGCACGGGCGCCGGGTGGGCCTCGAGGTTGCGCCACGCCGCGCCGTCCACGGCCTCCGCCGTCAGCCCCGCGGCCTTCACCACGGACTCGGGCACGTAGCGCACGTACTCCGGATCCTCCAGCACGTAGAAGATCTCGAGCCCCGCTGGTCCCGCGCGGTGCAGCGCGCCCACCGCCTGTGCCTCGAAACCGCCGGGCCGCAGCACCGGGCGCAGCCGACGCTCCAGGGCCGTCACATCCTCCCCCAGCTCCGTGCGCAGGCCACCCAGCTCCGCGGCCAGCTTCTCCACGTACTCTGTCAGCCCCCGCTTCCCGCCCTGGTAGGCCGCATAGAGCGAGCCCACGTTCACCCGCGCCATCTCGCCCCCCGCAAGCTTCACCAGCACGTCCCGCCCTTGCAGACGGAACTGCACCCCCGCGCGCCGCAGGGCCGCCGCCAGCGCCGCGTTGAACTCGGGGCGCAGCACCTGCTCCTCGGCGAGTGCGTGCGCCGGCAGCTCCACGGCCTCCAACTCCTCCTTCAGCAGCCGCGCCTCCGAGTCGAACGGATCGCGCGCCAGCACCTCTCTCACGTACTGCTGCGCTCGGCCCTTCTCCCCCCGGCGCAGCGCGAGCACCGCCAGCACCTTGATCGCCTCGGGATCTCCCGAGCTCAGGGCCAGCGCCTCGCGCAGCACCTCCTCCGCATCCCCGTGCCGCTCCAAGCCCAGCAGCGCCCGCGCCAGGCCCAGCCGCACCTGGAGCTCCTTCGGGAAGTCCCGCCGCAGCCGCTCGAGCAGGGGCAGCGCCTCGCGCTCAGCCTCCGCGTTGACGAGCGCATGCGCCACCGCCAGCCACAACGTGGGCCCTTCGCTGCCCGCGGCCGCCTCGCGCAGCGTGGTCAGCTCCGCTTCACTCAGGACCTCGCCCGCCTCCACCTTGCGACGGAGGCTCTCCAGGTTGGCGCTCACGGCGCGACTCTAGTGGGTCAGCCCGCTCGTCCCAACCTTCTCCCCGCCGGGAGGTGCTGCCGAAGAAGGAGGCTCGGAGGGAGACGTGTCCCGCTGGGAGAGGAACTCGTCCAGCGCGCCCAACTCGATGGGCTTCCGGAACACCGCATCCACCAGCGCCAGGGTGTCGCGGCTCTGCCCCCGGACATCCATTCCCGTGACGATGGCCAGCAGGGCCTGCGGCGTGCGCTTGCGCAGCTCGCGCGCCAGCTCCCACCCCGACATGTCCGGCATCAGCGCGTCCAGGAGGGCCGCATCGAAGCGGCGGCGCTCCCACAGCTGCAGCGCGACCTCCGCGTTCTGGGCCACCTGCACGTCATAGCCCTCGTCCCCCAGCACCTCGGCCAGCATCCGCGCGTTGTCCATGTCGTCGTCCACCACCAGCACACGGCGCGTCTGCTGGAAGCGGCGCGGGCCCGTCACGGGCGCCTCGCTGCGAGCCTCTACCTCATGGGCCGGCCGCGCATGGGGGAGCCGCACCACGAAGGCGCCCCCGTGCCCGCTCTGGGCGTTCTCCACCGTGAGCTCGCCGCCCCAGCGCTGCACCTGGGCCCTCAGCACCGCCAGCTGCAAGGCGGCCTGGGGCGCCGCTGCCTCCCGGTTGAGCGGATCGAACATCCTCGCCAGCTCCTCCACCGCGTACGGCGGCCCCTCGTCCTGGATGCGCAGGGCCGTCCGCTCCGGCCCCTCGGCCTGGGTGATCAGCTCCAACCTCCCCCCTGCCTGCATCCGATCCCGCGCCGCCAGCAGCAGGCTCACCACCACCTCTCGCAGGAAGCCGGCGTCGGCCCGCACGAGCCCCGGATCCCCCAGGCGCAGATCCACCCCCACCGGGTGCTCGCCGCGCTCCAGCTCGCCGCGCGCCAGCTCCAGCGCCTCGCGCACGGCCGCGTCCAGCGACACCTCCTTGAGCACCTCCTCGGTGCGCTGCACGTTGAACTCCTGGAGCCGCGCCACCAGCTCGCCGATCTGGCCCACCGTCCGATCCAGCGCGTCCAGGTGCTCGGGCTTGAACTCGCGCCGCAGCAGGGTGATGCGCAGGCGCAGCACGTTGAGGAAGTTGTTGAGCGCGTGCGCCGCCCCGCTCGCCAGCTGCCCCAGGGCCTGCGCCCGCGTGCGCTGGAGCAGCCGCCCCTGGAGCCGGCGCAGCTCGTCCTGCGCGCTCATCAGCTCCCGGGTCTTCGTGGCCGCCTCGGTGCGATCGGTGATCGTCTGGATGACGCCGACCAGCTCGCCGCCCTCCTCCCAGATGGGCGTGGCGCTCATCTCCAGCCAGGCCTCACCGCCGCCGGGGCGCTCCACCACCATCATCCCCCCTCGCACCGGACCCCGCTCCTGGAGGGCTCGCATGAAGGGCATGTCCGTCACGCGGAAGGGCTCTCCCGCGGGGTGACGCGCGGTCACCTGGGTCAGCACCTGCGCCAGCGAGGCGCTGGCCCGCGCGCCCACCACCGAGCGCATGGGCACGCCCATGAGCCTGCTGACGGGCGGCGAGGCGAAGGACACTGTCCCATCCGCCTCCACCAGCAGGATGCCCACATCCATGTGGTAGAGGATGGACTCCATCACCGCGGCCTCGCGGAAGCGCACCTCCTCCGTCCTCAGCACCCGCGCGTAGGAGGCCTGGGCCGAGGCGTTCGCCTCCCCCACCAGCTCGGTGATGAACTCGGCCACCTCCGGCTCCAGCCGGCCCGCGTGGCGGCGGGAGTACACGCGCAGCAGCACCTCCTCCAGCGCCTTGAACTCGCGCACCAGATCCTCGGGCTCGAAGCGCTGGTCGTACCGGAAGGCACCGTGAGACCGCACCACCTCCGGCCAGAGGCGCAGCACGTCGTCCGGCCGATCCCTGAGCAGGCGGGCCAGCTCGTCGAGCAGCCGTCGCAGCGGTGCACGCAGATCCCGGCCGGGCAGGTCCAGCTCGTACAGCTCCTCCCGGAGGCGCTTGGCCCACAGACGCGCCAGGCGCTCTCGCTCTTCCTGGACCAGCCCAGCCAGGGCCTCGATGGTCTCGTTCGGTGTCACGTCAGGGCAGGAAGGTGGCCACGGCAAGCAGCCATGGCCACCCTGAGCAGGCAGGCAGTCGAGCTGCTTGGGTAGGACAGCCTACGCAGGAAGCCAGGGGGCCCTTAACGTTGAGAGACAGGGATGCGAGTCAACGGACGGGACAAGAACGGGCTCGAGCCCCTGATGCTCTCCGATGCGGCCATGGGCCAGCTCTATCGCGGGGAGCTCGGCCGCTCGGACAAGTGGCGAACACGCCTGGACACGACGACCAACTGGGCGCTCACCACCACCGCGGCGGTGATCTCTTTTGGCTTCGCCAATGCGTCCAGCCCTCACGTGACGTTCCTGGTGGGGATCTGGATGGTGATCACGTTCCTGCTCACGGAGGCGCGGCGCTACCGGTACTACGACTTGTGGAACCGGCGTGTGCGGCTGCTGGAGGACGGCTACTGGGCGCCGATGCTGCGCCACGAGCCGGTGGATCCGGACGCCTTGCGCGAGCTGGCGGTGGAGCTCTCGCGGCCGCAGATCCACCTCTCGCTGTTCTCCGCCATCTCCACCCGCCTCAACCGCACGTATGGGCCCATCCTCATCGTCCTGCTGCTGAGCTGGTTCGTGAAGGTCTACAGCCATCCGCAGGCGCCGGTCTCCTTCCAGGAGTTCGTGCAACGCGCCCACGTCGGCCCGGTGGCCGGGGGCGTGGTGATGGGCATCGTCGCGGTCATGGCCCTGCTGGCGGCCTATCTCTTCATCTCCTCGTACTTCGTCCGCGCTCCGCTGGGCGAGCTGCGCCCGCGGCACCGCTCCCGCCGCTCCGCGCTCCTGGAGTCGTTCTACAGGCCCTATGCGCTGCGCCGGCCTCGCCGCGCCCGGCCCTCTCAGTCCCCTGGGCAGCCCCCGGTCCGCCCGCCTCCCACCACGCCCCCACCGTCCTGAGGGCGATCCCCCTCTGCCGATGGGCGAGGGCTCCTTGTGGTATCCACCAGTCCCACTGGGACTCTGGCTATTCTTCTTCCGAGCCCCGGTCTTTTGTGGCTTGAATCCGCCCCCATGGCGAACCGCACGGTCACAATCATCAATGGCGACGGCATCGGCCCCGAGGTCATGGCGGCCACCCTCCGGGTCCTCGAGGCGCTCGAGCTGCCGCTGGACTTCGAGTACAAGGACGCAGGCGCCGAGGTGATCGCCAAGTACGGCACCAACCTCCCTGACGAGACGGTGGAGGCGGTGCTGCGCAACGGCGTGGCGCTCAAGGGCCCCACGGGCACGGTGGTGGGCGGCGGCCTGCCCTCGGCGAACGTGGGCCTGCGCAAGCGGCTGGACCTGTACTCCTCGCTGCGCCCGGTCAAGAGCGTGCCCAACGTGAAGACGCGCTATGAGGACGTGGATCTCGTCGTCGTGCGCGAGAACACCGAGAGCCTCTACGCCGGCCTGGAGCACATCATCGTCCCGGGCGTGGTAGAGTCGCTGAAGATCATCACCGAGAAGGCCTCCACGCGCATCGCCCGCTTCGCCTTCGAGCACTCGAAGAGACACGGCCGCAAGCGAGTGACGGCAGTGCACAAGGCCAACATCATGAAGCTGTCGGATGGCCTCTTCCTGGACTGCTGCCGCAAGGTGAGCCGCGAGTTCCCGGAGATCAAGTACGACGAGTTCATCATCGACAACCTCTGCATGCAGCTGGTGAAGGACCCGACGAAGTTCGACGTGTTGGTGCTGGAGAACCTCTACGGCGACATCGTCAGTGACTTGTGCGCGGGCCTGGTGGGTGGCCTGGGCGTGGTGCCGGGAGCCAACATCGGCGAGCGCACCGCGGTGTTCGAGGCCGTGCACGGCACGGCGCCGGACATCGCCGGCAAGGGCATCGCCAACCCCACGGCGCTGATGATGTCCTCGGTGATGATGCTGGACTGGCTGGGGATGCGCGACGAGGCGAAGCGGATGCAGAGCGCCATCCAGAAGGTCTACACCGAGGGCAAGGTGCGCACCGGAGATCTCGGCGGTACCGCCAACACCCGCGAGTTCACGGACGCCATCATCGCCGCGCTGTGAGGGTCGTCGCTCGCGTCCTCCAGCGGCTCGCTCGGGACAGGTTCCTGGCGGGGATGGTGGCCGCCGTGGCGCTCGCCGCGCTCTTCCCGGATTTCGGGAGCAGCGGCGGCGCCATGCACGCGGATGTCGTCGTCAACGTCGGCATCTTCCTCGTCTTCTTCCTCCACGGCCTCGGGCTCTCCCCGGGGAGCATGCGGGCCGGGCTGACGCGCTGGCGGCTGCACGTGCTCGTGCAGACTTTCACCTTCGTCGTGTTCCCCGTGCTGTGGCTGGTGCTCGATGCCGTCGCGGGCCGCTGGCTCCCGGCGGACCTGTCCCTGGGGTTCCTCTACCTGTGCGCCGTTCCGTCCGCCATCTCGTCCTCGGTGACGCTGACGGGCATTGCCCGGGGCAACGTGGCGGGTGCGATCTTCAACGCCAGCCTGTCGAGCCTGCTCGGGGTGGTGCTGACTCCGCTGCTCGTCGGCCTCTTGGCCAGGACGACGGGACAGGCGCTCTCGTGGGCCGACACCGCCCTCAAGCTCGCGGCCCTGCTCGTGCTTCCCCTGGTGCTCGGGCAGGTGCTCCGGCCGCTCCTCGGCGGGTGGTTTGCCCGCTACAAGGCCTACACGAACGGCTTCGACAGGCTCGTCATCCTGGTGCTGGTGTACGCCTCGTTCTGCGACTCGGTGGAGGCGGGCCTCTTCACCCGGTATGGCGGCGCAGTCCTCGCCATGGCGCTGGGAGGCGCGGCGCTGCTCCTCGCCGTGGTGCTGTGGCTGACCACCCGAGCGGCGCGCTGGGCCAGGTTCAACACGGAGGACGAGATCGCCGCCGTCTTCTGCGGCTCGAAGAAGACGCTGGCCTCCGGTGTGCCCATAGCCCGGCTCCTCTTCGGAGCCCATCCGGCCCTGGGACTCATCGTCCTGCCGTTGATGTTCTACCACCAGCTCCAGCTGATCGTCTGCTCGGTGCTGGCCGAGCGCTACGCGGCCCGCTCTGGGTGAAACGCAGCCGGGGCTCGGGCGTCTGGAGAGATATGCGAACACTGCCTGTGCTATTCACCCTCTCGGCGGTCACCTTCGGGGCCGCCGCCTTCGCGGAGCCCGCCATGTCCTTCTTCGAGCTGAAGACGAGCCGCCTCAACGGCAAGCAGGAGAACCTCTCGGAGTACAAGGGGAAGGTGCTCCTGGTGGTAAACACCGCCTCCGAGTGCGGCTACACGCCGCAGTACGCGGGGCTGGAGAAGCTCCACAAGGAGTATAAGGACAAGGGCGTGGCGGTGCTGGGCTTCCCCTCGAATGACTTTGGCGAGCAGGAGCCGGGCTCGGCGCAGGAGATCGCGAAGTTCTGCGAGCTGCGCTTCAAGGTCACCTTCCCCCTGTTCGAGAAGGTGAAGACGAAGGGTGACGGCCAGTCCCCGGTGTACGAGTTCCTCGCACGCAAGCACGGCGCACCCAAGTGGAACTTCCACAAGTACGTGGTGGGCAAGGATGGCCAGGTGAAGGCCGCCTTCCCCAGCAACGTGGAGCCCGACAGCCCCGAGCTGAAGAAGGCCCTCGAGAGCGCCCTGGGGGAGTGATGCTGGAGCGGAGCCCTCGGATGAAGCACGCGTGGGAAGCCTGGCAGCGGGCCCGCCAACGGTGGTGGGTTCGCTGGGGGGTGGACCTTGCCGTGGCCGCGCTCCTCTTCATGGGGGTGATGGCCTGGCAGACCCGTCACCTGCCGGGCTCTGGGACGCCCGCGCCGGACTTCCAGCTCCGCACCCTCACCGGCGAGCAGGTTCGCCTGTCGGAGCTGCGTGGCAAGCCCGTGGTGCTCGCCTTCTGGGCCCCCTGGTGCGGGGTCTGCAAGGCCGAGTCCTCCACGCTCTCGGCCCTGCGGGGCATGGTGGGCGAGCGGGCGCATGTGCTCACCGTGGCCGTGGCCTACGAGGACGAGGCCGACGTGCGGCGCTTCGTCCGCGAGCAGGGCGCCGACTACCCGGTGCTGCTGGGCAATGACGCTCTCTCGCGGTCGTTCCAAGTGGACCGCTTCCCCACCACCTTCATCCTCTCCTCCGAGGGCCGCATCGAGCAGGCGACCGTGGGCTACACCACGCGGCTCGGGCTGCTCTGGCGGCTGTGGCGCGCCTCCTGAGCAGCCAGCCCGACGTCCGCCGCGCTCCGCCCGGGAGGAGGGAGCGCGTTTGCCTCGTGCGTTGGGGATCTCGATCATGCTTTCTTGCCAGGACGATCGAGCCCTGGAGGTGACGGACGATGCGCGCGGTGATCTACGAGCACGATGAGGACGCGGGGGTAGGCCTGCTCGGTCCGGCGCTGCAGCAGGCCGGGTTCACGCTCGTGAAGCGCTTCCGGACGACTCGCCGAGAGGACGTGGACGCCGAGCTCGTGGTCGTCATGGGCGGCCACATGGGCGTGTACGAGGCCGATCAGCACCCCTTCCTCAACGAGGAGCTCGCCCTGCTCTCCGAGCGGCTCGCGAATGAGCGGCCCTGTCTCGGCATCTGCCTGGGCGCCCAGATGCTCGCGGCCGCCGCCGGCGCGGAGGTGTTCCTCGGCAAGAACGGCTTCGAGGTGGGTGCCCTGCCTGTCCGCTGGACCCAGGAGGGCCTGAAGGATCCGGTGATCGCCGGGGTGCGTCCCCGCACCGTCATGGCCCACTGGCATCAGGACACCTTCAAGCCCGTGCCCGGCGCCACGCTCCTGGCCTCCACGGACCGCTACACGCAGCAGGCGTTCCGGCTTGGCAAGTCCTATGGCTTCCAGTTCCACATGGAGCTGGGCGCCGAGGAGCTGGATCGCTGGCTGACGCAGTGGAGCGACTCGATCGTCCAGCAGGGCAAGGATGTGAAGGAGCTGCGCGCCCAGGTTCCCAAGCTCAAGGCCACGGAGGCGGAGCTCATCGAGCTGCAGCACCGCCTCGCGAATCACTTCGCCAAGGCGGTTCGCTGAAAGGAGTCGGATGTGACGACCGGCTGGCTGGGATCCCTGGCGCTGGGGCTCGCGCTGACGACGGCGGCCGCTCCTCCGCGCGTCCAGCTACCGAAAGCGGTGTGCAACCTGCATGGGGCCTGCATCACCCTGAAGGAAGAGGAGCGCACCGAGCAAGGCGTCTTCCTCCTGCGCATGGAGGAGAAGCTCCCCCGCCGGCTTGCTCCGGAGGCCGCTCTTGGCCTGTGGCTCGCCTGGCCCATGGACGCCGAGCGACAGCGCCCGCTCGTCCATCGCGCGGCGGCGTTCCAGGTGGTGCTGGCGACCCCGGCAGGACGCTTTGAGCTCTTCTCCCCACCGCTGATCCTGGTACGGCGCACGGCAGGCGAGCCGTCCGCGCCGCTCGTCCATGTCTCCTTCGATCCCGCCGAGAAGGGTGAGCTGCAAGCGGCGGTGCACGAGGTCGTCGCCGCAGCCAAGGCGCAAGGACTGCTCACCGCAGAGCAGCAGCAGGTGCTCGCGGGGCGGCAGAAGGCCCTCGACGGGCGATTGCCGGAGCTGGTGCGCGCGCTGGAGGCCTTCCGAGCCCGGCCTGCGGATCCGAAGGCGAGAGACACCTTCCTCTCCACGCTGGCGGCGTTCCCAGGCGAGGAGATGGACCTGGGCGCACGCGCGATTGCTCCCGAGACGTTCCTCACCGCCAGCCAGCGCACCTCGCTGCGCAAGGCGGGTTATGAGGTGGTGGGGAAGCGCTGGCTGGAGTACTCCGAGGCCGCGGAGCTGGCGTACCGGCTCCACATCCAGGCCTGCTCGTTGGAGCAGCTCGTGCGCGAGTGGAACGCCGGCCTGCGCGGCCCGGCCTCCGGCATCGAGAACTTGCCGCGCCCCGCGCTGGACTTCGACCGCGCCCGTCGCCTCGAGGACGTCAGCTTCACCCTGGACGTGCGCAACGATGGGGGGCTCACGCGAATGGACCAGGTCCTCAAGCGGTTGCTCGAGGTGCCCGGCGTCCGCCTTGCTTCTGGAGCGCCCCTGCCGCCAGCACGCTGAGACGCGCCCAGCTCCAAACCGGTGGCATCACCCGCTGCCCGCCTCACCGCCGCCCATGTCAGCCTGAGCTGATGTGCTGCCGGACACAGGCAACGAGGAGGGTGGCGGATATGGAACGGATGGGGCTCGTCGCACACGTCGAGCAGCAGTTGGAGCGCGTTATTGCACTGGGCTTGC
>Ga0190275_10001472_pt1 | contig 17456 bp, 13 predicted proteins | sample Popmic550T_FD_133745 | JGI IMG/M metagenome (GOLD analysis project Ga0190275, IMG submission 133745) | Populus adjacent soil microbial communities from riparian zone of Yellowstone River, Montana, USA - 550 T | ecosystem: Environmental > Terrestrial > Soil > Riparian zone > Trees stand | place...
ATCTCCGTTTCCTTGGCGATTTTGCTCGCCGTAATCGTGTCGATCTCCTGCATGATCCTGATGAGTTCCTCTTCGAGCTCGCCATTGCTCAAGCGCATCAGATCGATCTCGCGCTGTAGCGCCTGGAGTTCCTTGGAATTCTTGACGCGGTTCACGCGCATGCGCTTGTCCACCGCCTTCCTGCCTTCGTCCTGAAATACCCGGTCTTTCTCAGCGCGAAGTTTTTCTTTCTCGGCAGCGGCAGCAATCAACGCATCGACTTCTTTCTGTTTGGCTTGGATATCGAGTTCCGTGGCGTGGAGTTCGCGCAGCAGACCTTGTTTCAATCCTGTCTGCTCTTTGATCTCACGATCGACGGTTTGTAGCGAAGCCAAAATTTCAATTTGCGCGTGCAATTTCGAATCCCCCGTTCAAATAAAAAAAATGCACCCAGTTGGGTGCATCTTTAGACTTGCAATGCATTTTGTTGAGAATATGGAAGGTCGCTCTTCTTATCACTCCGGCTATGATCCCCTGAGTCAATCTATTTTATTATCTAAAATCACCGCTCTTGTCAAAGCTAAGAGGCGGCGCGAAACCACCGAAAGGCTCGATCGCCCCGCTTCGTCGGTTGTCGCTCTACCGTGAGCCTAGCGGATCGCCGGCCGTGATGGTTGCCTTTGCAACTGCTGTCCCATGTTATTGGTCGTGCGAATCAGGTCGCCAAACCAAACCATCAGTTCGTTAAGCCTGGTCCCGTTATTATCGGTCACATCAGCCCATGGCCGGCCCCGCTTGTAGTCGTCGGTGACGCGGCTGAACGAACCGCGGCCGAGATGAGCGGTCCCGCGTAGGGCGGCGTATTGGCCGTAACCAATTTGCAGCTGTTGGCGTTCCTCAACGATCGCCTGCGGACTCAACCGCAGCTCGTGCGCCAGGGCCTCAACCACCGCGCGCTCGCCATTTGGCTGCTCGACGGCGCGATTGATCGCCTCGATCCGCTTGAGCAATTCACGCTCGGATTTTGCCGCCGGCGTGTCCAAGGATTCCGGCGCCGGCAGGGTTTCAAGCCGCGCATTGCTGGGCTGATAGTAGGACAAGGCTTCCGGCAGAAACGAACGAATATTCTGCACCCGGGTTTCGTAACCAGGATGGGTCGAGAGAAACTCCGGCGGCGTCCCCTTGGCGCTACCCTTCTTTTCCATCGACTCCATGCGTTGCCACAGATCCACGGCAACGCGCGGGTCGTAACCGGCCTTGGCCATGAGGATTAAACCGATGCGATCCGCTTCGGTTTCCTGCGAGCGGCCGAACGGCAACGCAATACCAACACCGCCGACGATACCGTAGGCCTGCAAAACTTGATTGGCCATTGCCGGATTTTTGCCCAGCGCAACGCCGAGGCCGACGCCACCCAGTTGCAGCAGCATGCCCTGACTCATGCGCTCAGCCGGATGACGCGCCAACGCATGGGCGACTTCATGGCCAAGTACCACCGCCAAACCGGCCTCATCCCGCGCCGGCGCGAAAATTCCGGTATAGGCCGCCACCTTGCCGCCGGGTACAGCAAAGGCGTTGACCATCTCCGGATCGTTGATCACCGTGAACTCCCACTTGTAATCGGGCTTATTCGCCGCAGCCGCGATGCGCTCGCCCACTTTGCGCACGATCCGCTCGGCTTCCGGGCTGCGCACGATCACGCTGTCCCGTAGCACATGTTTGTAGGCATCGTCACCGAGCGCGGTTTCCTGTCCCTCGGAAACCAAGATCACCTGCCGGCGACCGGTATACGGCGCCGCGGAACAGCTCCAAACGAAAAATCCGATGTAAATCAACGTGAGCAATTTTTTCATAGACACCCCGAGGCACGCGAATACCAGGCAAAAAAATAACGTTTAGCATCGACCGGCGCAAGGAATCCTTGGCGCTGAGACTTAGACGTATGAACGAGAGTAGGAACAACCGGCTATAAGCCCATTTTTCCCGGATTGAGCACATTGTTGGGGTCGAGGGCCTGCTTGATCTGGCGCATCACCTGCAAGCCATAGCCATGCTCCTCAACCATCAGCGGCGCCAGCTTGACGCCGACGCCGTGGGTGTACTCCATCGACCCGCCGCTTTGCTGAACCAAGCGCAAAAGCTCTTCGATGGCCTCCTCCAAAGCAAGCTGGGCGTTGGTCACCATGCTCTCTTCGGCGCCGAGACGCATGGAGAAAAGTTCCGGTTGCACCCACAAACCACTTTCTTGCAAATGCACGCCATGGCGCTCGACAATCTCCTGCGCGGCGCTGCGGAAAGCCAAGACCTTCGAACTCGGCAAAGCGACGTGAATCCAATCGCGATAAATCCCATCCCGGCCGCCCTCGCGCCGTTGACGGCGATTGCGGGCGAATCGTCTGGCGATTTCATGGCGGTCGCGCCAAAACTGCTCGGCATCTCTGCTCGGCAATTCCTTACCGCCGTGAGCACGACAAAGGGCCGCGGCCTGCTGCTCTTCGACTGCGGTTAACTCAGCATTGCCCTCGAAGACCAAGTAAAGAATCGAGCTACCAGATTTTTCAGCATCGTCGCCATAATCGAGCAGCGCCGGCCGCAGCCGGCGCTGAAACATTTCCTGTATCGCCCCGTAGCCCTGTTCGAACGATGCGAAACCGTAGCCGCGCAACACCCTCGCCTGGGGTTTAGGGAAAATGCGTATCGTCGCCTCGGTGATGATGCCGAAACAACCCTCGCCACCGATCAGCAAAGCATTGAGATTCAGCCCCGCCGAGTGTTTTGCCACTCCCCTTGTGCGCACGACCTCGCCGTTTGGCATCACCGCTTCCAAGCCCAGAACCTGCTCGCCCATGGAGCCGTAAATACCAGCGCGGTAGCCCACGCTATTGGTCGAGATCGCGCCGCCAATAGTCGCTACCGGCACCGTCCAGGGATCATGCCCTAGGATAAAGCCGGCAGGGTTCAATGCCAGATCAACAGCTTCGAGCACCACCCCCGCCTGGACGGTGGCAGAACGAGACTCGCCATCGATGGCGAGTATACGGTTCATCCGCCGCAGGTCGAGAACCAAGCCAGAGCGCACCGATAGAGCGCCGCCCATCAAACCCGAGCCGCCCCCGAAAGGAACTATTGACAAGTTTTCTTGATTGGCGAAACGAACCAGCTCTTGAATCTCGTCGGTCGACACAGGCGCTACGGCGCATAAAGGCACCGCCAGTTCCGGCTGATGATGCGGATGGAAACGGCCTTCACTCAGCGCATCCCACGAAAGCTCGTCTAAATAATCAGCATTTGCCGAGATCCGCGCCGGGTCGATTATTTTCGTGAGTTTTTCGCGCAGTCGGTCCATGAGTTTGGCGGCGGCTCCGCCTAGACAAACTATATCGAAATCGCCACCGAGGATCGACAGCTAACACAGCGGCCGATCGTGCAGCTAATAGGACGGAAAGACGCAGCTCACGCCGTGATCGGGACACAGGCTTGCCGCCGCGTCGAGAGGAATCTTGTGGGTGCCGGCAAGATGATCGAGCATGCCGACCCGGCTGACGAATCCATCGTTGTGCATCACGCAGAAATACGGCGATGTGACCACCACCGTTGGCGGCAGGATATAGGAGGGCCCGTAGGGCGAGACCACCAGCACCTGAGGATAATAGGGTTGATTATAATAGTAGGGATAGCCGCCAGAAAATTGGCGCTGCAGGATGACTCGATTAGAACCGCCGCCGGCAAAAGACGTCACACCAGAGTTGGCGCGCGGGGCCACCCCCGCCCGGCGCGGTCCGGCACCCACCTCGCCGGCGAGGACCATCCCGAGGGCAACTATCGCAATTATACCTAGCGTTGTTTTCATGCCTGCCCTTCCTTACGAAATCCTCGGATCCGGCGTGGTAATGCAATATATTAGACGTTTGAGACTGTCAAATCGTAGCGGCGCGCGACTGTCTGGGAACCGGATTGCCGAATTGCACCCGCTCTCACCTCAGGATAAGGTCGCGAGAATTCATCATGCTCGCGATTATCTTCGGTTTGTTCGCCTCCTTCTGGTTCGCCCTATCGATGGTCTTGATCAACCGCGGCGTTTTGGTCATCGACTACTTTCGCGGCCTGCTCACCAACCTGGGCATCAACGCGCTGTTTCTTTGGCTTTTTATCTGGCTGTTTGTCGACCGCATCGAGCTTTGGCTTCCCGCCAATCTGATATTCGTTCTCGTCGGCATCTTCGTTCCCGGCGTCGCGCGCTTTTTCATGTTCAAGGGCATGGAGCGGCTGGGTGCATCGATCACATCCTGTTTGACCAACAGCACGCCGCTGTTCGCCACCCTGTTCGCCGTGTCGTTTCTGCAAGAGCGGCCGAGCCTGACCAATCTGGTAGGCACGTTTTCCATCGTCGTTGGCATCGTCTCACTCAGCTGGAAAGGCACGAGCAAGACCTGGCGCAGCCGCGACCTGATGTTTCCGCTCACCGCCGCCTTTCTCTTCGCCGCCCGCGACAACATGGTCCGTTTCGGTTTGCTAAAAATCTATTCCCCTCTGGTCGGCGCGACCATTGCCGCCACTACGTCGTTCCTCACCATGTCGCTCCTGTACTTGCTATTCGAAGAAAAAAAGCCGCTGCCAGCCACAGCCCGCAAAGGCTACCGGCTCTTCGCCGCTGCCGGTTTTCTCAATTTTCTCTCCTACGCCTTTGCCTATACCGCCTTGAGCATGGAACGGGTCTCGTTGATCTCACCGTTGATCAACGGCTCGTCGCTCTTCGTCCTGCCGCTGTCGGCGCTGCTTCTGAAAGACGTCGAGAAACTCACGCCGAGAAAGGTCGGCGCGACCGTGCTGGTGATTATCGGCGTATTTTTGATTTCGTGGGAGAAGATGTAGTGAGACGAGTCCGGGTCAAAGGCTCGAGGCGGCGAAGGAATCGAGTCTAGGGCCGGGTTATTTCAATGCACCGTCGGCCCGCGGTCGTCGTCTTTGCCGCCGGGGAGGACTTGGAAGCGTTTTTTTAACCGTTCGAGGCGGCGGCGGTCGAGGTAAATTTTGAACTGGTCCCATGGATTGATACCGCCGCGCAGGTAGATATAACCGAATACCATGCCGCCAAGATGGGCGAGGTGAGCGATGCCGCTTTGACCTGAAGTAACCGAGGAATACACCGCGATGGCGCCGATGATCCAGACGAAGTGTTTCATCTTGATCGGAAACAGAAAATAAAAATAAACGATGCGCTCCGGATAGATCAAACCGTAGGCGAGCAACAGTCCGTAGATACCGGCTGATGCGCCGATGCTAGGGCCGAGCTGACCTGGCAAGAACACGACATTTAAAATAGCGCCGCCGATAACCGTGACAAAATAATACTTGAGAAAAAACTGCATACCCCAGCGCCGTTCCAGATCGCAGCCGAACATCCACAACGCCAGCATGTTGAACAGCAGATGAAACAGACCGCCATGGAGAAACTGGTAGGTAAAGAGCTGCCAGAGGTAAAACTGATTGAGAACCAGCTGCGGCACCAGACCGAGGTAAAGGCTCAGCGGGAAGTCGGTGCCAAGGCCAATGACGGTTTGCACGACAAACATGCCGACGTTGGCGATCAGCAGAAACTTCACCGCCGGCGTCACACTGCCGCCGCCGAAACTCATCTTTCGGGTCTGATACTGCATGGACTCTAAGTCTAACGGTTATTGCGCCCGGTTAAAAGTTCGCGGGTGGGTTTTAAACGCTCCCGATAAAGCCAAATTCTTCTTTGCGCCATTTGCGGTCTATGGGCTAACTCCCCGAGTCCGAAACTTCTACTTTGTGATCTTTGTGCTCTTTGTGGTTAAATCCTTTTCCTCCCATAAGCCTTCACCCGCCCAAGTACGCCTGGCGCACTAGATCATTGCCCGCCAACTCGCTCGCCTTGCCTTCGAGAATCACCGCGCCGGTCTCGAGCACGTAGCCGCGGTGCGAGATCGCCAGCGCCATCGCGGCGTTTTGCTCGACGAGCAAAACGGTGACACCCGCCTTATTGATGTCTCGGATGTTTTCGAGAATTTGCTCGACGATTTTCGGCGCCAGTCCCATGGACGGTTCGTCGAGTAGCAGCAGCTTGGGTTTGGCCATCAAGGCGCGGCCGATAGCGAGCATCTGCTGCTCGCCGCCGGACAGCGTGCCGGCGTATTGCTTTTGCCGTTCTTTCAAACGCGGGAACATCTGATAGACGAAGTCCAACTCGGCACCGAATGCGCCTTTCGCTCGGGTGTAGCCGCCGATCTGGAGATTTTCCAGCACCGTGAAGCGGGGAAAAACCTTTCGCCCCTCGGGCACATGGGCGACGCCGCGGTCGACGATCTCGTGGGGTTCCACGGTACTGAGCGCTTTTTCGTGCAGCTTGATCGCGCCGCTACGAGGCCGGAGCAGACCGGAGAGGGTCTTCAAAGTTGTCGTCTTGCCTGCGCCGTTACCGCCGAGCAAGGTAACCAGTTCGCCTTGGGCGACGCTAAATGACACGCCTTTGAGCGCGTGAATCGCGCCGTAATAGACGTGGATAGCGTCAACCGTGAGCATTCTTCAACCAGTCGCCGGTGCCGAGATAAGCTTCGATGACGCGCGGATCCTGGCGCACCGCGTCGGGTTTGCCCTCGGCAATTTTCTCGCCGTAGTCGAGCACGTGCACGCAATCCGACACGCCCATGACCACGCGCATATTATGTTCGATCAAGAGAATCGCTTTGACGTAGCGGCCCATGAGATCTTTGAACAGCGCCATCAACGACTGCGCCTCGCTGGCGTTCATACCGGCGGTGGGCTCGTCGAGCAGAAGCAGCTGCGGTGCGGCCGCCAATGCGCGGGCTAATTCCAGGCGGCGCTGCTCGCCATAGGAGAGTTGCTGCGCCCATTCGTTTTCGCGCCCGCCCAGCCCGGTAAGCTCGATCAACTCATAGGCGCGCCGGCGCGCCGCCTTTTCGCCGGCATGAAATCTTTTCGACGCCAGAAAAATGTCCGCCAAGCTCGATTGCAGACGCGTATGCATGCCGACCAAGACGTTGTCGAGCACACTCATATGCGCGAACAGCCTAATATTTTGAAACGTCCGGCTGATGCCGGCGCCGGTAATCGATTCGGGCTTCAAACCGATTAACGAGCGCTCTTGGAAACGAATCTCACCTTGGTCCGGCCGGTAGATGCCGGTTAGAGTATTGAACAGCGTCGTCTTGCCGGCGCCGTTGGGACCGATGAGCGATGCAATCATTCCCTCTTCGATCTTCATGCTGACCAGCGACAGCGCTTGCAGCCCGCCAAAGCGTTTTGAGATGTCGCGGAGTTCGAGCAATGCCATCTTCAGTTCCTGCTCATCACTCTTCGTCGCTGGCTAGGGTATGGAAGTATCTCATGCAAAGAGGTCAGCCATCCTTCAAGCAAAATCGCACGAGTATCGAAACCGGCGTCGTGGAGCCAAAACGAACCTCAACCAAGTTAGCCAATTTTAGAGCAGTGCCAAAACCAGCAATCCGCGCCAGGGTTGTATGGAACATTGTGTCTTTGGTCATGTGATTTGTTGCGGATCTGGAATTTTGAATTTTCCTCGGTTATTACCCGATTCCTCCTTGGGCGGCAGAATCCCCTGCGGACGAAAGATCATCATAACGATCAAAATCAGGCCGAAGATCATGCGCTCGTATTTCGCCGGCTCGAACTGCGCCGGCAGGTTAGCCAGCGCCAAATCGCCGACCAGCGGAATCGACCACACCGCGCCGGATTGGCGCAAGCCGTTGAGCCAGAGCGATAGTCCTTTGAGCAATTGCAAATTGAGTATCGTCACGCCGGTGGCGCCGAGGATCGCACCGGGCACCGAGCCCATGCCACCCACAATAACCATAGCCAGCACGCCGATGGATTCCATGAAGGTAAAACTCTCGGGATTGATAAATACCTGCTTGGCGGCGAACAACACGCCGACGGCGGAAGCGAACGAGGCGCCGACGGCGAAGCCCAATAATTTCATGCGCACGACGGGAACTCCCATGGCGGAGGCGGCGATCTCGTCCTCTCGAATCGCTTTCCAGGCCCGCCCCACCCGTGAGTTCTCCAATCTTTGAGTAACGAGGATGATGGTAAACACCATGAGCAGGACGAGAAAGTAGAAATACAGCGGATAAAGCGCCGCGTCGGTTACTTGCACGCCGAAGAACTCCAGCAGCGGCTTAAAAAACAGCGGCGGCTTGGAGATCGGCGCGATGCCCTTGGGTCCGTTGGTCAGATTGATCGGCTTGTCTAAATTGTTGACCAGGGCGCGCACCACCTCGGCAAAGCCGAGGGTGACGATGGCGAGATAATCGCCGCGCAGCCGGAGCACCGGCAGTCCTAACAACGCACCGGTGGCGGCGCCGACAGCAATGCTGAGCAGCAGAAAAACAAAAAACCAGTTGGGCGATAACGGAAACCAGCCGCCGGCGATGAAATGATTTGCCTGGGGAGATCCGAACACCGCCCACAGGTAGGCGCCGATGGCATAGAACGCAACGAAACCGAGATTGAGCAAACCGACGAAGCCGACGACGATGTTGAGTCCCAGGGCGAGGGCAACAAAAATGCCGATCTGAATCGCGATCTCGAAATAATAGGCATTCGAGAAACCCAAGACCGGCAGCAGCACCAACAACACCAGCGCGCCAAGCAGATTTTTCACCCGGGCGCTCACCCGCATGTAATAGAGCAAAAACAATGATGCCTCGACCAGCAAAAACGCCAGCACGGACTGAGGAAAGAAGTAAGCGAGCGCGCAACTCGCCGCGATATAAAGACAAAGACCGGGCACCGCCAGTGACCGGCTCATGCCTTGCTCTCCCGCACCGCCTCACCGAGCAGACCCTTGGGTCGAAAAATCAAGATCACGATCAACACGACGAACGCCACCACGTCTTTGTACTCAGCGCCAAAGGCGCCGTCGGTGAGGATCGAAAGATACGACGCCGCGAATGCTTCCAACAAACCGAGCAGCATGCCGCCGACCATGGCACCGGGAATGTTACCGATGCCGCCGAGCACGGCGGCGGTGAATGCCTTCATTCCCGGGACAAAGCCGGAGTAGGGGTTGACCAGACTGTAATGAATGCCGAACAACACCCCCGCCAAGCCGCCGAGCGCACCGCCAACGAAAAAGGTCAACGCGATGACCCGCCTGACCGGCACTCCCATGAGCGATGCCGTGTCGGGATCTTGCGCGACAGCGCGGATCGCCATGCCCATGCGCGTGCGGTTGACGAAGAAATGCAACCCAAGCAGCGTCAGAATCGCCGTAACGATCACCAGGAGCGACTTCACCGGTATGACCAACGACGCCGATATCGGCAAATTATGATCGAGGAAGTCCAGACTCGGGTAGTTGAGATAAAACGAGTTGCGCCACAAACTTTCGAACAAACGCAGGGCGTCCTGGAGAAAGAACGAGGCGCCGATGGCCGAGATCAGGGCGACCAATCTCGGCCCGCCCATCAGCGGCCGGTAGGCGATGCGTTCGAGCGTCATCGCCGCCAATCCGCTGATCGTCATGCCGGTGACGATGACGAGCAGCATGATTATGGCTGGATGGAGGGTCTCCAAGAGGCCGGCGCTCTGCAGCATTAACAGCACCTCGACGCCGACGAAGGCGCCGAGGACGAATATCTCGCTATGGGCGAAATTGATAAACTCCAACACCCCATAGACCATGGTGTAGCCCAGGGCGATGAGCGCGTACATGAAACCCAACACGATGCCGTCGAGCAAAACCTGGGGGAGAATTTCCAGCGCGATTTCCAAGCAGTTGTGAACCCTTCAGGGACCGCATGCTAACAAATAGTTGTTGGCCTGGCTACCCGCCCGCGCCATCTAATTATTGGGATTGCCTGGTGATTGACGTATAATAGCGCTCATTAGGCCCTCAACCATGGCAGACGCGGCAACCACATCGGCATTCGCTTTCCAAGCCGGCATCAAGAAATTTAGCAAAGTCCTGCTCATTGGCGGCGGCGTATTCGCCGGACTACTCGCCGTTCTACTCGTCGTACCGCACTTTGTCGATCTGGGTCTGTTTAAGGCAACCTATTTGCCGCTCATAGAGGACGTTCTTGGCCGGCGCGTCGATGTCGGCGAAGTGCACTTGCGCCTGGTGCCGACACCGTCGATCCAAATTTCCAAGCTGCGCGTCGCCGATAGCCAGTCGATCGCCGGCAATACTTTCTTCGCGGCCGAGCAACTGCAACTCAAACTGAAGTTTCTGCCACTAGTGCGGGGCCGCTTCGAAGTCACCGAGCTGGTGCTCGACAAGCCGGTTTTCAACCTGTTGAAGCAAACGGACGGCAGTTTCAACTACTCCGACCTCGCCGGTAAAAAAAACCCGGCGGCGGCGCGCCGGGAGGCAAGAAAGAAATCTGAAGGCAGCGGCAAAAGCGTCGAAGCCGCACCGCTGGCGCTGCCCAGCCGCCTGCGCATCCGCGATGGCCAAATGAACCTCTTCACCAATGGCCAAACCTCGGTCAATATCCAGGGAATCGACATATCGCTGCAAGAAATCTCCGGCGACTCGCCATTTCCGTTTCGCGCCTCGTTCGAGTACCCCGGACTCAAGGCTGTCGTGCTCGAAGGGCAGCTGGATTACCGGGAAGACAAAGCGCTGCTGGAGCTGAAGAATAACCGCTTGAAGATCTATGACCTGACACTTCCGGTCCAAGGCAGCATAAGCAACCTGGGAACGACGCCGAAAGTTAATCTGACCTTGAACAGCGAAGAGGTCGACGCCAAGCCGATTTTCCAGATCCTTTCACCCTTCGGTCTCGCTCCCAGCGATACGGAAATCTCCGGGCCCATGGCGCTCGCCATGACAATTGCCGGTCCGTCGAATGCGCTGGTCACCGACATACGGGGCGTTTTTAAAAAGGTTTACGTTAAAGGCAAGCGCGCTTTGAAAGGCAACCTGACCGGCGAGGTCAACCTCCGGCTACCGCCCGGCGGCGGCCGGGTGAGCCAACGCTTGCAAGGCAGCGGCAAACTGGTCGCCCGCGACGGCGAGCTGACCAATGTCAATCTGATCAAGAAGATTCAGCGCGTCACCGGCATGATCGGCCTGACGCCGGACCAGCAGCGCGAAGCGACGACTTTTAAAACCATGGAGGGCGACTTCACCATCGGCTCCGGCGTCGCCGACTTCTCGCGCCTCTATCTCGTCAATCCACAAATGGAAGTCACCGGCAATGGCACCATGACTCTAGAGCAACCGGCACTCGACATCCTGCTTAACACCACGTTGTCGCCGCAAGCCTCGGCGCGCACCGGGGGCGGCCGCAGCGTGAGATTCTTAAAAGACCACCAAGGCCGTATCATGGTCCCCCTCAGGGTCGCCGGACCGGTGGAAAACCCGTCGGTGAATCTCAACGTCGCGAAACTAAGCGAATCCGGTTTGCCAAAAACTGTCGAAAAGGGATTCTCGTCATTTTTCAAGCATCTCTTTCGTGGCCGGTGACCGATCCCGCTCGCCGCCGCTGCTGCAGCTACTACTGCCGCAATTACGTGTTTTGCTCTCAGCCGCCAAGTAGAAACACCTTTTTGCAGTGACTGCCGCGGACGATAACGTGGAGAAGTAAACCGGGAGGGAAAAGCAGTGGATTCGAATAATCAATGACGTTGGAGCAGCTGATATGACTTGAAACTATGCACGATTTGCATTCTCGGATCATAGGGAATGTCAAAACGATCATCCGCTTTAAGTTCTGCGACTGCACCGTCGCTCGGTTGCACTATCCGATATTCATCGCCGGATGAAAACCCCTCGGCACACCTGTCTGTGTTGATAATCCCGTGACGGTATTTGAACAGCAGATCCAGGTTAGCGCCAACCTTATAACGGCGGTCGGCGGCATTGAAACCGGCATAAAACAGACTCATCGGAATATCATAACCAATGGCGGCGTGATCTTTGCCGTCCAAGATAATTCTCTTGGCCGTGAAATCGACTACTTTTATTACCTCTGCGTCATCTCCAGACCAGCCGTTTGCGAGCCAAGACTCCAAACGGGTCAGCAGCAGAGGGTTGGCGATTACCAGCAAGGCGAGAATAAAGCAGCCTATCCCGGCGCTTAACCGAGTGGATCCCGAACGCGATGACAAGTAGGTTGCAGGCAAAGAAAGAAATACCACCTGAAGCGGCCATAGCCACCACAGTCTTACCAGATGATTAGTATTTTCAACCAACAACAGAAGCAATATCCAGGGAATAACTAGACTCACGGCCAGCAATCTCAATTTTTCTGAATGCTGTTTTATAAGATTGCTTTCCCCCATATAAACCGGCAGCCGTTTGATACTGGCGACAAGCGTTCTTCTTACTGCCATCAAGACAAGGCCGCTCATCACAAGTACCGACTGTAACCATCGCAGCTTATGTAAGGTTGATAATTCCAGAGCTCCATCCTGGCTCAGAAAACCGGCCACTATAAATTCATTCGCCAGTATCCCCGTCAGAATCATGACGACGGCAACTTGCGTCAACCGGACACTTGAAACTTGAGTTTCAATAAATCTCATTGCGACCGACGATCCGGACATGCTGCTCGCCAGAATAGTGATTACGGCTATGAGCAGTAGAACGACACGATTTCCGGGAATTTGCGCAGCATGCTCAAAGTTGAATAATGCGCCGTCCATCATGACGGATCCTCGCTCAACCACGAACATCAAACCCTTAGAAATACTTGTCGAAGACGTATCCGTGATAGACGCGATTTTTCCGGTTGAAAAATTACCTATCCCGGTGGCATCGTGAACATTGCGCAACATCACATGTCGATCGCACCAGGAGTCCCTGTACGACGCCGGTAGAAGTTTTTGGCGTAATATCGGCGCTTTGAAATCCATAAAATTACGCGTGAATTGAAAATGGAGGTAGGGGGACCAAATGACTAACGCAAGTATCCCGCCGAAAATTAGCGGCTTTAATCTTACCGGCGGCCGATAAATTAGCCAGATTGCCGGCAGAATGAACAACGCGGGTGCAATCTCCATAAAAACATACATACCTGCCGCCCAGGTGATAAGCGCGGCCGCTAAATAGCTCGGCTCTTTCTGATTCACCCACCTGCCCGCCCAATAGACCATCCACACATAGAAGAAGTGAAGCGGCAATCTTTCCCATAGCGAACCCGCGACGCGCAAGCCGATTTCCGATAGACCGTAAAGTGCCACGGAGAAAATCGCGCATTTCACTCCAAAGTAGCTGCGAGCAAGCAGAAAAATCCCTACAACGGTTCCAATATACAAACTGACGCTTCCGGCGTACTCGAACAGTCGCGGATCGGTAAACATGAATAGGCCTGGTGCCATTAACCACGCGCCACCGGGCGGATTATGTGAAGCGTAGCTGGTGAGAGATCCCCGATCGGGGATTTGTCCATGCGCTACGAGTTCATGGGCACCATCAATAGCCAGCAGCATATCAAAAAATGGCATTCGAGATTGCCAACCTTGGAGTGCTACTAATATTCCAATAATGGTGACCGCGAGCACCGTTAGTAAACCTAGTGTGCGATTCGAAGTTCTCATTGAGACGGTCAATTGTTTTGAAATCGCCAATCTGATTTGCCGAACCGATGGCGATTGCTGACTAGAGCGACCACTGTGAGGGTAACGAGGGTGCTACGCCGAATTGTGACTTCTTCTGCCCGCTATAGATGACTCCGAGCATGCTCGACACTCAATATTCGCAGATGACCAGAGCTGGATGGTTCAGGGCTCGTTTCATTTAGAACGATCTTGGTTAGCTCGATGACTGCGATTAGACTCAAACCCGGAAAAGGTAGCAATCTGTCGACTCGGCGAAAAACCGGAGTGAGCAGGTCGAGCATCCAGATCTGGAATAACCCGAACCCACGCCGGTGTAGCAGTTTACCGTTAACGAACCAGGCGGGCGTACCGACGCGATTGAACTCGATCATCTCTTTAATCGCGAAGCCGCAATCATCGACAAGTTCTCGAAGCGATTCCTTGCTGTAACGACGCTGATGGCCCAGGACCTCATCTAACGTACCGAAATTCCATTGTCCTTGCGGCACTAAGATGATGGCGGTACCGCCGGGAGCAAGCACGCTCTTTATATTGGCGAGGGCAACGCGATCATCTTCCACATGCTCAATTACGTTAAGGCAAATGACCGTGTCATACCCTTCATCATGACGCGGGAACGAAGAAAGTTGTGTAACATCGCAGTAACTAGAACTCATGTAAGGCCGGTCGTTGGAGAGGGCTTCGAGCGTCTGGAGATAAAGAGGATTGATATCACTGGCCACATACTTGGCGCGCGGGATTAGCTTGCGGGTCAGGTTGCCTACACCGCTGCCGATTTCCAATATCCGGCTGCCGCAGTATTTTCGGATTGTGTCAGCCATCCAACTATTGAAATTAGCGGCACGCGACAACCGAGCGAGAATATGACTTCCGTAGATGTCGCGATGGTAGATCGCGTCGGAGAGGGAAAATTTAAATATACAGTAAAGCGCGCGAAAGCCGTCCTTCCAATTGATCTTTTTCCCTTCCTCAAAACTCCTTCCGGAATAGCTGATGGGAACTTCAAAGATTCGAGCATGTCTTTTGGCAAGCTTGATAGTCAGTTCCGGCTCGATTCGGAAGTCATTCGATTCGATGGGTATTGATTTCAAAAGCTCAGTTCGAACGGCCTTGTAGCACGTTTCCATATCGCTCAAATTAAGATCGGTAACTAAGTTTGACAGAAAGGTGAGTAACTTGTTGCCGAGTTGGTGCCGGAAAAAAAGCACGCGTCGAACTTCTGCGCCGGCAAATCGCGAGCCATAGACCGCGTCCGCCTCTTCCTCGACAAATACTTTGATGATGCGGAGGAGGTCTTTCGGGTGGTACTCCAGATCTGCGTCATGAATCACTGAGATTGCGCAAGTCGCACTTTCGAGGGCCGTCTTGACCGCCTGTCCCTTCCCGCGGTTCTTGTCGTGTCTTAGGAAAGTCCAGTTGATATTTAACTGCGCATCATCCGTCTGCTCTTGCCTGAATCTTTCGAGTACGTTGGCAGAGTCGTCGGTCGAGCAGTCGTCTACAACGATCACCTCGATCCGCTCGAGATGTATGCTCGTGCTCAGAATCTTGAGCCGCTCAAGAGATTTGTAGACTAGGTGCTGCTCGTTATATACCGGCACCAGGACTGAGAGAGAAGTCTTCATAAATTGTCGAGGATGACAGATTTAAACTAATAACTTTCGAGCCGTTGATGCAAATGACGCTCTGAAAAAGCACGTGAGCCCTCTAGTGAATCGCAGTTATAGATACTCAAGCGCTTTAGCATTTAGCGTATCCCGACACAAGGCGGGCGGTGCTAGCGCAGGTCCCTACGAATGGTTCGGATCCGGCGGTGGCAGGCTCAGAATCAAACTCTGCAGACTCTTCCCCTCCAAGGCTTTCGTCACAGAGAGGTCGACCGAGCCAAGGAGCTCGTCGATCTCATCTTCTTCCGGGCTGCGATCTTCCGGCGCTTTCGGTTTCTTGCCGGAATTTTTAACGCAGTCGAGAATCTCTTTGATGCTGACGGTTTCCGGATCGCGGCCGAGAACGTAGGTCTCGCCGTCGTTCACCGCTAACACCAGTCTGGATTCGGCGAACAACGCCAAAAATTCCTTGACGCTCTCCTCGGGTATTCGGAGATAGGCCGCCAACTCGGTGACGGTGAGAGGATTCAAACCATAATAAAAATTGCGGCCGATGAGGTGAAGGGTCTGCAGCGCGAGCTTTTCGCGACCTGCTGGGCTCTGCGCCAACAACTGGCGATTGCCTTGGAAGAGATACATATGTTGGTGCGCATAGGCCACCTGGGCACCGAGCAAGACAATCACCCAACCGATGTGCAGCCAGATGAGAAACAATAGTAAAATCGCGAAGCTCGAATAGATCGCGTAGTACTGCGTCGACGACGCGACGAACTTTGCGAAGCCCCAACCGACGCTCTGCCAGAGGATCGCCGCAATCAGCCCACCGAGCACGGCGGAGCGAATCCTTACCCGGGTGTTGGGGATAAACACGTAGACAAACGTGAACGCGCCCCACAGGGTTAGATAGGGCACCAGCCGCAAGAGCGCAAGAATCCCCTTGCCGAGGGGTTCGAGGGACAAGAGCGCGCGCACGACGTTGCTGCTTTGCAAGGTCGCGGTGATCGTCACCGCGGCGAACACCAACACCGGCCCGACGAGAATCGCGCTCAAGTAATCGCTGAACTTGCGCGCCAATGTGCGCGCCGCGCGCGCCCGCCAGATTCGGTTGAACGATTCTTCTATACTGTCCATCAAGGATAGCACGGTAAAGAACAACGTCACCAAACCCACCGCACCGAGAGCGCCTGCGCTCATCTTATCGACAAAACCGATCAGATACGCGGTAATCTCGCGGCCCTTGTCGCCCAGCGGCGCGAGCGCCTCGGCCAGCACCGGCTCCATCCGATTATGCACGCCAAAGGCTTTGAGGATCGAAAATAGCACCGCCAAGAGCGGCGCCAGCGACAAGAGAGTTTTAAACGCCAGCGCCATCGCCTGGAGTTTCACCAGGTTGTCAAAAAAATCCTGCCAAACCATCACCGCGATCTTGAGGGCGGCATGGCACCAACGCTTGACCCGCGTCAACTCGTCGAGTTCTGCTTCGAGCACCTGCTCGAATACATCGCTCCTCATCTGCCTGATCGATCGCTTGGCGTTAGATGTGGCGCGGCTTTTAGCCATAAATGGAACCGAAGGGAGGAAAGTTAATCGAAGATATCAGCTTTGACCGGCGCCGACAAAGGTAGCGCCGGAACAACCACCGTGCTTCATTGACAAGGCGAAACATCGCTCGCTATGCTGCGCCGCAACATGACATCGCTGAGCTCCGCATCTAACGCCTCACTGCGCGGTGAACCCCGGCGCGGTTTGAATCTTCCCGGCCTCGTCGGCCTTACTTTCTTCTGCGTCGCCGGCGGCGCCTATGGCCTGGAGGACGGCGTCGGCGCCGGCGGTCCACTCATGGTGCTCTTGGGAATCGCAATCCTCCCCTGGCTCTGGAGTTTGCCGACGGCGCTGATGACCGTGGAGTTGTCCACCGCCATGCCCGAGGACGGCGGCTACGTCGTCTGGGTGGAAAAAGCCTTCGGCAGATTCTGGGGCTTTCAGGAAGGGTGGCTCAGTTGGCTGTGCAGCTTCGCCGACAACGCGCTCTATCCGGTGATGTTCGTCGACTATCTCGCCTATTTGCGCGGCGACATGGCGCCACTGGAACGCTGGCTCATCGCCGCTGCGCTCATCAGCGTCATCACCTGGCTCAATATTCGCGGTACACACCTGGTCGGCCTCAGTTCGATCGTTTTCACCGCCCTTGTGCTTGCGCCCTTCGCCGTGATGCTAGTGCTCGGGCTGCCCCAAGTGTCGCCGGCCAACTGGCTCCAGCGCACGGCGACCACCGACTGGCCGCTTTTGATCAGCATC
>Ga0190275_10001473_pt1 | contig 17449 bp, 14 predicted proteins | sample Popmic550T_FD_133745 | JGI IMG/M metagenome (GOLD analysis project Ga0190275, IMG submission 133745) | Populus adjacent soil microbial communities from riparian zone of Yellowstone River, Montana, USA - 550 T | ecosystem: Environmental > Terrestrial > Soil > Riparian zone > Trees stand | place...
CTCGTTGGTGAGGCGGCGCGAGCGCCAGGTGCGACCGTCGTCGGGCGTGAACCACGCCTCGACCTGGTGGAAGGCGCCGGTACGGCGCGAGAGGTAGACGATGCGCGGGTCCTCGTGGTCGAGCGTCGCTCCGCCCGAGGTGAACGACGGGAAGCCCGGTCCGGCGGCGATGATGACGCGGCTGATCCAGCGCTCGCCGTTGTTGTAGGCGTAGAAGAACGTGTCGCGGTTTCCGACGCGGCGGGTGTAGACGATGCGCGGCCGGCCGCGGTCGGTGAGCGCGATGTCGTGCGGCCAGGCGCTGCCCTTCGCCTTGGTGAACCTGTAGATGCGCTCGAGCTTGCCGATCGGCAGCGGGACGTTGCGCAGGCTGCCCAGGCGCCGCCCGTTCGCGCCGAAGAAGTTCATGTTCTCGTAGCGCAGGTAGTAGAGGCTGTTGTTGACGCTGTTGGCGTGGCCCTCGGTGAAGATGCCGTGGATGTTCGTCTTGCCGTCGCCGACGTACTTCGAGTACGGCCGCTCCGGGTCGCGCGACACCAGCAGCTCGCGCGCCGGCACCCAGTCGCGGCCGTTGCGCGTGTAGGAGAACGTCGGGTTCCAGCCGCCGCCGCGCCAGAACAGCCACAGCTTGCCGCGCTGCTGGATCGGGTTCGGGTAGGTGTAGCCAAGGCCGCCGGGCACGTTGGTCTTGACGAGCCGGACGGGCTGGAAGCCGTCGATCGAGAACGGCTTCTTGGAGATCCGGTAGCGCATCCGGCTCGGGCGCAGGCTCGGCGGCGGCAGCACGCGGCCCGAGTGCGGGCTGAAGAACACCGCGATCCGACCGTCGGGCCGGAAGACGAGCGAGGGGTTGTTGTGGTCGTCGACCCCGAGGCCCTTGTAGATGACCTTCTTGGTGAAGCTGCCGTCAGGCCGGATGTGCGCCACCCAGACGTTGCCGGTCGTCGAGATCCAGCCGGTGAACGTGTGCCCGTCGTGCGCGATCGCGCGCGGGTCGCCGAAGTAGGACCACGCTCCCGCTCCGAGCTCGGTGCTCATCGGCTCAGCGCCTCGCCCGCTGCACCCGCAGCTCGTAGCGCGAGTCGAGCGTGCGCGTGCGCCGGTCGATGAAGACGACGAGGTAGGCGGAGCGCGGGCGCCGCGACGGGTTGCGCAGCGTCAGCGTGTCGCGGCGCTTGCCCTTGCGGCGGGAGCGGCCGATCAGCTGCTCGTCGTCGGCGGTCGAGGTGGCGCTGCGCGTGAACGCCGCGAGGTCCGCGTTGCCGAAGCGCGGCGTGAGGGACACGCGCACGCGCGCACGCGGGGGGAAGACGACGCGGTAGACGTCGGCCGGGTCCTCGTACTTGTCGACGAGGGCGCGCAGCTTGCGCGCGCCGCGGCGCCAGATCGGCGTGTCGACGCGGCCCGTCGCCTTGCCGTTGATCCACGCCATGTCGTCGTTGGGCTCGTGCGGGTCGATCGCGGGGGCGGGGTTGCTGAGGGCGCCGAGCACGGACAGCATCCCGTAGCCCGTCGCCGAGTCCCAGCCCTTCGGGCCGAGGTCGCGGGCGGACGCGCGCAGCGCCTGCGCGACTTGGTCGGCGCGGTAGCCGGGCTTGGCGGCGCGCAGCCACGCGGCGGCGGCGGCGACCATCGGCGCGGAGAAGCTCGTGCCGGTGACCGCCTCGTAGCCGTCGGCCTCGCCGTCCCCGTCGAACTGCGCCGGCGTTGCGGTGAGGATGCCGACGCCGGGCGCGGAGAGGTCGACCGCGGCGTTCGCGCTCGAGAAGAACGGCGCCTTGAGGTCGGAGCCGACCGCCGCGACCGTGATGACGTGCGGCAGCGAGGCCGGGAAGAGCAGCGGGTTGCCCGCGGCCAGCTCGTTGCCGGCGGCGGCGACGGCGGTGATCCCCTTCGCGTTGGCGATCTGCAGCTGCACGTACTCCGCGAAGCAGGGCGCGGGCGAGCCGTAGCTCATGTTGATCACCGCAGCGCCCTGCTCGATCGCGCGCGCGATCCCGGTGACGGAGTTGGCGCAGCGGATCTCGTTCGGGAGCGAGACGTTGACCGCGCGCATGCCGGGCCAGACGCCGAGGATGCCGGCGTCGTTCTTCGGCGCGGCCGCGATCGCGGCCGTCTCGGTCCCGTGTGCACTCTCGAGCGGGAAGCCGCCGAGCGTCGACAGGCTGGCGCCCGCGAACTCGGGGTGGCTGACGTCGGCGGTCGAGTCCACCAGCGCGAGCAGCGGGCTCTGCGGCGTGACCGGCGGCGGGACGAGCGCAGCGTCGACGATCGCGGCGCGCCAGGCGGCGCGGGCGTCGAGCGGGTCGGGCGGCGGGTTCTGGGCGACCGTGGCGAGCCGGTTGGGTTCGGCGTAGAGCAGCAGGCGGCGCGCGCGCAGCGCCGAGGCGAGCTCGCGCGCCCGGCCGCGTGCGACCACGTAGGCGCCCGTGCCCGCGCGGCGCGCGCCGTGGCGCCCGGCGACCGCGTCGGCCGCGCGGCCCGGCCGCGCGCCGACGATCCACGTCGCGCGGTCGGCGCGCACGCTCGCGGCGCCGGCGTCGCCGGGCAGCAGCATCGGCGGGCGCGGCGGCGCCGCAGCGGCCGGGGCGGGCAGCGCCGCGACCACGGCGACCGTGACGGCGAGGACGAGGCGGCGCGGCATCCGCCCCACTGTAGGGAGTTCCCCGACCGGTCAGGCGATCAGGGCGCTGAGCTCCTCGACGCCGCGCAGGTAGCGCTCGGCGTCGATGTCCCCGACGATCACCGTCGCGTGGAGGTAGCCGGGGAACAGCGCGATCGTCACCGCCGCGATCGCCTCGGCGTCCACGTCGGGTCCGTACTGACGTTCGATGCGGGCGCGCATCGCCTCGCGGGCGTCCAGCACGGCGTCGGCGATCCGCAGCCGCAACGTCTCCGACCGGGCGGCCTCGGCCCAGACCTGCAGCGCGAGCCGGCCGACGTCGTTGGCCGCGGCGCGCTTGTCCAGCGCGGCCAGGGCGCGGGCGAGGATCTCGAGGATGGTGCGGTCCTCCTCGTCGCTCTCGAACGTCGCCCGGATGTCGCCGATCGCCTGCTCCGCGATCGCAGCCACGATCGCCTCCTTGCCCGGGAAGTAGCGGTAGACGGCGCCGGCCGACAGCTCCGACTCGGCGAGGATGTCCTGCATCGACGTGGCGTGGAAGCCGTTGGCCGTGAAGAGGCGGCGCGCCGCGTCGAGGATCTGGCGACGGCGGGCCTCGAGGTGCTCAGGGGAGACGCGGGGCACGCGCAGAGTATAAAGAACGAACGTTCGTCTTGACAAGCGAGCAGCCCTGCGGCAAGATAGAGAACGATCATTCGTTTTCTTGGAGGGACAACATGAATCCCATCGCCCGCCTCGGCATCTTCACCGTCGTCCTGACGCTCGTGCTCGCCGCGTTCACGTGGCCCGCCGGCCGCCTCGCGCCGCACGACCTCCCGCTCGGCGTCGTCGGCGCGCCGCCGGCCGCACTCGCGAACGAGGGCTTCGAACTGCACACGTACGGCAGCGAGGCCGACGCGCGGGCCGCGATCATGGACCGCGAGGTCTACGGCGCCCTCGCCGGGCGCACCGCGCTGGTGGCCACCGGCGCGAGCCCCGCGGTCGCCGCCGCGATCCGGCAGGCCGCCCCGCAGGCGCGCGTCGTCGACCTCGCGCCGGGCACGAAGCGCGACCCGCGGGTCGCGACGCTCAGCGCGCTCGCGCTGCCGCTCACGCTGCTCGGGATCGCGACCGCCCTCATGGCCTTCCTCACCGCGGGCGGTGTCGCCGGGCGCGCCGGCCTGATCCTCGCCGGCGGCGCGATCACCGGCGTGGTCGCCGCGCTGCTCACGCAGACCTGGCTCGACGCGCTGCCGGGCTCGTGGCTGGGGATCGCCGGGGTCGCCGGGCTGGCGGTGGTGGCGGTCGCCGCGCCCGTCGCCGGCCTCGCCGGACGCCTCGGCCCTCCCGGCATCGGGATCGGCGCGTTGCTGATGATGGTCGTCGCCAACCCGTGGTCGGGCGTGGCCAGCGCGCCCGAGCTGCTGCCCGAGCCGATCGGCGTGATCGGCCAGTGGCTGCCGACCGGTGCGGCGGGCAGCGCCCTGCGCAGCGTCGCGTACTTCGACGGCGCCGCGGTCGGCGGACCGCTCGTCGTGCTCGCGGCGTGGGCCGTGGCCGGGCTGGCGCTCGTCGCGGCCGGCCGGGCGCGCGCCGGGGCGCGTCAGCCGTCCGCGCGCAGTGGCGTGTCCATCCGGACCGCGCGCAGCAGCGCGGGCGCGGGGCGGTAGCGCTCCTCGCGGTACTCGTCGTAGAGGCCGGCCAGCACGCCGAGCACGGAGGGGGCGCCGATCGCGTCGCCCCATTCCAGCGGTCCCCGCGGGTGGTTGAGGCCGAGCACCATGCCGGCGTCGATGTCCGCGGGGGTGCCGACCCTGTCGCCGAGCGCGAAGCACGCCTCGTTGACGAGCTGGCTGACGATCCGTCCGAGCACGAGCCCGGGCGTGTCCCCGACCCACTCGACGTGGCGGCCGAGCGAGCCGAAGAACGCCTCGGCGGCTCCGGCGGCGGCGTCGGACGTGCTCGCGCTGCGCGTCAGCTCGACGAGCCCGCCGAGCGGAGCGGTGGCGAAGAAGCCGGCCGCCGAGCCTTGCGGGTCGAGATCGGCCAGTGGCGCCTCGTCGCACAGCAGCACCGACGCGGCGCCCTGCAGCGGCGCGTCGCCCTCGTCGAGCCCGCCGCAGTCGACCAGCAGCGCAGGGACCTCCTCGCCGGTGGCGCCCTCGGGGTCGGCGACGCGCCAGCCCGCGGCCTCCGCCGCTGCGGCGAGCTCGCCCGCCAGCGCGGAGGCTCCCGCGATCACGACGAGCCGGCCGTCGCCGCCGCTCGGCTCGGGTGCGGGCGGGTCCTCGGGCCGGTGCGACCCCTCCTCGGGGTACTCGTACCAGCCGCGCCCGGTCTTGCGGCCGAGGTTGCCCGAAGCGACCTTGCGGGCCGCGAGCATGGACGGCCGCCAGCGCGGCTCGCCGAACGACTGGGCGAAGAAGGACTTCGAGACCTCGAAGCCGACGTCGATGCCGACAAGGTCCATCAGCTCGAACGGCCCCATCCGGAAGCCACCGCCGAGGCGGCAGATGCGGTCGACCTGCTCGTGCGTGGCGAGCCCTTCCTGCACGAGCCGCAGCGCCTCGAGCCCGAACGGCCGCCCGCAGCGGTTGACGAGGAAGCCCGGACCGTCGGCGGCGTCGATCACGCGCCGGCCCATCGCGCGGCCGAGCTCGCGCGTGGTCTCGAGCGCGGCCTCGCCCGACCGCTCGCCCGCCACGACCTCGACGAGCTTCATCACCGGCGCGGGGTTGAAGAAGTGCATGCCGACCACGCGCTCGGGGCCGGCCACGCCGGCGGCGATCTCGGTCACGCTCAGCGACGAGGTGTTGGTCGCGAGCACGCAGTCCGCGCGCACGACCTCGGCCACGCCGCCGAACAGCTCGCGCTTGAGCGCCAGCGACTCCGGTGCGGCCTCGATCACGATGTCTGCGTCGGCGAGCGCGCCGACGTCCGCGGCCGGCTCGAGCGAGCCCGCGGCGCCCTCGTCGAGCCGCCCTTTTTCGACCTCGCGGTCGAGCCGCTTGCGCACCCCGGCGAGGCCGCGCTCGAGCGCGCCCGCATCGGGGTCGTGCACGAGCGTGCGCGCGCCGCTCGCCGCGGCTAGCTGCGCGATGCCGGCGCCCATCGTGCCGGCGCCGAGGACCCCGACGACGCGCGGCACTACGACGGGACGAGCGCGTTCAGCCCGGTCTCGGCGCGCCCGATGATCAGCTTCTGGATCTGCGAGGTGCCCTCGTAGAGGGTCGTCACCCGCACGTCGCGGAAGTAGCGCTCGACCGGGTGGTCGTCGACGTAGCCCGAGCCGCCGTGGACCTGGATCGCCAGGTGCGCGCACGACTGCGCCGACTCGGTCGCGTGCAGCTTCGCGATCGAGGTCTCGGTCGTCGAGGGCCGGCCCTGGTCCTTCAGGAAGCCGGCGCGGTAGACGAGCATCCGCGCGGAGTCGGTCATCACGCGCATGTCGGCGATCATCGCCTGCACGAGCTGGAAGGAGCCGATCGGGCGGCCGAACTGCTCGCGCTCCTTGGCGTAGGCGACCGAGGCGTCGAGCGAGCCCTGGCAGATGCCGACGCAGCCCGCGGCGACCGAGTAGCGGCCGGAGTCGAGCGCGCTCATCGCGATCTTGAAGCCCTCGCCGACCTCGCCCATCAGCGCGTCGTCGTCCACGCGCACGGCATCGAGGTTGAGCGCCGCGGTGTCGGAGCCGTGGAGGCCCATCTTGCCGTGGATCTCGTCGCTCGAGAAGCCCTCGCTGGCCGTCGGGACAAGGAACGCGGCGAGCCCCCGGTGACCCTTCTCCGGATCCGTCTGGGCGAAGATCAGCGCGACCTCGGCGTAGTTGCCGAGCGAGATCCACATCTTGTTGCCCGTGATCTCCCAGCCGCCGTCGACCTTCTTGGCGCGCGTGCGCTGGTTGGCGGCGTCGGAGCCGGTGTCGGGCTCGGTCAGGCCGAAGCAGCCGAGCGCCTCGCCGGAGCACAGGCGCGGCAGCCAGCGCTGCTTCTGCTCCTCGGTGCCCCAGCGCACGATCGAGGAGCAGACCAGCGACGTCTGGACCGAGACGACGGTGCGCATCGCCGAGCAGCCGCGGCCGATCTCCTCGACCACGATCGCGTACGTGAGGTAGTCGAGCCCGGCACCGCCGTACTCGCGCGGGACGATCGCGCCGAGGTAGCCCTGGTCGGCGATCTTGCTCACGAGCTCGGTGTCGAAGTGGTTGTTGCGGTCGTTCTCGCGTGCGCGCGGAACGATCTCCTTGTCCGTGAAGTCGCGCGCGGTCTCGCGGATCAGCTGCTGCTCGTCTGAGAGGTCGAAGTCCATTCGGCGCACGCTAGCGCGCGGATGATCCGATCCGGCGCGTCGAGCGCATACGCGCCATGACCACACTCCAGATGACCAGGCTGGGCGTCGTTGTCGAGATCCGCAAGACCGGCGAGGAGACCGGTGGGGAGCTCGTCGAGTTCGACGTGATCGGTCGCACGCGCGGCTTCCTCACCCAGGCGCACATCCACACTCAGCAGTCGGAGCGCCACGAGGTGATCGAGGGCTCGATGCGGCTCGTGCTCGACGGCCGCGAGCACGTGCTGCTCCCCGGCGAGGCGATGACCGTCCCCGCCCGCACGCCACACCGCCAGCTCGGCGCCACGCCCGGGCGCGTGCGCGTGCAGCTGCGGCCGGCGGGCGACACCGAGGCGTTCCTCCACCGGCTCGCCGAGATGGACGTCAACCGCTTCGGCTGGCCGTCCCCGCTGGCGGCCGCCGAGCTCGTGCGCGACTTCGGCGCCACCGGCCGCGCCGCCCAGCCGTCGCCCCGCATCCAGCGCGCGCTGTCGAAGGCGATCCTCGCGCTCGCGTCGCGCGAGCACGTCTTCGTCGACGAGTGGGACGTCGACGAACACCGCGAGACGGTGTTCGCCGCGATCGCCGACGCCCGCAGCTACCCGCAGTGGTGGAAGCCGGTCTATATCGACGTCGAGGCCGACGGCGCGCCGGCGCTCGGCAAGGAATCGCGCCAGCACTTCAAGGGCCGGCTGCCCTACCACCTGCACACGCGCTCGCGGATCGTGCGGCTCGAGTCGCCGCACGCGATCGAGGGCGAGGTCGACGGCGACCTGCGCGGACACGGCCGCTGGACGCTCAGCGAGCTGCCCGGCGGCGGCACGCACGTGCGCTTCGACTGGCGCGTGCACGCCGACCGCGCGCTGCTGCGGGTCCTGACGCCGGTCCTGCGCCCGGCGTTCCGCTGGAACCACGCGTGGGCGATCGCGCGCGCGGTCGAGGGCCTCGAGCCCTACGCCCGCGCGCGCGCCGCCATGGCTTAGTCGAGGTCGATCCGCAGCACCTCGCCGGTGCCGGCCTCGGTGGAGCGGTTGGTGACGTACACGTCACCGCGCCTGCCGACCGCGACCCCGCCGGGATGCGTCAGCGTCCCGGGCGGGAGCTCGACCTGCTTCACCGTACCGCGGCGCGACACGCTGAACAGGGCGCCCTCCGGGGTGGGCGGCTGGTCGGGCGGGTCGAGCAGCCCGTTGTTGTCGATCTCGAGCACGTAGAGCGTGCCGTCCTTGCCGAAGTCGAGGTCGATGATGTTCGTGAAGCCCGACGCGTACACGGTCGGCTCGCCGCCCCGCGGATCGAGCCGGTACACGTTCGCGCCGCCGACCGGGAACGGGAAGCCGGTGAGCTGGCTCACGTAGAGCGCCCCGTCCGGGCCCTTGACCACGCCGGTGGGCACCGCCTGCATGGGAATCGGGTCCCCGTCCGGGTCCGGATTGAACGGGTCGTCGACGTCGCGGTTCTCGAAGATCGCGAGCGGCCGGATGCCGCCGAAGCGGCCGACGCGCAACACGCTGTTGCCGCCGGCGTCGGCGACGTAGAAGCGCCCGTGGTCGGCATAGACGTCGACCGGGTTGGAGTCGACGAGCGGGTTGGCCACCTCGGCGTCCGGGTTGTTCTCGTTCTCGAACCGCCAGAGGTCGGCGATCTTGCGGTGGCCGCCGTGGCGCTCGACCTTGCGCAGCGTCCCGTAGAACCGCGACACGGGCTCCTCCGAGACCAGCGTCGGGTCGCGCAGCACGATGTCCTCGCTGGGCGGGCGCAGCGGGCCGGTCGGGCCGCCGTTGGTGAAGTAGATGTCGTTGCCGTCGGCGAAGATGCCGTACGGACCGATCGCAGTGTTTCCGCCGGCCGGCGCGAACGACGCGAGACTCGTCACCACGCGGGTTGCGACTCCCCGGCGGTTGATGCGCGTGATCGCGCCGCTGTCGCCGGTGCAGGACGCGCCCTCGGCGGTCTCGAAGCACGAATTAGACTCCGCGGCGGGTGCGCCGCGCCCCGATTCGGCGACCCAGACGCCGCCGTCCTTCGCGACTGCGACATGGCGCGGATTGTCGAGTCCGCCGACGATCGTGTCGACGTCGACGCCCTTCGGGTGGTGTGCGCTCGCGGGTGCCGCCGCGAAGAGTGCGAGGCCCGCGGCCAGCGCTCCCAGCTTGGTCCCTCGTCTCACTTTGCCCTTCCTTCTGTGGCTGAGATGGACAGTCCGGCGGACTGTAATACCGGTTAGGGTCGGCCGCATGCGGATCAAGCCACCGGCACTCCCCGACGGTGGCAGGATCGCCGTGGTCGCGCCGTCGAGCCCGCCGCAGACGCGCTCGGAGCTCGAGCAGGCGACCGACTACTTCACTCAGCTCGGCTACGAGGTCGTCTTCGGGCCGCACCACCGCGAGGTCCACGGCTACCTCGCCGGCGTCGACGCCCACCGCGCCGCGGACCTCCAGTGGGCGCTGAGCGAGCCCGGCATCGACATGGTCCACATGCTCGGCGGCGGCTACGGTGCCGCGCGGCTGTACCCGCTGATCGACTGGAGCGCGCTCGGCGATCCGCGCATCGTCTGCGGGTTCTCCGACATCACCGCGATCCACCTGATGCTCGCGGCGCACGGGTCGTGGACGACGTTCTACGGGCCGAACTTCACGCGCTTCACGCGCAAGAAGGACGAGCTGACCCCCGAGACCAAGTCGTGGTTCCACCGTGCCTTCCGGGCCGAGTCGCTCGGGCGCGTATTCGAGGACCCCGACGACCCGTACGTGCTGACCGTCGGCGGCGGCCACGCGGAGGCGCCGATCGTGGGCGGCTGCCTGACGCTGCTCAGCCACAGCCTCGGCACCCCGTACGAGGTCCAGACCGACGGCTGCGTCCTCATGGTCGAGGACCTCAACGAGGAGCCGTACATGATCGACGCGGCCCTCCACCACCTGATCGGCGCCGGCAAGCTCGACGGGGTGGCCGGGTTCGTGTTCGGCACGAACGTCAACCTGCACAGCCAGACGATCCCCGAGGGCGTCGACTCGAGCCTCTCGATCGAGGAACTGCTTGACGAACTGATCGCGCCGCTCGGCATCCCGGCGATCGCGAACGTGCCGGTCGGCCACGGCAAGCACATGGCGACGATCCCGCTCGGCGCGCGGGCGCGGCTCGACGCGGACGGCAAGACGCTCGAGATCGTCGAGCCCGGAGTGGCGTGAACCCGGCGATGCGCGCGACGTCATCGAGCGCCCGCGGCATCCCTACACGCAGGCGCTCGTCGACGCGGTCCCGCCGCGCAAGCAGCGCACGGCGCTCGCCGGAGAGCTCCCGGATGCCGCCAACGTCCTGACCGGCTGCCGCTTCCATCCGCGCTGCCCGAAGCACTTCGAGCCGTGCGACCGCGAGGACCCGCCGCTCTTCCCTGCCGGCGAGCCCACGCACGAGGCGGCGTGCCTGCTGCTCAGGTGAGCTCCGCGCTCAGCTGGGCGGGTTGTCGCAGCTCGGCTTCAGGACCGCCTTCACCTCCGGGTCGTCGAGGTTTGACTTCGTCACGATCGTCACGCCGGTGTCGCCGCTGGAGGGCTTGGTGCCCTCTCGCAGCTGCTTGGTGATGGCGTTGACGCCGTCGAACCCCATCCGGAACGGGTTCTGCACGATCAGCGCGTCGATCACTCCGTCGCGCACGCCCTTGACCTCGTCGGGCGAGGCGTCCCAGCCGACGATCGTGATCTTGCCGCTCTTCTTCGCCTGGCGGACGGCCTCGGCGGCGCCCAGCACGCTCGGCTCGTTGGCGGCGAAGATGCCCTTCAGGTTCGGGTTGGCCGTGAGGATGTCCTCGGTGACCTGCAGCGCCTTGTCGTAGTCGGACTGGCTCGCCTGCTCGGCGACGAGCTTGAGCTCGGGGTGCTCCTTGAGGCCGGTCTTGAAGCCCTCGGCGCGCTGCTCGTTGGTCGCCGTGCCGCGCTGGAAGGGGATGAACGCGATCTCGCCGCCCGCCTTGCCGAGCTTGTCGGAGAGCAGGCCCGCGACCTTCTCGGCCGAGGCCACGTTGTCGGTCGCGAAGACCGGGACCTCCTTCGGCTGCGGGTCGGTGCCGGAGTCGATGTTGACCACCGGGATGTCCTGCTGGATCGCCTGCTTCGAGACGTCGTTGAGGACCTTCGCATCGGTCGCGGCGTAGACGAGCCCGTCGACGCCCTGGGTGATGAAGTTCTGCAGCAGGTTGACCTGGCCGGTGACGTCGGTCTCGGCGGTCACGCCGTCCCACTGGACCTCGACGTCCTTCTGCTTGGACGCGGCGCACTCGGCGCCGGTCTTGACCTGGTTCCAGAAGTCGAAGCCGACGGCCTTGGGGACGACGGCGAGCCGCAGCGGCCCGCTCTTCTTCTCCGCTCCCCCGCCACCGCCGCCGCCGCCGGATTCGTTGACCTCCCCGCATCCCGCGACGGCGAGCGCGAGCAGCGCCGCCACGATGAGCGGGCGCCAGACGATCGATCGTGCCTTCATGACCTGACCCTCCCGTGTCGTGTCATTCGCCTGCGCCCCCAAGTCGGCGGCGCCGGTACTGGTCGAAGATCACGGCGAGCCAGATGATCACGCCGATGATCACGGACTGGTAGAAGGTGTTGACGTTCAGCAGCACCGAGCCGTTGCGGATCAGCGCGATCAGGAAGCCGCCGATCAGCGTCCCGACGACGGTGCCGCGGCCGCCGAACAGGCTGGCCCCGCCGATCACCGCGGCGGCGATCACGTCGAGCTCGAGGCCGATGCCGAAGTTGGGCTGGCCGGAGTTCACGCGCGAGGCGGCCATCATGCCGCCGAAGCCGGCGAGCGCGCCGGCGATCACGTAGACCGCGGTCAGGTAACGCTTGACCGGGATGCCCGACAGCCGCGCGGCCTCGGGATTGGAGCCGATCGCGTAGCTGTAGCGCCCGAGCCGCGTGCGCGTGAGCACGAGGTGGCCGAGGATCGCGACGGCGATCAGCGCGATCACCGGGATCGGCACCGGGCCGATCTCGCCCTGGCCGAGCAGCCGGAAGTCGGCGGGCGCGCCGAACACGGCGGCCGCGCCGGTGACGATCAACGTCAGCCCGCGGGCGACCGACATCATGCCCAGCGTCGCGATGAACGGCGCGAGCTGCGTGATCGTCACGAGCAGGCCGTTGACGAGGCCCGCCAGCGCGCCGACGAGCACGCCGACGACGATCGCGAGGTTCGGCGGCAGCCCCAGCTCGATCATCAGCTTCACGCCCACGACGCCCGACAGCGCCGCCACCGCGCCCACGGATAGGTCGATGCCGGCGGTGATGATCACCAGCGTCATCCCGATCGCGATGATCGCCGTGACCGCCGTCTGCTGGCCCACGTTGAACAGGTTGTCGCTGGTGAGGAAGCGGTCCGACGCGATCGACAGGTAGATGAAGACGACGATCAGCGCGCCGCCGGCGGCGAGCTGGGAGATCGCGTCGGAGAGGTTCTCGCGCGACAGCGCGGCCGGCCTGGTGGCGGTCGTCATCGTTCGTGGGCCTCCTTGGCGCCGGTGGCGAGCGCCATCAGGCGCTCCTCTGAGAAGTCGTCGCGGGCGAGCTCGCCGGCCATGCGGCCGTCGCGCATCACGAGGATGCGGTCGCACATGTTCAGGAGCTCGGGCAGGTAGGAGCTGATCAGGACGATCGCGCGGCCCTCGGTCGCCAGCTCGCCGATCAGCTCGAACATCTCGGCCTTCGCGCCGACGTCGATGCCGCGGCCCGGCTCGTCGAAGAACAGCACGCGCCCGCGGGTCTCGAGCCACTTGGCGACCATCACCTTCTGCTGGTTGCCGCCCGACAGCGCCTCGACGCGCCGGCGCAGGCTCGGCGTGCGGATGTCGAGCTGGTCGCGCCGGTGCGCGGCGATCTCGTGCTCGCGCCCGAGGTCGAGCAGCGGCCCGCGCGTGGGCAGGTTGGCGAGCGTGATGTTGTGCTCGATCGCGAGCTCGAGCGCGAGGCCGTTGCCCTTGCGGTCCTCGGTCAGGTAGCCGAGGCCGGCGTCGATCGCGGCGGCGGGCGAGTCGATCCGCACGGCCTCGCCGTCGAGCTCGACCGTGCCGGAGTCGAGCCGGTCGGCGCCGAAGACCGCGCGCGCGAGCTCCGTGCGCCCGGCGCCGACGAGCCCGGCGAGACCGACGATCTCGCCGCCGCGGACCTCGAGCGAGCAGCCGTCGACTACGCCCGCGCGCGTGACGTCGCGGATCGCGAGGCGTACCTCACCCAGCTCCGCCTCGGGCTTCGGGTAGAGGTTGGCGATCTCGCGCCCGACCATCAGCCGCACGAGCTGGTCGTGGTCGAGCTCGGACACCGGCAGCGTCTTGACGACCGCGCCGTCGCGCATGACCGTCACGCGGTCGCCGATGCGGAAGATCTCGTCGAGCCGGTGGCTGATGTAGAGGACGGCGATGCCGCGTCCGGTGAGCTCGCGGATGACCTCGAAGAGATCGTCGATGTCGCGCTCGGGGAGGACGGCCGTCGGCTCGTCCATGATCACGAGCCTGGCGTCGATGGCGAGCGCCTTGGCGATCTCCACGCGCTGCTGCGCGGCCACGGAGAGCGAGGCCACGCGGCGCGTCGGGTCGACGTCGAGCCGCACGCTCTCCAGCAGCTCGCGGGCGCGGCGGCGCTCCTCCCCGCGGTTGAGCGTGCCGAAGCGACCCGGCTCGCGCCCGAGGAACAGGTTCTCGGCGACGGTCAGGTGGGGCGCGAGCGCGAACTCCTGGTAGACCATCGCGACCCCGAGGCGCTGGGCGTGCCCCGGCCCGTGGAACGCGACCGGCTCGCCGCCGATCTCGACCGTGCCCTCATCGGGTCTTTCGACCTGCGAGAGCAGCTTCATCAGCGTCGATTTGCCCGCGCCGTTCTCCCCCGCGACGACGTGCACCTGCCCGGATAGGATCTCGAGATCGACGTTGTCGACGGCGAGCACGCCGGGGAAGCGCTTCGTCACGCCGCTGAGCCGGACGACCGGTGTACGGTCAGCTGACATCACGCAGAGATCGGAGGTCTGGCCGGTGGGAGTGACCGACGAGGCGATCGAGAAGATCAAGCAGATGATCGTCTCCGGGGAGCTGCAGCCCGGCGCGCGGCTGCCCCGCGAGGCCGATCTCGCGGAGCGCCTCGGGTTGTCGCGCAACTCGCTGCGCGAGGCGGTGCGGGCGCTGACGCTGGTGCGGATCCTCGACACCCGCCAGGGCGACGGGACCTACGTGACCACCCTTGAGCCCGACATCCTGCTCGACGCAGTCTCCTTCGTCGCCGAGCTCAACCAGGACCGCACCGTGCTCTCCGTGCTGGAGGTGCGGCGCGAGCTCGAGACGGTCGCGGCGGGGCTCGCGGCCCAGCGCGCGGACGACGACGCGATCGCGCTGCTGCGGCGCCTGCTCGAGGATCCCGCGGCCCAGGGCGACGACGTCGAGGCGCTGGTCGACAACGACCTCGCCTTCCACCGCGCGATCGGGGAGGCGTCGGGCAACCCCGTGCTCGCCTCGCTGCTCGACGGGCTGTCGGGCACGACGACGCGCGCGCGGATCTGGCGCGCGATCACCCAGCGTGGCGCGCTCGAGCGCACGCGCGCAGAGCACCAAGCGATCTTCAACGCGATCGCGGGCCGCCGGCCCGAGCTCGCCCGCGCGTGGGCGGCGGTGCACATCGCGGGCGTGGAGGAGTGGCTCGCGCTCGCGCTCGAAGGGCATCAGCCGTCCTCCCCGTCCAGCCCGTAGAACCGCCGCGCCGTCCCGGCGAGGACGGCCTCCTGCTCGCCGGCGTTCAGCGGCGCGACGACGGAGTGGGCGAGGTCGAGCACCTCGGCGTAGGAGGCGGCGAGCGTGCAGACCGGCCAGTCGGAGCCGAACATCAGCCGCTCGGGGCCGAACAGCTCGAGCAGCCGCTCGCCGTAGGCCGCGACGTCCTGCTCGCGCCAGCCGTCGCGGTCGGCCTCGGTGACGAGGCCGGAGAGCTTGCAGTGCACCTGCTCGTGCGCGGCGAGCGCCGCGAGGTCCGAGCTCCACGGCTCGCGCTCGCCGGCCGCGATGCGGGGCTTGGCGCCGTGGTCGACCACCAGCGCGAGCTCCGGGGCCGAGGCGGCGACGCGCGTGGCCGCCTCGATGTGCTCGGGGAACAGCAACAGGTCGTAGGGCAGACCCGCCCGCGCGACGGCGCGCAGGCCGCGCACGACGTCGTCGCGGTCGAGCCAGCCCGGGTCGGGCTCGTCGTGGACGGCGTGGCGGATCCCCACCAGGCGCTCCCCGCCCGGAGCCGACTCCAGGGAGGCGAGCCGCTCGCCGGCGTCGGGTGCGGTGAGGTCGATCCAGCCGACGACGCCGGCCACGAGCCCGCCGGACGCGGCGGCGAGCGCGAGCAGCTCGACGGTCTCCTCCTCGGTCGACGCCGCCTGCACGGCGACCGTCGCGCCGACGCCGAGCGGCTCGACCGCCGCGCGCAGGTCGCCGAGGCCGATCGGGCGGCGCAGGGCCGCGGCGTCGCCGGTCATCCACGGGTAGTCGCGGCGGGCCGGGTCCCAGAGATGGTGGTGGGCGTCGACGATCACGCCGCCACGACCTCCAGGTCGGCCCACAGCGCCTCGGGGATCGCGCGCGTCACGCCCCCGATGTCCGCCTGAACCTCGGCCGCCGAGCGCGCGCCGACGAGCACGCAGGCGACCGCCGGGTGGCGCAGCGGGAACGCCGTCGCCGCCACCGGGAGGGCGACGCCGTGGCGCTCGCAGACGGATCCGATGTGGCGAGCGCGCTCGAGCACCGCGGCGCTCGCCGGCTCGTAGTCGAAGGTCGCGCCGTCGCGCGGGTCGGCGAGCACGCCGCTGTTGAGCACGCCGGCGGCGATGACCGAGACGCCGCGCTCCAGGCACAGCGGCAGCAGCTCCGCGGCGGCAGTCTGGTCGAGCAGCGTGTGGCGGCCGGCGAGCAGGATGCAGTCGACGTCGGCCTCGCGGACGATCCGCAGCAGCGGCGCGACGGCGTTCATCCCCGCGCCGACCGCGCCGATCACGCCCTCGTCGCGCAGCGCGGCGAGGGCGGGCAGCGCCGACGCGATCGCCTCGTCGAGGTGGTCGTCGGGGTCGTGGACGTGGACGACGTCGGCGCGGTCGAGCCCGAGCCGCGTGAGGCTGTCCTCGAGCGAGCGCCGCACCCCGTCGGCGCTGAAGTCGAAGCGGCGCTCGAGCCCCGAGTCCTCGGCGAACATCGACGCGGCCGGCTCCGTCCCGGGCTCCTCCAGCACGCGGCCGACCTTCGTGGAGAGCACGAGCTCCTCGCGCGGGCGCCCGCGCAGCGCCGCGCCGAGGCGCAGCTCGGAGACGCCGGCGCCGTAGTGCGGCGCGGTGTCGAACGTGCGCACCCCGAGCCGCCAGGCCTCGTCGACGGTCGCGCGCGCGTTCGCCTCGCCGACCGGCTCGTAGAGCCCGCCGAGCGGCGCGCAGCCGAGGGCGAAGCGGGTGACCCGCACGCCGCTCGAGCCGAGCTCGCGCTGCTCCATCAGCGCCACACCGCGCCGGCGGGAAATGCGTGGCGCTCGAGCGACTCGGGCCGCATCTCGCTGCTGTAGCCGGGCAAGCGCGGCGCGCGATAGCGCCCGCGCTCGACCACGCAGGGGTCGACGAAGTGCTCGTGCAGGTGGTCGACGTACTCGACAACGCGGTCCTCGCGCTCGCCGCCGACCGCGACGAGATCGAACGCGGCGAGGTGCTGGACGAGCTCGCAGAGCCCGACGCCGCCGGCGTGCGGGCAGACGGTGACGCCGAACTTGGCCGCGAGCAGCAGCACCGCGACGACCTCGTTGACCCCGGCCAGCCGGCAGGCGTCGATCTGGCAGACGCCGATCGCCTGTGCCTGGAGCAGCTGCTTGAAGATCACGCGGTTCTGCGCGTGCTCGCCGGTCGCGACCGCGATCGGCTCGACCGCGCGCGCGATTGCGGCGTGGCCGAGGACGTCGTCGGGGCTCGTGGGCTCCTCGATCCAATTGATCGCGAACGGCGCCAGGCGCTCCATGGCGGCGATCGCCTCGCTGACGTCCCAGGCCTGGTTGGCGTCGACGCTGAGCCGTGGCGCGTCACCGAGCGCGTCGCGTGCGATCGCGCAGCGGCGCGCGTCGTCCTCGGTGTCGGCGCCGACCTTCAGCTTGATGTGCGTGAAGCCCTCGTCGAGCGCCTCGGCAACGAGCGCGCGCAGCTTGTCGTCGTCGTAGCCGAGCCAGCCCGGTGAAGTCGTGTAGGCCGGCAGCCCGTCGGCCAGCAGCGCGCGCTCGCGCTCCGCGCGGCCGGGCTCGCGCTCGCGCAGCAGCGCGAGCGCCTCTGCGGGCGTGAGCGCGTCGGTCAGGTAGCGGAAGTCGACCAGCGCCACGATCTGCTCCGGGGACATGCGCGCCAGCAGCTGCCACAGCGGCACTCCCTCGCGCTTGGCGTAGAGGTCCCAGAGCGCGTTGAGCACCGCGGCGGCGGCCATGTGGACGACGCCCTTCTCGGGCCCGAGCCAGCGCAGCTGGCTGTCGCCGGTCAGGCGGCGCGAGA
>Ga0190275_10001474_pt1 | contig 17428 bp, 14 predicted proteins | sample Popmic550T_FD_133745 | JGI IMG/M metagenome (GOLD analysis project Ga0190275, IMG submission 133745) | Populus adjacent soil microbial communities from riparian zone of Yellowstone River, Montana, USA - 550 T | ecosystem: Environmental > Terrestrial > Soil > Riparian zone > Trees stand | place...
ATCACGAGACGTCCCCCCGGAAGAGAGGAATCCGATCTACCTACTGGCGAACGAAGAGCAACGCAGGCTGATCGGCGAGATCCAGGCCTTGATGGCCGTCGTGGAGGGCCATGGGAATCACGTCATGGACACCGTTGGCGATCAGGTGATCCCCACGGTGGGTCGCATGCGAGCAGTATTCGATCGCCGGCGTGAACAAACGAACGTGATCCAGCGAGCGATCGGTCATGCAATCGGACTCGAGATGAAGCTGCGGCAATACGAGTTGGGTCAACGATTCTGCGATGAGGTCGTATCCCGCGAGGGCAGTGGCGCATTGACCCACCTGTGGCAGGACCCCGATCACCTGCCGAACCTGGATGAGTTGCGCAACCCCGGCCTGTGGATAGCGCGCGTCGCTGCCTGACTCTTGAACACGTACTGGAAGCGTTACGGAGGACCGGGCTACAAGCTCGTCGAGCAAGCGGAAGAAACGATCGCCCGCTACAACATGTTGTCCGGGGGAGAGACCGTGGTCGTCGGAGTTTCGGGAGGACCGGATTCCGTTTGTCTTTTGGACGTGTTGGCTCGCATCGGCGAGAAGCAGGAACTCGACCTCCTGGTTGCTCATGTCGACCATGGGCTCTCCGAAGATGCTTCTAATGTTGCCGCGCAGGTGTCGAAGCGCGCAGCAGAGCAGGGGTACGACGTGCACCTTGCTCGCGCCCCCGATCTCGAAGGCCCCAATCTGCATGCACGAGCGCGTGACTTCCGTTACGAGTTCCTACAGATCGTTGCCGAACGCGAAGGAGCCGATGCGATCGCAACGGCTCACACGCTCGATGACCGCGTCGAGACGACCCTAGCGAGGTTGATCCACGGAGCCGGGACCGAAGGATTGGCCGGGCTGCCTCCGATCGAAGGAGTTCGGATCCGTCCGCTGATCGGATGTCGTCGCGCTGAAACGCGGGCTTACTGCATCGAATGTGAACTGGAGTTCTACGACGACCCGGCGAATGAAGACCTGCGGTTCGAACGCCCGGCGGTTCGTTCGAACGTTGTCGCTCCGATCGAATCGCATTGGGGTGAAGGGGCCGTGCGATCGATCGCTCGATCTTCGGAGCGGCTGCGCGAAGACGCGACCGCATTGACCGGATTAGCGGAACGTCTGTACCCGGGGATCGTGACCGAGTCCGAGGAAGGACTCGCTATCGAACTCGAGCCGGTGCGAGCGCTGCCCCGGGCGTTGCGGCGTCGTCTCCTCGAACAGGCCGTTGGTCGGGTGCGCGATCGTTCCGGGGGGATCGAGGCGGTGTTGGATGCTCTCGACTCTCCGGGCACGGCTCCAGAGCGCCGTTTCTCTATCGCGTCCGGTATCGAGATGGTTCTGGGGGAGCAGAAGATCGTCGTGAGTAAACTCAACGCGACCGACGGATAGACGCTTCGAAGACAGAGGGGTGCGATGACCGAGGTTCACAAGGATGTCGACCGGATCCTCATCACCGCGGAAGAGATCCAGGACAAGATCATCGAGCTCGCCAAGCAGATCACCGAGGAATATCGAGACAAGGATCTGCTTTTGGTCGGGGTCCTCAAAGGCGCTTTCGTCTTCATGTCGGATCTGGCTCGAAGGATCGATCTGCCGATCGAGTTCGATTTCATGGCGGTCTCTTCGTACGGGACGGCCACCAAGTCGTCCGGCGTGGTCCGGATCCTCAAGGACCTCGATTACGAGATCACCGATCGCCACGTCCTTTTGGTGGAGGACATCATCGATTCGGGCCTCACGATCTCTTATCTGCTTCGCTACCTGGAGGCCCGACGGCCAGCTTCCCTGGAGATCTGCTCCCTGTTCTGGAAGAAGGGGGAGCAGGCCGTGCCGCTCGATGTGAAGTTCCCCGGCTTCGAGATCCCTCCGGTTTTCGTCGTGGGCTACGGGCTGGATTACGCCGAGCGATACCGGAACCTGCCCTACATCGGCGTTCTGAAGGAGACCGTCGTGCCTGGTTCGTTGGACGGGGCGTAGGCCTCAAGACCACGCCGGCCCACGCCGATGCAGGTGATGGACTCTGCCATCGGCCAGGGCAAAGGGAATACGTCCCTCGATTACTTGTTCTGTAGGCGTGAGGCGCTGCTACCCTTGGAAAACACATGAATCGCATCTTTAGATCCGCAGTTTTCTATCTGATCCTGATCGTCGCGGTCGTTTGGGTCTTCAACCTTTATCGCGCCAACGCGGAAAAACCCCAAACTCTCGAATCGGTCAACGTGTGGGTCGACCTCGTCGAGGGAGATCGCATCGACACCGCTAAATTCCTGACCAAGGACGAGAAGGTCGTCGGTGAGTGCTCGTGTGATGAGGGTGAGGAGTACGAGCTCTTCGTGCCTAAGGACACGATCGACGAATGGTCCGATTACGCGCAGGACCGTAACGTCGAGGTCTCCGCCGATCCTCAACAGGGATCGGTCTTCCTTTCCGTGCTGTTCCAGTTCCTCCCGATCCTGATCATCGTCGGGTTCTTCTTCTTCCTCATGCAGCAGATGCAGGGGGGCGGGAACCGGGTGATGTCTTTCGGCAAGTCCCGGGCCCGGCTGGTGACGAAGGACCAACCCAAGATCACATTCGCCGATGTTGCCGGACTCGATGAAGCCTGCGAGGAGTTACAGGAGATCAAGGAGTACCTCGAAGCGCCTCAGAAGTTCCAGGCGATGGGGGCCAAGATCCCCAAGGGTGTCTTGCTCTATGGGCCGCCGGGAACGGGAAAGACGCTCCTCGCCCGCGCCGTCGCCGGCGAGGCCGGTGTGCCGTACTTCTCCATCTCCGGTTCCGACTTCGTCGAGATGTTCGTTGGAGTGGGTGCATCGCGTGTCCGGGATCTTTTCGAGCAAGCGAAGGCCAACGCGCCGTCGATCGTTTTCATGGACGAGATCGACGCGGTGGGTCGTCACAGAGGTGCAGGTCTCGGTGGTGGCCACGACGAGCGCGAGCAGACCTTGAACCAGCTCCTCGTCGAGATGGATGGGTTCGACGTGAAAGCCGGCGTCATCTTGATCGCAGCGACGAACCGTCCAGACATCCTCGACCCCGCACTATTGCGCCCCGGTCGTTTCGATCGGCAGATCGTCGTAGACCGGCCCGACCTCAACGGCCGCATCGGCATCCTGAAGGTGCACACGCGTGGGAAGCCCTTGTCTAAAGAGATCGACATCGAAGTCCTTGCGCGTCGGACCCCTGGGTTCACCGGCGCCGATCTGGCGAACGTGGTCAACGAGGCAGCGTTGCTAGCAGCTCGTTTCTCCCGCACCGAGATAGGTATGAACGAGCTCGAAGAGGCGATCGATCGCGTCCTCGCCGGACCTGAGCGTCGCAGTCGAGTGATCTCCGAGAAGGAAAAGAAGGTCATCGCCTATCACGAGGCCGGCCACGCTTTAGTGAGTCATGCACTGCCCAATGCAGATCCGGTCCACAAGGTCTCGATCGTTTCTCGAGGCCGCGCTCTCGGTTACACACTCAACCTTCCGACCGAGGATCGATTCCTCGTTACGCGTTCCGAGTTGATCGACCAGCTCGCGATGTTGCTCGGGGGCCGCGTTGCAGAGGAAACGGTTTTCAATGAGCCCACGACCGGAGCACAGGATGACATCCAGCGCGCGACCAAGATCGCCCGTCAGATGGTCACCCAGTATGGGATGTCGCGGCTCGGCCCCCTCATGTTGGGCGAGGACCAAACGCAGCCGTTCCTGGGCCGCGACCTCGGTCACGTCAAGGACTACTCCGACCACGTCGCCGCCCAGATCGATGAGGAGATCCACCGCTTCATCGAGGAGGCCAGGGACGAGGCTTACGAGATCCTCACCAAGTACCGCGACAAGCTGGATCTGATGGTCGAGAAGCTGTTGGAGAAGGAGACTCTCGAACGAGACGAGGTCGCCGCCATCCTGGCCGAGGTTGCCAAGCAGTTCCCCGTCGATCCGATCGAGCGGTCGAAGATGCGACGACAGGCGCGCGACGCGGGTGCACCGCAGCACCTCGATAACCCGGAGAAGACGAAGCGACGTCCCACGCCCTCACCCCGACCTCGATTGGGCGAGGCGTAGCCGCACTCGCGGCGATGCGGGGCGACACTGCCCGCCTGCTCAGACAGTCCTCGGCGCGTGGAATCGCGTGCGCCTGCGGAACTCGCGATCGGTTCAGCGCCGCCCCTCCTCGCCGCTACCCTTGTTCGTATGAGTGATTTTGATCCAGCTGTTATCGCGGATGCTGTTCGGGCGATCCTGAAGGGGATCGGGGAGGATCCTGAACGCCAGGGGCTTGCGCGGACGCCGGAGCGGGTCGCCTCCATGTATCAGGAGCTGTTCTCGGGGGTCGGGAAGGACCCGGTGCTCGAGATCGATGCCGTGTTCGATGCCGAGCACGACGAGATGATCATGGTCCGGGACATTCCGCTGTCATCTTTATGTGAACACCACTTGATTCCATTCATCGGTAAGGCTCACGTCGCCTACATCCCCAACGAGGAAGGGCAGATCACCGGCCTGTCCAAGCTCGCCCGGGTCGTCGACCTGCTATCGAGGCGCCCCCAGGTCCAGGAGCGTTTGACCACCCAGATCGCCGACACGATCGAGAAGGCACTCAACCCCCGTGGGGTTCTGGTCGTGATCGAAGCCGAGCATCTCTGTATGACGATGCGCGGGGTGCGCAAGCCCGGTAGTGAAACCGTCACCTCGGCTGTGCGCGGACTCTTCCGTAGGAATGAGGCAACGCGAGCCGAGGCGATGAATCTCATCTCGCGGAGTTGAAGGTGATGGAGTTCGTCGGTCGTGATCGTGTTCTAGACCTGGATCACGTTGCGATCATGGGTGTGCTCAACGTCACGCCCGACAGCTTCTCCGACGGCGGCCTGTGGCTCGATCCGGAAGCCGCCATCAAACACGCGATCCAGATGGTGCAGGACGGAGCATCGATCATCGATGTGGGCGGCGAATCGACGCGCCCGGATGCGCAGCCGGTCGAACTAAGGGAGGAGCTCCGGCGCGTCGTCCCGGTGATCGAGCGTCTCAGCGCCGAGGTAGATGTGCCGATCTCGATAGATACCCGCAAACCGCAGGTCGCGGACGCCGCCCTCGAAGCGGGGGCCACCATCGTGAACGACACTTTGGGTGAAGAGGTCGATCCCGACCTAGCGCGTGTGGCTGCCGACTTCAGGGCGGGGTTCATAACGATGCACTCCAGAGGCACTCCGCAGACGATGCGTTCATTGAGCAACTACACCGATGTCGTTGCACATGTCCGCACTTGGTTGCAGGGCCGAGCGGCCGAACTCGAACAGGTGGGTATCGACCACCGATCGATCGCGCTCGACCCGGGTTTCGGTTTCGCCAAGACCCCAGATCAGAATCTGCGGTTGCTGAATCGCTTGCCGGAGATCGTCGAACTCGGCTTTCCCGTACTTGTCGGGACGTCCCGGAAGTCGTTCATCGGAGCGGTTCTGGGTGGGGCCGAGAACGAACGACTCGAAGGAACGGCAGCGACCGTTACCGCCGCCGTCTTGCACGGCGCCCGGATAGTGCGCGTCCATGACGCCTTCGAGATGTCACGGGTCGTTCGGATGGCCGAAGCGATCCGCAACGAAGCCGTTGGGCAGTCGTGAGCACCGACGCGATCCGGATCAAGGACCTGAGACTCCCCGCTCATATCGGCGTCACCGATGAGGAGCAAGCCAGCCCCCAAGTGGTGTGCGTCGATCTCGTCATGTATGCGGATCTATCGAAGCCAGGGATCAGTGATGATCTGGCGGACACGGTCGATTACGACAAGGTTTTGACCGAGGTGTCCGAGTTGATCCGTTCCTCGAAATCTAGGCTTCTCGAGCACCTAGCCGAAGAGATAGCGAATCTGATTTCCCGCTACGAGGTCGTCGAGCGCGCTACGGTAGAGATAACGAAGGAAGAGTTCCGACCACCTGGGATCGATTTCGGGGGTGTCTCGGTGCGGATCGAAAGGACCTTCACGTGACCACGGCATACATCGGTGTGGGATCCAACGTAGGTGACCGCGCGGCTTTCTGTCGAAGCGCCGTGAAGGCCTTGGAAGGCACTCAAGGCATCAGTGTGGAGGAGGTTTCGAGTTTGTACGAGACCTCCCCCGTTGGGGGCCCACCTCAGCGGTCGTACGTGAATCTCGTAACGAAGCTCGACACCGACCTGACCGCGCAGGCACTGCTGGACGCCTGCAAGATGATCGAGCGAAAGATCGGGCGCGAACCAAGCGACATCCGCTGGGGGCCGCGCGTCGTCGACCTCGACATCCTGATCTTCGGTGACGAGAAGATCGGGGAGCCACATCTCGAGGTTCCTCATCCACACATCCGTGAGCGTCGCTTCGTTCTCGTTCCACTCCTCGAAGTGGAGCAGGGCGCCGTCGATCCTTGGGGCGACCCATATGCCGGTTCGATCGACGACGCCGAGGGAGAGGTCGAGCTCCTCGAGCCCTACTAGGCCGCGTTCCGCATAAGCGCCCGAGCCACGTAACTTCGCGAGCCTGATGAAACGTCCGGCACCCCTTCTCGCCCTCGTTCTGCTATTCGCATCGGTGGTGACCCTTCCGGCCTCTGCGCGGCGGGGGTCGGTAACCTTCTACGCGACCGGCTCGAGGGCTCCCCGATTCGCGACGGTCGAGTCTGGTCGTCCGTTCATGGGACCTCCGGTCACCGCCGCACTCGATTTCCTCGGCGGTCACGTCGCCCGATTCGGCATCCGGTCACCAGCCAAGCATCTCGATGTCCTCGAGGTGTCACGGTCGGAGGACCGGACACTGGTGCGATTCGGACAATCAGTGTCCGGGGTACCCGTCTGGGGTGCTCAGTACCTGGTTCACCTCGAGCGAGCGAGCGAGGGTTTCACGCCCGTCACCGTCAATGGACACATCTTCACGGAACTGGACCCGCCCGCCAAGGCTGCTTTTCCTCGCCGGGTTGCCGAGCAACTCGCCCGGGTGCGCGCTCGATCGATGGTGACGCAAAACGTCTTGCACCGCGGATTGACCGTTCTTCCCATCGGACGCGGAGTCCTCGCCTATCACCTGATCTTGAGGGGTGAGTTCCTGGGCCGGCCTGTGTCGCAAGAGATGTTCATAAATGCACTGACCGGGACGGTGGCGCTTACCTACAACAACCTGCAGCCGGACGGTCCGACGCAGGCCCCCGGACAGACAACACATGGTGAGCAGGTAACCCTCGACGTGTTCGAGCGAAGCCCCTTATGGGAGTTGAGAGATGTCTCGAAGCCGATGTTCGCTTCTCATGGGGGAGAGATCACGACACATGACATAGAAGGACGGTCGATATACCTGGCCACGGTGAACAATCTCGTTACATCACCCGAGCAGATGTTCGATGGGAAGAACAGCGTTAGTGGCGCTGTCGATGCGCATCTCAATGCGTCACGCGTTTACGACTTCTATTACGAGCTCGGACGCGATTCTCTCGATGGACAAGGCGGAAGCATCGTCTCCTCGGTCAATGCGTCCGAGAACGGCGAGCCGATGTACAACGCGTTCTGGGACGGGGTTACGGAGCAGATGGTTTATGGGAATCCCGATCCGTCGCAGTTCCATCCTTTCTCTGCGTCCCTCGACGTGGTCGGCCACGAGCTGACTCATGGGGTGACCCAGTACACGGGGAACCTCGCTTACATCAATCAGTCCGGTGCGATGAACGAGGCTTACTCCGATTACTTCGGGAATGCGATCGATGTGAAGGTCACGGGGACCCCGATGGATGATCCAGAAGCCGGCTATCTGGGCGAGGCATTGTGCAAGAGGCAACGCTCGGAACCATTCACCTGTCCGTTGCGGGATCTGAACGATGGCACTACGGCGGCTGATTACATCTACTTCCTCGCCGATCTCGACAACGGTGGCGTGCACCTCAACTCGACGATCTACGGCGGCACCCTTTGGGATATCCGCGAAGCGCTGGGCGAGGCGGCCGACCGGTACATCTATCAAGCATTGGCTGCCTACACGACTCCGATCGATACGTTCGTCGATGGGCGGAACTCCATCCTTGCCGCGGCCGACGAGCTCGGTGCTTCGGACTCGGACAAGGCGGCGATCCAAGATGCATTCGATGCGCGCGGGCTCGTTGATGGGTGGGATGCGGCGAGCGCCTCGGACGCCGTGGTGCTGATGGAGGATGTCGCTCCCGTAACGAACGTCGGGTTCTCCGAACCTCAGTTAGACGGCGACAGGTTTGCGATCGGCGACTACGCAGACAAGGCGCAGATCTGCTGTTCGGGATTGCAGATCTTCTCGGGAACACTTACGGGAAGCGAAAGCCCGGAGCAGGTGTCACCGGGCGAGCCCTCGACGACGATCTCCGATGAGTCGCCCGACGTAGCGGGGAACCGGGTCGTTTGGAGTCGCATCCACCTGCAGGATGCCCAGCCAGCCTTTGCCGACATCGTCAGTCGTATTGGGTCCGAGCCGATGAAGAAGCTGTATCGCAGTGGGGGGTTGGCCATGAATCCATCCATGGATGGGCGACTCGTCGCGTGGGAGTCGATCGGCGGCAACACCGATATCCAAGCGCGCTACGTCGGTGGACGAGTTCGGACGCTCGCCGGCGGGCGCGGCGATCAGCTGATGCCCTTCGTCGATGGGGACTGGGTCGCCTGGTGGGACCAGGGCCCAGGCTTGCCCCGAGTGGAGGCAGTGAACGTTCGTACGGGGAAACGTCACACGGTCGAGGTTGGACGAGCTTGCCTGCAGCAGCGAGGACCCTGTTCGCTCATCGGACCTCCTTCGGTGCGTGGTCATCATCTTCTCTGGTACCAAGACAAGAAGCTCGACGGTGTCGGCTCGATCAGGGCTCTCGACCTTCGTTCGGGAGCGAGGTCCGTGCTCGTTCCCGAGAGCTCGAGTGCCGCCCCCGTGTGGGTGCTGGGACTAACGAATCCGCCGGTGCCTTCGACGAATGGGCGATTCGTCGTTTACTCCACCGAACTCAACTATGCGCTCGAGTTCGCTCTGGACTCGGACCTGGTCGAGAACGACCAGGTGGGTCGTGACATCTTCATCGTCCCGATAGGTGGAGGCAATCCCGAACTGGTCACGAACGATCGCGCCGATCAGGCATTCCCCTTGCTCGGGTCGCGACGCCGAGTGATGTTCCTCGATTCCTCCCACGCGACCACCGACCTCGTTATCCGCGAGGTGCCATAGAAAGCCTGCTAGCGGGCTTTGAGTATCCTCGTGGTCACGACCGGTACCCCAGTGGACTGGAGCGAACGATGTCATCACTTCCCGCCGCCCATTTTCGTTTCGCGCTCATCGGCGCGGGCCGGGTGGGGACGGCAGTTGCTTGTCTCCTGAAGCTGGCCGGCCATCAGCCGGTGGCAGTGGCTTCGCGTTCCGCTGCGTCGGCGGAGGAGGCTTCCCGGCGATTGGAGTGCCCGATCGCGGCCCCCCCAGAGATGGATGCGGAGGTCTACCTGATCGGAACGGGACTCGACGCGATCCCCGACGTCGCGGCACTGATCCCTAGCGTTGAAGGGAAGCCCGTTATCCATTTCGCCGGCGTTACCGGTACCGAGCCCTTGTCCGGTGCGATCGAGCGCGGAGGGCTCGCCTGCGCGTTGCACCCAGTTCAGGCCTGTCCCGAGGTCGATATCGCCATCCAGCGGCTGCCGGGATCGGCGTGGGGTGTGACGTGTTCTCCCGATGCGCAGGCGTGGGCGGTCGAACTCATCGCGCAGGGATTGGGTGGTCGCCCGGTTGAGGTGCCGGAAGAGGGCCGCGCGTTGTGGCATGCAGCCGCAGTGGTCACGTCGAACGGGATCGCAGCCTTGATGGCGGCCGGAGAGATGATGATCGAACAGATAGGGATCGCCGATCCCGCAAGCGTCCTGGGACCGATCGCAGTGGGGACCGCGGAGAACGCCCGGCTTGGGGGAGGCGGCGCAGCCACTCTCACGGGTCCGGTCGTGCGAGGTGAGGCGGACACTCTGTCTCGGCATCTAGAGAGTTTGCGAGGGCGCCCGGAACACCTGAACCGGCTGTACCGGGACGTGTCTGCCTTCATCGTGCAAGCGGCGGAGATCAGCGGTCGCATCGACCCCGCAATCGCCAAGCAGATGTACGAGACGTTGCGATGAAGGTCGTGCGCTCCACAGACGAGCTGCGAGCCGAACTCGCCGGACTTACCGGTTCGTCTATGGGCTTCGTTCCAACGATGGGAGCGCTTCATTCAGGGCACCTCTCCCTCGTTCGTCTCGCCGGGGAACGTTGCCCCGTCGTAACCGTCAGCATCTTCGTGAACCCACTCCAGTTCGGTCCATTGGAAGACCTGCAGCGCTACCCCCGGGAAGAGAAGCGTGATCTAGAGGTGCTCGAACAACATGACGTCGATCTCGTGTTTCTCCCGTCCGTGGACGAGATGTACCCGTCTGGGCGGATGACACTGGTGTCGGTCGGGGAGCTGGGGAGCCGGGTAGAAGGAGCATCCCGGCCCGGCCACTTCGACGGCGTCGCCACCGTTGTGGCCAAGTTGTTCAACCTCGTGCAGCCCGACGCGGCGTTCTTCGGTCAGAAGGATGCGCAGCAGGTTGCCGTGATCAGGAGGATGGTGACCGATCTATCCATCCCCCTCGAGATCGTGGTCTGCCCAACGATCCGTGAAGACGATGGGCTGGCCATGAGCAGTCGCAACGTGTATCTCGAGCCCGAGCAGAGACGGCGAGCGGTCGGATTGTGGCGTGCACTTCAGGCCGGTCGATCGGCGTTCGATGCAGACGCGGACTGGGATGAGGTGGAAAAGGTGATGTGGGAGTCCCTCGTCGCATCCGGCCTGGATCCCGACTACGCACAGGCGGTCGACCCCGTTACCTTCGAACGACCGGGCTCCCGTTCCAGTGCCCTTCTAGTCATCGCCGCACGCGCGGGGGACGTCCGATTGATCGACAACCTGCCCCTGATCTCGGAGGATTGACGATGCTGCTTGCCGTCGATGTGGGCAATACTCAAACGCACCTCGGGGTTTTCGAGAACGACGAGCTCGTCCACGAATGGCGTGCCTCGACCGACGCACGGCGAAGCTCGGATGAGCTCGCACTCATGTTTGGGGAGTTCCTTGGTCTCGCCGACCTCTCGTTCTCGCGGCAGATCTCCGGCGTCTGCATCGCGTCGGTCGTCCCTCGCTCCACGCAACAACTCCGTGACATGACACTTCGATACTTCGGTTTCCCTGCACTCGTGGTCGAGCCGGGGGTCAAGACGGGGATCGCAGTGCTGACCGACAACCCCAAGGATGTCGGAGCGGACAGGGTGTGCAACGCGGTTGCTGCCCATCATCTGTGGCCCGACGACCCAGTGGTGATCGTGGACTTTGGTACCGCCATAAAGGTCGAGGCGCTGACGGCCAAGGGAGAGTTCCTGGGGGGCGCCATCGCTCCCGGGCTGGAGATCGCAGCAACGGCACTTTTCTCCACGGCTGCCCGTCTGACGCGGGTGGAGCTCACCGCTCCGCCCACCGCGATCGGGCGAAGCACCGTCACGGCTCTCCAGTCGGGGATTATCTTCGGGACAGCGGCCCTTGTGGACGGGCTGGTGGGACTGGTGGTGTCCGAGTTGGGGGGCCGAGCGAAAGTGATTGCGACTGGTGGGTTGGCCGGCACCGTTGGATCGCATTGCAAGACGATCGAAGGGATAGAGCCAACCCTGACCCTCATCGGTCTTCGTCTCATCTTCGATCGCAATGCAGAGGTCGCGTGAGCTCTTACCCCTATCGCTACGAGCGAACGGCGTTCGTAGCCGACCTCCAGGAGCGTTTCGAAGCACTCGAGCCGGGCGCGGAAACCGGCATGGAGGTTCGGGTGGCAGGTCGCTTGATGACAATCCGGAAGCAGGGAAAGGTCGCCTTCGCGGATCTGCTTGACACGACGGGACGCATGCAACTGTTCGCACAGCAGGCCGTGCTTGGTGACAGTGCCATGGAAGCGTTCGCTTCTCTGGGTGTCGGTGACATAGTCGGAGCCAGCGGTGAGGTGATGCGGACACGTCGCGGGGAACTGTCTGTGCGAGTGTCCGAGGTGACCCTGCTTGCGGAGTGTCTTCGTTCGATGCCCGAGAAGTGGCATGGGATCACCGATGTCGAATCTCGATACCGGCAGCGCTATCTGGATCTTCTGCTGAACGAGGACCCTCGGCGAGCTCTCGATGCCCGCGCACGCGCCAACGGAGCCATAAGGGGATTCCTCGAGGCGCGCGGGTTCGTCGAGGTCGAGACACCGATACTCCATCCCATCGCCGGCGGTGCGGTGGCGCGTCCTTTCGTCACGCATCACAATGCGCTGGATATCGACCTCTACCTACGCGTAGCTCCCGAGCTGTACTTGAAACGATTGCTGATCGCCGGATTCGATCGCATCTACGAGCTGAACAGAAGTTTTCGGAACGAGGGGATCTCGCCGCGCCACAACCCCGAGTACACGATGCTCGAGGCGTATGAGGCGTACGTCGATTACGAAGACACGATGTCGTTGGTCGAGGACCTCGTCCGCGCTATCGCTCAAGCTGTCAACGGCAGCCTGGAAATCACGATCAACCAGGGCGGAACGCCGACGGGCTCGGCCGTCGGCGAAGAACGGATAGTCGATCTGTCGCAGCGGTTCGAACGGATCACATTGTTCGAAGCGATCGCGAACGCAACGGGCCGTGATCTGCTTCCCGCATGGTCGGACGAGGACCGGGGGGCCCTGGAAGCCAATGCCGAGGACCTCGGGGTAGGTGTCGATCCGAAATGGGGGCCGGGCAAGCTTCTCCTGGAGATCTTCGAAGCTTCGACCGAGAAGTCGCTCATCGGCCCCGTCTTCGTAGCCGGGTTCCCGAAAGAAGTGTCGCCCCTGGCAAAAGACCACCGAAGCATCCCGGGATTCACGGAACACGCCGACCTCATCATCGGCGGGATCGAGATGGCGCCCTGTTACTCGGAGCTCAACGACCCCGAGGAGCAGCGACGACGCTTCGAGCAGCAGGCTGCGGCCCGCGCTGCCGGAGACGAAGAGGCATCGCTGTCCGACGAAGACTTCCTCGAGGCACTGGCGTACGGGATGCCTCCTGCGGGCGGTTTCGGGCTCGGGATAGATCGCCTTTTGGCCGTTCTGCTGGGGCTTCCGTCCCTTCGCGATGTGATCCTTTTCCCCACCATGAAGCCCGAGCAGTAGAACCCCTCTCCTCCCAGAAGTGGCAGGATTTCCCGCCTCATGTTGAGACGAGGCTTGGTACTTCTCGTCGCTCTCTCTTTCGTTGCCTGCCAGTTCGATTCCGGCGACAACGATTTCTCGATACGCGTCCCCAACCCGACCCCCAGCAGCAGTAAGACCCGCATCATTGGATTGGTAGGGAGCATGACTGGGCCGGACTCGTGGCGCGGGGACGACGCGTTCGAAGGCGCTGATCTCGCAGTGCACGTTCTGAACAGGGACCTAAAGAGGAACGAGCCCATGTACGAGCTCGTCACCCTCGACGATCAAGGTGATCCTTCGCGCGCAACCGAGCTCGTGCAGGAGCTGGCAGCCTCCGATCGCACCGTTGGGATCGTGTACGCCGGGCCCCCTCAGGGTCTTCCGGGGGCCGAGCAAGCTCTGGCGGAGGGAGGAGTGCCGGCAGTTATCTGTTACGGGGACCTCTACGGCGCCCGGCTCTTGACCCCGCACGTGTTCCAGGCGGCTCCCTCCTTACTGTGGGAGGCCCGTCGGATCGCGGACTACCTCCTTACCGATCGCGGCTACCGACGTATCGGACTGATCTCCGAGAAGGACCTAACCGGGGAGACCGCGCGACGATCGCTCACACTCGCCCTGCAGGAGGAAGGCGGCCAGTTAGTCGCATCGGAAACGTTCACGTCCGACCTCGACAACACGAGCTCGTTGATCGAGAAGCTCCGCGGTAAGAGGGTTCAGGCCGTAGTGGTGAATGCCCCGCCACCGGTGGCCGTGAAGATCTTCCGATCCTTCCGCTTGGGCGGTGCTCGCTACCGAAACACAGCGAGGGCACTCAGGTCGTCTTCCTTAAGGAACACTTGGGCGCCGCAGGTCGTCGGATTCGATCTGACCATCACCCCGGATCTGGTGGCGGTGGATCTCCCGGCGGGGACGGTCGCGGCCGATACCTACGCACGTGGAGCGCATTACCTACCGATCCCGAACTTCGAGCGATTCAGATCGGCATTCGAGGATTGGTGGGGCGCGCAACCTCTGGGCTGGGAGCGCCGCGCTTATGACGCCGCCGCGATGATCGGTTGGGCCGCCCGCAAGGCAGCAGCCCAAGACCGAGTGGCGGGGACGGATCTGGCACCTTTCCTAGAAAAGATGTCGGGGGTCCGCTTTGCGGGTCTCGAGGTCACGTTCGGGCCGGACGATCACACCGCGGTCGACCAATCGACCGTCGGTCTCTGGGTCGTTCCCGATCGACGGGTGCCGGTCGAGGAGAGGGTGTACTTGCCGACCTCGCTGCCCTGGGTTCCACTGGCTCGGGGCTTCTCGATCGATGGGGAACGGACCGACGTCCTCCCCCGCGACTGGGAATGGCTGTTCCGCAATGCCCCACCCAAGGACGCGCCGGCCCCCCGGATCACCCGCTCCCGTTTCGGGGTGACCACCAGCCGCCGCGATCCCGTGCACTAACTACGCCCCGTCGGCGACGTAACGTAGTTGACAGTTAAATCGCTTATGCGGGGACTCCTTCGGGCCGAAGAAAGATGGAAGGGAACGTTTTCCATGGTTCCGTCGTTTAAGGGGTATAGGAGCGGCTCCATGGGAAGGGAATACGCCCTTCATATACTGGCGGGGCCAATCCGAAACGGCCGTGAGAGCCGTATCCGGATCGATACGAAAGGGAGGGGCCCACATGTTCGAACGGTTTACCGATAGGGCCCGCAGGGTGGTCGTCCTTGCGCAGGAAGAGGCGAGACTCCTCAACCACAACTACATCGGCACCGAGCACATCCTGCTTGGACTGATACATGAAGGCGAGGGAGTCGCCGCCAAGGCCCTCGAATCACTCGGGATCTCGCTGGAGAAGGTTCGCCAGCAGGTCGAGGAGATCATCGGTGCGGGTCAGTCGCCCCCTTCGGGGCACATCCCCTTCACGCCGCGTGCCAAGAAGGTGCTCGAGCTCTCACTGCGCGAGGCCTTGCAGCTTGGCCACAACTACATTGGAACCGAACACATCCTCCTGGGACTCATCCGCGAGGGCGAGGGCGTAGCCGCTCAGGTGCTCGTGAAGCTCGGCGCCGACCTCGGTCGGGTGCGCCAGCAGGTGATCCAGCTGCTGTCGGGTTACTCCGGAGCGAAGGAAGGTGCCCCGGGAGCCCCGGGAGAGGCCCCGCAGGGATCTCTCGTTCTCGACCAGTTCGGTCGCAACCTCACCCAACTCGCTCGCGAGAACAAGCTCGACCCGGTCATCGGCCGGGACAACGAGATCGAGCGCGTCATGCAGGTCCTGTCGCGTCGTACGAAGAACAACCCGGTCCTGATCGGCGAGCCCGGGGTCGGGAAGACCGCCATCGTCGAAGGACTTGCTCAGAAGATCGTGAAGCAGGACGTCCCCGAGACCATCGCCGGCAAGCAGCTCTACACCTTGGACCTCGGTGCTTTGGTCGCCGGTTCTCGTTACCGCGGTGACTTCGAAGAACGACTCAAGAAGGTCCTTAAAGAGATCAAGACGCGTGGCGACATCATCCTGTTCATCGACGAGCTGCACACGCTCGTCGGAGCCGGTGCTGCCGAAGGCGCGATCGATGCTGCTTCGATCCTGAAGCCGATGCTGGCGCGCGGCGAGCTGCAGACGATCGGTGCAACCACGCTCGACGAGTACCGCAAGCATCTCGAGAAGGACGCAGCCTTGGAGCGTCGTTTCCAGCCGATCAAGGTGCCCGAGCCCTCCGTCGCTCACACGATCGACATCTTGAAGGGTCTGCGGGATCGCTACGAGGCCCATCACCGCGTCAACATCACCGATCAGGGTCTCGTTGCAGCCGCGAACCTGGCCGACCGTTACATCAGCGATCGGTTCCTTCCCGACAAAGCGATCGACCTGATCGACGAGGCCGGGTCGAGGTTACGCATCCGCAGGATGAGTGCGCCGCCCGATTACCGCGAGCTCGAAGAGAAGATCGCCGAAGTGAAGTCCCAGAAGGAAGCTGCTATCGAAGCTCAAGATTTCGAGAGGGCGGCTGCCCATCGGGACGAGGAGAAGCGCTTCATGGAAGAGCGCTCCGTCAAGGAAACGGAATGGAAGTCCGCCGAGGGCGAAACCCTTGCCGAGGTCAACGAGCAGGAGATCGCCGAAGTTCTGTCGTCGTGGACCGGTATCCCCGTCATGGCTTTGACGGAGGAAGAGACGGCCAAGCTGCTGAGGATGGAGGACGAGCTCCACAAGCGGATCGTTAGTCAGCACGACGCGATCAGTGCGGTGTCTCGCTCGATCCGTCGGACGCGAGCCGGCCTCAAGGACCCGAAGCGCCCCGCCGGTTCGTTCATCTTCCTGGGTCCATCCGGTGTCGGTAAGACCGAGACGGCCAAGACCCTCGCCGAGTTCCTTTTCGGCGACGAGGATGCGTTGATCCAACTCGACATGTCGGAATACATGGAGAAGCACACCGTGTCGCGTCTCGTCGGTTCGCCGCCGGGCTACGTCGGATACGAAGAGGGTGGCCAGCTCACCGAAGCCGTGCGTCGTCGTCCGTACTCCGTTGTTTTGCTCGACGAGATCGAGAAGGCGCACCCCGACGTGTTCAACACCTTGTTGCAGATCCTCGAGGACGGTCGCCTGACGGACGCACAGGGCAAGACGGTGGACTTCAAGAACACCGTGATCATCATGACCTCGAACCTTGGAACCCAGAACCTGCGTAAGCCGGCGATGGGCTTCGGTCAGGCAACCTCAGCCCTCACTTACGACAAGATGAAGGAGCGAGTGACGGAAGAGTTGAAGAAGGGCTTCCGTCCCGAGTTCCTGAACCGCATCGACGAAGTCATCGTGTTCCACGAGCTGAGCGAGGCAGAGGTCAAGTCGATCGTGGACCTGTTGATCCGCCGTGTTGCCGAGCAGCTCGAGAGCCAGGATGTCGGCATCGAGCTCACGGATGCAGCCAAGGGCCACTTGGCGAAGGTCGGCTACGACCCTGCCTTGGGTGCCCGACCTCTCCGCCGATCCATCCAGCGGTTGATCGAGGACCCCGTGTCCGAGAAGATCCTCTGGAAGGAATACAACGCAGGCGAAACGATCATCGTCGACATCGGCAAGAACGAAGCCGGCGAGAACGAGATCGTCTTCCGCAAGACAGAGCGCGTTCCCGACCTACCGCCGGCCGAGTTGGCCGGCGCAGGGGTTGGCGACGGCGACGGCGAAGGCGAGGCCGCAGCCGAATAGGGAGTCATTAAGAGAGTC